>Ga0105098_10000231_pt1 | contig 18041 bp, 16 predicted proteins | sample PPLLak21cMay2015_FD_79137 | JGI IMG/M metagenome (GOLD analysis project Ga0105098, IMG submission 79137) | Freshwater sediment microbial communities from Prairie Pothole Lake near Jamestown, North Dakota, USA - PPLs Lake P7 Core (1) Depth... | ecosystem: Environmental > Aquatic > Freshwater >... | reverse complement strand
CTGCCACTGGTCGAGCGAGTCCTTCATCCGTCCGGCGGCGAGTTTGCCTTCGACCGCCCGCGCGAACAGGAACCGCGAAGAAGCCATTATGTCTTCGATGTGGGCTAGCTCACCCCGTTCGCCTGCAGCCAGAAGCCCTTTCAAGCGGAGTTCCAGCAGAGTTGCTCCGGGGTTATCCTGGGACTCGCTGTCCTGGCGCACCCGCAACAGGTCGCCCGGCTCACGGATGTCCTTCTCGACGACCTTCCAAGTCAGACCTCCGGTTCGGACCGGCGTAATGACGGGCGCTGCCCCAGGCCCCGCGATCTCCACCACCAGGACGTTGCCGCTGTCGCGTTCGCCGAAGCTGGTTATCTCGTGGGTTCCCGAATATGCCATCCGCAAGGAGCCGTCAGACGCCGGATAGAAGGCCGTCGAGTGCCAGTGCCCCAGAGCCAGATAGTCCAGCCCGGCGCGGGCCGCTGCGTCGCGGGCGATGGGGTGGTCCAGCTCCGGCTGCGGCACTCCCTCAACGGTGCCATGCGCCAGACCAATCCTGATGGCCCCCGCCTCGCGTGAAGGTATCCACGCCGTGGGGTCCTTGCGTGACCTCTTGTCCTTCACAGGACAGGGATAGAGAATGCCACCTGGAATATCGAACGGCTTCTCTTCGCGAAGCACGTGGACGTGTTCCATCGACTTCCACGCCGGATGCTCCCAGACTGATCCGGGAGTCAGCGGATCGTGGTTCCCCGGTATCAGGTAGACCGGGACAGGGCTGCTGCCGAGAATATCCGCCACCTTCTGGATCAGGGACCGCTCCACCCCGTTGTCTTCGAAGGTGTCGCCGGCTACGAGGACGAACTCCGCGCCCTGGTCCCTCGCCGCCCCAACCACCCGTCTGGCGGCGGCGAGGCGTTCCTCACGCACGCGGAGAGCCGCGCTGCCCGCGTGGGCCGCCTTCATTCCCAACTGCCAGTCTGCGGTGTGGATGAACTTCACTGCCGGGCGTTCCCCCTTTGGCGCTTGCTCTGACCAAGGAGTCATTCTAGCACGACCGTCTTTGGCTGGTAAACGGCGGTCTTCCGGGACATCACAGCTTTGCCAGAGTTCGACAGTCCTGGCTTTGTTGCTACGCAGACCTCGCCACAGTATGATATTCACCATACCTATGCGGAATCTCCTCCGAGGCAGAGGCGGTCTTATCACGAAAGTGGCACTCCTGTGCCTGTTCGCTCTGAGCCTGCTGCCGCTCGGCGGCTGCAGCCAGGGCGGGGTGGTGGAGGGCGAAGTCCGCAGCAAGTACGTGACCGGCATGCAGGACCGCAGTTACTTCATCATCGTCCGCAACGTACCGGCAGACGGGCCGCCATCCATAGTGTTCGACAAGGAAGCCGACGAAGCCGTCAGGCGGTGCTTCCCGCCAGCAGGCAGCTTGGTAGTGGACAACGCGACTGAGGATCAGATCGAGGCCTTCTACGATCGGATCAACTATGAGGTCAGCGTCTACATCAGCTCAGGGAGCCACTACTACTACCAGGCCTTTCGCACCAAACGCGAGATATTCAACGAACTGGATTTCGGCTCCGCGGTGAAGATCGATACGGAAGCTTCCGACATCGGCCCGAAGATAACCAGAATCGTGGAGTAGGCCAGCCGGCATCAACGGGATCCAGTGCCTGCAGCACTTAGCACCGCAGAAATCCGGATCAGGACCACTGCAAGCAACACCGTGCCGATCCAAATCACAGGCATCCCGAATGCGGCTATTGCCTTGAGCCACACTACGGTCTAAGATAGGCCTACCAGCGGCACCACCATTTCGCATGCGGCCCGGCACTCGCCGACAGCGGTTCTATGTGAGTCCGGCCACGCCACGACCGCTGATCCAGCGCACGACACAGACACGCGCCAGAGAACAGAAGAGGGAATCCTTACCCCAAATCGATGTGGAGGTGTGTTATGGGAGTGGACATCAATCTCATGGTGGGAGGAGAGGCGGGGCAGGGCGTGCAGTCCGCCGGATTCATCATCGCCAAGGCGCTGGCCCGCTGCGGCCTCAGCGTCTTTGCCGACCAGGACTACGAGTCGAGGGTTCGCGGCGGCCACAACTTCTTCCGGATACGCGCCAGCGACAGGGAAGTGAGCGCGATCTCGGAGACCTTGGACATTCTGGTGGCCCTGGACCGGTTGAGCATCGATCTGCATCAGAAGGAGGTCCCCGGCGACGGCGCGATCATCTTCGACGCAGACAAGGTCAAGGATGTCGGTTCCAGCGGCAACCTGCTGGGCATGCCGCTGGAGCGGATGGCCGTCGAGGCCACCGGAAACAAACAGGCCGCCAACGTCGTGGCACTGGGTGCCGCGATGGCCCTGATCGGCTATGATGCCGTGGCAATGAACAGCGTGGTGCTCGATTACTTCGGCTCAGGAGAAACGGGCAAAGCCAACGCCGCCGCGGCTGGTCGAGGTCACGAATATGCCAAAGCCAATGTCAAAGCTGATTCCCAAAGACGAGTCAGCCCACTCGGTGGTCAGAAGAGAATGCTCCTCAACGGCAACGAGGCTGTCGCCCTGGGAGCCCTGGCTGCCGGCTGCAAGTTCGTGTCGGCCTACCCCATGACCCCTTCCACCACCATCATGGAGTACATGGCTGGCAAGGCTGATGAGCTGGGCATAGTCGTGGTGCAGCCCGAAGACGAGATTTCGGCCATCAACATGATCGTCGGTGCCGCGTACGCCGGGGTCCGGGCCATGACGGCCACCTCAGGCGGCGGTTTCTGCCTGATGGTCGAAGGGCTGGGTCTGGCAGGGATGACAGAGACACCTATCGTCGTCGTGGATGGCCAGCGCGCCGGTCCCGCCATCGGACTCCCCACCCGAACCGAGCAGGGCGACCTCCAGTTCGCCCTGAATGCCTCCCACGGCGATTTCCCCCGCGCCGTGTTGGCCCCAGCCAGCGTGGAGGATGCCTTCTGGTTGACGGTGAAGGCCTTCAATTTAGCTGAAGAGTACCAACTGCCGGTTATCATCCTCACCGACCAGTACCTGGCCAGTTCATATGCCACGGCGGAGAGGTTCAACCTTGCCAAAGTGCAGATCAGGAGAGGACAACTCCTCTCTGAAACGGACCCTGCCAAGTTGGAGCGCTACAAGAGGTACGAGATCACGGCCTCTGGCGTCTCCCCACGGGCGTTCCCCCTGCAATCGACCGCGCTGGTTGTTGCCGACTCGGATGAGCACAACATGGAGGGCCACCTGATTGAAGACGCAGAGACCCGGACAGCCATGATGCTGAAGCGGCAGAGCAAGCTGGAAGGCTTGAAGAAGGAGATATCCGGACCGAGGACCTATGGTCCGGCTCAGGCACAGATCACGCTGATAGGCTGGGGCAGCACCCTCGGCGCTCTGAGAGAGACGGTGGACGCGGCCGCGCAGGATGGTCTCAGCGTGAACCTGGTTCACTTCAGCGAAATCTGGCCCTTCCCGGACGAAGCGGCGACCATGGCTCTGCGGGGAGCCAAAAGAACCTTCGCCGTCGAGAACAACGCCACCGCCCAGTTCGCCCGCCTGCTGCGGGCCGAGACGGGACATCAGGTTTCAGGCAGCATTCTGAAGTTCGATGGCCGCCCATTCACACCGGCCCACATTCTGGGACAACTCAGGAAGGAGGTAGCCTGACCATGGTGACGATGACCGACTACGCCGGAAGCCAGCCAGCCTGGTGCCCCGGCTGCGGGAATTTCGGCATCCTGAACGCGCTCAAGAAGGCCCTGGTCGAGTTGGGCCTTGAACCCCACAAGGTGCTCATGGTCTCCGGCATCGGCCAGGCCGGAAAGCTGCCGCACTACACCAGAGCCAACGTTCTGAACGTGCTGCACGGCCGCGCTCTCCCGGCGGCCGCGGGCGCCAAGATCGCCAACCCCGAACTGAGTGTCATCGCGGTGGGGGGAGACGGGGATGGCTACGGAGAAGGGGGAAACCACTTCCTCCACTCCGTGCGGCGCAATCACAACATTACCTACCTGGTCCACGACAACCAGGTCTACGCCCTCACCAAAGGGCAGGCCTCGCCCACCAGCGACCGGGGATTCGTCACCAAGACCACGCCGCACGGCGCACCGGCGCCGCTGAACTCCCTGGCGGTAGCCATAGCTGCGGGAGGAACCTTCGTGGCCAGGGGCTTCTCCGGTGACGTAGAACACCTGGCGGGGCTGATCAAGAGCGGCATCCAGCACCGCGGCTTTGCCCTCATCGATATTCTCCAGCCCTGCGTCTCCTTCAACCACCAGAACACCTACGCCTGGTACAAGGAAAGGGTCTACAAGCTCGAGGAGGCCAGCTACAAGCCCGGCGACAGGTCAGCCGCCATGGAAAAGGCGCTGGAGTGGGGCGAGAGAATACCGATCGGAGTGATCTACCGGCAGGAGAGGCCCGCCTTCGAAGATGAGATTACGGTGCTCACGAAGGGTCCCCTGGTAAGACAGGCCACCGATCCAATGCAGGTGGGATCACTGTTCGACGAATTCGTCTGACCACGCGGGGGGGCGGTAACCCAGCGAGACCTCGGATCAGGCCACCATAGGCGGCTACTTGAACTGAACGACGCGGGGGTTCACGCGGAGTTTCTCCGCGGTGACGATCGCCTTGATCTCATCGACCGCCTCATCGAGATGATCCTCATGGTTGACTACCACGTAGTCGAAGATGAGCATGCTCCGCACTTCCTCGTTCACCTTCCCCAGCCGCACCTTCAGATCAGTGTCGGTCTCGGTCTTGCGCAGTCTCAGCCGCTTCTCGTACTCCTCCAACGACGGGAGGGTCAGGAAGACCAGGACAGCTCCGGGCAGAAGATTCCTGATCGTGGCCGCGCCCTGAACATCTATCTTGAGAACGACGTCTTTCCCCGCATCCAGGGCCTGCTTGACCTCGTGCTTGGGCACTCCGTACCAGTAACCGTAGACCTTGGCCGACTCGACGAGGTCGCCGCGCTGCAGCATCTCCTGGAACCCGGACTCCGAGACAAACGCATACTCCACGCCGTCCTTCTCCCCAGTTCGCGGCGGCCGCGTGGTCGACGTCACGACATAGTGGCAAGGCACGCCAAGTTCCTTCATGCGATTGAGCAGGGCATCCTTGCCTGCACCGGAGGGGCCTGACAAGACTACAAGTAGAGGCATGGGCCTTACTCCGCCTGATCCGCTTCTTCGAACTGTGCTTTCGGTCCGGACTTGCGCATGCCCAGCACTCTGCCGGCAATAGTCTCGGGCGTGATGGCCGCCAGCACTATATGGCCGTTGTCCATGATGAGAACAGCCTTGGTCCTTCGGCCATTGGTCATGTCGATGACATGCCCTTTGCTCTTCGCGTCATGAATGAGGCGCTTCGACGGCGCCGAATTAGGCGAGATTATGGCCATGACCTTGTCGATTGCAGCCATATTGCTGAAACCGAGGTGAATTAGCTCAGTTGTCATTTCTCTCCTCCATCAGCAAAGTCAGTCCGCAACTAGTCTTTCGAACTCTTGCCAGAAACCGGGGTACGAGATATCCACGGCACCGGCATCTTCTATCACCGTCTCGCCGTCGGCAATGGCCCCGGCCACTCCCAGCGCCATTGCCATGCGGTGGTCGCCATGACTGGAGCACCCAGCGCCATTCAGCTTTCCCCCACCCTTAATGATAATGCCGTCTGGCAACTCCTCCACACTGGCCCCCATCTTCGAGAGCTCCGACACCAGGAAGGCGATACGGTCCGTCTCCTTAACTCGAAGCTCTGCCGCATCCTTGATCACCATAGTGCCCTTGGCAACACAAGCCGCCACCGCTAGAACAGGCACCTCGTCGATCAGTCGGGGGACCAGATCCCCCTGAATGTCAACGGCGGTCAACTCGCTCGACTCGACCGTGAGATCGGCCACCGGTTCGTTGTTGATGGTGCGCTCGTTATCCACCTTGAGCCTGGCCCCCATCTTCAACAGGACATCAATGATACCCGTTCTGGTGGGGTTCACGCCAGTTCCCCTAATGATGACCTTGGCGTTGGGATGAATGGCGCCCAGGACCAGCCAATAGGCTGCGGAGCTGATATCGCCGGGAACCAGAATATCAATCGCCTTCGGAGGAGCCGTAGGACATGTCAGGGTGGCCACCGGGCCTTCTGATGTCACTTTGACACCCATAGCCTGAAGCATTCGTTCCGTGTGGTCGCGGGATACCGCCGGCTCCCGCACTATCGTTCTCCCCTTTTGCACGGTGAAGAGGCCGGCAATCAGCATCGCCGACTTGATCTGAGCGCTGGCAACCGGCAGGGTGTAGTCCAGGCCGTGAATCTCCTGGCCCTTGATAGCCAGCGGCGCCAGGGTGTCCCGGTTCCTACCATATATTCTGCCGCCCATCAGGCGTAGCGGATGAATCACGCGGCCCATGGGGCGTGAGCACAGCGACGCGTCGCCGGTGATCACCGTGAAGAATGGCTGCCCCGCCAGGAGCCCTGTGAGAAGGCGCATGGTGGTGCCGCTGTTGCCCGCGTCAAGCACCACGTCGGGCTCGGTGTATCCCTTCACTCCAACGCCTTGAACCTCGATCGTGGTCGGGTTCGCCGAGACGGAAGCGATCTTCACTCCCAGCCTGCGCAGGCACGACAGCGTAGATGCACAATCCGCCCCCGGCGCGAAGTTGGTCAACTTCGCAGTGCCATCGCAGAGACTATTCAGAATGGCTGCCCGGTGAGAGATCGATTTGTCGCCGGGGGGGGTTACTTCGCCTCTGACCGCAGAATGCCGCTTAACTCTTCTTACCATGCTCCTCTATCCACGCGTTCCGCGCTTGCCGGGCTCTGTCGAAAGCTTGCTCCAGCCCAAGATCCCCTTCAGCTATCAAAGCGCGGAACCGCTGCAACTCCTCAGTGAAATCGTCAATCCAGGACACAATGTTCTCACCGTTGGTGAGGCAGATATCGCGATTCATCCGCGGGTGTTGTGATGCCAGACGAGTCGTGCTCTGGTACCCGGTGGAGGCCAGTTCGGACATCTTCGACCACCGCGGGTTCTTCGCGGTAGCCATCACCAGGGCAGAGGCCACGATCAGCGGCAAGTGGCTTATTCCCGCCACATACCGGTCGTGCTCCCCGGCGGCGACGAACACGGGATGCGCGCCGACCGCATTTGCCAGGTCGACGACCGTCTGAACAGCGTCGTCTGATGCGCCGCGTCCGGGGACGATGCAGTAGGTGCAGCCTCTGAATAAGTCCGCATCGGCAACCTCGATGCCAGAGAGTTCCTTCCCGGCCATGGGATGACCGCCCACAAAGCTGACGTTCTGCGGCAGACTCCCTTCCGCCCACTGCATCACCTGTAGCTTCGTGCTGGCCACATCCGTGACCGCACACCCAGCCGGGAGGTGCGGGGCGATCTGCGACAATATGTCCTTGATAGACATCGTAGGCGTCGCCAGCACGACCAGATCCGCATTGCTCACGGCCGAATCCAACGAACTCTCAAATCGGTCGATGGCCCCCAGTTGGAGCGCGCGCTCGGCCGTCTCCGTCCGGCGGGCGTAACCCACCAACTCCACTCCTCCGGAGCCAGACCGCTTCAGAGCCAGACCGATCGAACCGCCGATCAACCCCAGGCCGACGATAGCAACGCTTCTAGCCATGACCAACACCACCCAACATACTTCGACTCATTCTGATGCCGGACTGTCCGGGCAAAAGAACCCCTCGCCAATACAGCCAGGATTCGTACTACGCGAGAGCGCTCCTCCCAAGCGTCTCAGGCAAACGGGGATGATATCTCCGAGATCCAGATCCTTATTCCTGGTCGAGCTGGAAGGCCTTGTGCAGCGACCTTACAGCATCAGCCACTCTGGTCTCATTGACGATGCAGGTGATCCTTATCTCAGAAGTGGTAATAAGCTCGATGTTTATGCCGGCCTCGTAGAGAGCCTTGAACATCCGAGCAGCATATCCCGGCGTGTTCTGCATCCCCGTCCCCACAATACTGACCTTGCCCAGTTTGGCGTCACTGATGCACCCCTTGGCGCCAATGGACTTCGCTATGGGCTCGGCTACCTTCATGGCCTTGCTCAGTTCATTTCGAGAAACGGTGAACGTCAAGTCGGTCATACCGCTGACGCTGGAGTTCTGGACAATGGTATCAACGCTGACGTTGGCATCGGCCAGAGGCTCAAAAAGCTTGGCAGCTATGCCCGGCTTGTCCGGCACGGCCAGGATAGTGACTTTGGCTACGTTCAGATCGTGGGCAATGCCGCGAGCCTTGTTGCGTATCTCCATTGGAATCCCTCCCCGGATAACCGTCCCAGGTTTATCATTGAAGCTGCACGCCACCAGTATGGGCATGTTGTAGATCTGGCCGATCTCGACCGCCCTGGGGTGCATCACCTTGGCGCCGTACGTGGCCAGTTCCACCATCTCCTCGTAGTCGATTTCGGCGATCTTCCGCGCCTCCGGAACGATGCGGGGGTCGGCCGTGAACACACCCTCGACGTCCGTATAGATCTCGGCCATGTCCGCCTTCAAACTCACTGCCAGGGCGACGGCGGTGGTATCGGAGCCGCCGCGGCCCAGCGTAGTGACTTCCAGGTCTTCCGCCACTCCCTGGAACCCCGCCACCACCACGATGTTCCCCTCATCCAGTTCGCTCTTCACCCGCTGCGGGCTGACAGCCCGGATGCGAGCCTGGCTGTAGACGCCATCGGTCTTAATACCAGCCTGGAGGCCGCTGAGGCTGATGGCCTTCCGGCCAAGGGACTTGATGCCAATGGCCAGCAGAGTGCTGGAGACGATCTCTCCAGTGGAGAGTAATACATCCATCTCCCTCTCATCAGGATGATCCGTGATCTGGTGAGCCAGATCGATGAGATCGTCAGTGGTGTCTCCCATCGCCGAGACCACTACCACCACCTGGTTGCCCTTTTCCGCGGCGGCGACGGCCCGGCGGGCAACGTTCTTCATCTTCTCGGCACCGGCTACCGAGCTGCCACCGTATTTCTGTACGATCAAAGACATGTTGTCTATTCTACCAACTTTTCCCCATGAATGAAACGTCCCATTAATGTGTGTCCGTCGTGAATCTGTAGCCGGCTCCCGGCTGCCTCGCGCTCGCTGAACGCCCGTGCCCCACTCGCAGGAATCCCCTGCCCGCACCAGGCGAAGGGCACCGGGTCACCGGTGTGCGTGCGGACGCGGATGGGGGTGGGGTGGTCGGGTAGAACCATGAGGCGGGAGTGCGGAACATCACTCAGCCTCCGCATCATAGGCCCTACCACAAAGCGATCGAAGTTCTCGATGGCCCTGATCTTCTGATCAAGGTCACCGTTGTGGCCGGCTTCGTCAGGTGCCTCAACATGAACCAGCACGAAACCCTTGTCCTCCAGGCTCTTCACCGCATAGGTTCCTTTGCCCTCGTAGTTCGTGTCATAGTAGCCCGTAGCTCCCGGCACCTCAATCAGGTCCAGGCCTACCAGTTTGGCAATCCCGTTCAGCAAATCCACCGCGGATATGACGCTTCCATCGACCCCGTAGCGCTCTTTGAAGCTGGGCATCTGAGGCGTAACGCCCTGCCCCCAGAGCCAGATCATGTTCGCCGGGCGCTGGCCGCGGCTCACCCGCGTTCTGTTGACTTCATGCGTGTGGAGCAGTTCGCGCGACCGCTCCATAAGGTCGATCAACAGTGGCGCGCCGTCTCCGCGAGGCAGGTGGTCCTTCACCGGTTGTCCGGTGACGTCATGCGGCGGAGTGCAGTCAACTCGCACGATATCGGCACCCTTCACAACGCAGATGTGGCGATAGCTGATTCCGGGGTAGAACTTCACCGTCGGCGTGGACAGGTGGCGGCTCAGGGATGCCACCAACTCCCTGGCTTCTTCGCTGGTGATATGGCCGCCGGCGTAGTCCGCTATGCGCTCGCCTTCCACGGTGATCAGATTGCAGCGGAAGGCCACCTCGTCCGGTCCCAGCTTGATTCCCAGTTTGGCCGCCTCCAGGGGGGCCCGCCCGCTGTAGAACTTCCTGGGGTCATAGCCCAGGACAGAGAGAGTGGCCACGTCGGACCCCGGCGGCATTCCCGTAGGCACCGTGCGGATCAGGCCAATCTGGCCCTTCCGGGCGATCTCCCTCATGTTGGGAATATCGGCCACCTCCAACGGGGTGCGGCCGCCCAGCTTCTCCAGCGGCTCATCCGCCATGCCGTCACCGATCAGTACGGCGTACTTCATCTCTTCTTGAGTTCTTCGTGCTGAGGTCATATAATGCCTGTATCGGGGTGTAGCGCAGTTGGTTTAGCGCGCAGCGTTCGGGACGCTGAGGTCGGAGGTTCAAATCCTCTCACCCCGACCATCTTGCCCCACACGAACCATACCAGCCGGCACGCGCCTCCGGCGCTCATCATTCAGAAAGTCTCCTCTTCGCCTCTTCCCAAAGCTTGTCCTGCTCTTCCAGCGGCAGGCTGCTCAGCATGATTCCCCGCTTCTGACAATCCTCTTCCATGAGCTGGAATCTCCGGTGGAATCTCCGGGCGGCTAGCTGCAATGCCTCCTCGGATTCCACATCCAGCCTCCGGGCCACATTGACCAGAGCGAACAGGACATCCCCGAACTCACGCACTCTCTCTTCGTGGCTGGTGCACTCCCGCAACTCTCCCACTTCCTCGCCGAGTTTGTCTATCACACCCTCGATCTCTTTCCAGTCGAAGCCGACACGGGCGGCCCGCCGCTGCATCGTCTGGCTGTAGGCCAGCGCCGGCATGCCCTTCGGCAGCCCGTCGAGAACGGAGGTGGTGCCCTTCTCCTGCTGTTTGATGGCCTCCCAGTTCTGAATGACATCCTGCGAGCCGCTGACCTTGGTACCGCCGAACACATGCGGATGACGACGTATGAGCTTGGTGTTGATGCTGCGCAAGACGTCCTGCACGCTGAACTGGCCGTCCTCTTGGCCTATCTGGGAATGAAGCGCTATCTGCATCAGGATGTCGCCCAGTTCCTCACACAGCTTCTTGTCGTCGTTCTCATCGATGGCTTCCAGTGCTTCATAGCACTCTTCCAACAGATTGGGCTTCAGAGACAGATGGGTCTGTTCTTTGTCCCAGGGGCAGCCATCCGGAGCGCGCAGCCTGGCGATTATGTCAACCAGGGCGCCAAAGGTATCGAGCTTCCGCTTGTAAGGCATGAGGTCACTTCGAAGGCTCGCTGTCTTTGCTGTCCGTCTCCAGGCAGTCAATGGAAACCACGCTGGTGCCGGCATTCACCTTCATGAGGCTCACTCCCTGGGTGCTCCGGCCAAGGCGGGATATGCTCTCCTTGGGCACGCGGATTATGGTTCCACGCTCCGATATCAGCATCAATTCGCCCTCCGGTGTGGTCAGTCTGGCAGCCACTACTACGCCCACTTTCGGATTGACCCTGTGCGCCAGGACGCCCTTCCCGCCTCTATGCTGCACCGGGAAGGAACCCATCGGGCTCATCTTGCCATAGCCATGGCTGGTCACAGTCAGGACATAGGCATCGGGATCAACAATGTCCATGCTGACCACTTTGTCCCCCGGGCTGAGGCGTATGCCCCTCACGCCCTGGGTCGCCCTGGACATGGCCCGGGCATCGATAACGGCAAACCTGATGGATTTGCCTTGCTCTGACACCATAATGATGTCGTCGTTATCGTTGGCCAGCCTCCCCGCCACCAATTCATCCCCGGCGGGCAGCGCCATGGCAATGAGGCCGCGATTCCTGACGGCAGCGAACTTCTCGACGGGAGTCCTCTTTATGCGGCCCTTCAACGTAGCCAGAACCAGGAAGTTGCCCGGTGTGAAGTCAGCTTTCACCGCGATAAGAACCTGTTCCTCGGTGGTGATCGGAAGCAGATTAACCAGAGGGGTCCCTTTGGCCGTGCGGGACATGTCCTGAGGAATCTTGTAGCACTTCAGAGAAAAGACCCGACCACGGTTGGTGAAGAATAGCAGGGTATCGTGCGTGTTGGTTGAGAGGAAGACCGCCGGGCTCTCGGCCTCCTTCATGGTCATCCCCCTCACGCCCTTCCCACCGCGATGCTGCAGCTTGTACGTATCCACGGGGACACGCTTGATGTAGCCACGGCTGCTCAGCGTCACCACCACTTCCTGAGGAGTTATCATGTCTTCATCCTTTGGAGTGGTCGCTTCCTCATCGCTGATCCTGGTCTTGCGGCTGTCCCCATGTTTCAGCTTGAGCTCTTCGGTCTCCTGCTTGATCACCAGGAGTATCTTCCTTGGATTAGCCAGCAGGTCTTCCAGATAACCGATGGTCTTGAGAACCTGCGTGTATTCATCCATGATCTTCTGCTGTTCCAGGGCTACCAGGCGCCGCAACTGCAGGTCCAGGATAGCCTGGGCCTGTATCTGGGATAGACTTAGCTGGGTCATCAATTCAGTGCGGGCAACGTCGGTGCTCTTGGAATGCCGGATGATATCCACCACCAGGTCCAGTTGGTCCAGAGCCGTCTTGAGACCTTCGAGGATGTGAGCCCTGTCTTTGGCCTGCTTCAGATCAAACTGGGAACGACGGGTGACTATCTCTTTTCGGAAGTCAATGTAGTACTGAACGGCATCTTTCAGGCCGATGACTCTCGGTTCTCTGTCCACCAGGGCCAGCATGTTGACGAAGAACGTTGACTGAAGGGCAGTGTGTTTGTAGAGGCTATTCAGCACCCGCTTTGGCTCCGCGTCCTTCTTCAGTTCGATGACCACGCGCATGCCCTGGCGGTCTGACTCATCGCGCAGGTCGCTGATGCCCTCGATCTTCTTGTCCTTCACCATTATGGCGATCTTCTCGACGAACTCCGCCTTGTTGGTCTGGTAGGGGAGTTCGGTGATCACTATGCGATGGCGCCCTTTGGCCATCTCCTCCACATCGGTGGCGCCTCGGACCACGACCTTTCCCTGCCCGGTGGTATAGGCTCTTCGGATCTCCTCCCGCCCCATGATGATGCCCCCGGTCGGGAAATCCGGGCCAGGGACCAGCGCTATGAGTTCATCGATAGAAGCTTCGGGATTGTCGATGAGAAGCTCGGCTGCCAGGCAGATCTCAGTGAGGTTATGCGGTGGGATATTCGTGGCCATGCCTACCGCGATGCCGGAACTGCCATTGACCAGCAGATTGGGAAGACGGCTGGGCAGCACTGAGGGCTCCTTCAGGGAATCATCGAAATTGGGGACGAAGTTGACGGTCTCTTTCTCGATATCAAGCAGCATCTCCGCGGCGATCTGAGCCAGGCGCGCTTCCGTGTACCGCATGGCCGCCGGAGGGTCGTTGTCCACGCTACCGAAGTTGCCTTGCCCGTCGACCAGCGTATACCTCATGGAGAAATCCTGGGCCATGCGCACCAGCGCCTCATAGACCGGCGCGTCGCCATGAGGATGATATTTGCCCAGCACTTCGCCCACGATGCGGGCGCACTTCTTGTAAGCGGTGTTGTGGCGAATGCCCATGTCGTTCATGGCATAGAGAATGCGCCGGTGCACCGGCTTCAGTCCGTCGCGGATGTCGGGCAACGCTCGCGACACGATAACGCTCATGGCGTAGTCCAGGTAAGAAGTTCGGACTTCGTCCTCGATTTTGACCGGTCTTATCGATCCAGCTTCAGTTTCACTCATTCTGTGTGGGACCTGCCTTCATCTTCGCTGCCAGTGCGGTCGTAGACATCGGTGACGGAGAAGCCTTCCCTCTCCGCATCCCCGGTCTCATCGGCCTCATCCGCAAAATCCTCGTCCTCCAGCCTGTGCCTGAGCAGGCTGTCCCGCACATTGGGACGATAGCCCTGTTTTTCCTTCAGCGGGAAAGAGGGACGCCCGGCCTGACTGGGATGCTGGGAGACCTCCCTGACGATCACCTTCATATCTTTGTCGCTGAGGCTGTGCACGGCCGCGATGTATCGGTTGCCGGCCTTGGCGAGCTTCGCCAGGCGCGCCCCGTATTTCGGCTCAACTTCGCCCAGACAATCCCCCTCCTTGCTCTTGACCATGAGCCTCTGACCTTCCACGTAGGGAGTGATCTCCTCACCCGGCGCCATCTTCGCCACCACTTCCTTGGCCGCCAGGCTCACCAGCTTCACCACTTTGGCCTTTCCGCTCTCCTCCACAAATATGTCAGCCACTACCTTATGAGCATTGGCCTTTCGGGCATCGGCCTTGGCCGCCCGCTTACCCATCAACGAGAGCCGGCTGAGGTTCTTCTTCGCAATGCTGTTGAATGGATCGAGTTCCATCGTTCGCTCGTAAGCCTTCTTGGCCTCAGCGTATTCCTCGGTTTCCGTCAGCGCCCGGCCCAATCGGTTGTAGGTCTCCACATCGTCGGGAAACCGCTCCAGGATGCTCCTGTTGGCAGCCACAGCCTCTTGCCACTGGCCCTTCAACGCCAAGTCGACCGCCCCTTTGGCATGCCGCTCCAGATCAGCTCTGTTGATGTGAGAAGTCACTATTTCCTCCGGGAATCAAGGCAGGGGAAGCCGTTGCTCCCCTAGTGAATGCATCTGAGGATTTTAGTGGTTGCCAGGGGAATTTGCAAGTTCGTCCGGTGCTGGGGAATCCGCTGCAGTCCACAGAGGAGCGCCAACGGCCGTCATCGACAGGGGCCATCTCAGAAGTGGCACGGGCTTGCTTCGCTTCGCTCGTGTCACCCACCTTCAAGATACAAGGGGTTTGAGCGCAGGTTATGAGACGGTCCCCACAGGGGTGCGGGAACGGGCCACCGTGATAGAATAGCACCTGCCTTTGTGGCAACGAAGAGATGGAGGTGAACGCATGCCCATAATCAGAGTGGAGATGTGGCCGGGCAGGACTCATGCTCAGAAGGCAGAGTTGGCCAAACGGATTACCGAAGCCGTGGTGGCCGTGGCCAAGACGACGCCGGAAGCCACGATAATTGTCTTTGAGGACGTGGCCAAGGAAAACTGGGCAGTGGCTGGCACTCTGGCATCCGACGCCAAGACATAGGGTCTGCCCTGCTTGGATGATGTGACCCATCCGCTTTCGGGAATCCGGCCACAGCATTCCCGGCACAAAGAGAATGGCAGGCCCTGCGGCCTGCCATTCGTAAGGACTCTGGCTGGTTCCGATTCTGGAGAACCGAGGCTACTACCCCTTCTTCTCCTCTTTCTTAGGTTCCTTGGATTCCTTGCCTTCCTTGGCACCTTCCGCCGCCCCCTCAGCCACCGGCGCAGCCTCAGCGCCCTCAGCCACTTCCGCCACTACCTTCTTCTCCACCTTCTCTATCTGCAACGGAGCGATTCTGACCACCACCTGTGCAGGGTTGGTCAGGGCCACCACGCCTTCGCCCAACACCAAGTCTTTGACCAGTATCGACTGGTCATCCTCGACGAGGACACTGATGTCGACCTGGATGGTTTCCGGAATGCGGTCAGGCAGACACTCGATCTCCACCGCCGACAGATCCTGCGCCATCATGTTGGTCTTAACCTTCAGGGCCGGCGCCTCACCCACCAGCACAACGGGAACATCCACCTTGATCTTCTCCTCCATGCTCACCTGGAAGAAGTCAACATGGACCAGTTCACCTGATATAGCGTTCTTCTGAACCTCCCGGACGACGACTTTGCGCGGCTTCTTGTGCTTGTCGACCATGAGGCCGACGAGTTTCGTTTTGCCGGCAGTCTTCAATACCTGCTTGAGGTGCACCGTCTCACACTGCAGGGCCATAGGCTCAGTGTCATAGCCGAACAGGTGCACCGGAGTGACGCCCTGACGCCGCAGAAACCTCGATTTCTTCCCCATGAGCTCCCGGGTACTCACATGTAACTCTATCTGCTCCACACTTCTCTCCTTGTATGTCCCTGGCAAAGCGGGGACTTGGTCAAGCTCAACAGCTTGGATCGTGCCTTTTTGCGCAACTTCTTATGATACCTCAAGCACCCTGCCACGAGCAAGAAACGTGCCAGCCGACGTCTGTCAGAGTGAGTCGAACTCCGCGCTATCCACAGTAAAACGGGAACGGACGGAGTCTCTGCACACCCTCCACACCCCACTGCCGTGTCAGGGCTTCCCCAAGAAAGCCAACAGCAGCCTGTTGAAGGTCTCCCTCTCTGTCCTATGGGGAGCATGGCCGTAGCCAGGCATGATCTCCAACTGCGCCTGAGGCATAAGCTTCTTGGCCTTCACAGCACCCTTCACGGTGTAGTACGGATCATGACGGTTCCATATTATAAGGCTCGGTATCTTGAGCTCAGGCAACCTGTTGAGGCACACCCAGTGCGCGTCAGGCTCGCCATCCGTCAGAAAGCGAGGGAACGGCTGCGGACGGTGAAGCGTCCTGCGTACGTAGAAGAACACGGCGCCCAGGAAGCTGCCCCAGCGTGCCAGCCGGTTGAAACCGGTGGTGTCTATCAGAGCCAGCTTGCGCACTCTGTCAGGATGCTTCAGGGCGATGTCCAGCGCCACTCTGCCGCCGAGCGAATGGCCCACAATGGCCAGCGGGGAATCCAGCCGCAGAGCTTCAATAAGGCCCTTGGTGGAATCCGTGAAGTCGGACAAGTGGTAGCCATCTCGATTCCTGTCGCTCCGACCGTAGCCCACCAAGTCAGGTGCGTAGAATGTGTAGGAACCGGACAAGGCCACCATCGTCTCAATCCAGTCGCTGGAGTCACAAGCACCTCCGTGCAGCAGAAGCACCGGCGGACCCTTCCCGGCCTTTCTCAAGAAGATGTTGTCTTCCCCCACCTTCACAGTGAGGGTTTCAACGCTGTTGGTGGATGATCCGGGGATTGCCTTATCACTGACCACAACCATATTCCGCTGACCGTAGCTCAATAATAGGCAACGGGGAATCCAAACGCAAGGGAAAAGGTGGCTTGCCCAAAGCATTTGAGGCTTGCAAAGCAACGGCAGATATGCTTATCATATCGACCAGCGGCGTCCAAATGACGCTGGCAGAAATAACCAAGGGGGGTGTAATGGCTAACAAGAAGTACGACGTCATCATCATTGGTGGTGGGCCGGGCGGACTCACCTGCGGAGCTCTCCTGGCGAAGTGGGGGGCGAAGACCCTGCTCATCGAGCAGAACGAGTACACCGGCGGCAAGGCGGTGACTCCCACGAACAAGGACGGTTTCTCCTACGAACTGGGGCCCAAACTGCAGGTTCCGGCTCAGGGGCCAAGCTTCGCCGTGGCCTTCAAGGAACTGGGCATGGAATCGGAACTGAAGCCGATTCCATTGAACACCGCCGGCCTAGCGTATCGAGGTCCTTCCGGCAAATACAACAAAGGCACTCTGCCGGCCAGCACCGGCCTTTCGCCGGAGCCGTTCTTCAAACTGTGGGACCTGGAGCCGTCCAAGCAGGATGTCGCTCTGAACTTCATGGTCAACATGGCCATGATGCCGGCTGACCAAATAGCGGCTCTCGATGACCTCAATTCGGTAGAGTGGTTGGCGCAGTTCAAGGACCTCCCCGAGCAGCTCCTGGATTACTTGAGAATGCACGCCAACGCGTCGCTGGCCGAGCCAATCGACCTGGTCTCGGCGTCCGAGCAGTTGGTCATCATGCAGGACATCGCTCTGCGTGGAGCTGCCGGATACTACGTCGGCGGCTTCGGACGTGTTCTCAACGACATAGCCAAAGCTATGAAGGCCCTGGGTGGCGAGATCAAGACGAAGACCAAAGTCCAGAAGATCAAGGTCAGCAACGGACGTGTCAGCGGAGTGACCACTGATCAAGATACGTTCGATGCGCCGATAGTGATCAGCGATGCAGGGATTCAACCCACTGTGCTGAAGCTGGTAGGCGAGAAGGAATTTGACACAGCCTACCTGGGCTGGGTCAAGGGCCTTATACCCAGTTGGGCGTTCACCGGAGTCAAGTACTTCCTGAACAAGAAGGTGCTGCCGGACCAGATGTACAACGTGTGGGCTAGCGACACCACCATGAACCTGGAACGTTTCGTGAACACGCGGGCAGGCAAGATCGCCGATGAAATCATGTTCTTCGCCACGATCCCGTCCAACTTTGATCCCAACATGGCGCCGCCGGGTAAGCAGTGCATCGTATCCGGAACCATCTG
>Ga0105098_10000229_pt1 | contig 18055 bp, 15 predicted proteins | sample PPLLak21cMay2015_FD_79137 | JGI IMG/M metagenome (GOLD analysis project Ga0105098, IMG submission 79137) | Freshwater sediment microbial communities from Prairie Pothole Lake near Jamestown, North Dakota, USA - PPLs Lake P7 Core (1) Depth... | ecosystem: Environmental > Aquatic > Freshwater >... | reverse complement strand
GACAAGTTCGAACTACTGTTGAACCGGGTCGGATTTACGCGCCGCATGACATTGAAAGGCGTTTCCGGGAAGTGGTCCATCAAAGATGTGCTGGCGCATATCCTGGCGTACGAGCTATACATTGCCGACCGCATGAATGAAACCCTGCATGGTGAGGTATACGCGCCCTGTCGAACACAAAACGCCCTCGACGCTTTTCTCGATGAGTTTGGTTATCCGGACTTCGGCTCGCCCCTGCTCGATGATGATGGCCCCAACGAGTGGGTCACCGAGAAATATAAAAGCGTCTCCCTGGAGGATGTGGTCGCGCAGGAAATCCAGGCGTTTGCATCCATCATCTCCTATCTTGAGAAAATGCCGGAAGAAACGATCAGGCAGCACAACTTTTTCGATCGCATTGCCAACAATACCTACCGGCACTATCGTGACCATATCGCGGACATAAAACGCTGGCTCAAATCCAATACTGCATATAATAGGCGGTAATGCGCATCCGGATCACGTTTGTAAAACAAGGTGCTTTGCGATACACCGGTCACCTCGACCTGCACAAGCTGTGGGAACGCGCCGCGCGGCGCGCGGAATTGCCGCTCGCCTACTCACAAGGTTTTCACCCCCAGCCCAGGATGAACATGGCAGCCGCCCTGCCGCTCGGTTTTTCGTCGCGCTGTGAAGTGCTGGACATGAAACTCGAGCACGACATCCCCCTCGACAGTTTGGCTACACGCTTAAATGCAACCCTTCCCTCGGGCCTTCAGGTCCTGGATGTGGAACCGGTGGACGAACGCGCGCCCGCCTTGCAGACCCAGGTCGCCTCGGCGGAGTACGAGGTCACTTTGACGGAATCAACTGACGGGTCCGCGCTGAAGCGGAAGCTTGATTCCGTTATGGAATCGACATCCCTCCCCCGCGCGCGGCGCGGAAAAACCTATGATTTGCGTCCACTCATCGAAGCTCTGGAGTTGCTGCCTGATGATAAAATCTTCATGCGGCTGGCAGCCCGCGAAGGCGCAACGGGACGCCCCGAAGAAGTGTTGGATGCTTTGGGTATCGCATTCGAAGAGACCCACATTGAAAGAATTCGTTTGATCTTTTTGTAGTAACCCTGCAAGGTTTACATGGAGGAAATATGGCATTTCTGGGAGCATTGTTTTTTGGATTTGTGCCGATGTTTTTGTTCGCGGCATTCATCTACTGGCTCGACCGCTACGAGAAGGAGCCAAAGCTTTTGCTCGGCGCGGCGTTCGTGTGGGGCGTGGTCATCGCAGGCGGCGGAGCTTATATTCTCAATACCGCATTCGGCATCGGCATTTATGCGCTGACCGGCTCGGAAGGCGCCGCAGAGTTCGGAACGACCTCCATTGTCGCGCCAATCATCGAAGAAGGGCTGAAGGGCCTTGCCGTTCTGGCCGTCTTTCTGGTGTTCCGCAAGGAGTTCGATTCTGTCCTCGACGGGATCGTTTACGCAGCCGTCACCGCCATGGGTTTTGCCGCCATCGAGAACGTTCTTTACATTTATCGAAACGGATTCCTGGAAAGTGGTTGGGAGGGCTTCTGGGTCATGGTTTTCATCCGGGTGTTTCTGGTCGGGATGATGCACCCATTCTTTACCGCGTTCACCGGCATCGGTCTCGCCATCGCGCGCATGAGCCGCAATGTCCTGGTAAAGATCATCGCGGTGCCCACAGGATATGCACTGGCGGTGACAAGCCATGCCTTCCACAACACGTTCAGCGGATTGATCGGTGGGCTCGGCGGGCTGGCCGCAGGCACCCTTATAGATTACATGGGCTATGCTGTGATGCTGGTCTTCATCATTTGGATGATCGTCACGGAGCGCAACATACTCAAGAAGCACTTGCGCGACGAAGTGGCAAGCGGGACGATCTCTCCGACGCAATACAGCACTGCCACTTCTTTCTTTCAGACCAATGCCCATCTCGCCGCTTTGACTTCAGGAACATTTGGTCCCACCTCCCGGTTCTACCAGGTCTGTGGTGAACTCGCGCACAAGAAAGAACAGCTTGTGAAACTGGGCGACGAAAGCGGAAACACGATGATCATCGAACAATTGCGCGCCGAATTGGCGGAACTCGCCCCGCGGGCAAGGGCATAGTTATCTGTCATTGCGAGGAGTGGCGGAAGCCACGACGAAGCAATCTCATATACTAGCATGAGATTGCTTCACTCACCGCTTTGCGGTTCGCTCGCAATGACGTTAAATTTAATGTGATAAAATCTTTTCGCCTGCCCCTGTAGCTCAGTGGATAGAGTGTCGGCCTCCGGAGCCGGAGAGCACAGTTCGAGCCTGTGCAGGGGCGCCTTTTTCATACCTCGAATATTCCATCCTTCACCGATCACCTGAAGAGCTGGAATTCATTTGCACGCCAGCTTTATCCGGCGTGAACCAACTCATTCCATGAAAACCAACACTCCATACACAGGATTTGAGGGGAAAACACAATCCAACATACCAGGCCGATCCTTTTCATTTTGCGCAATGTTCGAACATCTTTTCCTTCGCGAAAAGGATCCTTCGTATGTGTTTCTGATCCTGGGGATCATCACACTGGTCGGATTGGTTCTCCGCTTGTTGGAGATCAACAAGCCAATCGCCTATGACGAAGCGTACACATTCATAAATTTCGCTTCCCGGCCGTTCAGGCACATCCTGGCGGATTACAGCGCCCCAAACAATCATATCTTTCACACGATCCTGGTCGGTATTGCCTACCGCTTGTTTGGCGGGCAGGCCTGGGTGCTCAGACTGCCGGCCTTTGTCGCCGGCACGTTAATGGCACCGGTGATGTACATCACGGCGCGTCGATTCTTTTCCTACCCGCAGGCACTGGGAGCCGCGGCGCTCATTGCGATGGTACCTGTGTTCATCGATTATTCGGTCAACGGGCGCGGCTACACTATGCTCTTCCTGCTTGCCCTGCTGCTGGCTAATTTTGCAGGGATCCTGGTGGACCGGCAAAGCAAGCCCGCATGGATTGCTTTCGGCTTGACAGCGGCGCTCGGGTTTTATACTATCCCGATCTTTCTTTATCCCATGGCTGGCGTGTCCCTCTGGGTGGTGGCGACATATCTGTTCACCAAAGAGCCTTGGCAAAGCAAATGGCGCCGGCTGGCTGTGTTCCTGGGTATCTGCATGCTTGCAGGTCTGCTAACGTTCATTCTTTATTCACCTGTCATCCTCTTCGGCAGCGGGTTTGCCTCCATTACCGGCAATGAGTTTGTGCAATCCCTGGATTGGTCAGCATTCCTGGCAAACCTTGGTCCCCGCATGATCAATGTCTGGGATAAGTGGATGATCGGTTTCGGCCCGACCATTGAATATCTGTTTCTAGGTGGGTTTTTATTATCCTTATTCTTTTACCGCAGGCTTTCCAGTCAGAAACTGCCGATGCAGCTCTTCCTGGCTCTTGCACTCGCTATCCTGCTGGTGCTGCAGCGGGTCACACCCACGCCAAGGATCTGGCTTTACCTGGAGGCATTCTATATCATGTTTGCAGCCGCGGGACTGGTATGGCTGATAGATTTGATCATAGGCAGGGTTGTCAAATCACAGCTTGCCGAAAGAATTCTTTCGTATGCCATTTTGCTCCTTTTCATTGGCGTTTTTTCATCCACGTTGATCGCCCGGGGACAAAACCCGGCGCTCCTTCAGCGCGACCGCTCTCCAGAAGCCTACGCAGCAGATTACCTGGCAGATCATCTCCAGCCGGAAGACACGCTCGTAGCCACGGGGCCGGTGGATATCGAGACGGCTTACTATCTACGTCTGCGTGGGATTTCGTTCGATCGCTTTTACAAGAGGGATCATCCCGTCCAAATTCAGAATGCACTGGTCCTGGTGCGGGAAAATTCGAAATATAAAACACCGGAGAGTGTCGTCAATTTCTTCAAACTGGATCGAACTCTGGACCTGAGCATGGCAGAACTCGTCTTTGAGTATGCGAATGTCCAGGTTTATTCCGTCCCTGCAAAATGAATTCGAAAACAGCATTCCAGAGGGTGATTCGTTTTCGATTAGAATCCTGCTGTGCCCAAAAAACTCTCTAACATCGCCTTCCTCGTCCTTGTCTTTTTGAGTGCCGGTTGTGACATTCAGGTTCAAAGACTAAGGGTACCGACTGCGCCTCCTCTGCTAATCACTTCGACATTTGCTGTGACTCCAACCGAGGTCGCGTCGGAGACCCCATCGTCGCCTCCCCCTCAGCCGATGGTGCCCAGCGCCACTCCCGCGGAAGGAATCACATCCACCCAGGTCAATGTGCGCGCAGAACCATCCACTGCGGGAAATGTGCTGGGAATGATCCCTGCCAACACAAAGGTGGAGATCACCGGTAAAGACCCGGGCGAAAGCTGGTGGCAGATCAATTACCCGCACGCGCAAGCGGTCGACGGGAAAGGCTGGGTGACCGCGCAATATGTCACCACGGCGACCAGGCCCGAGGTCCCGGTGATCGGAGGCAATCAGACAGACCCCAACGACGGGAATGCTGCCGTTATCCAACAACAGGTCAATGTCCGCAGCGGCCCCGGGACAGGCTTCAATTCGCTCGGTACGTTGAATGCCCAGGATGTTGTCAGGCTCACCGGCAAAGACCCAAACGGCGGCTGGCTGCAGATCGATTTCGCGGCGGGGCCGGAAGGCAAAGGCTGGGTCAATGCGGCGTTCGTTCAAACGCAGGGAGTGGAGAAGCTGCCGATCATAACGGAAGCAGGCCTGGTCGTTGGAACGGGAACGCCGACTGTCGTCCCGTCTACGCCAACAGCAACTGTCATGCCTGCCTGGGCGGATGGTGATTCTCTGGCAGCGCCAATTGTCAGCGTCATTTTCGAGCCGCTGGGCACACAGGCTCTCCTCTACAATGGGGATATCTCTTCGTCCCAGGGAGACTCGCAGGATTGGATCGCTTTCAAACCATACAGTCAATTTGTTTTTATCAGCCTTGAATGTCATGGTAACGGTTCGATCAAAATAGAGATGACTGAAAACTCGGTTCCACTAAGTATATCGATTGATTGTGGCGATCAAGTCAGGAAGACCCCCGTGAAAGCCGGCTCGAACTATTTGTTGCACCTGGAGGCACTGCCATCAACGGAAGAGCTCCAATACACAAGTTACATCCTTAAGGTCAAAACAGGACCCTAAACCAGCCATTCTCATCCGATCTATGGCCGTTTTCTGGAAGAAATCCGGGGGTTGGTCTGTTTTGAGCGTAATTGTGCTTGTTTGTACAAAATCCCCTTTTATGGTAGAGTTAATGCAGATTTTAACGTATATGAGGGCGAATCCCATGAATACCCAAAGAATTCCTGATATCATCATTGGCCGCCTGCCGGTTTATTTACGTGCACTGCAACAACTATCCGAAAAAGGGATTCTCACCACTTCCTCACAGGAACTGGGTGAGATTATCGGAATCTCCGCAGCGCAGATCCGCAAAGATATTTCGCAATTCGGTGAGTTCGGAAAACAGGGTACGGGTTATTCAGTACCCTTTCTCGTCGAACGACTACGCGACATCCTGAAAGTGGACCGGGTTTGGGAGGTTGTGATCGTTGGCATGGGTGACATCGGACATGCCCTTGCCCGTTACAATGGCTTTGCCAACCGCGGCTTCCATATCAGTATGGTTTTCGACAATGATCCGCAAAAGATCGGACAAAAAGTGGGGGAATATGAGATTCTGGATACAGCCACCCTGGCCGAAAAAGTAAAACAGAACAAGGTCAAAGTTGCCATGCTGACCGTGCCTGCACCTGTGGCGCAGGAAATGACCGATCAACTGGTCAAAGCTGGCATAAAGGCGATCCTGAATTACGCGCCGACCAGCCTGAACGTGCCTGGCAATGTCCGCGTTCAGTATATTGATCCTGCCACCCACCTGCAACGGATGACCTATTACCTGGACTAAACGGACAGTCAGTCACTTGCCGCCATCGAATTGGAAACATTAATCGACAAGCATACAAGGTGTCACATTCAAAGGAGCACAATCATGGTACCCTCAGGCATCATTGTAACGGTCATTGTAGTAGTAATTATTATGTTGGTGATCTGGGGGCTGTTGCTGTGGAAGTCACGGCGAGTGAACCTCACTCACACGCCAGCCGGCGAAAAGCCGCAATGGATGAGGACGGCCCCACCTCCAGCAACTCTGGCTGCAACAGAAGCTGGCGGCGAAGGTATCACGCTATACGATCACGATAAGGGAGAAATTGTGGCTGCCCCCTTTGTAGAGCAGATCGAGGATATTTTGCGGTCCCAGATGAGCACTGACCCGGACCTGCGTTCCTATGATGTCGATTTTGGGACGGGGACGGATGGCGGTTTGGAGATCCGTGTGGGAGATCAACGTTACGCCGACATTAAGCAAATTCCGGATGAACGCCTGCGCGCTGCGATTGGCCGGGCAATTGCGACGTACAACCAGGGTGAAGAAGATAAGCGTTCTGGTTAATGATAGCGATGACAGACTACCTCAATTAGAAAAAGAAGAGGCGTCCCAGTTGAAGTGGGACGCCTCTTCTTTTTCCGATTAGACATGCGGCAGGCTGCGCCGCAGGATGTTGTACATTGGGATGGCTTTGACAGCCCCCTCAACCACACAGGTGGACGGATTATCTACCAGGTAGGCAGGAATTCCCAGCGATTTGGTAAGCAGCTTATCAATGCCACGCAGCAAGGCCCCGCTCCCACATAAAGCGACACCGCGATCGATAATATCCGCCACCAGTTCAGGCGGCGTCTTCTCGAGCACACGCCGACCCGTCTCCACGATTGCTTTCAGCGGATCCTGCAGGGCTTCGACGATCTCTCCCGTGGTCAATGTGACCGGACGCGGCAAACCCGTGACCTGGTCCTGCCCCTGCACCTCCATACTGTTTTCCGTGTCCTGGGGAACCGCGGCGCCGATCCGGACCTTGAGATGTTCAGCTGTCACCTGGCCGATCACGATCCCATACTTCCTGCGAACATAATTGACAATCGCTTCGTCGAGATCGATCCCACCAGCCCGCAAGGTTTCCGCCGAGACAATCCCATACATTGCCATGACCGCGGCTTCCGTGCAGCCACCACCCAAACAAATGACCATATTGCCTGAGGGCGAGTTGATCGGCAGGTCAACGCCCAATGCCGCGGCGAGCGGCTGCTGGATCAAAAATGCCTCGCGGCTTCCCGCCTCCAGAACAGCCTCATAAACTGCGCGTCGTTCCACGCTGGTCACTCCATAGGGAACAGTGATCATGATGCGCGGGCGAAAGATCCGCATGGATCCGCTGACGCGTTGAAGCAAATAAGAGAGCAGGGTTTCTGTGATCTCGTAATCTGCAATCACCCCGTTTTTGAGCGGGCGCGCCACTTCGATACTTTCAGGGACACGCCCATACATGTCGAGTGCCTCACGCCCCACGGCGACCATCTTTTGATCCGCAACTTCGATCGCTACGATGGTCGGTTCTTCTGAGAGGACTTGTGTGCTATCGGCGAGACGAGTGAACATGGTGCCCAGGTCGATACCCAGGTCTTTCGAAAACATTGCCACGGTGCCTACAATTCTGAGAAAAATTTCTCTTTATGGAACGGCCATCAACTACATTGAAGCGTCTTTGTCACTAAACCCACCCCTCACCCGATGATAACGCCGGACCACATCCAGCCGCAGGTTGGAACGCCGCAACGCGGCTTCCATTCTGAGGTAGGCATCATGATCTTCAGGCTTGAGCCCGGCGAGTGCATCTTCGGCGCGCTTTTTGGCAGCCTGGGCGCGCGTAACGTCGATATCTTTCACATTCTCCGCTGCATCAGCCAGGATCGTCACAACATCGGGCTGGACTTCCGCCATCCCACCTGCAACGGTAAACAACTCCTCCTCGCCATCACGACGGATTTTGATCACGCCATACTTAAGGATGGCAAGCACCGGAGCATGATGAGGCAGAATACCCATCTCGCCAGCCGCACCCGGCAAAACGACGATATCCACATCACCCTGGAAGACAGTGCGATCCTGGGAAACGATTTCACAGCGAATGGTCATACCGAGTTCTCCGGTGTCACGTGTCAAGTGTCAGGTTCACCTGATCCCTGACACCAAAACACCTGACACGATTCTTACGCACCCTTTGCGATGTTATCCGCCTTCGCGCGGACATCCTCAATTGTACCCGCCATCATAAATGCCTGTTCGGGCAGATCATCACATTTTCCATCGAGGATCTCGCGGAATCCACGGACCGTTTCCTGGAGCGAAACGTAACGTCCATCGATGCCTGTGAAGCGCTCGGCCACAAAGAACGGCTGGGAGAAGAAACGTTCGATCTTGCGGGCACGCGCCACCACCAGCTTGTCATCCTCGCTCAACTCATCGATACCGAGGATGGCAATGATATCCTGCAAATCCTTATAACGCTGCAGGATGCGCTGAACTTCGCGGGCCGTCTTATAGTGCTCCTCGCCCACAATATTGGGATCAAGGATTCGGGAGGTCGAGCCGAGCGGGTCCACGGCCGGATAAATGCCTTTTTCCACGATGGAACGCTCGAGGGCGATGGTCGCGTCGAGGTGGGTAAACGTTGCCACCGGCGCGGGATCGGAGTAGTCATCCGCAGGGACGTAAATTGCCTGCATGGATGTGATCGAACCCGTCCGCGTCGAGGTGATCCGTTCCTGCAGCTCACCCATTTCCGTCGCGAGGGTCGGCTGGTAACCTACCGCGGAAGGCATGCGCCCAAGCAAGGCGGACACCTCCGAACCGGACATCGAGAAACGGAAAATATTATCGATAAAGAGCAATACATCACTGCCCTGATCGCGGAAATATTCAGCCATGGAAAGAGCCGTGAGCGCCACTCGCAAACGCACGCCGGAGGGCTCATTCATCTGGCCATAGACCATGACAGTATCTTTCATCACACCTGATTCGAGCATTTCACGATAAAGTTGTGTGCCTTCGCGGGTTCGTTCGCCCACGCCTGCAAACACCGAATTCCCTTCGTGTTCCGTCGCAACCGAGCGGATCAATTCCATGATGATTACGGTTTTGCCTGTCCCTGCACCGCCAAAAATGCCGGTCTTCCCACCTTTGGTAAAGGGCGCGATCAAGTCAATGACCTTGATGCCTGTTTCGAATACTTCCACACGGGTGGACTGCTCGGAGAACAAAGGTGCCGGGCGATGGATTGGATAATGGGTTGCAGCTTCAACCTCGCCTTTTCCATCCACCGGCTTTCCAAGCACATTGAAGATACGCCCAAGTGTGGATTCACCTACGGGAACAAGGATCGGCGCGCCGGTCGCTTTGGCAGGCATACCGCGCTGAAGGCCATCCGTCGCATCCATCGCGACGGTACGGACCCAGTTATCACCAATATGGTTTTGCACTTCCAGAATAAGCGGTACGTTTTCGGGACGTTCGACCTCGATCGCTTCGAAAAGATCGGGGATATCGCCTTCGGGAAATTCGACATCCACCACACCCCCTAAAATCTGTACAACACGGCCGGTTGCATTTGCCATGATTTTCCTCCAGTTATTTGGCGGCTTGCGCTTCCGCGCCGCCCACAATATCTAAAATATCGTTCGTGATCCCCTGCTGACGAACCTTGTTATAAGCCAGCTGTAATGCAGTCACAAGTTCCTTGGCATTATCGGTTGCATTACGCATGGCGATCATACGGGCGGCATGTTCACTGGCTTGCGATTCCAGCACCGCCTGATAGACCTGCAGGGCCGTAAAGCGCGGGATCATTTCATCCAGGATTTCCTTTTGGTCAGGCTCGAATTCATACGCCGCGGCAGGCCCAGTATGATCTGGAGCATAATCCTGGACGCGCCCTTCCCCCCTCCCGATCTCGAGCGGGAGAAGCTTTTTCACGGTCGTCACCTGACGAGCCATGCTCACGAAATCGGTGTAGACCAGAAAGACTTCATCTGCTTCCCCCTGGATGAAGTCGTCAACCACCAGTCTTCCGATGGATGAGATCGAACTAAATTTGGGCGCAGATGCCAGGTTGCTAAAATCTGCCAGCACAGGTTTTCGCATGCGCAGGAGCAGGTCGCGTCCTTTGCGGCCCACTGTAATGTATTTGACCGGGATGGGATATTTATCAAAGCGTTGCAGCACATAGCGGATGACATTCGTGTTGTACGCACCAGCCAAACCGCGATCGGCCGTCATCACGATCACGATTGCGCTCTGCGGGTTCGTCCGTGCCGTCAGCAATGGGTGCAGGTTCACGGTCCCGGGTTGGTTCGTGATGTGAGTCAATACCTGCCAGGCTTTCGTCGCGTATGAACGGGTCGCGGTCAACGCCTGAATGGCTTTGCGGACCTTTGCCGCGCTGACCGCCTCCAGGGCACGCGTCACCTGGGATATATTCTTGACACTTTTGATGCGAAGCCGCATCTCACGTGTAGAAGCCATTGTTTAGGCTGCCTGCCAGGAGTGACGGAAAGCATCGAGGGCTTTGGTCATGTTTGCACGGATGGTATCTGTGATGGCCCTCTTTTCCGTAACATCCCGCCCAACCTCAGGATGCGAAGATTCCATGAATTTGAGCAGGTCTGATTGCCACTGGGCCATGTTCGCCACAGGGACCTGATCGGCATAGCCATTGGTGGCCGCGAACAATACAATCACCTGCTCCGGAAGGGACATGGGAGAATATTGCGGCTGTTTGAGGATTTCCTGCATGCGCTGGCCGCGACCAAGCTGCTGCTGGGTGGCTTTATCAAGGTCAGAGGCCATCAGCGCAAATGCAGCCAGTTCACGATAAGAAGCCATATCCAGGCGCAAGCGACCTGCGACTTGTTTCATGGCTTTGGTCTGCGCATCACCACCCACCCGCGAGACCGAGATGCCCACGTTCACTGCTGGTCGGATCCCCGCATTGAACAGATTGGACTCAAGATAGATCTGGCCATCGGTAATGGAAATCACATTCGTGGGAATGTAAGCAGACACATCCCCGAGCAACGTTTCGATAATTGGCAACGCGGTCAGCGAGCCGCCTGTGCCTTTCACTTTGACGATCTTATGATCATCAGGGTTGCTCATTTGCTTGTGGGCCTCTTCCGCTTCATCCCTGGATATGGGGCCGGTAAAGACTTTCCCATCGACGGCATCACCTTCAGAGGCCAGTGCACCTTTGAAGTCCTTTTTTACGATCACATATTTATTTGCAAGACGGGCGGCACGCTCAAGTAATCTGGAATGGAGATAGAACACATCCCCGGGGTAGGCTTCACGCCCGGGCGGCCGGCGCAGGAGCAATGAGACCTGGCGGTACGCCCAGGCATGTTTGGAAAGATCATCATAAATAATGAGGGCATCCCGGCCGGTCTCCATGAACTCTTCACCAATGGCACAGCCTGAATAAGGTGCAATATATTGCAACGCCGCCGATTCATCTGCTGCCGCAACGACAACAATGGTATGCTCCATTGCACCATTCTGTTCCAAAATACCAACCGTACGGGCGATGGCAGCTTTTTTCAAACCGATCGCGACATAGATACAAACAAGATCCTGCCCTTTTTGATTGATGATCGTATCGATCGCAATGGCCGTCTTCCCGGTCTGGCGGTCCCCGATGATCAATTCACGCTGACCGCGTCCGACCGGGATCATGGCATCGATGGACTTGATCCCCGTCTGGACGGGAGTATCCACATCCTGGCGCTGCACCACACCGGGCGCAATGCGCTCAATGGGTCGAAAGCCCGTTGAAGCAATGGGACCCTTCCCGTCGATCGGCTCGCCCAACGCATTCACCACGCGTCCGATCATTGCATCGCCAACCGGCACGGAAGCAATCCGTCCGGTCCCACGCACGGACATGCCTTCGATGATCTCCCCATAGTCACCCATGATGATCACACCCACGCTGTCTTTTTCAAGGTTGAAAGCTGTCCCCATCACCCCATTGGAAAACTGGACAAGTTCCTGCGCTCTTACATTCGCCAGCCCATGTACGCGAGCAATGCCATCACCCGCCTCGGTCACTGTTCCAATATCGCTAACGTTAAGTTCAGGCTGGAATCCCTCGATTTGCTTCTGCAAATCTTCCGCGATTTGCTTGATCAAGTCGGTCATCATTCCTCCACGCGAAAATTCTTATTACGTACAACAGCCCGGATAAGGCAATTATCCGGGCAGGCATGCAATTTCCCATTTGACTCCTCCTTCGTGAGGAGCCGCACAATCGAACTAATGATACCTGAAAGAACCTTCATTGTCTAGTTAGAATCGTATTTATAACATATGATAAGCCCTCGAAGGCTGGCATCAGCGTTCGGAAGTGGATAATCTAGTGGGCTAGCCACACACCTGCCCTGGCGGGCGGTGCCAGGGGAGCCCACAGAGATTTTGAGAGTTTTTTTCCACCTGCCCCGGGCACACACGCCCCGGTGGTTCGGTGCCAGGGTCAGAGAACTCTGTGATCTCTGTGGCAAACGTGTGGGTAAGCCCATTCTTTTAGCCACTCCCCCGCGTTCAGCGGTCATGTCGTGGCCGGGCTTGCAGAGATTGTTGGAAATATTTTAACACTGCAACCCTTGTCAGCAGGACAGCTTGGACTATACTCGCGACGAAATTTTACGAACCTAGGAGAAAAATGCTTTCTCATGGAGAAGACAAGCCCCCCAGTCATCGCCTGAAAAGGTACTGGAAAGTTGCCGTCCTTGCAAACATCAAGGACGATGCCATGCCTAAACCCCATGGAGTTCCCCCGGACGCCTTTGCCGATTTCGACCATATCGAAACGATAAACTCGATCCGCGCCGCGCTCGAAACGGATGGCCATCAAACAGCCTTTATCCAGGCTGACGCGGATCTCCCCTATGCGCTGCGAGACGAGAAACCCGATATCTGCTTCAACATCGCCGAAGGGCTGGGCGGCGACGCGCGCGAAGCGCAGATCCCTGCCCTGCTGGAGTTACTGCAGATTCCCTACACCGGCTCGCGCGTGCTTGCCAACGGCATTTCCCTCGACAAAACCCTGACCAAACGGATCTGGCGTGACCGGCGTCTGCCCGTGGCTCCCTTCCAGGAATTCAATACTGGCGACGAACCTCTTCGTACAGATCTGGAATTCCCACTGTTCGTCAAACCTGCCAGGGAAGGGACAGGCATGGGCGTGGACATGAACGCGATCGTCCATAATGAAAAGGAATTGCGTGAGCGTGCGCGGTACATCGTCAACACGTACCAGCAGCCGGCTCTGGTGGAAACGTTTTTGCCAGGCCGTGAATTTACGGTTGGCCTGCTTGGCCGCTCGGACGCAAAGCTCTATTCACGCCACCCGGAATGGTATGAGAAGGACGGCTTTCACCGCTTTCCCATCCTCGAATTGGATATGGCTCGCTCGGTGACACCGATGGTCTATAGTCAAGCCGCCAAATCCAAGGATGTGGGAGAGGAAGGGGCACCGGGGTACTTCTGTCCTGCCGAGGTTGAGCCTGAACTTGAGAAGAAGCTAAAACATCTGGCAGTACGCGCTCACGTTCTCTTGAACGCGCTGGATATCTCCCGCACGGACATCCGCCTCGGCAAGGATGGCAACCCGCGGGTGATCGAGATCAATACACTCCCCGGCCTGACCCCCGACTACAGTGACCTTTGCCTGCAAAGCAAAGCAGAGGGGATCCGTTATGAAGATCTGATCCTGGAGATTCTTTACCTGGGAGCCTCGCGCTGGGGCATGGTGGAACCGCGCGAGCTCAAACTCGAAAACAACAGAAAAAGCAGATAGCCCTATGTTATCCGTCATTGCGGGCACTTCGACAGGCTCAGCATAAACTCCGCGAAGCAATCTCATACGGAATCTGTTGTTTGCAAACTGCAAATGGGATTGCTTCGTCGGGCTACGCCCTCCTCGCAATGACGTTTACTATTTTTGAAATGCACAGAGGCTGCTTCCTGAGCAGCTTCTGTGTTTGTTATAGCCAGGTGACTATCCCGAAGTCACGATCTTGATGTTAAACCGTTGTGAGGAGATCGCGTTCCTTAAGTTGTGCCAGAGCAGGACATACATTTCCACACCGCGCGAGGTTTCAATCCCGCCCAGATCGATGATCTCCCTCCAGCCGAACCAATCCCGCAGGATTCTAACCACCATCGCCTTGGCTTCGATATCATCTCCACCGACGAATACATGAGTCCGCTCAAGCAGCTTGGCAGGGTCAACCATCACATTCGCATTGACCGTGTTGAGGGTCTTGACCACTTTCGTCTCAGGGAACGCTCTTTGGATCTGCTCTCCCAAAGAATCATTGTTACATATCGTCAATGTCCACATATCCGTGGAACGGTCGAGCGGGTTCGAGGTGTCGATCAGGATCTTGCCTTTCAGATTCTCCGCTCCCGCCAGCTGGAGTGCGTCAAGCGTAGCTGAACCCAGCGTGCAATTAAAGATGATTTCGCCGAATGCCGCGGCGTTCATAAAGGTTCCATACAAAGCATGCTGCCCTCCCTCTGTTGCCCAGGCCACCGCAGGGGGATTGGCTTCGTCACGCGACCCCATCATCACTTCATGTCCAAGTTCCAATAACCTGGAACCAATTGTTTGCCCGGTCACTCCCGAACCCAATATGGCGATCTGCATATGAACTCCTTGTCGAAAGGATGATGGATGAATTATAAAGGATGAAAGTCCAAAGGTTCTATAGTTTTCCTTTCATCTTTCACACCTGCACTGCACCACGCCCTTCGGGCAGGCACGATTTGCTTAGCAAATCGGGTACAAGTGTCCTTCTGCCTTCATCCTGATTGACTAGCCCGCCGCTTTTGCCATCTTTGTCTTCAGCCACTTCAAGCGGAACGTCTCTTCGCGTTCCCGTTCCTCGAGTGAGCTGACAATAAAAATGACCGTCTCTTCATACGCCGGGATAAAAATATGCTGTAAGGCGTTGACCCGCCGCTGAGTCTTGCGCAACTCGCCAGCCAGACGCCACACGGTCGTGACCAGCATGGATAGCTGCGGCGTCTTGATCAGCACCTCGCGGAACGCCGCGCTGGCTTCATCCAGGGCCGCGTTCGTTCCGCTCAGGCTGTACAGCATCTTTTCCGGTTCGCCGCGCGCCTCGATCACCGGGATGGCAACGCCCATGATCCCACGCAGCTTGAGGTGCACCTCCACGGTTTTGTTGGCAGCCAGCGCCGCCCACTCGACGTTGTCACTTCCCAGGGTCAACTGTGCCTTTTCGAGGGCGCGGTAGGCTGTTTCCAGGACCTTCCAGACTTCCTTCTGCAGGACATCCGCCTCATGCGCCACGCGGACCAGTTCCGTCGTCAGCACCTCGCGCTTGCGGTCCAGGATCTCGTAGCCTTCCCGCGCGAACTGCAATTCCTTCTTGATGCGGATCAGGTTCGACCGGGTGGGAGCGATGTTAAGAACTGCCATCTTCGCCCTGATAGTATTTTTTGATCTCGTCCAGGCTGACGCGGGTCAGCTCTTCCTTCGGCAGCATGGATAGCAGCCGCCAGCCGATGTCAAGAGTCTGCTCGATCGTGCGGTTCTCCGTCAACGATTGGTTGACGAATTCCCGTTCGAAGGCACGACCGAACTGCAAGTACCTCTGATCCACGTCGCCCAGCTCCTCCTCCCCGATGACGGATGCCAGCGCACGCACATCCTGCATGTGAGCATACGCCGCGTAGAGCTGCGCGCCCCAGTGGGAATGGTCCTCACGTGTGCGGCCTTTGCCGATCCCATCCTTCATCAAACGTGAGAGGCTGGGCAGAACGGCGATCGGCGGGTAAATCCCTTTTTGGTCAAGATCACGCCCCAACGTGATCTGACCCTCCGTAATGTAGCCGGTCAGGTCCGGGACGGGGTGCGTGATGTCGTCGCTGGGCATGGTCAGGATCGGGATCTGCGTGATCGATCCTTCACTGGTGCTGATGCGGCCGGTGCGTTCGTAGAGCGCAGCCAGGTCGCTATACAAATAACCGGGATAACCCTTGCGGCTTGGCACTTCCCCACGGATGTTCGAGATCTGGCGCAGCGCTTCGCAGTAGTTGGTCATATCCGTCAGGATGACCAGCACATGCATCCCGCGCTGGTAGGCGAGATATTCCGCCAGCGTCAGCGCGGCACGCGGCGTGACCAGGCGCTCGACCGGCGGATCATCCGCCAGGTTCAGGAACATGGCGACGCGCGTCAGAGCGCCGCTCTCCGTAAAAGAGCGCTGGAAGAAATCCGCCACATCGTGCTTGACGCCCATCGCCGCGAACACGACCGCAAACTGCTCAGACTGAGGAGCCTGTTTCCCCGCCTCCGCGCCCAGGGTTGCCTGGCGCACGATCTGCGCCGCGAGCTGGTCGTGCGGCATGCCCGCGCCCGAGAAGATCGGTAATTTCTGCCCGCGCAGGAGCGTATTCAATCCGTCGATGGCGGAAATGCCGGTCTGAATGTAATCACGGGGATAGACGCGGGCGGTCGGGTTGATCGGCGCGCCGTTCACATCCGCGTAGGTATCGGTCAATGGCAGAGGGCCGCCATCCATAGGGTTGCCCAGGCCGCCGAAGACGCGCCCGAGCATCTCCTCCGCAACAGGGATGCGCAAGGTGTCGCCCAGGAATCGGACGCGCGTGCCGTCGATCGAGAGTCCCGTGGAACCGGCAAACACCTGGACCACGCACATTTTCTCGCCGACTTCCAGGACGCGTCCGAGGCGCATGCGTCCCTGGGCATCCCGGATCTCGACCACCTCGTCATAGCTGACGTTCGCCGCGCCTTCCACGATGACGATGGGTCCCGTGACGCTCTTTACGCCCTGAACTTCCTGCCCAGCTTGTGCAATTACAGCGTTCATCTGTACTCCGAATCTAATTGACTCATCTGCTCGTCGATCTGCTTTTGAATATCGTCCAGCTTACCCAATTCTTCGTTGGACACCGTGGTCTTCATGCGGATCAGGACATCCACCACCGGCAGGTTATGGATCACCGAAACAGGCGCCCGGCGTTTGACCACCCGCAGTGCCCGCTCATGGAAGTGCAGGATCAGGTCGAGCATGCGGATCTGTTTTTCGATCGGGGAATAGGCATCCACTTCGTCCATCGCGTTTTGCTGGAGGAAGCCTTCCCGCAGCAAACGTGCCGTTTCCAGCGTCAAACGCTCCTCGTCCGGCAGCGCGTCGGGACCGACCAGCTTGACGATCTGCGAAAGACGCGCCTCCTCGCTCAGAATTTCCATGGCGTGGTTGCGCATCCCAAGCCAATCGACGCCGACCTTCTCCTGCCACCAGCCTGCCACATCTTCCAGGTATTCGCTGTAACTATCCAGCCAGTAAATGGCCGGGAAGTGACGCGCGGAGGCGAGTGACTTGTCCAGCGCCCAGAAGCAGCGGATAAAACGTTTGGTGTGCTGCGTCACCGGCTCCGAGAAGTCACCACCCGGAGGCGAGACCGCGCCCACGATCGTCACCGATCCCTGGTGCCCATTTGTGGTTTCCACATAACCGGCACGCTCATAGAACTCGGCCAAACGTCCCGCCAGATAAGCCGGATAGCCCTCTTCAGCCGGCATTTCCTCCAGACGACCTGAAACTTCGCGCAGCGCTTCTGCCCAACGAGAAGTGGAATCCGCCATCAGAGCGACGTGGTAGCCCATGTCACGATAGTATTCCGCGATCGTGATGCCGGTATAAATACTCGCCTCACGCGCCGCCACCGGCATGTTGGACGTGTTCGCGATCAGCACCGTCCGTTCCATCAAGGGACGTCCGGAGCGTGGATCAACCAGATGCGGGAACTCCTGCAACACTTCGGTCATCTCGTTGCCGCGTTCGCCGCAGCCGATGTAGACGATCACTTCCGCATCGGCCCATTTGGCGATGCTGTGCTGTGTGACTGTTTTGCCAGAACCAAACGGTCCAGGAATGCCTGCCGCGCCGCCTTTGGCAACGGGGAAGAACGTATCCAACACACGCTGACCGGTGATCAATGGCGTTGTCACGCCGAGGCGCGCCTTGTACGGGCGAAGCCTGCGTACGGGCCAGCGCTGGAGCATGGTCAGTTCTTTTTCTTCCTTG
>Ga0105098_10000227_pt1 | contig 18092 bp, 20 predicted proteins | sample PPLLak21cMay2015_FD_79137 | JGI IMG/M metagenome (GOLD analysis project Ga0105098, IMG submission 79137) | Freshwater sediment microbial communities from Prairie Pothole Lake near Jamestown, North Dakota, USA - PPLs Lake P7 Core (1) Depth... | ecosystem: Environmental > Aquatic > Freshwater >... | reverse complement strand
TGATCGCGGCGACGATCGCGGCGACACATGCCTTGTCGTCGAGAAAGCGCGAGCGGATGAATCCATTCGTCAGTTCGAGGCGCGGATCGAATGAAACAAAATCGCCCACCTCGATCCCCAGTTCACGCGTCTCCTTTGGGTTCGACACGCGCGCATCCAGCCGCACTTCCATCGCCTCTTCCTCGCGCTTCGTTTCGACAACCTTTGACGAGTACACGTGCGCCGCAGACATGTTGAGCATGTAACTGCCGCGGATCTTCTCGCCTTTTGAGGTATGCACCCAGCAGCCTTCCGTCTCGACGCCGTTCAACACCAGCCCGCCGATACGTGAGAGCTGCAAACGTCCATTCGGCTTGATATCCTTGACCATCGCGCCGAGCGTATCCACGTGGGCAGTCAATGCGACGGGCTCAGCATCGTTCGTGCCAATCCACTTCACGACCAGGGCGCCCTTGCGTGTCCGCGAAAACTCCAGTGGCTTGAACTGCAAAAGCTCCTTTTCCACAAAGGCGATCGCAGTCTCTGTGAAGCCGGTGGGCGAGGGAGTGTTCAACAACCTGACTAAGAAATCGACAAGATAGTCATTATCAATGTTTGGAAGCGGCATGATGTCTCCTTGACGCGTCAGACTTATAAGACTTGTTAGACCTTCAGGCCTTCAAACTCACCGATTTTCTCTCTCCACTCCTGCGGAATGGAAATTGTTTTTCCTGTCTCGTAATCATACGTCACGATCACAAGCTCCCCCTTTGACAGTTCCCTGCCGGAATCGGCGTCCATAACATTCTGCTCCCACGTCATGGATTTGTTGCCTATTTTTGCAGTGCGGACGCCAATCTTGATATTCTGTCCAAAGTAAACAGGGGCGAGGTATGTGATATGGACATCCGCCACAATTACACCGATTTTCATGAACGATTGGTCTTTGGTAAATAAGCCCAACTCGATCATGTATGCCACGCGTGCCTGTTCAAAGTAGGTGAGATGTTTTGCGTTGTTGACGTGCCCCTGCGGATCCAGATCCCCGTAACGAACTTCAATCGGATGATAAAAACGATAATCGCTCATGCGGTGATTATACCGTTTGACATTGAAAAGCCCTGTCGGTTCAGCAGCTGATTACGGTGTTGCCGGAACCGTATATGGCAGGTAAATCCACCGGTCCGTTCCAATCTCGCCCCAGGTATTGACCTCACGCGTCACGTACACCACCTGCCCTCTTTTGAGTGAGCCAACCACTTTATTTGTCAAACTCGGGCCTGAGCGTACATTCAGCGCAGCAATGTTGACCTTCACGGCTCGTTCCATGCGATAGCCTAACCCCGCCGCGGGAATGATCGCCGAGCGTTCCGGGTTTGGGAACTGGGGATTCAGAGCCACATCCTTCCACGCCTTCCAAAAGATATCCAGGGGATATGCATGTGCCTCTCCATCCAAAACCCGGGTATACAGCGGGTCGTGGAGATAGATGTATTTGGAATCCATGCCCACCGCCACTGAGAAATGCGGACCTTCGTAATGTCGTTCCGTCAGCCCGGCGTCTTCGAGGGTCTTGTAATGGATCAGCACGATCACCGGCTTGGCAGTTGCCAGCGTGTTGAACAGATCCGTCATCTGCATTCCGGCTTTGAAGCTGGTCAGCACACCGAGTTTGCCCATCGCGTTGCGCAGCGTGGGAACGCTCAAATAAGGATCGCCCGTAACATTGAAGAGACCATAGAACTGATCCGGTGTCATGGTCGTATTCGTGTACGCCCGCAGGAGCATGACAGCGCAGACCGCGCCGCAGTCGTTGCGATGCTTCTCCGCCCCCTCTCCGAGCTGTGAAAGATAAGGGACAGGCAGCAACGTCACCGGTTTGAAGGGTGTACTCCAATCGTGATATTCCGCGGTGTCACCTGTATCCAGGTCCAGGACCCGATAATTTCTCTTGATCGGCAATGGATCGGGGTCGACCGGCGGTGGCTGGGAAAAATCGGGACGCCGGCCATCCTTGGCCTCCTGGATGGTGATGCCCAGGGGCTCGACGTGCAAGGGGTCCCAACCCACCCGGAGTTTCGCATCCCAGATCTGGTGTTTCACTGCCAGGTCGATCAGCTTTTGATCCTCGTCTGCCAGGTCCCAGCGGATGCCTGTGGTCAATCCCTGTGCCTCTGCGGCCGCGGCGAGATGCAGCATGAAATCTACTTTGACCTGTTCCAGCCGGTCGTCATCCCAAACGTCCGCAGCAAGCGCTTCCTTGGCTCCACTTGTCCCACCGGTGTTATGGAAGCCGAATTTTACTCGAGTCGTGCCGCGGCGATACGCCTCCAGTTGGTCCGCTTCGGAACGCCACGCCGTCTGGATGCGCGGACGATATCCCGCCTTTTCCATTTCCTTCAGCACCGTCTCCATGCGCGTGCGAATGGATGGATACAGTTCCTGAAGTTTCATCTGATTATTTGCAATGCGTTGAGTTTCATTCATGGATCACCGCCATACGTCGATTCATCTGTTGATAAAACAAAAACCGCTCACGAAGAGCGATTATACCGTTTCACCTTCTGAACTTGATAGTCTTAGCCCGTACTGCCGCACGGCTTTCTCGAGGTCCGGACAGTCTTTTTCTCCACGAATTTTCGCGAATTTGCACTAATCCTTAATCAATTCGCGCAAATTCGTGGACTCATGCCGGTTTTGAGAAGACCATTCCTATTGCCTGCCGTGGGCAGCCTTGATGTTTTGTGCGGCAAGGCGAATCGTTTCTGCGATCCGTTTCTGCCTGGTTTCGTCGCGCTTCGCGCTTGCGATCCAGAACAGGATGATCTTCTTGGATGAGTCGCTGAAAGCTTCGAAGTTACGCCTGGCTTCCGCGTTGGCAGCGAGTTGCTCGAGCAGGTCCGCCGGCATCACCAGCTTGTCGATCGCGTTGAGCGTTTTCCAGGAACCGTCTTTCCTGGCTGCTTCGATCCTGGCGAGCCCAACCGGTGTCATGCTGCCATCTTTGACGAGCTTGCGTATGCGTTGCTTGTTGAGCCTGGACCAGACACTTCCGGGCTTGCGCGGCCACAGATACAACTTGTAGGTTTGGGCATCCAGAGAGTCAGCCCCACCATCGATCCAGCCGAAGCATAATGCCTCTTCGACAGCATCGCTGTACGTGATTCCCGCCACATCGGCGTTCTTCTTGATGATGACAAGCGAGATCCCTTTCGAGGTGGCGTGATTACTTGCCAACCACTTGCGCCACTCGGCTCGGGTTTTGGGCTGGTAGGATGGGATCGAGGAATCTTTGGGAGACACGTATTCCAACTCCAATACTGATAACTACCGAACTACAAAACTACTGAACTACAGAACTACCGAACTACCGACAAAACTTCGCCAGCCCTTCGCTATCCCTGATCGCAATCCTTCCTTCCGCGTTCGTATCGATCAGGCCCTGCTCCTTGAACAGCACCATCGTCTGGTTGACGCGCTTGCGCGAGGCGCCGACCAGGTCTGCGATGTCGCCCTGCGTGAGCACGATGCGGATCTGGGTGGCGCCGTCCTTCTCGCGCCCGTACTTCTCGGCAAACGCGAGCAGTTGGCGCGCTACGCGTCCGTTCACGTCCAGGGTTGCCAGTGCCTGGATCAGCTGGTCCGAGAGCCTGACACGTGAGGAAAGGATCCTGACCAGATTGCGCGCCACCGGCGGGAAGTTGTCGAGGATGTAATTGAAGCTTACTTTATCCATCCACAGCATCAAACTGTTTTCCAGCGTCACCGCGCTGGCGGAGCGGCCGATGCTGTCGATCAGGCTCATCTCGCCGAGCAGGTCACCCGCTCCCAGGATCGAAATGATCACATCCCGCTCGCCCTGTTCGATGTGGATCTTTACCGTGCCATGCAGAATGATATACACCGCCTCGCCGGGCTGTTCGATGGTCAGAACGTTGCGTCCCGCTTCGAACACGCGGCGATGGGCGCGCTGGGCAACCCAGTCCAGTTGGATTGGAGTCAAGCCTGCGAAAAGCTCGATGTCCGCGAGCAGGTTGCGGGTGCTGTCTTTTGGCCCTGGCGTGTCAGTCATTGTTCGCATATTTTACATCCCTTTCTTATCCCCTGACCCCTTTCCCCATTTCAGCTATATGAGGAGCGGCGCTCCTTTGCCCGGCACGCAGGGGAGAAGGGTGAGGGAAAAGGGCAATCTCCATTCCCTCATACGCGGCTTGTGCCTCACCGAACTGTGCCTGCGCGGAAGCCTCCAGGCCGGTGACCCGCGCGTCAGAGTAGGAGGGGTCATGATGGAACAGGACCAGCTGTCCCGCCTCGGCTGCAGCGGCAACCTCGCATGCCATCGCCACGGTCGAGTGCCCGTATCCCTGCGTGGATGGGAATCCCGCCAACTGTCCGCGATAGTGTTCCTCTGAATATTGCGCGTCGTGGATCAACAGGTCCGCATCTTTGGCGAACTGCACCAGCTTGCGGTCCGTGCCAACGTACCCTTCGGTATCCGTCGCATACACAATAGACTTGCCGCGCCAGGTAATGCGATAGACATAGACTCCGCCCGGATGCGCGTACGACTTGTGGATGCGGATGACGAGCGCCTCATTTCCGACGCCGGCAGTTGATTCCGTTACATGGACCCCCGCCTCGTCCCAAAGGATGACCTGCGACTCGCGCACCGATTGGATGTCCTTCGACGAAGCCATGTCGCGCAAACTGACCGGGAACGTTTCAGACGACTGGTTGTGTTCCAACACGCGGCTCAACGTCTCCGGCGTCCCACCGGGCCCAAAGATGTGCAGCCGGGCGTTCGGCATGTAGGCCGGGATAAAGAATGGAAAGCCCTGGGTGTGGTCGTGGTGCAAATGGCTGAACAGCAGGACGACTTCGAGCGCGCGTCTCTGTGTCAGTTCGCGCCCCAGGGGAATGATCCCGGTCCCCGCATCCAGGATGATCGTCCGTTCGCCCGCGCGGATCTCGACACAGGCGGTGTTCCCTCCATATTTCACTGTCCCCGCCCCGGGCGCCGGATAACTCCCGCGCACACCCCAGAACTTGACTCTCAGCTCATCAGACATTCCACACCTCCGGTTCTACTATGTCACTCTCCCGAAGGGACACCGCTTCGGGACGGTGTGAGGGAGCGTTCTTCGCGACCGACGAGTCTCGTTCATCGCAATCGAGATGCTTCGCTTCGCTCAGCATGACATTACCGCGTTACGCTCTTATTATCTCCGCCGGAGCCTTTTCCTCAAGGAAAGTTTTCACAGGGAGTGTGAGAAATATTTCACAAGCTCTGTATCCTCGCGCTGAGCGGAAGACCGAGCAAGGCGAGGTCTGTAGACGAAGCGCGCATAATCAGGAAACTCCGGTTTGACTTGAAAGCTGCGCTTCGACTGCATTCGCCCTCCGGGCTCATTTCCGCTCAGCGCGATGAAGTAAAATTAGAAAATTTGTGCTATACTTGGCCTTTACAGCAAAATTTGTGGTGAACCATGTCTATCATCCGCTCTTCTGACATCGGCAACTATCTCTACTGCCGCCGGGCCTGGTGGTATCGCAAGCTGGGATTCGAATCCGAGAACCAGGCCGAACTGGCGGCCGGCACGGAGATCCACCGCCAGCATGGACGGAAAGTCGTAGCCTCCAGCCTGACGCGTTCACTCGGACTGATTTTGCTTTTTGTCGCACTGGTACTCCTTGTTGCCTACTGTACGATGCAAATTATTTGATAACCTATTTGCAAGGAGGTTTTTATGTCTGTGATAAGCCGTCTCGCCTCTTCATTGGGCCGCCGCGACGAGGTTCCAAACCAGGAACTGGCGCGCGATCTGGCTGCCAGGAAAGATAAGGCCGCTATCCGGGAAATTGCTCAAAACGTATGGAGCCAGGATAAGGGTATCCGGTCTGATTGCATCAAAGTATTGTATGAAGTCGGGTGCATTGAACCGGGACTGATCGTTGATTACGCCGAGGATTTTGTAAAGCTGCTTCAGAGCAAGAACAACCGCCTGATCTGGGGTGGGATGACGGCCCTGGCCGAAATTGCCAAAGTGAATCCTGGCATCGTCTTCGGGCACCTGGATGAGATCAAAAGAGCCAAGGAGACCGGTTCTGTTATCACAGCCGATAACGCCATCTCGGCGCTGGCATGGACAGCCTCCGCGAACGGGACATACAACCAGGTCATCTTTTCGTATTTGTTGAAGCACCTTTCCACCTGTCGTCCCAAAGAGGTGCCACAACATGCAGAGAGAGCCTTGCCTGCTGTAAACTCGTCCAACAAGGCGGACTTCATCAGAGTTCTGGAGAAACGGATCGAGGACCTGTCCGGTCCCGGGCTATCTCGTGTAAAGAAAGTCATTAAACAAGCCAATAATCTTTAACTGTAAAAATGAGTAGATTGCTTGAATTCTTTTTGGGTTCAATCCTGGTTGCTGTGTTTACTGTTGCTTTGATGTTTTTCTCCGCGCTTCAGTACATCTTGAGAGCGGGCAGCATGGACGATTGCACATGGTACGGTTCTGCCAGGACATGGATCGACTCGAATGCCGATGGGCAGGTTGATCGCGGTGAACCGCTGCTGGCTGACGTGACAATTCACGTGGATGACGTTGAGAATCAGCTCGTAGATGTGGGCTGGCCCGCGCGCACAGACCAGGATGGGGATGCTCAGTTCACTATACCGATCCCGGGATGTCTTGATACTGTTTTTGAGATCTACGTGGATGTGCCGGAAGGCTTCCGCATGACGACCAGCCCTCGCATCTCGATAGACCCGGAGGTTTGGAGAAGCCCGGGCACAGAGCGTGTTTATTATTTTGGTTTCATACTCGATCGGTGAATTGACCTGCATGCTATATATTGCCCTTGCTCTTCTTTTTCTTGCAGTCCTGTTTTTTTGGCAATCGAATCGCCAGCGTAAAGCCGCGGGGCTGCCGGGCGGACGAGTCATCTACACCGATACGCGCGGCTGGGGAAAATTGGAGAAGCCGCTTTTTCATCAGGCCCTGGGGTTGACCGGCAAACCCGACTATCTCATCCAGCAAAATGGACAGATCATCCCCGTCGAAGTGAAATCGGGCCGCGCGCCTGAATCCCCATATGATTCCCATATCTATCAGTTGGCTTCCTATTGTTTGCTGGTTGAAAAAACATATGGCAAACGTCCGCCCTATGGCATCATTCATTACAACAACCGCGACTTTGCCATTGATTACACACAGGAGTTGGAATCATCCCTGCTCGACCTGCTGGCTGAAATGAAACGGGACGAGCACAAAAAGGAAGTCGCCCGTTCCCATGAGCAGGCAAGCCGTTGCGCCCACTGCGGTTTTCGGAAAATATGTGACCAGAGTTTGGCGTGAGAATAAGTAGACAGGTATACAGTTGTTTACTTTTTTACCTGTTTACTTGTGTACCTGTCTACCTGTATAATTACCTCACCATGTCCGATACGTTCATACCCCAGCGACCCGTCGTAGCTGCCTATCCCAAAATGCCCGGAACCTTTGTGGAAGCGGAGGCGATGTCCAACTATCTAAAGGAAAAAGGTATTGAAACAGCCTTTGGTTCCCTTTATGAGGAGACTCTTCGCAAGCGGGTCCGGGGCGGCGAGTTCGACCTGCTGATCATGGCAGGCGGTGATGGGAGTCTCCTGCGCGCCGGGAATCTTTGCGCTCCCAGCCGAGTCCCGATCCTGGGCGTGAACCTGGGCAGGATTGGCTTCCTCATCCAGATTGAAAAAGAGGAATGGCGTGAGTACTTTGATAAACTGCTGAACGGTGAAGCCTGGATCGAGAACCGTATGATGCTGCATGCCGAGCATATCCGCTCAGGAGAGGTCCTGGGATCCTGGGATGCATTGAATGAGGTGGTGGTTGGGCGCGGGCATGCTCTGCGGCCTGTCCGTTTGTCTGCTTCGGTCGATGGCCGCCATCTGACGAGCTACGTCGCGGATGGACTCATCGCCGCGACCGCCACCGGGTCAACCGCGTACGCCCTGGCGGCCGGCGGACCGATCCTCCCGCCTGAGTTACGCAACATCCTGCTTGTGCCGATCGCCCCGCACCTGTCTGTGGACCGCGCCGTGGTTTTAGCGGAAGGCTCGATGGTCAGTATACAAGTCACCGGAGAGAATGCTGTTTTGAGCATCGATGGACAGCCATCCATTACAGTAATGGATGATGATCACGTGGATGTACGGGCTGCCGAAGTGACTGCCCAATTTGTCCGCTTTGGGGACCCGGGATACTTCTACCGCAACCTCACCGCCCACATGAACGAAAACTCGTTGGGATTGCCAGGATGAAAATCTCTAACCACACACTTGCCCTGGCGTTCGCTGCCAGGGAAGGACACGAAGGAAGGAAAACCAAAACGATGAAAACCTTCGCGGAACTTCGCGCCCTTTGCGTTGAAAAACCAGGATTGCCCAGATGACCGAAACGCTCTACTGCTATGTCCACCCTAACCGGGAAACCTCCCTGCGATGCAATAACTGCAATCGCCCGATCTGTGCTTCGTGCGCGATCCGCACGCCGACGGGGTACCGCTGCCGTGAATGTGTCAAAGGCCAGCTCAAGACGTTCGACACCTCGGAGTGGTATGACTATATCTCGGGCTTTATTGTTGCAGCGCTTCTTTCTGGTGTTGCGTCATTTCTGGTTACTCTCATTGGTGGCATTGGTTTTTTTGGATGGCTCATTATTGCATTCGGCGCGCCGACTGCGGCAGTGGCAATGGCGGAAGGCGTGCGCCTGGTGACGCGCCGCCGCCGCTCACGCGCATTGTTCATTACAGTTGCCGTTGGGGTCGTCCTGGGTGCACTGCCCATTATTCTGATTCAAGTGCTTGGTATGAATCTGTTTGGTATTCTCTTCCAGGTGATCTATCTTGTAATTGTTGTCCCTGTTGTTTACTCCCGACTTTCTGGAATCCAATTGTTCAGATAACCTATAAACCTATGCTAATAGAACTCCAAAATCTTAATGCTCAAAGCGCTGTCCTTTGCGTCCCATCCCTGTGGGACGGCGCTCAGTGGTCGCCGAGGACGGCGACCGGAGCTGGGTGAGAACTATGCTTACCGAACTCCGTATTCACAATTTTGCGATTATCGACCAGCTCGATCTGCGTTTCGGGCCTGGTCTCATCATCCTGACCGGTGAAACCGGCGCGGGCAAATCCATCATCCTGGATGCCGTCGTGATGTTGATCGGCGGGCGCGCGGACACCACCCTCATCCGCACCGATTCAGATGCCGCGTTCGTCGAAGGCGTGTTCCACCTCAAGGGTGCGGAAAAAGAGGCGGTGCACTTTATCCTGCAGCGCGAAGAATTGATGGATGATCCCAATTATGTGGTCCTCACGCGCGAGATCCGCAAAGAGGGCCGCAGTGTCGCGCGGGTCAACGGCAGGACTGCCAACGTTTCGTTGCTGAAGGAATTGGGATCTTTGCTGGTGGATATCCACGGGCAGGCGGAACATCTGTCGCTGCTCGATACGCGCGCCCATCTGGGCCTGCTCGACCGTTATGCAGAAGTGGCCCAGCCCCTCAGCGACTACCGTCAAACCTACCACGCCTTGTTGAACCTGCGCCGCGAGTTGAACGATCTGCGCAAAGCCCAGGCGGATGCCGAGCGCCGCGTGGAGATGCTCACCTATCAGGCTGAGGAGGTCGAAGCCGCCCGCCTGAAGCCCGGCGAAGACGAGGAGCTGCGCAAGGAACGCGACCGCCTGGCGAACGCCGAGTCGCTTGCGCAGAACGCCCAGGAAGCGTTAGGGGTGCTGGACGAAGGTTCGCCGGAGACGCCTGCCGCAACCGACCTGGTCGGACAGGCCTCGCAAGCTCTGGCTGCGCTGGCAAAGATCGACTCGGCGCAAAATGAACTGGCGAATCAGGCAGAGCTTTTACTCGATACGATCTCTGATCTCATCCACAGCTTGCGCGATTATCTCGAAGAGATCGAGTTCAATCCCAAGCGCCTCGACGAAGTGGAGGAACGCCTTGACCTGATCCATTCGTTGACGCGTAAATACGGCGGCAGCATTCCGGCGGTCATTGCCTATGGCGCGGAAGCCCGCAAGCAACTCGAAACGATCACCACCGCCGGCGAACGAATCGACGAGCTCGAAATGCAGGAAGCCAAATTGCTGGAGCAGCTTGCCAGGCAGGGGAATCTGCTGAGTGAAAAGCGAAAATCCGCGGCAGTTGAAATGGGCAACGGCATCGAATCTGAACTCGACGACCTGCGCATGCAAGCCGCGAAATTCGGCGTGGACTTCCAGACCAAGCCTGACCCCAATGGTGCTCCAGTACAAAACGGAACGCGTATCGCTTTCGATCAGAACGGGTTCGATAAAGTTGAATTCCTGATCGCCCCCAATCCCGGCGAGGGGCTCAAGCCGCTGGCAAAGATCGCCTCCGGTGGTGAGACCTCGCGCCTCATGCTTGGATTGAAGAATGTGCTGGCGCGCGCGGACGAAGTCCCGTCCCTGATCTTCGACGAGATCGACCAGGGCATTGGCGGGCGCGTCGGCATGACGGTGGGACAAAAACTCTGGAACCTCTCACGCATGCACCAGGTCTTCTGCGTGACACATCTCCCACAATTGGCGGCGTTTGGCGACGAACACTACCAGGTGCAAAAACTCATCCAGGGCAACCGCACTCTGACCCGCGTCGAACGGCTCGACGGCGAGCCGCGCCTGCTCGAGCTCTCGCAGATGCTCGGCGAAGTAGGCGAGGGCACCCTCCGCTCCGCGCATGAGCTGCTGCAGGTTGCCAGGCAGATGATCAAGGGGACGTGATTTCAGAAAGACAAATTCTCGGGTGATTGAATGGTAAATTCCTCTGCGTCAAGAGATCAGGCAGTGTGGAAACGCCCACTAATTGGTGGTGTGCTTTCATCGGCTATAGCAGGATTAGGCATAGCTGCTCTTTACTTGATGCCGAACATGGTATCAGGATTTTTTGCAATATTATTCATTGCTCCAGCTTTTATTGTGGAATCATTTATTGTTGTTGCAGCACAATCACCTTCATTTCTGTTAAATGAATCTTTAGACATATTTATCTCGATTTTATTTTGGCTGGCTGCAGGTGCCGTAATTGCCCGTTATTTCAAGAGAAATAAAGTAGCGGTTGGTTGCTGGCTTTTATTGTATTTGTTATTGTTTCCAATAGGTGCTGGAGTATTTTTCTTGCGGCATTATCTTGTGAATTGATTTTTTCCCAAATGTAAATCCCCTCATGGATTTAATTCATCCTACACTCATCATCGTGACAGGCAGACCCGCGGCAGGAAAATCGACTCTTGCCAAATGGCTGTCGCAGGAAATTAAGTTGCCACTTGTCAGCAAGGATAGTATCAGGGAAGAGCTGTTCGATCGTTTGGGTTGGAAAGATAGGAAGTGGGCACAGGATCTTGGAAAAGCCAGCATTGACATGATGTTTTACTTTGCCCGAGCCGAACTTGAAGTGGGGCATTCGATTATTATGGATAATGCTTTTCACCCGCTGGTTTCTAAGCCAAGGTTTCAGACTTTAAAAGAACAATACCATGCTGAGAGTATTCAGATTGTATGCGATTCGGATCGCGAAACACTCTTCCGGAGATTTAAGACGCGTGCTGATTCGGGAACTCGTCATCCTGGTCATGGCGATCAAGCTGTTCTCAAGGATTTTTATACGAACCTTGCCAACAATTCTTCCCAGGTACTTGAAATTGGCGGCTCCGTGATCGAAGTGGATACAACTGACTTTGCGAAGATCGATTATCAAGAAATTCTGAAACGGGTGAAATCATTACTTTCGAAGTAAGCAATCTGGGAATCTACTCACCAACCTCTAGTAGAATTCTATATAAATCTGCATTGTTTTTCGCGAAATTCTGCCTAAAATTATAGTCGGCAGTGCAAGGGCATTTCAGAACGAACTTCCGGCATTTAGAAATTTCTAAACACAAAGGGCAAAACGGACACGAAGAAGAACAAGGCCTTTTGTTCTCCCAACTTTGTGCATCTTCGTGTCCTTCGTGGTTAAAAACATGCTTCGTAAACGTCTCCAGCTTGGTCTCATCCACGTGGCAGTTGCGATGACTCTCGTTCCGATCAACAGCACGCTCAACCGCGTGATGATCAAGGAACTTGCCATCTCCGCGACGCTCGTGGCTATTCTGGCCTCTCTTCCCTATTTATTTTCCCCTATTCAAGTTGCCATAGGTTCGTACTCGGATCGCCATCCCATCCTGGGTTTTCGGCGCACGCCGTACATCCTCGCAGGACTCATTCTCTGCGTGATTGGCGTGATCGTCTCGCCGCAGGTAGCCTTTCTGATGGCAGATAATTTTCCTCTCGGTTTGCTCATGGGGCTCCTCGCGTTCGGCGCCTGGGGCATGGGCTATAACCTGTCCGCGGTTTCGTATCTCTCCCTGGCTTCCGAGCTCTCGGGCGAAAATGAACGCGGCAAAACGATCGCGACGATGTGGTTCATGATGATCCTCTCGATCATCCTGACGGCCATTGGCCTCAGCCGCATGGTGGACCCGTACACGCCGCAGGCCCTAATCCGCGCATTTGGAGTTGTCGCCGCTGCGGCACTACTCCTCGGCCTGCTCGGCCTCTTCAAGCTGGAACCACGCTCGGGCGTTTCCCGCTCGACTGTCTCCGAAGCCTACACCGTTAAACAAATGACCTCCGCCATCACGGCGAACCCGGTGGCGCGCGTATTTTTTATCTACCTGCTTTTGCTCCTCGCCGCGATCCTGGGACAGGATGTGCTGCTCGAGCCTTTCGGCGCGGAAGCCTTCGGCATGACCGTGACCCAGACGACGCGGATCACATCCATCTGGGGGACGTTCGTGCTGCTGGCGATCATTGTCGCGGGTCTGCTCGAAGGGCGTGTATCCAAACGACTGGTTGCCCAGCTCGGCAACACCGGCGCGCTGCTCGGCTTTATCGTCATTGTGATTAGTGGTATCCTTCTGAACCGCCCTGTTTTTTATGCAGGTGTCACGCTGCTGGGCCTGGGCACCGGACTCTCCACGGTCGCGAATCTGTCGTTGATGTTCGACCTGACCCTGCCCGGCATGGTGGGGCTCTACATCGGCGCCTGGGGATTCTCGAACGCGCTCTCCCGTTTAACGGGATCCATTCTCGGCGGCGTGGTGCGCGATGTGGTGACGCAAGCCACCGGCGTCGCGTTGAGCGGCTATCTGGTCGTGTTCGGCATCGAAACGTTGATGCTGCTCATCGCCACGATCATGCTTTATCGGATCGATATCAATGCCTTTAGAAGACAAATTGAAGAACCATCCTTTGTTGAGAAAGTGGCAATGGCAGCGGAGTAACCATGACTATGGACGATTGGCTTTCCCTCAGTGACGCGGCAAAACTGCTCGGCGTGCACCCAAGCACGGTCCGGCTCTGGTCAGACAAAGGTGTCCTGCCTACTCATCGGACCTCCGGCGGGCACCGTCGCTACCGCCGCAATGAAGTGTTGTTGTGGGCAAAGACCGCCCGTGAAGTCCGTGTGGAGCCTGAGGGTATTATGCACACTGCCATGAAGAACGTCCGCGTGCAGATCGGCGAAGCTCATCTGGAATCTCAGGCCTGGTACCAAAAACTGGATGAGAATGCCCGCAGGCAATACCGTGAAAGCGGTCACTCCCTTTTCCGGGGATTGATGACCTATCTGGCTTCCGAGAACGGCGACGACTTCGAAGCGCATGCCATCGGGTACGAATATGCCTCACGCGCCCGCCGCTATGGGCTCAGCGAAGTGGATGCCACCTATGCTTTATTGTTCTTCCGCAATGCGCTGATCGAATCGGTGATGAAGGTGTATCGGGAGGCAAATATCCTTTCGGGAAAAGCCTGGGAGGAGATGCTTCACAAGATGCATACCTTTACCGATCAGATCCTGGTCAGCCTGCTGGAAACGTATCACAAGTTGGAAAATGCTCATCATTGATCTCTTATAGGATTCTTATTTGCATGGCAGGCATACGGGGGGGTTTAAAGCTATAATAAAATCATGATACTCGATCTCCCCTTTATTCTCGAAACAAGGCGCAACCACGCGCTCGAACACGCCACGCTGCACATGCTGGCGCGTACCCATAAAACTTCCATGGCTGGCCATTCCAACCCGTCCGGCTTTTTCATCTTTGGCGAACTTCGTACTCAGGACATCCGTGCAGCTTTGAACGAGGCGTATTCACGCCTGCGCTCCGGCGAAAGTGGATTGGCCGTCCATCCGGGCTGCGGGACGAACCTGGTCGCGAGCGCGTTCCTTCCGGCGACAATGGCCTGGATGCCGATCTCAGGCGTGCGTTCCAACCGCTGGCGGCTGCTGTTGCTGCCCATCGCCCTGGTGTTTGGTGTGCTTGGTTTTGTCCTGAGCAAGCCGCTTGGGACCTGGCTGCAGCGCAATGTCACCACCGAAGCAAACCTTGGTAACATGCAGATCATCGATGTGACGCTTGTTCGAAAAGGTGTGCACCGAATCATCACGAAGTGATTCATCATTCACCACAAAGGACACAAAGTAGCACAAAGGAAAATCCATGGAAAGGTGACTAGCTCATCAACCGTCCAACCTTAGTGATCTTCGTGTCCTTCGTGGTTAAAATCATTTATGCCCAACCTCTACTTCCTCTTCGGCAACGACGAATTCGCCATCACGCGCAAGCTCAAAGAGTTTGAGGCTGATTTCAGCGATCCCACCAGTGCGGACATGAATACGGCCCGCCTCGACGCCCGTTCGACCAGCGAAGATGACTTGAACAACGCGGTCAATGCCATGCCGTTCCTTGCGAAGCGGCGTCTGGTCCTGCTCCAAAATATTTCCTCGAAATATATCAATCCTTCTACCCGCAAAAAATTCCTTGAATTCATTGGGAACACCCCGGAGACCACGCGCCTGGTGATGTATGAATCCGTGGAGCCCAGGGATGCCGAGAAACACTGGCTGATGAAGTGGGCCGAGAAAAACAGCAAGCTGATCCAGACCCGGGCCTTTATGCTGCCGCGCCTGAAAGACATGACCGGCTGGATCGTCAACGAAATGAAGAACCAGGCTGGCAAGATCGAGCCGCGTGCCGCGGAAATGCTCAAGGATATGGTCGGTGTGGATACGCGTCAGGCCGGGATGGAGATCTCCAAGCTGCTGGCATACGTCAACTGGGCGCGGCCGGTCAACGCTCAGGACGTGGAGGCAGTCTGCATTGTCACCTCCCAGCAATCGGTCTTCGATTTTGTGGACGCGTTAGCCAACGGCAACGGCAAATCCGCCCAACACCTTTTGCATCGTCTGCTCGAAAGTGAAGACGAGTTCGCGTTGTGGGGCATGGTCGTGCGGCAGTTCCGTTTGCTGCTTCAGGCGCGTGAAATTTTGGACGGGCGCGGCAACCAAAACGACGTGGCGCGGGCCCTGGGCGTACATCCATTCGTAGCCGAGAAGGCTACCCAGCAAGCCGCGCGCTTCTCGATGGAATCGCTTGAGTCGATTTATCGCAAGTTATTGAGAATTGACGAGGGGGTCAAGACCAGCCAGGTCACGCTCGACCTGGCTCTGGATACGCTTGTTGTGGAACTGACGAGATAGGCTTCAATTTCCCTGTAAAGACACAAGATAGGCCACAGGTGTTTGGCCCGCAAACTGACGGAAATCGCGGATGAAATGCGCCTGGTCGGTATAGCCGCAAATGACCGCGAGGGCGGACCAATCCATGTTCCCGCGCCGCGCTGATCTCTGAATGAGCTCGAGGGCTTTCTCGAAGCGGACGATGCGCTTATACAGGCGCGGACTTAATCCCACATAATCATTGATCTTGCGTTGAAAATGCCGCGAACTATAGCCAAGCCGCTCGGCAAGATTTGAAACCTGCATTGTCGAGAGTTGTCGCAGAATGGTGGCTGCCTGCCGTTCGATTAAGTGGCTGTTCTCGCGGTGTCTTTGTGCGAAGCGTACAAACGTCCTTTCGAAGCGTCCTACCTGGGCAGATGAGTTGGGCGCTCCGGTGATTTGTTCGTTCAGGTCGTTTGCTGTCTTTCCCAGAATTTCCTCCAGTGGCGTAACTCGATCCGTTAGCTCGTGAGCGGGGAGACCAAACAGGGCCGGGAACGCGCCAGGGCGCAATTTCACGCCCAGCCCGGTCTCATTACCGAGGTTGACAACTGCCACCGTCGGCTTCGTCGCCTGGCCGGACACGACAGCCGATCCTGACGAAAACTTAATATAGCTGGTGGAAATGGCCGGGAAATGCGCGCCTGGGCTATCCTGCCTCAAATCGGAGGAAATGTAATAGGCCTCCACATAGGGCGCCAGAAACGTACTTGGGAACAGGACCTTCATGCTTAACTCAATCCCTGTAGTTTATCACTGCTTTCGATAGCCAAAAACAAGCGCTCCCCCTATCAGGATCAAACCTGACATGATGAGAGATGTTACCGAAAAACTGGTAAAACCATTCAAAACTCCCGCCAGCATCGGCGCGACAGCCAGACCGGCCGAGTAGGATACATTGTAGAGTGAATATGCAGATCCATAGGCCGGAGGCTCGACCGTTTCAGCCGTTTTCCCGATAAGATTGGTGGTCGGGGCCAGGATGAACGTTCCGCCAATTGCAAGTAGGACCATGCCAGCCATCAGGAACCAGGTGTTATTTGCCAAAGCGATCAAAGCATAAGACAAGGCAGAGATCGCGACGCCAAGCAGGATCACGCCGCGTATATTCACCCGGTCAGATAACATCCCCGCCAGGGGAAAGAACACGAGACTTGCCAGTGTTGCCGCGCCAAACATCAGGCCGATGGAAGAGGAGGAGGCGTGAAAAAGCCTGTCGGCGTGGAGGGGCAGGATCGGCTCGATGAAAGCGAATAGGGAGGCGCCCAGCACTGTGATGAACAGGGCAGGCAGGAAGTTCCCGGTTCTCATCAATTCCTTATAGTGCAGCTCGCGGGGCGAATGAGGGATTCCTCGAATGAGAAATATCCGCAACAGCAGATCGATGAGCACGAGACCGGCGCAGATCAGAAATGGGATCGCCCGTCCGAAGCGCTCGAACAAAAATCCACCGACCGGCGGCCCCAGGAGTAACCCGGCGCTCATCAGGGAGAAAGCCGTGCCCATTGCGGCGCCGCGATTCTCCTTTGAATAGATAGCCGCCAATAATGCCAACCCCGCGGTCCAGGTGGCCGCGGCGGAGGCGCCTTGCAGCGCCCTGGCGATCACCAACAGGGTGAAGGAAGGCGCATATGCAAAAAAGATCGTGGAGACCGCCAAACCGATCAGACCGATCAACAATGGCGGGCGGGAACCCTGCCGGTCCACCCATAGGCCGATCAGCGGCGTCAGCAGGATCATTACGGTGGCATAGATCCCGAAAAGAAACCCGATATTCCCGCTGCTGAGTGAATATTCCGTTGCCAGGGACGGGATGATCGGGACGGTCACTCCATACAAAAACATGTCGACGAAGACTGCCATGCTGACCACGATCAGCGCGGAAGTTTCCTGTTTTCTGACAGACGATGCTGCTCTTGATTTTGAGGGATTTGTTTCCATACGATAGATTTGTTCCTTATCATTTTTGGGAACAAAAATAACATCTGGAAACCCTCCTGTATTGTACGTATCGGACATCTTCCCTACGGCGAGCCTGTCCGTATCACCACCAGCTTATCCGCGCCTGACTCCGCGCCCCAGACCTCTCCCGGTCGCCCCAAAATTTGACGGACGGCCGCGTTCGAGCTGGGCAGCTCGAAAACGGTAAACGCCTCTGTCGTCGGGTCGAAGCGTACGAGGGCGTTCGCACCGAAGTCACTCAGCCAGACCTTATCCCGGTCGTCCACGAAAACCGCGTACGCCTGGGGATGATCGCCCGGCAGTTTCCATTCCTTCCAGGAGTCGTTCGTTGGATCGTACACGGCAACCTGCCCGGCTTCCCATTCGCTGACCCAAATCCTCCCGGCAGAATCAGACCAGACGCGCCGCGCGCCCTGACCCGCGGTGGGAGGCTCCAGAACGGTTGCCTCCCCCGTTTGCGGATCGATGCGACCGACATGATCGTTCGCCAGGGAAGCGTAATAGACCACACCGTCAGGCGTGGCCGTAATTC
>Ga0105098_10000224_pt1 | contig 18210 bp, 18 predicted proteins | sample PPLLak21cMay2015_FD_79137 | JGI IMG/M metagenome (GOLD analysis project Ga0105098, IMG submission 79137) | Freshwater sediment microbial communities from Prairie Pothole Lake near Jamestown, North Dakota, USA - PPLs Lake P7 Core (1) Depth... | ecosystem: Environmental > Aquatic > Freshwater >... | reverse complement strand
GTCGCCCCGGGCGAATGGAAGAACATCAGCCTGTTTGTAATCGCGGACTACAACGACATCCGGGTGAACAAGGTTGCCTCGGAAAGCGGAGCCTGGCCTCCCCCGGAACGGGAGATCCTGGTCGAGCGCGCCGCGCTTCCGGTCATCGATGCGCAGGTCGGCGATGTGGTGCGCATCAAGCTGCCCAACGACACCCAGCGGGAAATGCGCATCGCCGGCCTGGCGTACGACCCCGCCCAGTTACCTGCCCAAATCGACAGCACTCCGTACGGATATATTTCTTTTGATACCCTGGAGTGGCTGGGAGAAGACTACGGATTTAACGAGCTATATGTAATCTCCACCCATCCCGAAGATAAAGTCTGGGCACAGCAGGTGGTGAACCTTGTCAAGGACAGAGCCGAAAAATCCGGTTATACCATTCCGCTCAGCATGACGGCTGAACCGGGGATGCTTCCCATGGATGATATTCTGCAGGGGCTTTTGCTGCTCATGGGATCCCTCGGCGTACTGTCCCTTTTCCTGAGCGTCTTTTTGGTCATCAACACGGTTTCCGCGCTGCTGGCGCAGCAGAAACGCCAGATCGCGGTGATGAAGGCGATCGGGGGCGGCAGCCTGCAGATCCTGGGTATGTACCTGGTGATGGTCATCTCCTATGGCATTCTGGCACTCTTGATCGCCATCCCCCTCGGCACAGCCGGGGCGCGCGGACTCAGCCAGATGCTGGCCGTCATGTTCAATTTCAATTTGACCGCAATGGAGATCCCACTGCAGACCATCCAGACTCAGGTGATCATCGGGTTGGTGCTGCCGGTGTTGGCTTCCCTCTTTCCCTTCCTCTCCAGCCTGCGCCTCAGCGCGGCGGAAGCGATGAGCACCTATTCAATCGGAAAGGGCCGCTTCGGCAAGAATTGGATCGACCTGCTGCTCTCCGGTTCGAACCTGTGGTTCACCCGCAGGCTTTCCATCCGCCCGATCCTGCTCTCGATCCGGAACACCTTCCGCAGCAAGGGCCGGCTGGCGCTGACCCTGATCACACTGACTCTGGCATCCGCCACCTTCATCAGCGTTTTCAACGTGCGCTCTTCGCTAAGCACCACCGTGGACGATATGATCCAGTGGTTCAACTTCGACGTAATGCTGGCCTTCGACCGGCCCTATCGGGCAGACAAGCTTCAGCAGGAGGCACTGAATGTGCCCGGTGTAACCAAAACCGATGTATGGATCCAACTGCCGGCGCGCATGGTGCGATCCGATGGGAGTGAAAGCGGTATGATGTATATGTTTGCGCCTCATGTCGGCGAATCCAGCCTGATCCGCTCGCCTGCCATCTCAGAGGGCCGCTGGCTGACACCGGAAGACGACAATGCAGTCGTGGTGCCTTCCGGCCTCCTCCTGGATGAACCGGAGCTTGGCCTGGGTAAAGAGATTGTCCTCAAAGTCTATGGCAAAGAAAGACCATTTAAGATCGTCGGAACGTATCTGGGTTCTTCTTTCGCCGCGATCATCTACTCAAACTATGACTACCTTGCCAGGGCGACCAACCGGGTAGGCGAAGCCGACGCGCTGCTGGTTACCACACAGGCACACGATGCCGCCTCCGTGGAAGCGGAGAGCAAGGCTCTGGAGGAACATTTCGAACGCATGGGGGTAGGCGTCAGTATGATCAGCACGATGCACAGTGAGCGGGCTGACGCGGAGGCCATTTTCGACGCGGTCGTTGCCCTGCTGCTTGTCATGGCGATCCTGCTGGCGCTGGTGGGCGGACTGGGGCTGATGGGCACGATGAGCATCAACGTGCTGGAACGCACGCGCGAGATTGGCGTGCTGCGAGCCATCGGCGCACCCAACCGAGGCGTGGCCCAGGTCTTTATTTTGGAAGGGATCACCATCGGGCTGATGAGCTGGTGCATGGGCGCCCTGTTGGCCATCCCGGTGACCCAGGGATTGAACCAGGCCCTCGGCAACGCGACGATGGGAGCACCGTTGTCGTACTCCTACTCGATGCCGGGTCTCTGGCTGTGGCTGCTGGTCGTCCTGCTTTTGAGCGCCATTGCCAGCTTCATCCCCGCCCGCAACGCCTCGCGGCTGACGGTTCGAGAGGTGCTGGCATATGAGTAGGATATTGTAGGGTAGGTTGCCAACCTGCCAAAACTTGTGCTTTCAAAGCGCTGCCAGGCCATCCTCATCCGTACGCTTCGCGCAGGCCCGACCTTATGGAAACAAAATAAATGCTGGCATTTGCGTGACAAGCAAAGCAGTGTACAGTTGAACTGTAACGCGCAATAAAACCTGCCCAGCACAGCCCCGGCTTGCGGGGGTAGTGATGGATGCTGCGTGGAGGCATGAGTAGAGGCAAATAACATGGATTTTATCGATAAAGTAGCTTGGGTCTATATCAGGGATGGACGCCTGTTAAGCACCCGTTCCCATGGCAAGGATACATTCTATATACCAGGCGGGAAGCGCGAGCCAGGAGAATCAGATGAAGCATGCCTGCGACGGGAGATCAGGGAGGAGCTCGCGGTAACACTCAGACCAGGAACGCTGCATGAACTGGGCGCGTTTGAAGCACAAGCACACGGCAAGCCAGACGGGACGTTGATCCGGATGGTGTGTTACATGGCGGAGTACGATGGCGAGCTGCAGGCGAGTGCCGAAATTGCGGAGTATGTTTGGTTAGCCTACGCAGACCGGGATCAATGTGCGCCAGTTGATCGGATCATCTTTGATTGGCTGCATGAGCGAGGCGAGCTTGCCTGATATCTGCTAACTACCTGGCGGTTGCATCATATACTTCTCCTCACCCCAAACTGTACAAACTCCCCCGTTGGGTTTTCCCACTCCACCTTTGACTCATTCACGCGCGAGGCGCGCGGGCCATCTTTTATCATCTGGATGAAGCGTTCCACCTGGGGGCGCTCCCCCTCCGCGACGGCTTCCACCGTGTCATCGCCGACGTTGCGCACCCAGCCGGTCAGCCCGCCCATCTGACGGGCGCTGTACTCCACGTGGGCGCGAAAACCAACACCCTGGACGCGTCCCTTCACCCAGATGTGGGCGCGTACATTCGGATCACCGTCCGGCTTAGGATTCTGGTTCATGCCAACTTCCTTTTTTTCGCAGTGTGATGAAGATGCCGATGGATGGAATGATCAATACCAGACACAACAATACCAAATACGGTGAAATGTTTTGCAAAAGAGGCAGGAGAGTATTTTGTCCCAGCACGGAGGAACGCCAGTTCATCTCCAAACGTGAAAGCGGAACACCGAAGGCACGTTCGGGGCCGCTTTCACAGTCCACGCCGCTGGCATAAGAAGCCACGAGGCTCAATAATCCTCCGGAGCCATACGTGCGGTATAGATGGTTGGTGAACGATCGGGATTCGGCGTACGCCAGAAACGCCTGACCCGCGTCGGCCGGGAAGGAAACGCACAAATCCCTCAGTGGGATCAGGCGATTGCCCTGCGACGCGTCGGTGAGCACGCTGTCGTAATCCGCATTCGGATAAAGTTCCGCCAGGGTCGCCATGCCTTCACGCAGCCAGGCGGGAATGTTGTAATAGCCTGCACCTACCGATTGATACATCATGACGTGCATGAGCTCATGCGGGATGCGCTGTTCCAGCGTGATCCCTTGCTGTGCACCCGGTTCGATCAGGACCATGACCACGCCGAGCGCCGGGTCGGCATGACCCGCAATCCATTGCGCGCCGCCGAGAGCCAGTGTGCCGCGCAGATCATCCACATTTGCGTAGACGAAAATTTCGATGGGCTGCGCCAGATCGACCGCCATCAACTGGCTGACAGACCCGAACCCCGATCGGGCCGCGTTCAACACAGCCTGCCCAAAGTTCGCATCCCCCTGATACCAATTGACGCGCAGTGTGCCTGACTCAAGGGTTTGCCAGGCAAAACGGTCATCACTGTAGCGAACAAAATACGATTCGCTTTGAACCAGACTGCCATCGGAAAGTGTAATTTGATAACTCCATTGCACCCTCGTGAACGGGCGCAAAATCGTCTGGCTTGTATCCAGGCGGAATTCCGTCCGCCCGTCTGCCTGCATAACCAGCGGCTCTACGCGATTGACACCTTGCGACTCATCGGAAATCACGATCGAAACATTTTGGATGGGGATCGAAGCTTTGATCGTGGCGACAAACGTGATCTGCTCCCCAAAGTGAGATGAAGCCTCAACGTTTTCCAGCTCGATCCCGGACTGCCCCTTCGGCAGGCTCAGGACGGCGGCCTCGGCCGGGCGCGCGTTGAATAAAGCTGCGATTGCCATAACGAGAAAAGTAAGAGGAAAGAGGAAAGAGGGGAAAGAGAAGAAAGAAGTGGGTTTCATGATCACCGCCCCAGGAAGACGAGCAAGGGTGTAAGCGTTAATGGACTGAGCAGCGTGCTGATGAAGACCACCGCGGTCACAAGCCTGGAATCCAGGTTGTATTCGGTCGCCAGGACCGTCGCGTTGACCATGCTGGGCATGGAGGCTTCCGTCACACCTGCCTGACGGGAAAAACCCTGCAACCCAAATAACGCGGCAAATAATAACGCAACCAGCGGAGCCATGACCAATTTGAGCGAGACACTCAATTGCATCGCACGCTGGTTTTTTGAAAATTCAACATGGGTCAACTGCACCCCGAGCAGGATCAGCATCAGCGGGATGGTGCCGTCAGCCCCCAATTCCACGGCGCGCGCCACGGGTGTGGGGATCTCGATATTCCAGATATTGATCAGAATGGCAAGCAGAACCGCGTATAACGTCGGGATCTTGAACAATCCCAGCGCGGCTTCCCTGACATTCATATGTCCCAGCGATGCCAGGAAGACGCCCAGTGTAAAGAAGAGCAGGGTTGTCGCGATGAAGTAGATCGCTGCGTAAGACAAAGCCTGTTCACCGAACGCAAATGAGACCAGCGGCAGCCCATAATTGCCTGTATTGGCAAACATGGTCGTGATCAGGATGGAAACGAGCGCCGGGCGCTCCAACCTAAGCAAAATTCCCATGAGCAGAGTGAGGGCGCCAATCGCGAGAGTAAGACAGAGCGCAAAAGCAATCACAATGGCAGTTTCAGCAAGCTCGAGCCGGTTGTGGACAAGCAGGTCGAAAATCAGGACCGGACTGAAAACGTAAAATACGACGCGCCCTAAACTGCGCGGGTCGACGTGCAGCAGTTTTCCAAGCGCGAATCCGGCTCCACTCAGCAGGATGATGGGCAATATGTTGTTGGCAAAGGTGGAAGCGAGGACAGCAAAAGACATAATGTTGACCCAATCAAAAAGCCACGGAGATTATAACTTCTCCTGATAAGAGTAGACACAGAAAGCAGGGCGGAAATGAGTAAAAATGCCTACCAACAACTTAATAAGCCAGAAGATTTTTCTAGGGGAAGATTACATTCTAGTCTGGGTGGAACAGTTCCTAAAAGCCAAGAAAGCAGAGAACAAAGCTAAGGGAACAATTGATTACTATAGAAAGAGGCTAAAAGGTTTCACTGACTATCTTGAAACTCAGGAGGTAAAGTATATCTCCCAAATAAACTCTAACCTAATTAGGGACTTTCTACTTTTGTTAGGAGAACGTGGTCATAATGAGGGAGGAGTTCACGGTTTTTACCGTCCTATAAAAGTATTCCTAAAATGGTATTGGGATGAAGAAGAGATAGAGGGCAGAAATCCAATTGATAAAGTAAAAGCTCCCCGTGTCCCTCAGGAAAGCATTCAGGGAATAAGCAGGGAAGAATTCAATTCACTTCTAGAGGAATGTAAGTCAGGCTTCTATGGAGAAAGAAATAAAGCTATTCTTCTTACACTCTATGACACAGGAATCAGGGCTAGTGAATGCTGTGATATAAGACTAGAAAATTTAAATCTAGTTGATAACTCTATTCTCATAGAACAGGGAAAAGGAAGAAAGCCTAGATATGTATTCTTTGGCAAGGCTACAAAAAAGCAGTTAAGAAAGTACCTCAAATTCAGGGAGACCGGTAACTATCTATTTACTTCTAAAGCAGGAGAAAGAATAGACTATGAAACTCTTAGGGCAATAGTAAGAAGGTTAGCCCTCAAAGCAGGAATCGAGGGAATAGGATTACATGATTTCAGGAGGGCTTTCTGTCTAAATCTTTTACAGGCTGGAGTTCCAGAGATAACCATAGCCCGCTTAATGGGGCATACTACTACTCAATTAATTGGGAGGTATGCCCGTCAAACTACTACCGACCTAATGAATAGTTATAAAAGCCCACTGGATGATTAAACAGAGACTCCCCGAAAGGGGAGTTGTCATTTTGTTATTAGATTTTAAGTACCCGCCTGCTAATTAGTTCTAAGTCCAACTTCCTTTTCCAAAAGTATCACTAGTTCTATTATCGGCTCTAATTCTTTATCTTTGTCAACTTCCGATGAAGACTTTACAATATAAAACCATGAATGAGTTTTATCATTTGCTTCTTTTCTAAATGGTTCTACAAGATTATAGAGTCTTTCAATTTGCTTTTTCCCATCATGTTTAAAGGCATTTCTTTCATTAAAAAGATTTTGAAGTACAACCGAAAAGTCATGATACCTTTGCTGTCCTCTACTAAATACTAACTCTATTCTGTCAGGGAATTTAGCCTTCAATATATCAATAATTAAGTTCTCAACAATTTTCCGGAATAGAATAAAAACGGCAGTATAGCACTTTGCATAGTAAGCATCCGTTAGCTCTCGAATATGCTCATTTACAAAGTAGCTATTCGATGGATTAGTTGAAACATAATTTATGATATGTTTTTTCCGGCTTCTTTCTCCGTTGGTTCCCCTTCTTTGTGACGGCTTAGGAATAACTGTAGTAGTTTGTCTATTTAGTGCTTGATAATCTTTTAGGGCTGCTCTATCTTCTTCATCCAGTTTTCTTGCTATTGACCTGCCATAATCCTGAGCCATTAAAAACGCTGCTGCATTACTTGTTAACACTGGGTTTCTTCTAGCGATTCTTTCCCTTAGACGCTGTTTAGGCACACCTGTTATATTTTCAAGTGCATCGAGTATTTCTGGTTTCAGTTTAGAACGAGACATTTTTATTCCACCGTCTTTTTATATCCACCGCCCTGCTTTACCAGTAATCCTAAGTCAGACCATTTATTCCATAATTCTGCCAGCTTATTAGGTGAGATATGTAATTCCCTGCAAATTTCATCTCTGGGTTTTGTGCCAGTCAGTTCATAAACCTTTTCTTCTATTTCATTTGAAAAGGCTTCCTTCTTCATTTGTGCATACTGGAAACGCACCAATGAGTCTAAATGCTTTTCTATAGCCCTCAATATTTGAGCTAAATTATCGCCATCTGGAGTCATAGCCTTTGGAGTCATAGTGTAGCTACCTCCAATTCGTCTTCTTTTCCATCCTCTTTTGTAGTGCCTTTGGATGCTTTATCCTTTTTCGCTCTTTTGCTCGGTTTAGGTTTCTTAGCCTCCGCTTTTCTAACTGATACTGCTTTTGGCGTAGAGCCTGTCAAATCAGCAACTTTTGTATTATCGAAACCACTTCGAATCAGCAAGTGAATAGATTCTGTCTTGCTTTTACCATCAAGCATAGTTGTGGTAAGTAATGAGATAATGGTATCAAGTTTCTGGGAGAGAATTTCGAACTGTTTAGCATCCACCGTTGCCTCCTTGCAGTTAAGAAGCCACCTTGAAATCCAACATTTCCAGTATACACTAAATTCTACCCCTAAAAATCTCTCCAGAAAGCCCCAGGTTAGTTTACCCATAGTCCAGTACTCCCGGCTCATCTACGTTGATTTCCCCCGGGTCTTTTTTCGATTCCGGCCCCTTCTGGAGCTAGTCCTAGAAAAGAAAAACTTTTTTGAGGTTATGCCTACGCAAAGAAGCAAACCGAGACTTACATTTTTTAAGCCAATCGCTAGATTGAGTGTTAAACATGCGTACTATAATTGTGGGTACAGTGTCTTTGTAGAAGATGCAGGAGCATAAACTAACCCTGCTAAAGAAAGGAGATATGAAAGAACTAAAAACAATATTCGATGTAATCGGTAAGGCTAAAGTAGCCCCAAGAGATAGGACTAACCTTCTCTATATGGCTATGGCATATATGCTATTACAGGGAGTAATGCATGTAATTCTAGCTAAACAGATAGAAGCAATAATAGAGCAAATAATCAGGACTTTTGGAATACCCTAGAAAGTCTTTAAAAGCTCTGCGGAAATCTAACTTTAGCTAGATTTCCTTTTACAATCTAAGAAAATAGTGGGGGCTCTTTGATAGTCAAAGCTCTTAAGCTTAGCTTGAAGGGTTAAATAAGAAGTCCCTCTTTTTAGGATGGACTTCTTTTCGTTAGGCTGGAGGACTACCTAACTAATAGTTTCTTGGTTTATAGACTACTTATTTACTCTACAAATCCTCCTTATTTTCGTCTGATTCTTTAGTAGTCTCTTGGTTTTCAATAAACTGAGTCTACCTTTTCTTCTGAGTGAGTTATGCCCCCTGAAGAATGGATGCCGACAGTGATTTTGAGCTAGACCAGTTTTAGTTCTTGTTTGAGATATTGAACTAGCAATTGTTTCATAACATCAAGCGCAAACCCTCCAACTTGAGCCATAGCAATTTTAGCTTTTTCCCATCTCTTGTTGTCTCTGGCAGCATCTAAGAACTCATGCCCCTCCCATGTGAGTCGAATATCATGCCAGATAAAATCACCTTTTATGTTTCGCTGAAACGCTGCTTTTACTAGACTAGCATCCATAAGAATTACGAGATGATAATTTATCTCTTCAGTTGAATATCCCTCGACCTCTATATCCACCTCTCCCATTTCTGGTTGCCATTCTTCAAGGTCGAATAATATCTGTCGTATTAAATCCATGTCTCTTTTCATAGTAAATAACCTCCTTGGGTCTATGCTATTTCTTGCTATCGAATATTCGCCGCCGATTTATAAAGTTCCTCCAGTCTATGCGTTTGACCGTTGATTTCTCTAGTTAAATCATCCTTAAATCGCTTTTTGTTGGGATCCTCTGAATCTAATTGTGTCAAATTTAATTTGGAAGTTTGTATAACTGCATTTATCATTTTGACATTTTGAGGTGAATAAGTGTCATTTCCTTTTAGAAATATAAGTAATATCCAAAGGTGCTGTCCATTACTATAAATATCATCTAAATCTTTGCCTTCCTCTTCTAACAAATAACGACGGCTATATCTCAAATGCAGTTCAAAAGCCTCCAATTTAGGATAAACGTCAGTAATATCCTTATTCTGGTAATTAGCCACATCAAGGAATTTATCTACAAAATCAATAAATTTGTTATGCAAAGATTCCAAAGTCTTTAACCTGTTTGGCAAGCTTATTTCATATTTTGTTTGATATTCAAACAGTGATTTTGCAAATGAATTTTCTGTTCTCTTTTGGAAGTAAAACAGAAGAAGCCCTGTAAACACTGCTGTTAATATTGCGGTTGCTAAGGCTTCGGGAATAGAGTTTATGACAGCTTGCATGGCTTCCTCCTTGCTTCAATGTACTAGGATTCTACCCCTAAAAGAATAGGCAAACCGTATTTCTTTCATTCTAAAGCTTCTGGACGCGATTCTGACGTACTCTTGATTAGACCCTAGCTTTAAAATAAGAAAACCCTATTTCTGGGGTTTCTTTTTTAGTTATTGCTTGTTTCGTTTCTATCTGGTAATAACAGGTGCTATTACAGATTCTTATCACTCTAATCTCTTGCTTTACTATTCATGAATAAAGATTAGAATACTAACATGAATACAGAAAAACTATACGCCGATCAAGAATTTAAAAATTTCAGATTCCTTTGTGAAGCTTTGGGCATTGAATACAAGCCAAGCGGAAAACAAAGAATCGCACAAAGAGCAGATGTGGCTAGATATATAAAGTGGGACAATCCGACTGGACATAAAATTGTGATCCGTGAAATATACGATACCCCGTTTATTAAAGAAGATAAGCGGTCACAAGGCAACAGGAGTATATATGTGCCGCATGCGTATCCTCTGATACTCGACTTTCTCGTTACAAGAAGGGAAAGCATAGAAAAAGGAAAGATTTTCTTTGCGAATGAGTTTTTTCAAGCTATGGGAATAATTAATGGCGATTATTTGCAAAAAAATTCTGATCAAGAAAAATACGCTCGGACTAACAAAAAGGGGATAGAGCTATTGGATTTAGAGAAGTTCTTTGCCAGAACTACTAGTAAAAATTATCGAGTCCTTGAATCTACTTTAAATCATATGAAGAAGCGTGGTTGGATATCTTGGGAAAAGCGTCATGACATACAAAAAGAAAGGTCTAAGGTTGAATGGGAGACAGCAACGGAAGAGGAAGAAAAAGAAATTCAAATTTTAGAGAGGGATGTTCGAAATGAGATGGGAGAACGGGATGAGCGTCAGATAAGAATTCATAGAAGACTAGAAGAGTACCAAGCGAAAGTCAAAGCAGCAGTTGCTCAGAAATATGGATGGGCTAGAACCAGAAATGGATATCTAATCCAGCTTGATGGCTCAAAACCGGAATCTCCGCAAAAGCTTCTACTTAATAAGGCTGAACTATCACAACATCGCCATATTCTGAATGACCTAATAATTGAATTTACAAATTGGAAAGCACAAAAAAAATACGACAAGAAAGTTTCTGATTACAATGCAACTACTTGGGGAAAACCTTCTAAACTTACTAATCCTTATCTTAAAAATTATGAAAATGACTATGAAAAACAAATCTTAATGGCGGATTTATTCATAAGACTTCCCCCTAACAAGAGATGAGTTTCTTTAGGGTGATTTTCGTCACCTTATAAGGTATAAGATATATATAATTGCACTTTTTAAAGTGACGAAAACTTGAAATCCATATACTGCCTAAAATAATGCATAGTGGGGTTCCCCCACACCCCAAACCTGCCTTTCGGGGAAAAGCATCCCCGAAACGCTCGCCATCGGGCGAGTATGCCCTCTGGCTTAAATCCTTTTTCTCTTTAAAAGCTCTTTTCAATCTCGATGTAAAGAAAGTATAGTCTTAGACTAGGTTTACTCAATATGTTTAGGGCTATTTTTCTATTTAGGGTTATTTACAGGTAGAGTAAGTATAGTCTTAGACTAGGGTTTCTTTCGATTCCTTGTTTGTTGGAATGTGTGAGTGAATGAGCTACATCCCCATTTATGATTTGGGCATCCCGTAAACTTGTAAAATACCCCTACATTAGTACGATAAAAGGTAATATTAACGACAGTTTAGCTTGTTTTTGGCTTGTTTGATTAGCGTCTCCTCAGATCATCAGCTATTCATTTTTTTGCCGTCAAAAAACAACTGCTTATTATTTGTTGAACACGTATAAAGAAACAATATGTAACTCTACTCCTCTGCTAAATAAACCCTATTATTGCTGTTTAAGCTTTTCCCACTCTTTAGGATGCTGTTTCTCTATATGAAAGTCCCTTCCCGATTCGAGTAAACGCAGATAGTCTTTTTCTGGTAATTGCTTCTTTGCTATATTCCTAAGTAAAAGCCCATTCCAAAAATATTCGGCTAATGTTCCTACATAAGATTTACATGCTGATTGAGTATAAGGTATGTCATATTTTGAATCTTTTTCTTGTTCCTCAACAGAATCTCTTACTATAGCCAAATTCACATGTAACATGTTAATTGTAGAACTCTCGTCTAACCGATAAAATAAAGGCAGTTCGTTTTCAAGTGCTTTCTTATAACATTCGGTTCTAAGACCAAACCAGACTACGCCAAGAACAATCGATGGATCATTTTTATTTGAGTCTTCTGCAAATGGGGTTAACAAAATCCAGTTATGGATCAACTCCTTATATAGAGCTAATCTCAAATCCTTTAGCTTTGCTCTATTCTGGAAGTAAATCTTTACAGGTTCGGCAAAGAAAGCAATAATAAAACCTGAGAGGGTTGCAATGATGACTTTAGTGGTTTCGTCCATTCCTCAGTTCTCCTAACTAATTATAGCCCTCTCTGCCCATACAAGTCGAATGCCTTAAAACAACAAGTCGTTACTGATAGAATCCCGCTTTTATGACCATCCATATCTACGTAGATCGACGCTAGAAAACAAGAATCGTGCTGGTGACCAAGGAGCAGGCTTCCAGAACTATTCTTCGATTACAGACTCTAAAATCTCGTTCAAAAAAAGAGCATTACATAGACGTTGCCCAATTCCCCACTTGATTTCATTCTACTAAGTCTTTCCTTATCCCTCTGGATAGACTTTATGATTTGAATCCAGTCCTCATCTTCTATTGAGGCAGCAATAGCTAGGAACTTTATCAGATGTACCCTCATTTGGGAAACTGACTTTTTAGTTGTAGGTTTCATGCGGACTCTCCTATCCCCCTAAAATAGTCCATTTTCCTAGCCTTGTCAGTCCGAGAGACTACTATTAAAATTCATCTCAGCCCTACAAAATCTACTCAAAAATGTCCTTTGTGGAAGCGAGGACAGCAAAAGACATAATGTTGACCCAATCAAAAAGTCACGGAGATTATAACTTCTCCGTGACTTTATCAAAGTATATCCGGGACAGTTTACAGAGATGTCAGGCTACTAGCCTGACCTACCCACCGATCTACTTTTCCTCGTCATCATCCTCTTTGAGTTCAAGAAGCTCGTCATCGGGATCCACTGCCAGCAAGTCGAAACGCTCCAGGTCTTCCGTAAAAGACAGGTTGTCCAGCGCCTCCTCGAGGAACGTGATCTGTTCATCGTCTTCGAGCTGGTCGAGGAGATTCTCGAGATAGGTGCGCACATCTTCGCCGCCGATCTGGGAGAGTGACCAGATCACCGCGCTGAGGATATCGGCATCCTCCTCTTCGCCCAGCATTTTGAGCAGGATGGGTCGCGCAGATGGGAGCGAGAGTTCACCGGCTGCCTGCACGGCGGCTTTCCGGATGCGGTCATCCACATGGACCAGCGAGCGGGTGACTTCTTCATCCCAGTGGTGGTCGTCCGCCGAGCGCCCCATGGCAACCAGGGCGCTCGCCTGCCAGTGCGGGTCCTGGCGATGGAAGGCCGAATCGATCAGCGTGGTCACTTCGGAGCGGGAGGAATAGCCGAGCGATTCCAGCGCAGTGCGGCGGACACGCACATCATCTTCGCTGGCGGCGGAGGCGAGCAGGGAGTCTTCCACCTGATGGTAAATACTCTCCGGGATCTTTTCCAGCTCACCCAGGTCTACAAACAGGTTCAGTGCATTGGCAGCTTCCCTGCGAACATCCACACTTGGGTCGTTCTTGAGCATGTCGAGATACGAAGGCACAACCTTGGGATCTTCGTATTCATCCAGGAGACGGATGGCACGCGTCCGCACCTCGGGCTCGGGATCGGTGAGAAGGGCGCGGGCAACATCGTCAAAGGAGACGAGGGTATCCACCTCAGCCAGGGCATCCAGCTCCTCGAGCAGAGTCAGCTTCCGGCTGGGTTTGACGCGGGGCCAGACATCCAAAAAAGTCTTCAGCTCCAAAGGCCCAATATCTGAAAACTCCTGCAAGTAACGGCGCGGGAAGTCCTTGCGGTCTGCCAGCAAAGCATCCAATACGCTTTGAAAGGAAGTGGAGGCGGTGTTCATCATTTAGGGAATTGTTACCGAGACGGGATCGATGAAATCCATAACATTGATATAGATCATGAGGAGAAGGAGGAAAGCCATACCTGCGGCATGGACCATATTCTCAAGCTGTGGGGAAACACGTCTGCGGAAGATCAGCTCGGGCAGGATAAATATGATGCGCCCACCGTCGAGAGCCGGGAAGGGGAACAAATTAAAGAGCCCAAGACTGATAGAAAGCGAGCCCAGCAGCAGAAGGGTCCTGTAACTACCAAACGGGTCGCTGGATGTCGGTGCAGTGGTGCCGGTGCTTGCCTTTACATCACTTTTAACCGTCTGCTGGAGGACATCATAGATGCCTTTGAGACCAACCAGTTGTCTCCCTTCCAGATCGACTGTTCCGCGGATCATTTGAGCCGGAAGGGCAATGAGCGCACGGATGTTATAGTAGGTGAATTGTGCACCAACGTTCAGCGTCTCCAGCGGCGAGCTTGTTCTTTTGAGAGGTTCGCCAAGTCCAACGCCGATCATGATGCGCTTTTCCTGAGCATTCATTTGCGGCGTGGCGGTCAACTCAATTTGCTCACCGTTGCGATCCACCACAAAGAGGACCGGTTTGTCCTGGCTCGCGTCGATAATGAGGCGCAAGTCCTCGTAGTTGCGGATCGGACGACCATTCCCGCTGATAAAGATATCACCCGATTCAAAACCAGCCTGCGCGGCAGGGCCGCCTTCGACGAGGGAAGCAACCAGTAGACGGCTGGTATCGGGGACACCTACGCGGCTAAAGATCAGACTGTAAATCAAAACGGCAGTCAGCAGGTTCATCAGCGGACCGGCGGACAGAACAAACAGCCGCTTCCATGGGCTGGCGGCAGCCAACCCGCCCGGGACGTTCGGATCGTTTTCCCCTTTGGGACGGACGAAGCCGCCCAGGGGGAGCCAGTTAAGCGTGAAGCGCGTGCCAGGATGAACTTCCGTGACCACATCGATCAGTTCCATCTCGCCGCTTGTTTTTCCGGCCCTGATCACCCTGCGGGACGTCCGCCCGGTTGTATCCTCCGGCGACGGAACCATCCTGCCATTTTGATCCACGTAAACATCGGCCGGCCCAGGATTGCGGGTGACAGCACGCCGTGCCTCTTCCAACACAACTGCTTCGATGGAGCGCATGACCAGCCGGTCCCCGACCTGATCCACCGTGATCTTTACTTCGTTCTGGATGAGTTCGTTCCAGTTTATGGGAAGCTTGAAATTAAAAGGGATCTCGATCCGTTTGCCATTCTTCAGCAACAGGAACCCTTTGTTGGTCCAAAGTGTCAGCGCCCCCGGCGTGGGCAAACCGAGGCCGAACTCCTCCACTTCGACCTTGGACAGCCGTGAAGCGATATAGTGTCCAAATTCATGGATCAATACCATGCCACCAAAAGCGAGGATAAATATTACCCAGGTTAAAATCGTTTCGTTCATACCTTTACCTTTTCGCGAGGATTATATCTCTTTTTGAAAGAGGGACAGACAAAGTAAGATTTTTCTAATATCATTCATACATTACAATAAATTCTGAGCCACCGATTTTACGGATTTTCACTGAAAAACTTTTTAAAAATCAGTGGAAATCGGTGCCAAAAAGAGAATGCCTGAACCTGCACTCGAAGGTCAGTTTTCTTGAGTTTACACATGCTAAAGCCCTTTGCAATCCATCTCCTATCCCACGTCTTGAGGATCAGATCAAAAATGACGGATTCATGTATTTTCTGCAAGATCGTTTCGAATGAAGCCAAAGCCACAATCGTTTACCGCGATGGACAGGTGACCGCCTTTCGGGATACTCACCCCGTCGCCCCGACTCACCTCCTGATCGTACCGAACAAGCATATTGAATCGGTCGGCGCGCTGGAAACGCAAGACGAACAGCTCATGGGACATCTCTTTACCATTGCGCGCAAGCTCGCCGAGGACGAAGGGATTTCAAAGGACGGCTATCGCCTGATCACGAACACGGGGCCTAACGGCGGACAAACCATCTTCCATTTACATCTGCATCTGATCGGGGGACAGAGGATGCGGTATCCGATGGGTTAAACAAAAAAGGGGCGACCACCAGAGCCGCCCCTGCAATTACTTCTTCATCAACGGACTTCCCTTGAGTTTGCTCCTGGGCTGACCCGAGCGATAAGCATAATAGGCAAGGCCGGCGCCTCCGACCAACAGCAGAAAACCAAAAATCCCCAGCAGAGAGGATCGGCTGCCTTGTTGCGGCTCCGTGATTTCGCTGATTGTGATCGTTTTTGACTGGGCACTGAAACCCACTTCTGCACGGTCGCCGGCTTTCACCGTCAGGGTGTGATTTAACGATCGTGTGGGGTTGTATTCATCCGGCACGGCCATGCTGATGTTGTACTCCCCGCTCGGCACATCAACAAAACAGGTAGGGATGGGTTCAGCCGTATCGGGGTCAACGGAGGAGGATGTGTTCTGGGTCTGAGAATAGGAACCGTTCAAATTCGTGAGGCTGACTGCGCCTCCCTCGATACCGAGTTCCGTCTCCTGGCGCAATGTGTCGCCGTTCATATCATTGAATAACAAGACACAAACTTCCGTGGTCCCGCTGACCGGCGTCGCCTCGATGGTGGGAGACGGGAGGGTAGGAGCGGGCCCCGCCGTCGCTTCTCTGGAAACCAGTCCAACCACCAGTTGCTGTCCCACGGTCAGCGAACAGTCCTGGTCCAAACGGGAATTGAGCTGGCGCAATTGAGGTATTGTGATCCCATGCAGCAGAGCCACTTGTCCACAGTTGTCTCCTGTGACAACCGTGTACAGGATGCGGCCGTCAGGTCCCGGCGTCGCGGTGACAAATCCCTGCACTTGCGGCGCAGCGCCTGCTCCACCTAACGGGAGGATGATCCCCAATAACAATAAGATAAAAACCATGGGGCAAAGAAAGAGGAGTAGTCTAGTTTTCATCGGCAGAGAATTATATCAGGGTATGTATACAAGTAGACAGGTAGCATGTACACAGGTAACTGGCATCGCTCTTACCTGTTTACTTGTGTACCTGTCTACCTGCTTACCCTCCCCTACTTTCCGTACCTCTTCCTGATCTCTGGCAGAAAGTAGTCATCAAAGAATGCATCCGCGTTGTAGTCCGGCTTCCAGCCCCAATCCGTGCGCGCCAGGGAGTCGTCCACGTCCTCGGGCCAGGAGTCAACGATTCCCTGGCGGCGTGGATTCGGCTCGAATGTGATCTGTGCACCGGGGAAGGCTTGCAGGGCGCGTGCCCGAAATTCCCCGGCCGTCAATGCGAACGCGGCAATGTTGTAGACCTGATCACTCAACTTTTCACGCGGCACATCCAACAGCAGCAACAGCGACTTGATCGCGTCGGGCATCGCCATGAACGAGATCTTCGTGTCTTCCCGCACGAAACAGGAATACGGTTTGCCCTGGGCGGCGGCATGCAGCATTTCGGGCCCGTAGTCACTCGTCCCACCGCTGGGAAGCGTAAAGGCGGAGATCAAGCCCGGGAAACGGATCGCGCGGAAGTCCAGCATATGAGGCGGTTGTTCGTCGAGATGTTTCTGGCCGTAATATTTGCTGTAATAGATCCCCAGCTTTTCACAATACAGTTTGTTACAGCCATACATCGTGTGAGGCAAATTATATTCATCCTCCTTCACGCACCCTGCTGATTCTTTCACATGCAGATCGGGCATTCCATATGCGGCGATCGAGCTTGGGAACATAAACTTCACAGACTTGTGATATTTTTCTGAACGGTAGGCTGCCAGCATCAACAACTGCATCGTGCCTTCCACATTGATGCGATGCGCATCTTCGCTGGACACTTCCGCCTTCGAGGAAAGCGAGGCTGCCAGATGAAAGATGATGTCAAAATCGTAATCGTAGAATGTCTTGATCTTGTAAACCAGATCCCCCTGGGCGTGCTCAGCTGAGATTGCTTTGAGGTTTTCGGGCAAGGGTGCGAGGTCTGCCGTGACGATCCGATAGCCTCCCTGTTTTGCCAAACCTTGAACAAGAGCCTGACCTATTTCACCACATGCACCCGTCACGAGCACTGTCCCGCCACGAGCCCCGCGAAGAGCAGCGGGATCTTCGACACGCGGGATCTGCGACTTTTCAGTCATAGATTCTCCTAGGTTGCTGCAAGCACCATATTCATCAGGTACAATGAAGTCCCGAAATTCAGGCTTGTAGCGGTAGAATATTTGGAAGGTAATTTTACAACACCTTACGAAAATCTCTTCGTGAAGATTGTCATCACTATTCTATGAAACTATTATGCGTCCTCCTGCTTCTTTTGTCTGGACTTCTCGTCGCCTGCCTGCCATTGGACTCGACTCGGCTCACCGCGACCCCTCAGCCAATCGACACAGCGACTCAGACGCCGACCATCGTCTGGTTCCCAGCCTCGGCGACCCCTACACTGTTGGCTGTTCCCACCTACACCGGGACGCCAGAGATGAGTCCGGGCATCGGCAGGGAGATTCTCAGCGATGATTTCTCAGACGACTCTGTTTGGGATACTGCCGTATCAGACAACGGGAGCGCTGCCATCAGTGACAACCGCCTGTCGCTGGCTGTACAGCCGG
>Ga0105098_10000222_pt1 | contig 18252 bp, 16 predicted proteins | sample PPLLak21cMay2015_FD_79137 | JGI IMG/M metagenome (GOLD analysis project Ga0105098, IMG submission 79137) | Freshwater sediment microbial communities from Prairie Pothole Lake near Jamestown, North Dakota, USA - PPLs Lake P7 Core (1) Depth... | ecosystem: Environmental > Aquatic > Freshwater >... | reverse complement strand
CTCCACCTTTTTCCATAGAAGCAGCTAATGCTTGATTAGAAGTCATTTCCATATCAGTTGCTAGTGTAGTCATAAATCCAGTTTTTCTAGCTCGTCCAGCAGCAACCGTATCTGCCATTCCAGTTAATATTTGTCTAGTAAGTTTACCTGGATCTTTCTTTAGATCAGACATACTTGATACTATATCTATAGTCCGATAGTTTTTTGCAGAACCACCAAGACTAGAAGCTAACATTGATTCTAGTGTATTATCATCTCGTAAGAGCATCGTTGTCTTAGTGTCGCCAAAGAACTTATCTGCATGCTTTAGCCTATGTTGTTGTTTATAAACGAGAGAATACTCTTGTCCTCCCTTATCAGATACTTTCCCATAGGCTTGCTGTAATACCATATTTCTATTATATGTAACTGGTTTTGCAGTAGTATCAAATCCTAAGACATCTCCATATTTATATTCACCAGCAGCTACTTTGCGATTAAACTCTTCTACACTTTCTTCAGCAAGTCTAGATATATTTAGTACACGTGTACTTTCAAATTCTAATGAATTAGCTAATGATTTTCTTCCTACTATAGTACCTTCTTCCATACCTAGCTGTTCTAGTAATGCAGCATCAGTATCTGGATTTAGATAAAGAGTAGCCAATGGAACAGATACTAGTCCAGTAGCTTGCTCTGCTTTCTGTAATGCAGATGCTCTATATGTGGCATATCTTTGTCTTCTTTTTGATTTAGATAATAGACTACGTGTTTTTTCAGTAGGAGAGAAAGACCTAAAAAGATTCTCTGGCCTTCTTGACCATTCTACTGCTTCCGAACCTATATGATATTTGGATACATCCATAGTGCTATATCTACCACGAGCTGCAGCATCTGGACTAACACCACCATATAGGTATGGCTGTTCATATGTAGATTCTTTACCAGCAGTAGCAATATTAGTTTCTAGTACTTTAATCTGTTCATGACCATATAGTGTTCTATATGATGGAGCATATTTAGTAGTCTTAGATGTAATTTTGCGTTCACTAACAGGAGTAATAACATCAACTTGTTGACTCTTAATCTGATCTTGTATCATTTGTGAAGCAGTATCATGTTGTGCTGCAAATGAACTACGTGATTCTAGCTCTCCGAAAATACTATAACGTAATTCTTTCATAGCCTTACGTAACTCTATATCGTTTTTAATCTTTCCTGCTTTAATATCAGGCAGAATAGATTCTTCTATTTCTCGTAATAACATCTCATGTCTAGAAATACGTTCAGATACTTTCCCACTTACTGGATCTACAATAAGAAAGTCTGGCGCAATACGTCTAACTTGTCTAGAGGCTCCTTCTTCTAGTATACCTTCATTAGCTATAGGAATATGTATTTGAGCACTACCGACATCTGTAGTCATACTAATCTTATATAGTTCTCCTATATTGCGTCCAGTAGGAGCAGGACTATACTCTACAGATATATGACTAACAGCACCAGTATCTTCTAAAGATTGTATACCACGCTTAATAGACTCATGACGTATATCTGAGAGTTTAACTTTCTTAAATAGAAAAGCTTCAGTAGATCCTGTATGAAATTTGTATGGACTAACATCTGCTTTATCGAGGTTCTTAAGTTCCTCTATTGATAAATTAGAAACACTTTGTGTTCTTAACTTTTCATCAATACGTCTACGTATTTCTTTAGTTTTCTTTACATGTAAAGTTCTAGTATTTCTAGCAAGATTATTGATAAAAGATGCAGAAGTATCTTTATCGTCTTGTATAAGTCTAGTAATATGTTTTGCAATATCTTCATCTTTGGCAGAACCTATTTCAGATATAGATTCCCTTATCTTACTACTAACACCTTGTGATCTTCCTACAGTAGCAATCCAAGCTTCTCTTAATGTATCAGGACTTGCAGTATTTAACATAGTATTTAATACTGTTTTTGATTCTGTAGTTATTACTTGATTAGCAAGTGTTTCTATATTAGAGAACTTGTTTGCTTGTGATAGTATAGTAGATATATTCTCATGTATACCTACCTTACCTACACGAACATAGTTATCTTTGAATAGTTGTCGTATAGCAATACCAGTGCCTATCATAGCTGGTGATGCTATTAATAAATCAGAAAAAGTAAAACCTTCATCTTTTTCTATATCTGGTAATTGTGGATTAAACGCCATTTACAGCACCTTTCAATAATGCTTCAATATCTACGTCCTGATGTAAGTCTACTTGATATGTATCTTTTTGTCCAAATGATGGAGTAGAGTATACATTACCTCTTACCTTATTTGCAAGAAGAAGTCTATTAACAAGTTCTTGACTCCTATTCTCTTCTTGTGGATTAACAATAGGATCAATAGCGGCTTCATCAATATATGGTTTATTAGCTAGTGCTTTTAGTCTTGATTCCCACAAGTCATAATCATGCATCTCTTCTCCAAGAGAAGTGACTACTTTTAATTTAACATCTTCTAGATCTACAGATGGATGCCAACCTACCCAGTCTGGTCCAGGCAATGCTACTTGTGGTAGTATTTTAGTACGTCTATACCAATCACCATAAGACTCACCATTCTCTGCAGTTTCTGTATACTCCTTCATTAAATCATTATCATATGGGAAACCTTCTGCTCGTGCTTCAGAATAGATTTGATTCAATACAGTATCTGCTTCTTTTAGTTGATCTTCGCTTAATAGATTTGCTTTCTGTGCAGCTTTAATATCTTGTGACATAGCTAATTTCCATCTAGCTAAATATAAAGACTTCTCATTCTCTGGTACCATTTCTAGAATACGTTGTCTCTCTTCAGTAGTCTTAGCTTTCTCAAATGACGAGAAGTAATCTCTTTCAGCTTTGGGTAATGCACGATATAGACTTGTATATTTACGAGTAAATGGATTTACACCAAATAGAGTTTCAGATTTCTTTTGTTCAAATTCTGATACTGCTTGTTCGTCACCGGCAGCTCTAGCTTCATTAGCTAAACGAGTTGCTTTTACATACTCTAGAATATCAAAATATGATTCTAGATCTCGTTTCTTTTCTATTGGTTCTGGTATTTCTTTATATCCAAAACTACGAGCAGTCTCTCTTAAGAATGGGAATAAGAAGTTCTCTAGTGGCTTATTCCAAAACGCACTACTAGTTCCATATAGTTGTGTTCTTTCATAGTCTTCAATAGCAGTACGTTGATGCATGAACTTAGCTGCGGGAGATACTGGAGTAAGTGTATCAATTGGTGTTTCTATATTATGAGATAGTGTTTCCCAATATCCACCGAAAACTTTAGCAAATAATCCTGGATCTTTTTCTTTACTTGCTTTCATTTGATTAAGAGCAGCAATTAAAGAAGAAGACTCATCTGCTTGATTACGATAGTATTCCTTATCGTTAGATACAACGTCACCAGTAGGAGATAAGTACTTATATTCATCAAACTCTTTTCTTTGTTTCCTTGCTTTAAGTTGTTCACGAGTTTGTTGATAAATATTCTCTTCGTATTCAGACCAATCTTTTGCTTTACGTCTAGCTTCTATCCTACCACCTATTGCATCAAACTTATCGGTAAAAGGAGCTACATCAGCGAGTATCTTATATTTATGAATATCAGGATAATCTTCTGGATTAATACCTTTTAACTCAGGGAATCTAGCTTCATATCCAAACCTGGTAGTCTTAGTTCACCTTCTTGAATAGAGGCATATGGATCTCCATGAAGTAGATCCGGACCACGTTCACCTGGGCCAGGTAACCATTCTGGCATTGTATTACGAATAGGATTATATAGGTCTATTTGTCTACGTCTATGAGGAAACAATCGCCTATAAGCTTCAGTGGTTCCTAATCCACCACCTATTTCAAGATCCCAATACTCTCGTTCTTTACCAAACATTCTACGAGCAGATTCTAGTTGTGAAGCTTGATCAAAGAATTCATCACTACCAGTTAATATCTCTTTAACAGATCCAGCTGTATATCCAAGTAATCCTGCCATTTCAGTCATACGATACATCTGTTCGCCAATGGTACTTGTCATAGAATATGGAGACACTGGCTGTCCAGGAGGTAGTTCTCCTATTTCTGTAGCTATACGAGTACCAAATTGTCCTGGTTCTACTACAGTTTCTCCCTGATTATTTATCCATTCTTCTGTATGCATTAGACGTGGTGGCTTAATTAGTCTACCAACTGTATTAGCTAGTAGTGGTCCAATAAGTGGAACATCTTCAAATGGTAATGAAGTAATAGGATATGGTCTATCGCGATAATGTTCTTTCTCTAGATCATATGTAAATTCTCTTTTGAAAAACTTACTTAATGGAGATATTTCTTCGCCTTCTTGTTCATTATAGATAGACTTCTCTCGTGAACGTTGCAGTAGTCTAGGATACCAATGGGGACGATAGTACATAATACGCTCGCCTTCCCATGGTGTATTATGCAAAATAAATCCTGGGCCTATAAAAGAGTGATCATCTTCAATCTCTAAATCCATAACGTAACTATTGTAATCAACAAGTTCTTTTTTATACACTCGGCCGTAAACATATTGATTATCTATACGTATATTTTTACGTATAGGACATGTTTCAATATGACTATCATGAGCATTCCACATCAACTTCCAAGATGTACAAAATTTCTTAACTTGTTTGGAAAATGATCCATGTTCTAAAATACTAACAGGAATATCTAACGCTAATAAAATAGCCTGAACTTGTTTGAGTAAACCAAGTCTTGCTCCTGTTATATACTTCATTCCTTTATCTTCTCCACCATCTCCCTTCCAATATCCGTCAACTAGTCCTATTAAAAAATCTCGATTAAATTCTAGAAAGTTACTAGGAAGTAATTTATCTCCAGACCAGTATAGTAACTTATATATCCAATTACCTAATTCTTTACTTCCTGGTCTAAGTCTAAAAATATGATTAGAAGATTTTTCTAAAATCTTACTATTTTTATTCCAGTATCTTAAAATTACTTCTTGATCTTTTTCTAAATATTCTTTTTCATGTATAGCAGAACATATTTCAATACCCCAGATTTGTCCTCTTTTTCTCATAAGATTGCCTTCAGCTAAATAATGACCAATCATAAATCCCGTATCACTATTTAGCGGAATACCATCAAAGGTATCTATTTGATTTGTAATAATAGGCTTAGGGAATGCAAGCCAGTCACTACAAACAACATCTTTAGCATTTTTCCATCCATCAACCGTTAATAGTGGATGCTTATCGGTAACTAAGATTTCACAATTAGTTCTATCTAAGGCAGATCTAATTTCAAAAACTTCTTCACTATCTTCTAGTAATCGTTTACAAACAGAAAGAACTTTCTTTTTTTGTCCTGATTTAGTTAGAACAAAATCACCTTCTTTAATAGAGTCAATAGTTTTATAAATACCATAATCTGTATAGATTATTGATTTCATTGACAAACAGCGGCCGAACTCCCACCATCTACCTTTACGTACTACAACTTCTTTTCTACCAGAATAAATATCTTCTAATTTCTCAGGACGTTCAGATGGTACTAATGCACCAGGTAAGAATGGAGCTATTAGAGCAGTACCAACAATACCCCCAATTACACCAGCTAGTTTTGCAGGACCCATTTTACCAATGAACTTAAAGTTAAGTTCTCCTGTACTTTCTGGTGTAGCAATTTTCTTGAATAGCTTACCGATCCAATCTTGCCTAGAATATAATCCTTGTGTAGTAGTAACTGATTTACCTATATCAGCTAAGAATCCAGATCCAAATCTTTCGAGTTCAGATAGTGTTTTAGCTCTAGCCTCAGTAGCAGTCATACCACCATATTGTTTCTTCATCATACTAGCAACAGTAGATAGATATGTAGCTGTGCTTGCAAAGAGTGCTAGTGTAGCAGGCACTGCCATAAGTTTTGTTAGACTAGTACTACCAGGAGCTATCTCTTCTTGTTTTTCTCTATATGTATGTAGTCCTACAAGATTTGCTGCTTTAGATAAAGCAAGATTAGTATTTACTGCTGCAGTACCTATAGCTGCCGTTAAACCTTCGTCGAAAATAGTACTATTGAATAGGTCTGTGTTACGCATTGCATAATCAATAGATTCATACCCAAGACCTAATGCTGCTAAGCCTAGTCCATACTTAACTGATAATCTACCTAACATCTGTAAACCAGATCCATGTTGTACACTAAGTTTAAGTGATAAACCTAGTTTCTCTTGAGAGAATTGTTGTGCTTTAGTAAACAGTGTAGCAAATGGTTCTTGTTCAAATGGCAGATCTAGTAGTCTATTAAAACGAGCAACACCTTCTGTGCCCCAAGCAGTAGCCTGTCTCCAGGTATGCTGAAAGATATTTTCTCCACCAATAATCTGAGCAGACATTATGTCATCTATTTTTGTCACTATATCGTGAGAAGATACTCCTAGTGAATTGGCATAAGCATTACCATAGTGACGTGATATTCTAGGCATATCCTTGCCTAGATCAGGAACCTTTAAAGCAGCAGCATGTTCTAGTGCTACTTCTGTACCAGTACCCCAATATAGTTTTCCATCTTTAAGAGTTATACCTTCTTGAATTAATCTACCAAGATTCTTGCCATATGATCTACCCTTAGTTTTATTTTCTCCAATAAGTGTAGCTATATATTTATGTAGATTCTGATTCTCAGTAAATTGAGTAGGACTTATATGTATACTTTCTGATACTCTTTCAAACTGTGATAAAGCAGAAGATATCTGTAGTGTACGTAGAATGGCACCAGGAGAATACTCTTCAGCAGCACGTATTGCTGGAACATATTTATCCCATAATCTAGTTCCCTTTCCAGTAGAAATAAATCCTGAGGCAAATAGACTAGCTATACCTACGCCAAATCCTATACTACCGCTTTGATAATCTTCTAGAGGGCGATTACTATATAGTTTTGATTCTGAGGAATCTTCCAGAGCATAGGAATACTCATCATCTGTCTGTTGCGGATAGGTGGGCACATTTAGATCCTACGCTTAGATTTTCTTTTCTTTTCTTGTTCTTTGATTCTTTTTAACTTCTCTAACTCTATTTTATCATGCTCAACCTGCTCTTGCTTCTTTTGAAGTAGATCTTTTCTATTAGCTTCCTCTCTAGTTTTTGCAATAGCTAACCTTTCTTCAACAGTTAAGATCTTAACAGATTCTCCTCTAGCCATTTGATCTAAGTAATGTTGATAATACTGTGCTGTCTCCTTAGCTTGTTTATCTAGAACAACTTCATCTTTTTCATGACCTAATAGTTGTACAGTAGACTCTACCATATCTGCCTTAGTAATAATAGTTTGTTTCTGTGTATTTGTTACTACTGGTTGTGATCTAGTAGGAGTCTGCTGCATTTGTTTATCGAAGATTTCTTTCAGCTTCTCATTCTCTATATTAGATTCAATAGGTTGTTCTTTTCTTTTATTCTTTGGTTTTTGTTGTTGTTCTCCTTCATTAGTATTAAAGAATTCAAATGGAACATTAATAAGTCCTGATCGTAGTAATTTCTCCTCAGCTTGAGCTAGTCTTAACATTAGCACTGGATAATTCATTGCATATAGATCTTCTGGTTTATAAGCAGGAAATGCAGTACATATCCATACTATCATTTGATGGAAAATATTATTCTGATGTATATGTCTTTGTATATTAATCGCTAACTGTACATCTTGAGGAGACTGCGGAGCAGAGTAAGTTAGTATTTGCTGTGCAACAACAGAAACTGTTCCAGCTCGTAGTTCAGATAATTGAGTAATTAGCAAAGGATCAAGTACACATTTGTGGAAGATTTCATCTTCAAGAACTGCTGGAGGAATTCTACCACTTTGATATAATTGATCGTATTTAAGATAGTCGCCTATAGATAAGAGCTTCCAGGGAACAATTAAGCCATCTGGAAATTCTGTAACAAAGTTATCACCATATAATCGGCGCAGATTATATAGAAGGCTCATTTTACAACTTTACAACTAGAGCACTTGCCATTGCTGGATTTACGAAGTTTGAGTTCTGCATGATTTGTTCGTGTAGTGTAGAATATGTTCCGGCTTTTGATTCCAATGCTTTCTTAGCATCAGGAGAGAACCACAAGCAACATCTACCTACTACTTTTTCTTCTACGTCAAATTGATTAATTTCATTTTTAGGATCTGATACAGCGACTTGTAACTGGATAAATTCCTGTCGAGTAAGGGATCTAAAAATAAACATCTCTGTCATAGAAGTAGCAGAGCAAAATACTTCACCATGTAAATCTTTCCAGGCATCTAGTTGTGCTTTGTTTGGTGCACCAGGTAGTGTAGACAGAAGATCTGCAAGGCTTTTTTCTTGAGATTCTTCTGTTGCTTTTTCTTGTTCCTGCGTTTTGGGACTAGGATTTGCTGCCCATGGATCGAATTCATTGCTCATATCAGCTCCCTTTGTTAGACTATATTTCGCGCAACAAATTGGTACTGTTCCTGTATTGGCATACCATCTATTACTACTTGTTGTGCTGTTCCGATAATACTAACATCCACTATTTTTCTAATGGTATGATTAACAGTATTATCACCCATATAATCACCATATGCTATATATATGTCAAATGGGTTAAGTCTAGGGTCATCTGCTGAGCGTGCATCATTATTTAATTCGGCATTACTCGAAACTTGCCATACTCTATCTTCGAATCTTTCAAATAAATCTTCTGCAGTAGTTCCTCCACCTAAGCGTCTATTACTAGCAAAACCACCTAGTGAAGCTTGTGTTGCAGAATTTGTTTGCTTTACTTTTTGTTCCGTTAGAGTTTTACTACCCTTGAATTGTTGATCTCCCCATGACTTTACTAGATTCTGTAAAGTTTGATTACGCTGATAGGCATTCATTTCGCCATTAATAATCTGGGATATGTTATCTCTTTTTGCTACTGCTGAACCTTGGAATGGTTCTAATATAGATTTGCCAGACATGAACTCTTTATACTTATTTAGAATCAACCATAGATATCCAGCTTCTTTGAAGTTAACGGTAAATGATCCATTTACTATAACTTGTCCTTCTGCAAGTCCACGATATAATCTATCTGCATATCCGTATAAAGGAACACGTCTTTGGGTTTTCTCATATGTAATAGAGGTTACTTCATCTACCCAAATACTACCGATGTATAGAGCAACTTGTGCTCCACTGAAGTAATCAAGATTATATATACCCTTACCAGGTTCAGAGTTCATTGGCATTAGCGATTACTAAGCCTCCGTTTCAATCCTAGTCTTTCTAGATAAGCTTGATATTCTTGATTATCTGTAAGTAACTTACTACCTGGCATTACTTCTATTTGTTCTTGTATACTACCAGATCCTAGATCCATTTTTACTTTTCCTACAGGAGACATTATTTCTAGATCTCTAGCAACAAACTGTACTACCTCTTCTGTCATAATATCTTCAATAGAGTAGGTTACTCCATCAGACATAAACTCTACTCCAAGAAGAGTAAACTTACTTAGGTTACCATATTCATTAGCAAATACAGCGGTGATATCTATAGGAGGTAATTGATCTGGCATCAGAAAAGTTAATTCAGTACTAAACATAGGATCTGGAATAGAACCATATGCCGCCATAGCACTAACTAATCTACGTAATGGATGTTGTTCAAATACAGTAAAGATCATGGATCCAGCAATTGTTCTAGGACCTCGTGTATATCCTTTTACATGACTAACGCCACATGCTCTTACAGCATTCTTTTCTCTATATGTAGATACAGAGATTGTCTGTAGATCACCTAGTTCAATATTAACAGAAGTACCAAGATTACTATTTGGCTTGAGTCTTATATTAATATCGTCTGCTATTTTTTTATACTCTTTGTATAAAGTAGATACTATTGGTAATGCCGCCATCATACTATTGGTATATGGTTTATTAGTAGACTGATAGGTGTTTGGTAAAGAAAATAATGGATTGAGTTTTTGTACAATCTCGGACTTTAGTATTTCATTTTTTAGTTCTGTATTAATTCTGTTACTAGCAGAATATATAGGACCCATATAGGCATCTGATAGATTATCTGTTGTTCCTGCTGGAGTAGATAAACTTCTATCAAGTTCTTCAAGAATAGAGGCTGCCTTATTATAATCATCTCTTTGAGATTCTAATTTATCTTTCATTGATGTACTTGTATAGATATGTGCTAGTAGTTTAATATCAACACCACTATAACTACTACCTAGGAAGTTAACAGTTCCAGAATACTGCGATTTATTTGCTTCGAAGTTTTGTTTGTTCAATGAAGTCATTTTGATCTCTTTGTGAATTGCCCCTATTGCTAGGAGCAATTCTAGAACTATGATTGTTGTTACTGCTTAGGAGGTTCAGTATAAGCTGGTGTGCCTAGTACTGTTCCCGCTGCACGCCATGGAGCTACTGCTCTAGCTACGTATGTATTCTGCATTTCAGATACTGTATCATCAATAGATACACCATATCCTTCATTTAGAATCTCTACGCCAACAATAGACATTACTGCTAGCGCACCATACTCATTAGCTGCCGCTAGAGTGATATCAAATGGAGGAATTTGATCTGCATACCATGGAGCATATGCTTCTTGGTCATCTCCTACATTATTAATAGCACTTTCTGCATAAGCTACTGTTGTACCAGTTGTTACAGTCTCTCCAGTAGCAGATGCAAGTGATACACTTGTGCTACCTTGTGCACTTGTTTCTGGGACTACTGGTCTAATGTCATCCTTGTCAGAAGAGAACTTTAGAGGATCATTGCTATATAGTCCAAAATGTCCAAGTAGAACATGTCTATCAAACATTAGGAATACTAGAGATCCAGCAATACCACGCTTGCCACGGGAGAAAGAACGTGGGTCAGCAGCACCCATTGTATATAGAGGAGCTTTCTCTCTCTGTACACTATAGGAAATTGCCTGTAGTTCGCCAACAACCTTGTTATTGAATACAGCTTTAATGTCTACACCAGAAAAGCTATTATATGACTTTGCATATACACTATTGCTTGCCATAAGTCATTCCTCCTTATACCGCAGCCAAAGCTACAACTACTGTAATTTGGCGCAACTCGAAAGCTGGTACCAACTTAAGTTCTACTGTAGCTTGACCTAGGATTTTCTGCTGAGGTGTGGCGATAACCTGATGTTCAAACCGACTAATAGTTCCATTCTTAACTAGGGCTTGTAGGGCAGATCTAATAGCAGTATCTAGTCCTGATAGTAGAGTACCTGTCATACCTTCGCCAAGGAATGGTTCTGATACACGACGTACTGAATCTACTGAAGCCTTGACCTGGCGCATAGTAGATAGACGACGATAGTCAGAGTTTGGACGAGCAGCAGTAGGAGCATCTGATACGACCACACCACGTGTCTTGGCATGGAATGTAACAAATCTCTGTCCTGCTAGGAGATCCAACTTTGTCTTATTGACCCGGAACGGCAAAGTAACATTGATCAACTTATTGGTTGGAGCACTATTAGCAGGCAACTGTGAGAAGAAACCAGCATATAGGGCAGCACCAGTAGCATTGTATGCAGTTGATCTACTAGGATTCGCCAAAGTGGGATATGAAGCAACAACATTGATATACTTACCGATATCGACAAGCGAATCATTTGTGTCCTTCAACTGAGCACCATCTAGCCAACCATCATCAGTAGCAATAAAGCCACCATTGAAAGCACCAGCAATACCATCGATATTGAATGATGTTAGTTGACCTGTAACAGCTTGACGACCAGACATGAACTTATTACCAAGTAGTCCAGTTCCGTTACCACCAGAAGCAATAATAGTATTACCATTACTGTCTAGTGTAGTAGTAGGAAGAGTTCCAACCCAACGAGCTACATCCTTTAGAGAGAATGAAGCAGGAGGAAGAACACCAATACTACTTACCACTTCATTGCTATCACGACTTTGTGTATAGCAGAAGTTAGCTAGCTGATATGCGAAGTTAACTTCATGGAAGTCTCCATCAGCTAATACTGTTCCATCTACACCATGAGTAGCATCAGCATCACCAACAGATGGGAAAATCTGTGCTGTAGGAGCAGGTGGAGTAGAATCAGTAGGATCAGCTGGGAAATACCACCAGAATAGTGTTTCCCCATCTAGTTCCTCAGTATGTACTTTACCGAGTACATCTGTTGTACCACCAGCAGTGGGGTAATCACTGAGAGCGGTAAGTGCAAGACCAGAGATAACTGTTGGAGTCATATCCATAACGTTCTTGTCATCCAAGTAAACGTTCATTGGAACAACTACATCAAATATCTGATCCTGGAAGAGACGATATGCTTCATGAAGCTTTTCATAAAGCTCCATACGAGAAAGATTGAGTCCATCGGTTCCAGCTGTAAAAGTTGTACCACCAACTACGACGTCTTCCATAACAACAGCGGTTTCCGCAGAAGATCCGATAGACGATCCACCATTAAGTGTACCTTCTACCATTACTTCACCAAGATCCACTTTTTCTAGTGGATTTGCTGGATTGTTATCCCAAACCAGTTCAGAATCCGAATCCCTGTATACACGTAGACGATCGGTAGCCTGATCGTACCAAACCTTATATAGACTGCCAGCAGTATCATCTTTAGCAGCAGTTGTTAGAACAGCGTCGTCCGCACCAATACCAGCCAATACCGCAGGAGTAGCTCCAATACGGTATAGACGGATATTAGTAGTTCCGGCTGTTACTACTTCATACATACCACGAATTAGTGTGCCATCTTTACCAAAGGTTTTTGCAGCATCACCAGGACGTGTTACAGTAACTACTGTTTCAGATGGACCCTTAGAAGCTGTACCAATAACCATAACACTAGGACTGCCATTATCAGCAATGATAGTTAGGTTACCGTCTAGTACATCTTCGAAAATACCTGGCAAATTTTGATAAGCCATTTAACGGTCCTCCTTATACTAAGTACCTCCTGCATCTACGTTCAGGTTTATAATAATTTCCTCTAGTGTCTTCTCTGAAAAAGTATATAGTGTTTCTGTTCTTACATAGAACTGAAATGGTCTACCATACCATTTGTTGTCATCCACGACCAAGAAATTATCTTCTTGTCTTCCCCAAAAAAGTACGCGGCTGACACCTTGCATACGAAACCACCATGTATACTCTTCCATCATCTGCTCAAACCAACTAGCTCGCTTATTAGCTGCTTTATTAGTTTTAGCCCAACAAGTAAACCTTACTAGATTGTCATGCCAGTATCCAAGGGTGGCATACTGATATGAAGGGTTTGCAGGATCTCTACCCTTTTCTCTCAATATTGGACGCAAATTTTTAACATCTCCCTGAAATGGAGATCCCTGACTATATGTGCCAGGTTCTCTTTTTACTAGGGAAACAGTAATAGCTTCCGATTGAGTCTTCGCATCTGGACTTTCTTCTGAGAAATAAATCTTATTTCCAGCAGGAGTTCCAGCCCTTTTTTCATAATCATCTATAGCCCGCCTTACAAGGTCATAAAACTCATCTAGAGTTTTTGCATTGCCTGGCGTATGCAAAGGCGATTGTGTAGAAGCAGCATCAGTAGAAACTCGATCGAAAACTTCTCTAACAACAACCCGCATGTTGTTTTCAAGTAGATCACTTCTAAGGATGTTTTCTAACATTATACGCCCTTAACTCCATTCAAAAACTTTCTCTCTTGTTCATAACCAGAGAGCTTCCAATACTCTAGTCTACCATAATCTGATCTAAAGTCTAGAGTTGTATTAATAACATATATCTTTTTCCTTCTATATGGAATAACTATTTCTCCATCTACCGTTAAATACAATTCAACCAGTTTATCTTCTTGTGTATAGACAGTATCATATCGAGTATAGAAGTTAATACTCTGTACGTTAATAATGCCAGATTTTAATTGTCTTTCATCTGCAACTAAACTTTGAGTAGATCCAATTGTTTGCTTATATCCCTCAACTAATGTTTCATCCCATAAATTTCCTTCACCATGACATATAGGACAAAACGTATCAATATCTGGTTCATGGGTTACTAAATCTACACATGAGCATTTAATAAGTTTGCTATCTGTATCTCTACGCATTTTACGTAGTAGCATATTAATTGCTTTAGGTATTTCCGGAAAGATACCACGTAATGTAGCATCTAGTTCAAAACGTAGATCTGGTTCAGTTCTTCTGTTATAGAAATTACTGCGCATATTTACCACCATTTAGGTCTAAAATGACGTAGAGATCTTCGTGTACCAAGTGGGAGTTCTCTAGTATTAGCAGCAGGAATTCTACCCGAAATACCATCAGTAGGAGACCACATGCGACTTACCATAGGTCGATCAGGATCCAATTCTCCCTTAACAACATATGCTGGCTGTGCCATAGATTTAGCACCACCAGCTGCTAGTAATTGTGGTTCCCATCTTTCTACACAACTACGTAACTTATCTAACATCTTATTTACACCAGTTGTATCATATGACACAGATAGATCTGCTAGTGTCTTAGATTTTAATAGTTGGTTACCTGTATTCTGTACAAGTAGGAAAGAGGCTAGGCATGTTGTGTATTCACGTCTAGCGTGTTGGTATAAATTGTTATTAGTTATTGATGTAGCAAATGTTAATACATCTGCTTCGATACTAGCTTCTAGTATAGCTGTTTGAATAGCATCATCTTCTATTCCACCAAGGAATCCGCCAGCTTCTAGTCTAATCTTACGGATATTTGTATATGATGGAATTGTAGTAGTTAGAAATTCAAATGCATAATTCTCTGAAAGAGAGGTACCATCAAGAGCTAGGATATCACTAGTAAGAGTCACTGATACTATGTTATTAGGATATAACTGATTTTCTATTGATTCAGCTATACCACCATTTACAACACTAAAAGCAAATATGCCAGATACTGTTTGATTCGGTAGTACTCCATACCATACATCTTGCCATACTCCTGTAACAGCATCAGATGGTACAGTATATTCATATTCAAAAATACCATTACCAATATATAATGGTATGCCTGAAACTAGAATAGCATTATCAATGTCAGAAGTATCTTCATCTGGTTCATATATATGTAGATATGCTTCATCTGCTTGAACAATTTGGCCAAGATCATCTTTAAATCTTGCCCTTAGTTTAATAGATTCTCCAGCACTAATACTTCTAGACAAGTGAATACTCCTTAGAGAATTTCTTCTTTTACTTTAATTTGTGAAATAATACTATCTCCAAGATCTTCAAGTGTGTCACTAGTATCTAGTCCTGATACTAATAGATTGCCACAACGTGTAAATTGGTTATCTTCAACAATACCTACACAGTATTCTACAATGCCATTTGTTAAATTTAAACCTACACATTCACTATCTACAATTTCACTACTAACATGTAGTGTGAAGTATTTCAATGTTTTAGTTAATGCCATTATCTTACTCCTGTGTTCATTATAACATATTAGTTATACGATTCTAATTGTAATACTACTTTCGTCAAAATCAACTGGTTCCATTTGTGATGGTTTTAAATTTTTAAATCTAATACCTATCTTATTATAAATACGCGCAATCATTTCTGAACAAACCATACCTTGTTTATCTACATCAATTCCCCAGTCTGGATCTTCACTTTTACCAATTAGTCTTATTAAGAAATCCCATACAAGTTGCCACCATGCATATTTGGTTCCTACTAACTTATATGCTGCCTTTACAAGAAGTTGTTTATCTTTACTAGATAGCTCATTAACAACCCTAAAGAGTCCTACACTATATTCTGGTGTTAAATATACACCTATATCATCAATATGTACTCCTACTTCCGTATCGTTTAGTATTTGTCTATCTCCTAAACAAAGGACTGAATGACTCCAATTGCTATGTGTTACTCCAGCAATAATAATACTAAGAGTAGATGACTTATTGCGTACAAGTAATATATCACCACACTGTATGTTATGTAGGATATTATTTTGCATTTTGTGACTCTGTTACTTTTCTATCATTAATCAATTGACGAACACGTCTTTCTATTTCTTTATGATGAAGAAACTTATGTAATTTTACTTTTTTAACTGGTTCTTCTGTTTGACCATTAACTATTAATTCCATGTTATTCCTCATATACTATATATGTAATTCCAATATATATATGATCTAATATACTATTATTATCTACTGTACATCGTAGGTATAAACCAGATACAACAGAGGCATATGAAGAAGATTCAAACTTAACAGATATAAGACCAGGAGGTATTGGATACTTATTAACATATTTTGCTAATTCTAGAATATCACCTGGTTCTAGACCATAATCGTCAAATAAACCTAAGATATCATCTTTATCTACTACTTGAAAATCTGCAGTAGATGTATAATTTGTAGCTCCAGTACTAGTCCAAAAATGTGCACCTAGTATTTTAAGATTACAATCTATTTTTACATCTGTAATAGTAGTAGTATTAGGATTCCCGTGTACTAAAGTTTCACCAAGCCATCTACCTGCATCTGGTATATATGGAAGTGTTGATGATGTTAGTAGTTCACCAGTGTCTGGATTTTTAGGAAGAGTTAAATCTACTGCTGTTATATATTCTTCAAGTGGTAAACCACGATGGCCACTAACAAGAATATCTAAGGTATTCTCTTGTGTCTCTGATAAGGTACTTGTAAAAACAATGGAACATGTATCTCCAGAGGTATCAATCCTAGATAATGGTTCTGGTATAGCGTCATATACTTCTCTTGTTAGAGAATCTGTAGCGACAATACCATATGGAAAATCATCATTAATAGAGTAACTATATGTTGCCATTAATTAATTTCCTGTATCAATAGTGATGCGTGTTCTATTACAGTAGTAACTGGTCTTACTCTACCAGTACCTCCTGGTACTTTCCACTTAATATCAATAGTATGTGAAGCTGCTGTAACAGTAGTTGAATATACTATTGATGTAGATTGAGTAGCCGCAGACGAAGCTACTAGTGCAGAACCTCTAATAGATACGCCATCTATTTGTATTTCAAAGTGTACTGCTGTATTATTAGAACTATTACTACCTGCACATGTAAAATGTATATTAAGCTTATTAGCTCCTGTAGTAAGTGTTCTAGTGAGCAATGTAACAAATGTAAGACTGGTAGTTGTAGTATCTGCTGTAATCTCATCAAATGTTTGCTGTACAATTCTACCATTAGAAGAAGAAGCACTAGACCATACTGCAGTAGTACTACTTGTAGCTGTTAAAACTTGTCCTGTAGTAGGTGCTGTGGCTGATGATACGTTCACTACTGTAGTGGCAGATCTTAAAGCAGATGCTGTTCTATCATCTGATAGTCTACTATCATTACCTTCGCAAAAGTTTCCTGATCCTGTACCAAAAGCTGGCAATCCATGTAGATGATCTGACCTAACTAATGTAGTAGCAGAACCTCCAGTATTAGAACCTCCCACTGTCAATGTAGATGGTGTACCAACTGATACACTGTGTTTATGGTCTCCTCTAGCTAATGTAGTAGAAGATCCTCCAGAAGCTGTTCCTGCATCTACTGCTACAAGATCTCCAGTAGCAGCTGCATTAACAGCATGTTGATGGTCTGCTCTAGCAGCACTTGTACTTACTCCAGAAACTGCAGTATCAGATGCATCAATCTGCGTAGGATTAGAAGATGACAATGGAGTATTAGTAGCTCCACTAGCAATACCATCTAATTTACTACCATCAGTACTAAGATCTCTTCCATCCACTGTACCTGATGTAGAAATATTGCCACTATCATCAATAGTTACAGAAGAATTTTGAATAGATTTCCCAGTAGTTTCGTGAAACCTCACTATGGCATTATCAGTAGAAGATCCTGGACCATATACATCTCCAGATGTTACTCCTGATCCAACATCTTTCCATGCAATTGGAGAATAATTAGTTAGCATCCATAAAGAATTGTTATCTAATTGTCTTGCTATTTTACCAACATCTCCAGACAGAAATCCAGTAGCTGCTGTTCGTGCAGTCGAATCAGCATATGAAAAAGCATATGCTACATGTACTTCTGTATATGGCAAATTTTTATGTAAACTCATTTTTCACCTATAGGATATTAGATGGTAATGCTGTAGTTGTTACTAGAAGATCACCATCTCCAGTATATACTATAGTACCATCTGTAGTTAATATAAAGCGATTACCGTCAAAAACTGAAATATCTAATTGTGAATCAATAG
>Ga0105098_10000221_pt1 | contig 18258 bp, 13 predicted proteins | sample PPLLak21cMay2015_FD_79137 | JGI IMG/M metagenome (GOLD analysis project Ga0105098, IMG submission 79137) | Freshwater sediment microbial communities from Prairie Pothole Lake near Jamestown, North Dakota, USA - PPLs Lake P7 Core (1) Depth... | ecosystem: Environmental > Aquatic > Freshwater >... | reverse complement strand
TATACTGCATAGAGGACCTGAGGGACGCCGGGATAACGGACATAGGGATCATCCTCGGGAACGTGATGCCGGAGAAGGTCCAGGAGTTCCTCGGGGACGGGTCGAGGTTCGGCGTGAGGATCACCTACATCGTGCAGGGGGAGCCGAAGGGGATCGCGCACGCGGTCAACTGCGCGAAAGGGTTCATGGGCGACGATACGTTCGTCGTGTATCTTGGCGACAACCTGCTCAAGAACGGGATCGAGGCGATTCCTGAGCTGATGGCGAAGGAGAAGGCGGACTGCGTGATATCGCTGATGCCCGTGAAGGAGCCGCAGAGGTACGGGATCGCGGAGCTGTCCGAGGACGGCCTGCATGTCATCAGGACGGTGGAGAAGCCGAAGGAGCCGAGGTCGAACCTGGCCGTGATTGGGGTTTACGCGTTCAACAAGAGGTTCTTCGAGGTCTATCCTAGGCTGAAGCCGTCCTGGAGGAACGAGATGGAGATCACGGACGCGATCTCGCTGCTGATCGATTCGGGGTTCAAGGTCGTGCCGCACAGGGTCGAGGGGTGGTGGAAGGACACGGGGAAGCCGGAGGACATCCTGGAGGCGAGCCACCTGATACTGGACGGGATCGAGAGCAAGAACGAGGGGAAGGTGGAGGACGGAGCCTCGGTCGTGGGGCGGGTCCAGATCGGGAAGGGGACGGTGGTGATGGGTCGGTCCGTGGTCAGGGGGCCGGCTATCCTCGGAGAGGGGTGCAAGATCGGCCCTGGTGCGTATATAGGCCCTTACACAGCCATAGGCGACAGATGCCAGATTGCGTCGGCGGAGGTCGATGACTCCATAGTGATGGACGATTCGGTCATCAACTTGGAGCGGAAGCTGGTGAGGAGCATGATTGGGAAGGGGTCGAAGATCCTCAGTGCGAACGGGCTCCTGCCAAAGGGGGAGAGGCTGATTGTCGGGGAGAATACGGCAGTCAGTCTTTGAGGGTCCACGACGAGATCGTATCTCTAAAATTCGCTTTCTCATTGTGGAATGGTGTGGTCTTGAAAGGGAATGGCGACTCCCGGCTGTGAATAATCGTCAGATTCGATGAACACATTCATTAGTCTCACGGGCATTTTGGGGTGAAATGCCTCAATCAGAAACGCTGCATAAACGAGGTGGCTGAGTGAGAATGGGGAGTATCGCCCAGTACCTTCAGAATCAGCTGCACGTACACTACGCATCGCTCATAAGAGGGACCTCTGGAACTCTCGGGATTAGATTGCGCAGGCACTACTATCAGGCAAGGTTGAAGAAATGCGGGCATTCCGTGACTGTCTGCGAGGGCGTATTTATCGATAGGCCGGACATGATTTCCGTAGGTGACGGTGTTGGCATAAGTCGATACTGTTCGCTGCAGGGAGCCTACGGCATAGAAATTGGAGACGATGTCCTTGTAGGTCCGTACTCGTTACTGGAGTCTGTCAGTCACATTCATTCGGACAGACGAGTGCCGATTTCAAGACAGGGCTACAGTGGTGCTCCCATCATAATCGAGAATGGAGCCTGGATTGGGGCCAATGTCGTGGTACTTGACGGGGTGAGGCTCGGAGAAGGGTGCATTGTCGGCGCAGGGGCAGTTGTGACAAAGGATGTCAAACCCTATGAGATTGTAGCAGGGGTCCCCGCGAAGAGGATAGGGGAAAGGTGATTCTTCACATATGCTCGATGTGCCAGATGACATAGCCCAGTCTATATCGAAGCATAGCGTTTCATTGCCATGCGCCAAATTCCATAGTGATTAGAGGACGGGACTATGTTTCCGGCAAAGGATTCATTGTTCCACATTCAGCCACTGAAATTGTCTGCGCAGTTCTCTCTTGGTTGCACAATCGTTATATTGGCTTGAGATATCCATTGCCTTGCGGTGGTCAAATGCCGGGGTGTGTCTGACTCGGAAGATTCCTGATCGCGGAATCTTCCTATGGATTTCTTGAGGCCAGAAAAGCGCTTCGGATAGTTTCTCTCCAGCTTTCCGGCCGACAATCTTGATTCTGACTTCGTGTCTATTCTTCCCTTTTGCCTTCAGGAAGGCCGATAGCAGTTCGTCAACGGTGGTCTGAGAACCCATATCAAGCACATATGTTCCTGGGTCAAATTCGATGGATTTGAGCAGAAGTTGACAAGCCTCCGAAATGGACATGACATATCTCTTCATCCTCGGATCCGTCACGCTAAGGACGAACCCATCCATCAGTTGTCTTTCCCATATCCTAAGAACGCTGCCTTGCGAATTCAGCACGTTTCCGAATCTCACTATGTACTTCGAAGGGTGTTCTCTCCTGTCAGAGAGGACAAGGCTTTCGCAGAGAGTCTTGCTGGCCCCCATCACCGATGTCGGTTTCACAGATTTATCTGTCGAAATGAAAATAAACTTCTTCACTCTTGTCTGTGAGCAGCAATCAAGCAGATTACGGGTTGACACCAGGTTGTTGTATACGGTTTCAGATGGATTCCGTTGTCCTACTGATACATGCTTGTGAGCCGCGCAGTCAAAGACTATGTCAGGATGCAATTCGAAAATGGTGCGCAGTTGTCTCAAGTTCTTGAGATCACAGAGAAAAGAGACAATTCTGGCATCAGAACTCCCATCCAGTCTGGTACGGATTTCCTCCAGACCGTTCTCATCTAGATCGACAAGAATAAGTTTCGCACAGCCGAAAACAGAAACCAGCTTGGCGAGTTCCCCGCCGATGCTTCCGCCTGCTCCAGCTATCAGGACCGTGCTCTCTTTCAACTCCACTCTTGCGCGGGAGAGATCTATTTTCCTTCGAGACCTTGCCAGGAGTTCTTCGATTCCATAAGGCCTCAATGGCTCAGCTGGGAAGAGGTCCTTCAGCTGAAGATACACTGGTGGCATGATTAGCAGCTGCTTCTCTCCTGCCATCCCTCTTATTCTGTCTAGGAGTTTGCGATTAGCTCCTGCAATCGCCACTATAACAGTCTCGTAACTCTCTATGTACTTTGGGAGGGAGTCAATTGTCCCCACATCCTTCACTCTAGTTCGCATCGCATGGTGTTTGGAGACATCGTCGTCGAGCCATGCTCTGGCTACGAAACCAAAATCTGATTGGTGTCTGAGAACGATGTTTCCGGCCTCTCCGGCACCTATGAGTATTACTTCTTTCATCGACTGTCACGCTCAAACCAATCTCATATTGAATGCATTGACCCCATCGAATTCTGCAGTATTCAATGAGCATCGTACCCTATGGTCCTTCGTCATTTGAAGGTATCTGTAAGTGGTTGACTTGTGGCGAATCTGATTATGCACGCCTTCTGTGACCTGGCGTCATTTTTCTAGCGAACTCGACGAGCTAGATGAGATGCAATCCATCATGATGCAGAATCATATTGTGTAGATTCATAAGCCGATGAACTCCGCATGAGGAGCCAGAATCAAGAGCCTATTAATAGTGGGTGTCAGTTACTCGATGCAGTATCAGGAGCAACCCATTTTCCTGATTCCGCGTGAAGGTGGTTGCGATCAGCGGAGAGCATGGAAGATTGAGGTCCGAACTGGTCTCAAAAGCCGCTCTGCACTATCTCACGTCCCTGATGATTTCATGCATCGGATTCGCATTCCTTTTCGTTGCCACACACTTCATCGGTTACGAAGAGTACGGTCTAATTGCATTCGCCTTGAGTCTCACTGGCATATTCTACTTCATAACAGACCTGGGCTTCATGAGGGCGCACACCAAGACCGTCTCGGAAGGACGCGCCCTTCAAGAGTGCCTCTCAACATATCTTGTGCTTCGCCTCTTGCTCACTTCTCTCTACGCAATAGTCACCATCTCTGTGATAGTGCTGGGGGGCAAGGCACTCTTCCGCGGCGAGGATGATTCAGTCATCTTGCCTATCATTGCGATGATCTTGAGTTACTACATCCTGTCTTCAATCACACAGACATTCGTGACGACTCTTCTTGCGATGAGACGCGTCTTGCCTGCTCAGGCAATTGTGGCGTCCGATGCAGCGGTCAAACTGTGCACCATTGCAGTAGTGCCTATGACCGACCTTGGTGCCCTCGGAATTGCGCTGGCCTACGTCATGTCCGGGGCCATCTCCATAATCGCTGCTATCGTAGTCGCGAGAGCTCACTTGCCGAGTTTCTCCATGAGTGCAGTCAACCGATTAATGATTAGGGAATACGGGAGGTTCGCCAAACCTCTGGCGATTGCTTCTATTGGCGGCGTAGTTGCTGTGTATCTCGACAAGGTGATCATTCAGATGTCCTTCTCGTCGGTGGATACAGGCATATACTTCGCCGCCCAAACTCTACTCACGTCATTCCTCCTCGCAATTGGCAACTCAGTGATGATTGTGGCGTTTCCAGCAGTCTCGGAGATGATGTCTCAAAGAGGTGAGTTGAGGGATATCAGAAACATGGTTCAATCACAACTCCAGTACCTCGCAATCTTCGTGATTCCTTTAGCCATGTTTCTTACATTCTATGCGCGAGTCATACTCGAAGTTCTTCTTTCGTCATCCTCGTCAGATGGTGCGCTTGTGTTCTCTATCCTGTCAATATCATACACAATCTATGTTTTCACCATGCCGTTGAGCTCCCAAATCCTCGGAATGGGCATGGTGGACGCGTATGCTCGATACAATTACGTTGGTTTCTCAGTGATGATTACGCTTGATCTACTGTTGATTCCAGATAACATCCTCTCTGTTGGGATGGCAGGACTCGGGATCGTGGGAGGTGCTTTGGCTATACTCTGTGCTTACGTGGCCATGATGATCTTGTTCATCCGAAAATCAAGTTCCATGTTCCCGCTTACTGTACCTACGAGATTGCCGTCCGTGATACTGGTATCTGTCCTGTCTGGCGTAGTGTCGACTCTCATCTTGTCCCTAGTCTCGATAGAGGACTCTCGTGTGAGCCTTGTGGCCGCCGGGGGACTGTTCATCGTGTTGTTCTTTGGGATGGCTCTGCCACTCAGGGCAATCACACTCTCCGACATCAGAGAGTTGTTGCGGCACATTCGAGTTTGAGTTGAGTAGTTGACTTCGTGAAGTGTCGAATCGACAATCCTGACGCCCTGAGGCCAGTCAAGAGAGTTGAATTGGAGCCGAACGCTTACCTCGGTTGACACTGCTCGAAAACCCGTCTTCAGGTTTGTGAATCTCGTTCAGAATGTGGGCGAATTTGCGTGCCATTTCTCGGTGACTAAATCTGTCGACTTCGCCTTCAACCCCTCTGTATTTCACTCTACCCATCGACATGAATTCGGCGTGCCATTTCACAAGAGCATCCTTTGTCTGTTCTACTGTGCTGACGTGACGACCTGTCTGAGTAATCCTCAGTAAATCGTCAACGACACTCCCCTTAGGACCGATTGACAAGATTGGCCTCATCGAAGCAAGATACTCGAACAGTTTCCCCGTATACACGCCAGTCTCTCGTGGGTCATTCCACGTGAGGAGAAGGAGGATCTGGGATTCTTTCTGCATTCTCAGAGCTTCATCTCTCGGCACTCTGCCGACTACTGATACAATGTCTTCGAAAGAATACTTCTCGACCTCTCTGGTCAACCATTCTTCGGTCTCTCCGACAAAGGCAAGCTTGATGTCACTCGAGTTCAGTCTTCCTTCCTCAATCAATTCTTTCAGGGCCCGGAATAGAGGATCAGGGTCACGTCTGCCTCTATAGAGAGATCCTGTATGAGTTATGCGGAATTGACTACTCAAGGTTTCCGAGAGTTGTCGTTCGGTCGGGTCAAAACCATTATGAATTGTCTGGACACGCTCATTCCCGTGAATCTTCATCAGTTCCCTGCTGAGCGGATCGGATACTGTGGTAACACGATCGGCTGAGGCCAGGATGTCTCGCTCGAGTTTCATTTCGACGAGTTTTCGAATAGGTGTGTGATGATAGTAGTGGTTCTGTGTCCACAAGTCCCTTAGATCTGCAATCCACGGAATGTTGTGTTCTCTCTTCAATTCCGCGGCAATCAAGTGACACGTAACCGGGCTCGATGAACTGATTATCGCGTCGAATTTCTCCGTTCTCAGCAACGCGTTGCCCGCTTCAACCGCAGGAGTCAACCACCCGGAGCAGACATCCGGGTAGGCGAAGGCATCCTCCCACGCCATGAGCGCGAAATCGATGAGAGTCCTTCGGTTCTTGTACGGTACTTTGGGCCGTCCATGGGCTTCCTTAAGCGACAACCCAGAGTCGATGCCAAACCTCCTCTTCCACTTGTCAATTAGGTTCACGTCAAGTGTCTGCTCTATTCTGGTTTCTGTGTCGTGCGGCGTGTCAGAAATTGGGGTTATCACGACGGGCTCCCAATCGAACTCTGGAAGAAACTTCGCTAATCCCCGGAGTCTCATTGATCCAATTTGCTCGGGTTTAGAGAAGTAGTAGGTGATGATTAGGACTTTGTGCAAATGCTTCCCCTCGCTCACGTCGGCGTAATCACGTAGACTGAGAAATCTCCGTTAGTAGAGACGAGACTTGCGCTTGGGTCCCTGTCCAGTCTCTGGAAATCGTCAGGCGTGAATCTCCATAGATTCGAGAATTCTGGGTATATCGAAGGATAGAATTGTCTTCCCCACTCTGACAGAATGAAATACGTGGAGTGATTGTAGGAATCTCCAAGATTGTCGTTCATGTCATATCCGAAATGATCGATTGGGCGAGCCGATTCGCCAAGCACCAGAGAGCTGTCGAAAGGATCCGTTCCATAGATAGCATCGTGCCACCTTCTCTGGGATGGTCCAAATTCAATAATCTCATAGGATGAGTTGCGAGCTCCAAAGAAGAATTCCATCCCTTCGATTTCTGCATGCGTAACCTGATAGTTTGGAGAATTGGTGATTGGTGATGGAAATAGGTTGAACGTCGAGAATAGAGTAAGAAGGATTACTGTTGCAGCAAATATGGCCATGAGAGTAGTTCGGCCAGTAGACGACATGCTCCGAAGTGATGCGACGCGTGGCGTCGACGCTGCTATGAGGATGATTGAGAATAGGATGATGACTGGAAACAGTCTCCCAAGTCCAACTATCGTCGCCATTATCCCCATGGATGCTGCTAGAATCGAGAATAGCAGGAATCCTGCGGTCGAGAATAGTATGCTGTAGTCTCTTCGTGCGCGATTTTCTCTTCCCTTGAGGGCTAGGAATATGCATGCCAGCCCTGCAACCCCTAGTATCAGAACCTGTCCGTACTGAGAAAGGACATAGGATGCTAGATATGTGAGACTTGGGTTGCCCAGTGTGACTAAGTCCGAATATGATTCAAGTTCCGATTTCGCCATGAATCCGTCAAGAGCATACCAATCAATTACGTGTGTTGTTCCGCTGACAATCAGGTACAAGTAAGTATGCCACGTCACGAAGATGGTGACAATTAGCAGAGGGAGTCTGTATCCTGTTCCGACGGCTGGCTTGCGTGCAGTAAATCCCGCAATCTTTGAGTAGGTCCTAGGATCAGCGATTAATAGGATGGCAAGCAGGATGATTGAGGTCAACGGATGAAAGAACACTATGCAAATTGACAAGAGTGTGACCATTGACGTGTACCTCATCATGGACTTCGGTGAAGTCCGCCATTTCAAGTAAAGGAATAGGACGAAAGGTATCAGAAGCTGTGATTGAGGAAACGGTGAGAATGCAAGATGAGTATATCCGAGCATGAGTACTGAAGCCAAAGAGAGAAGGACTAGGAAGCGAGTCTTGTCTTCAAAGAGCCATCGCGCGAGCACAGCGAAGTTGAGGATGTAGGTCAACGAAAAGAGGCAAGGAACCAGAAACAAGGTCGTGTAGACGTCTGTCCCTGATGCTATATGGGTTTCGGCTGCAAGAATGTGATCGATTGGATACATGTTGGAGGGGCTCACTACCCCGTCATTGAGGATGTTCACTATGTAGCCGATGTGCGTCATCACGTCCCCTCTCCCGTAGACTGGATAGCCTCTAGCGAAGGGTATCGCTAGCAGCAGAACGGTTGACACTCCAATCGGTAGCATGCCCAAGATCCATGATCCACTTCTGCTCTTCTCTGAGAATGCATTTCTAAGAATCACGACCTGGCCAAGGCCCACAGAGGCCACAACGCTGAACCAGAAGGTCGCCGGGAACGAATCGTAGAGGTCAATCTCGTAATTAGCAGCTCTTGGTGTGTCCAACAGTGTGATTGCAGCAGCGAATGCGAAGCAGAGAGCGACGAGTGCTAGACAGCTCTCAAGTCGCAATCCCCGAGCCAAGACGAGTGTGACTCTCAGAAGGCCCTCCTCCAGTGTTCGATGGACCTCTTCAAGGAGAACTCCCGCATTATGAAATTGCGCGCATTAGATGACACACGCTCAAGCAGTTGTCTGTTGTCCATCGCTGATGTAATCCCTTCTGCTATGGACTTGGGAGAATTGTCGATGAGGAGGAACCCTGTCTCATTGTGTCTTAGTACTCCGGGAATTCCGCCAACGCTGGTTGCCAACACTGGGGTACCACATGCCATTGCCTCTACGAGTATGTTTGGCAAACCCTCTTTTGCTGATGGAATCACGAGCAGCCGAATCTGATTGAGCGTTTCTGGCAGCCGATCGTGACTCACCCACGCAAGGTACTCTATACTGGCCCCTTCAGAGTTCGAGAATTTCTGGGAGTCCCGCATCATTTCAGTCACTCTTTCCGACAGGTCTCCTTCGCCAACTATCACTGCCTTGAGTCTCTTAGGTAGTCTTTCAAGAGCCTCTAGGAACTCTGGTGTGCCCTTCGTTGCGCTCAATCTGCCGACGTAGCCAACGTCGAATTTCCTGGTGGGAATCGGAGTGTTGGGCGCAAAATGAGAAGTGTCAATGAACAGACTGCCAACTCCAGCGTGATACTTGTCGAAATCATTGTCATTGACCATGTATTGGCACTCAGTCAACACGTTGTCTGCTAGCCTGTAATTTACCTCCTCAAGGAGCCTGAACAGGGTTCTAGCAAGACGCGTATGTCTCGGCAGGTACCTTTCATACACTAGCGACGGCCGACCGTCACTTCGTATGATTATCCTTCTTGCGACAATCTTGCTCGTGACTATAGGTAGAAGCTGTAGGTCCATTCCGAATGCAAAGATGATAGTGTCGATTGGTGGCCCGGTTGACCGCGACCCAAGAACCTTCAACGACAGTGCAATTTGTGTATACATGACACGCGCGATTCCGGGAATCTCGTCGTTCATTGAGATCATTCTGATGTCAGGGGCATCTCTCGCAGCATCCAACGATGCAAATGAAATGAGCGTGATATCAGAGTAGAAGTGGCGCATCACATCGACCAGTTTGCGGTTCTTGACTGCATCCGCTCGGTTGGCGCGGCTTCCGTTGGTGATAACCAATACTCTGGTCTCATCTACTGGCATTCGCACACTCTCTAATCACTTGTGAATATACATCTTCGAGTTTTCGAGCTACTGTCTCCCACGAGTAGTTCTCTCTGACAAGTCTCTGTCCATTCTTCCCCAGCACTCCTCTGAGGTGATTGTCTCCAATCAGTCTGTCGATAGCCATGGACATTTCCACATCGTTCGGCTGAACAATGCATCCCGCGTTACCTTCTCGCACGATGCGACTTGCGCCGCATCTGTCTGAAACAATAACAGGGATTCCACATGCTAAAGCCTCGAAGATCGTCAGTGAGAACGCTTCATATCTCGAAGGCAGCACATACACGTCAGCATCGATGTATGCCTGCAGTTTGTCTTTTCCGGTCAATATTCCAGTGAAGATGATCCTATCTTTCAGTCCTAGTTGCAGAATTTGTGTCTCTAAGGCACTCCTTGCTCCGTCATCTGGGCCAGCAATCACAAGTCTAGATTGACTTCGGCATTCTGACTTCGCAAATGCGCTCACTAGAATGTCAATACCTTTTATCCTGTTCAGTCGTCCGAGGTACAGGATAATCCTCTCGTCCTCAGAAATCCCCGTCCTCTCCCTGAAACAGCCGCGTTCCGGCAAATTGCCGTATTCCGAGAGATCTATGCCATTTGGCATGTAGACTATCCTATTGGCCGAAACTCCTTGACTCAGATACTGCGCGGCTTCAGTCTCATGATATGCAATAACTCTACTCGCAGAATTCGCTATTCTTCTTCCGACTGAATAGTCGAAGAGTACTTGCGAGAGCACGTGTCCTGTATTCCTGGCTGCAACCTTTGGCTCAGCGGCTCCGTGAGCTTGGATGACATAGGGTACGCCGAACTTTCTAGAATTTCGCCAGAGGTATATATTTGGAATAGAGCGCCATTCATGAGTGTGGACTATGTCAAAATCACTCAGTCTCTCTCCAATTGCGCGCTCCATGTCCTTCGATATATGCAGGCCGTATCTGTTCGCCAGTGAATTGCTGCTGCATCTGAAGTACTTGATTTCCCAGTCTGCGTCAGGTCTAATCATCTGTTCGGGTGATAGTCGTCCCTTAGTCCCTTCGTCAGTCGTGAACATCGTCACCTGATGTCCCCTTCTACTGAGTGCTCGGCACAGATCATACGATACTCTGACTGGCCCGCCAAATCCCCATTCAAGATGACTCAGTAGCTGCAGGATTCTCATTGGCGTCTCCTATCGATTTCAGACTGCAGATGTCTTTTGAACCTGGCCGCAATGTGTATCCAGTCATAGTCGGCGATGAAATTTCCAGCCTGAGTTGACGCTCGTTGAATTTCGGTGCTGCTCAGACTAAGCGCGCGGTCAATGAGCTGTTCCGGACCATCAATGTAAATCACGCCATTGTTGTCGCCAAATTCCTTGACAAGCCCGATGAGTCTCGACGCGATTACTGGCTTCCCCATGGCGAGATACTCGTACATTTTTATGGGGACTATGTGTTTCATGGTTTCATTGTCGATTGCGGGCAGGACGCAGATGTCGGCAGCTGAAATAAGGTTCGGTATCTCATCAAATGGTCGTTGTCCAGTGAACACGAAGCACTCTTCGATTCGGAGTTCCTTGACCAGGGCTCTCAAACTCGAGAACCCATCTCCTTCTCCGACAATAAGCATCTTGATGCCACTCAGTCTCTCTCTTGCGGATGCCATTTCTCTCGCGGCCTCGTGAAGTCCTGAGAATTCGTAAATCCAACCCATGAAAAAGAGGACGAGGTCATTATCGTCTATGTTGTATGTCAATCTAACATCTCTTCCTGCATTCACGCTTGGAGAGTATCGGCTGAGATCAACTCCACCAGGAATGACTTCAATCTTGCTAGCGTCTACTTCGAATTGGAGGATGTAGTCTCTAAGCGAATCGTTTATCACGACGACTGAATCAGCTAGTCGCGTAATGTGTTGTTCCAGGAGATACCCAATCCCTTTCAGATGATTCGATGGTATCAGAGAGTGAATCACATCTGTCCAGTAGAATACGAAAGGGACTCCAAGTTTTCTCGACAGCCCGAGTCCCCAATAGCAGCTGAGTATACTAGTGAATCCGACTATGATGTCTGGCCGGAATCTGGTGACCATTTTCTTCTCGCGTCCTAGAGATAGCCAGAACGTAATGTAGTCAACAACGGGGAGTCTGGCGAAGGCGGGTTTGACATATTGAACTCTCGCTGCGCTGTAGAATCTGTGAACCTCCTCCTTGTAGATTCTACCGGATGCTGCTCCTCCTTCTCTCGTCCGCCAGAGCTGATCGAAGCACACAACCATGATTTCATTTCCTTCTTGCGAGAGTCGTTCGATCAGGTGGTGTTGCTGGTGAGGTCCTTTTGCCAGCCAATCTGCGTCTTGGACTACCAGGATTCTCATTTTGAAGACCTTGGGTGTTCATTCTCGGAGTTGGGTTTGTTTCTGCATGAGGTTGCCATCTGCAGTTCGGTTTGATTTCTGATGAATTTGTCCGACAGTGCGAATATTGATTTGGTCAGCACAGATTTGAACACGATTCTTGAAACGAACTCACTATTGAATGTGAACATGCAGAGTCTGTCCATTAGCGTTCTTCTTACCACGAAGTGCTTCACGAATTCCTTCCAGTCGCAGTTCCGTCTTATTCCACCAGATTCTGTCTGCCCCAACCCGGCTTCGATGGCGACCGAAATGTGGGATAGTCTTGTTGGCCGTACGCCTCCGAGGCCGAATCGAGAAAACTCCGATGGATGCATTCCCATAATCTCCGCGCCTGTAACATCTGCTAGGACTGGGTTGTCCGAGCAGATCAACAGGTTCATGTCGGTTGGAGTGCCAAACATCGGACCATGGTTGTCAAGGGCATACTTGCCGTCAATCACCACAATTCTCGGATTCACCTTTCTTGCTATCAGGGCCAATTTGTAGTCGAGGTGCTTGTGGTGGAGACATCTCATGGGATCCGAATAGCACCCCCATAGATTCTTGATGCTCAAGCTCACGCCCGTCATCGCGTGTACTTTTAGAACAGGAACCGATATGAAGCAGTCGACCTCGTCGACCAGCATCTTCGGAAGGACCACTCTCACTCGCTTACCAAGGACTTCCTCTTCGATTTCAACGGATGGCAGCCTGGATAGATTCACCAATTCGATTCCTTGTTCACGGCATATCCTGTCAAGACCGTGTCCTCGGAACGCATCGTCAGCCGTGAATGCATGATTTCCTCCGTCGGATTCACCCACGATAATTCTCCCTGCTCTATCCTTGATTATGCTGATGAGGCACCTTATCAGGTCAGGACTCGTCGTTACTCCTGGCGTGTATTCTGTCCATGTTAGGTTGGGTTTGATGAACACGGTCGACCCAGGGGTAATGATCTTGGTCCATTCGATGAATGAGAGTCCTTCCGACAGATTCTTCTGAATATCATCAATGCTTTTCACGTATACTGAAGGCAATTTCATCTCACCCCTGCTTGATCATGAAGTCACAATTGTATTCTTCTCCAGTCTAGAATTCTGCCGAGCCACATATCTGTGGCCAGTTCGCCTCGAACCATTGCTTCACGTTATTCAAACCTCTCTGAAAATCCATCGTGGGTCTGTATCCAATGATTCTTCTTGCCTTCTCAGTCGATGAGAGAAGTCTGTGTTTCTTGTCCCAATTCCTTGCCTCTTTGAGAACGACTCCACTTGTGTTGCCTGTGAGTTCATTAATGCGGTTGGCGAGGTCTCCAATTCGGATTTCTCTTCCAGTGCCAAGATTGAAAGCTTCTCCGACTGCCTCATCGTGGTATGCCATTGCGAGGAGTCCGTCTACAATGTCTCCAACATATGTGAAATCCCTCGTCTCGTCCCCAGTTCCAGTTATTGGGAGAGGTCCCCCTTTCATTGCCCAATAGAAGAAGTTAGGAATCACATTTCTATACTTACCGGGAATCTCTCCCGGTCCATATGAGTTGAAAAACCTGGCGTTCACTATCGGCAAGTCATACAGGTTGTGGTAGTAATTTGTGTACAACTCACCGAGCATCTTCGTGACCTGGTACGGCGTGTATAGGCTCATTGAAGTGTCGTGCTCCTCGAATGGCATTCTAGACTCGGTGCCGTAGATTCCACAACCTGAAGATGCGTACACGAATCGCTCAGTGTCGACCAGATGTGCATGCTCCAGAACCTTCAGAGTTCCCATGCCGTTGACTAGCAGGTCGGTTTCGGGGTTGTCGACAGAATTTTGGTTGGCGAAATGCGCTGCTAGATGATACACAATCTGTGGTCTGTCTTTGAATGCCCATCTCAGTTTCTCATCATCTAGAATATCCCCAGGTATGAATTGAATCTTCGGGCCAGTGGGGATGTTCCATTCATATGACGATGAGAGGTTGTCTATGATGATTATCTTCTTGGTGTCAAGCTCGTTGAGTTTCTTGACCAGGTTGCCCCCTATTGCTCCTGCGCCACCGGTGACCAGGACGGTCTTCCCCTTGAAGATTTGGTCGATTTCCCCCATTCACTCACCAATCCTGTAGTGCCATCTCATCCATTCCACGGTTCTCTTGATTCCTTCCTCTGGGGTGACTTTCGGAGAATGCTTCAGATCCCTTACCGCCTTCGTGAAGTCCATGTGCTTGACTTTCGTGGTGAACGGTTCGGCCTCCTTGTAGGTAACGAGCTTCCTGTCTTTGCCGATGGCGTTCAGAACTATGTCCGAGTATTCCTTGATGTCCCTCTCCCACTCGGGCCTTCCACCGACGTTGTAGACCTCTCCTGGCTTGAAGTTGTCCACGATATTGCCCCATGTTCTGCAGGAGTCCTCGACAAAGTCGATGATTCGTTTGTGTCCCTTATGGACCACATAGGGTTTGTCGTGAAGGGCGAGGTAAATGAACTTCGGTATGAACCCTCTGTATGGCGTGTAGTGCTCTCCGGGCCCGTAGCAGTTCACTGGTCTTACCCTGACCGTCTCCGTCCCGAACATCTTGGCCGAGTTGAGGCACATGAGCTCCCCGGCCCATTTGCTGATGGCGTAGTCGTTCATCTGATACGTGTCCTGGATCGGGTTACCTTCCATGACACTCTCCTTCATGATTCCCTCGTAGTCCCCGTAAACCTCTGCCGAGGAGAAGAATATCATCCTGAACTTCAGCTTCTCCTGGAGTCGGAGCAGGTGCTTCGTCCCAATCACGTTCGTGTCCCAGAGGTTCTCGTAGTAGTCCTCGCCGTTCCAGCGGCCGTATTCCGCCGCCAGGTGGTACACGTAGTCGTACTTCCTCTTCTCGAAGCACCGTTCGAGCTGTCTGTGGTTCCTGACATCCGCCCTGACGTAGTCGTCCCTCTCCGTGTGATGGAGATCCAACGCAGTGACCTCGTGTCCCCTGCCCCTCAGTTCTTTCACCAGGTTCGAGCCGATGAACCCGTCTCCGCCTGTCACGAGGATTCTGTGAGTCTTCATTCAATCTCCTCAGGTTACGTTCTCTGCCGAAGGTCAACGACTAGCGCGGAAATATTACTTTTCCGCGCCTAGTGCCCGTTGGTTTTATTGCCTCTGACATTGGCCATTAGTTCGCTGATCGCGTTCAGTATGAGCCCCACTAGCACCAATAGAATCCCGAGCGCGGTCAGGAGGACTGCCACGAGGCTCGGACCGAAAGGAAGTGACTTCACCGAGATGTATTGCTCTATTGAGTAGAGGCCGAACAGCACGCCGACGACGGTCATCACCATTCCTGTGACTCCGAAGTACAGCAATGGATGTTCCGACCTGATGGATTTCAGGACCGACCCCAAGACGCTCATCCCGTGGCTGCTCGGCTTCATGGTTGAGGTGTCCAAGCCAGCGTACTTCACCGTGATTGGGACCTCATGGATCCTGAGTCCGTGTCTGGCGGCGCTTCTGACCATTTCAGATTCGACCCCCATGCCAGACTCCGTGAACTTGAATCTCTTCAGGACGTCTTTCCTGAATGCTCTGTACCCGCTCTGTGAATCCGTAATCCTAACCGTGCTCCCAAGGTTAGTCGCGAAGGTGAGAACTCCCTGGCCGACCCGCCTGTAAGCGGGAATCATGTCCTTGGAACTCGCATCGAGGAACCTGGATCCTATAACCATGTCCGCCCGGCCCTCCAGGACCGGTGCGACCACCTTCGGGATATCGTCCGGGTCGTGCTGACCGTCGGAATCCAGGCATACGACGACGTTGCTTCCGTTCAACGCAGCCGTCGTCAATCCAATCCCAAGCGCGTTCCCCTTCCCTCCGTTCCTCGGGAACCTGATGACGTGCGCCCCAGCCGCGGCGGCTACCTCTGAAGTCCTGTCCACGCTTCCATCATCCACCACGATAACGGTGCCAGCGTGCTTCCTCGCCCTCTCGACGACCCATCCTATGGTCTTCTCCTCGTTGAAGGCGGGTATGACCGCCGTGATGGTATCCTTCGGGTCGTCCGTCATCTGGAACCTTTCTCCGTATCCACCGCCAAGCACCGCGCATCGGAAGGGGGGATCAACATGCCCGCGGCGTCCTCTCAGGGGCCCCTCAAATCCCCCCTTATGCTCTTAAGCTTTCCTTCGGAGAGTCCCTCTCGTCGTCATCTCGTATGATATCATTGCCGAATAACGGCGTTCTCGACGGCCGTCGCCTGTCGTCAACTGCCGATTGTCCACGACCAGCGAGGTACGTGAAGCCATTCCCACGAACGTTCATTACCTCTTCGAAGGATACGAAACCGTCCCGTCCTGAGGTGTCGAATGTCAAGGAGAGGCGCGTCCATCGTCCTGTCAGTGCTCATCCTTATGTCACTGGCCGTGTGCATCCGCCTCCTCCCGCTCCAGTGGTCCCCCCTCCCCTACAACATCGACGGCCTCTCCGAGCTCAGGGTCACCGAAGACATCCTCTCCTCCGGCCACCTCGACTTCCTCCCCGACTCCTCCCACGCCCAGGGCTACGTCAAGGACATGCCCGTCCTCGGCGTCCTCACCGCCTTCCTCTGCTCCTCCCTCGGCCTCGACCCCGTCCCCTCATCCCAGCTCGTCGTCGCCCTCCTCGGCGCCGTCACCGTCTCCATCGTCTTCCTCCTCTCCCTCAGGCTCTGGCCGTCCCGCAGGACCGCCCTCGTCGCCGCCACCGTCCTCGCGCTCGTAGGCTCCTTCGCCTTCTCCACCGGCTGCGTCTGGAAGGAATCCCTCGGCTTCCTCCTCCTCGCCGTCATGCTCCTCTCCTACCCCGACCGCTCCCAGCCCAGGTACCGGCTCCTCATGACCCTCCCCCTGGCCCTCCTCGTCTTCACCCACCACCACGCCACCGTCGTCTCCTTCGTCATACTCACCTTCGCCGTCTCCCTCGACCTCGCCAGGGCCGTCAGGGGCCACAAGGTCTCCCTCGTGAACCACCTGGACGCCGTCACCGTCGTCTCCTGCTGGGCCCTCGCCGCCCTCTACTACTCCTCCGTCTCCCTCCCGTACCTGGACTACCTCTCCCCGGGCACGGACCTCTACCTCTACGTCGCCGTCGCCTCCCTGCTCATCGTCGTCGCCGTCTCCCTGTCCTCCAGGGACCGGCCCGTCTCCCGCCTCCCCGTCGAGCTCGTCGTCCCCGTGATCGGCCTGATCGTCCTCGTCGCCAACTACTACCACCCGCTCTTCTCCGGGATACCCTCCCCCGGGATCATGCTCGTCGTCCCCGCCGCCGCCTACCTCCTCCTGACCGTCCCCGCCTGGACCGGCTCGAGGCTCGCCCTCTCGGGGCAGGGGCCGCGGACCGACCTCGTCCTCGCCATGCTCCTCGGGCCCCTGTCCCTCATCCTGTTCGGCTTCGTCAGGGGGACCGACCCGACCTCGCACCTGATCATATACCGCACGTTCGACTTCCTCATGCCCGCCTTCGCCCTGCTCGTGGGCCTGGGCTTCGCGTACATGGTCAAGGGGCATGTCAGGCTGGGGATGGCCGCGGCCGCGTCCCTCGTCGTCATACTCGCCTCCACGCTCCCGATCGCGTACGGCAGCCAGGAGCTGTTCGGCGTCGAGAACCAGACCTACTGGTACGAGTACGACGCCGTCGAGTGGCTCTCCGATAAAGGCGTCGACGGCTACACATCCGACCAGCGGCTGGGCGAGACCGGCTGGAGGCTCTTCGACATCGAGTACGGGCGTGGGCTCCCCTACGACCTCAGGGAGGGCATCGCGCTGAACGCCTCGTCGTTCTACGTCGTCGAGGAGAGCTGGACGACCACGGGCGCCCAGGAGTTCCCGTTCGGGACCGTCGTGCTGGAGGATGAGACGCTGTCGGCCTTCGAGGAGGAGGCGAGCGTGCTGTACGTAGGGGGATCCGTGGATGGACAGCTGACGCTCGTCCGGACCGTGCCGTGAGGACAGGTGCAGTCAGCCCCTATCGAGAAGTGGCAGCGCCCGGGTGGAGTGTTTTGGCGACCACCATACGGTAATCATATACCCCCCGGGACTTACCTGCACGCTTTAGATGTCGGGTTCCATTCATAAAACTATCCCGCCGTTGTAGCATTGGACAATGCGGGAATCATTCGTCAGCTGGGAAATCGTCTTCAGAAGACTGCGGCCCCCGGGAGGAATGTTCTCAGGCGCGCACCGCCCGGTCCGCTATACCCCCCCGGGACTTACCTGCCAACTTCCCATAGCGACCGGCATCCATGAACCAATCTCACGGATGTAGTCTTCTGCCATCGGCGCTTCCTGGACGTCCGCACCCGCCTCTCTTCGACAGCTACAGGTAGTGCGAATCTGTAAGACATGATGTGTTTCTGTTCAGCTAATGTATCGCCACGCAGAGCTGTACATGGACGAGAGCGGGGACTTGGGCAGGTCCCGACGGTCGTCCAAGTTCATGGTTGTTGCTGCGGTGTGTTCG
>Ga0105098_10000220_pt1 | contig 18291 bp, 21 predicted proteins | sample PPLLak21cMay2015_FD_79137 | JGI IMG/M metagenome (GOLD analysis project Ga0105098, IMG submission 79137) | Freshwater sediment microbial communities from Prairie Pothole Lake near Jamestown, North Dakota, USA - PPLs Lake P7 Core (1) Depth... | ecosystem: Environmental > Aquatic > Freshwater >... | reverse complement strand
TGGCCATGGAAGAGCGACAGCATCTCGGAGAAGCCCATGCGTTCGTCGAAGAGGCCCACGCCGTAACAGATCGTGCCCCTCGCCCGCCAGAAGCGCGCGTCGGTCGCCATCGTCATCAACGTCGGCGCCAGATTCCGATGACCGTCCAATTCCTCGACGGCGTCCCCGATGGCATCCCACAGGGCGTTGCCGGCCGGGGAGACAGTCGGCTCGCTGTCCATCACCGGGATGATCTCGATGTGACCGGACGCGCTCCCCATGGACTTTCGGAGATGGGCGTCGACGAACTCACGATCCATTCCCGGGAGACCGCGTATGTCGAGCTCGGCATGGGCCTTGTCGGCTATCACGTTGGTCTTGGTCCCTGCCTTGATCACATTGGACGAGATGGTGAGATGGGTGGCGGCGTGGATGTAGCGGGCCAGCGGCGGGTCGTCCACAGCTATCCGGTCGATCTCGTCGTCCAATTGGTCGATGTCGGTGAGCCGCTGGACCGAGTCGGCGTCGAGGCCCAATTCCGCGACGAAACCCAGCCATTCCTCGGTCACCGCCGCCGGCGAGGGAGCACTGATGACCCCGTCGAGGGCCAGGACCATCTTCTCCAGGGCGTTGTCCGCGCCATAGGGGATCGCGCCGTGACCCGGTGTGCCACCCGATTCAAGAAAGGACCAATAGGCACCCTTCTCCCCGATCGAGACCGGCACGGTGCGTTGGCCTCCCGCCGTCAACGCGGGGTAGGCGACTTCCGTCAGCAGGTAATCGGTGGACACCAGGCTCCAGTGCTCCTCCACGAGATGCTTTGCGCCGAGCAGTCCACCGGCCTCCTCATCGGCGACCGCGGCGAAAAGGAGGTCACCACGTGGCGTTTTGTCCCCGATCAGGTAGGGACGTACCGCAGCAGTCATGGCCGCGGTGACGTTGAGCATGTCCACGGCACCCCGGCCGTAGACGAATCCGTCCTCGATCTCGGCGGCGAAAGGATCTCTCGACCAGCCTGCGGGGTCGACCGGGACGACGTCGAGATGCGGGACCAGGGCGAGCGAAGGCGCCTCGGGGTCGAAGCCGGGGACCCGATATACCAGCGACTGCCTGCCTGCGACAGGCTCGAATACCTCCCCTTCGACTCCGATGTACTCGACGAGTGTGCGCACCGAGCGCACCTCCTGCCCGCTGTCTGGTGAGCCGTCGTTGACACATTTGTTGCGGATCAGCTCCTGGAGGAGCGAAATGGGGCTCATCTGAGTCAGCCTATGACACGGACCGCGAGCCGAGCAGCTCGATCAGCTCGTACATCGTCGAAGTCAAGGGGTAGTCGCCCGCAAGGCCCAGGGGGACCCACTCCGCGCGATCGGCGTCGTCACCGGCGATCACGTCTCCGCCCACGACCGACCCGAGGAAGTCGATGAGCACGATGTGGCCATGATCGGAGATGTGCTCCCCGACCCAGATCACTTCACCGATCTCCACGTCGAGACCCGTCTCCTCGGCCACCTCTCGAACCGCTGCGTCCCTCACCGTCTCCCCGAGATCTACCTTGCCGCCCGGCACGGCCCAAAGCCCCTTCGATGGCTCATGGCCCCGTTGGACGAGGAGGATCCGACCGTCGTCGTCGACCAGGACCACTCCGACCCCCACGAGTGGACGGTCAACGCTCGTCATCGTGGTGCATGATGATGGAACGGGCCGAGAAGCCTCCCGCCTCGAAGAAGTTCTTTGCCAGGCGGTGGCCGGGGAGAACGTGTGCGTCGAACTTCGAGATCCCACGCTTTCGGAGGAGATCCATCACGAACTCACGCATCTCCTCTCCGAGGGCGACCTCCCTCGCATCAGGCTCGACATAGATGAGGTGGATCGAGCCGACCTTCTCCCCTTTGGCCTGGGGCAGGATCTCCTCGACTTGGGCCGTGGCGAAGCCGAACGGATATCCGTCCAACTCGCCTATCACGACGAGACCCTCGGGATCCTCGAGGAGGTCCTCGAACGACCCGGCGACGGGCTCCGCGAGACCGTCGGCCACCGGCCACATCGGGTGAAGGGCAGTCATCTCCTCCTCGAGGCCCCGATAGAGCCCTACCAATGCGGGGACGTCTTCTAGGCCAGCCATCCTGGCGGTGACGCTCACCGCCCCCACGAGCGCACCCCCCGCACGGCTCGCTGCCAGCCCCACACCGTCACCAGTCTCATTGCCTCCACGACGATTTCGGTCCCCATCTTCGAGGTGCCCCTCGTACGGTCGCGAAAGGTGATCGGGACCTCGACGACACGTAAGCCCTTCTCGTAGGCCCGCATTGCCATCTCCACCTGGAAGGCGTAGCCGGAGGCCTGGGCAGCGCGGTAAGGGAGAGTCCGCAACGCCTCGGCCCGGTAAGCGCGGAATCCGGCTGTGGCGTCGTGGGTCGGGATCCCGAGCATGATCCGGGCGTACAGATTGCCGCCCTTCGAGATGAGGCGACGCGTCAGCGGCCAATCCGGGGTGTCGCCCCCTCGCACATACCGGGATCCGATGGCCAGATCTGCACCCTTGTCGATCGCCTCCACCAGACGGGGCAGGTCGGCGGGGTCGTGAGAGAAATCGGCGTCCATCTCGATGACGATCTCGGCTCCGTCCGCCAACGCCTTGTCGAAGGCGGCAGCGTATGCCGGGCCCAGCCCCTCCTTCTTCGAGCGATGGAGCACCGAGAGAAGGCCGTCCTCCCCAGCTAGGCGATCGGCGAGCTCACCCGTCCCATCAGGCGACGAGTCATCCACAACGAGCAGCCGGTAGCCGTGGGCGGTTACTGCCTTCGAGATGTCGGGGAGGTTCTCTTTCTCGTTGTACGTGGGGATGGCGACCGTTACCCGGTCAGAAGGCACAGTCCACGCACAGCATCTTCTTGCGATTGGCCAGCTGGCTCGTCCTCTTCACCATGAAGCAATTCTGGCAAACGAACTCGTCCGACCTCTGCAGCTGGGCGTCGACGTTCATGGTCAGCTCCTCGCGGCGGATGGCGCGGAGCTCCTCGGCTTCGTCGACTAGAAGCGCCTCTCCAGCCTCTTCATCGAGCAGCTGTAGTTCCTCGCTCTCCAGCTCCTCGAGTGCCTCGGTCGTCTCCTCGTCTTGCTCCTCGTCGTCTTCCTCGTCCCCGGCGTCGTAGTCGGCTTCTTCCGACTCGGCTTCCTCTTCGAAGGCCTCATCTTCGAATTCGGGCTCGAGATCTACTTCGTCCTCTAGATCCTCGTCGAGGTCCGGAATCGCGTCCTCGTCGGGCTCCTCCTCGGGCGCGTCGACGAGGTCGTCTTCGGGCTCTTCGGTGATCTCTTCCAATTTTTCTCTAGCCATCGTCCACTCGGCTTTCAGCCCCTTGGCGGCGCGGGAGTATAAGTCGCCTTCGTCTCAGATCTTGAGACTGATCGCGGCGGGGATAACACGGCCTTTCACTGCTGTATTCCCTACAAGATCGCCGTCGCATTCGACCGGCCACGGCGGGTCGGTCTCGATGCTGAACTCGGCTGCTGAGAGCCTTCGCACTGCGGGATCGCTGAGATGAGTGCCTTTGATCACCTTGGGCACGAGGGCGGGGGCAGACGTCTTGCGGCAGTTGATGATCTGGACGTCCAGGGCCCCATCGACGAGCATCGCCTTGGGCGCGACGTTCCAGCCCCCTGCGAAGAACTGGGCGTTGGCCAGGATCACAGCCAGGGCCTCCGACTCGATCGTGCGCCGCTCGGTGATGACCTTGACCTTCGCCCTGGGAAACCCGGGAAGCCGGGCCACAAACGCGAGCGGATATCGAGCCGCTCCGAGCCGGCGGCTAAGAGACATAGCCGATTGGACTGCGGCGGCTCCCACCCCCGTCTGAGCGACGTTGACGAAATAGCGAAGCCCCCAGCTGCCCTCCAACGTCCCCACATCGATGTCGTAGACCGCGTTGGTGGTCAGATGGCGAGCCGCCCCGGCCACATCCTGGGGCAACCCGAAGGTGCGCAGCAGGTCGCAGCCAGTGCCGACGGGCAGCACCCCGATCACGGGCGGAGCCGCCAGTCCCAGGGGCATGAGGGCATTCACGGCCAGATTGACGGTGCCGTCCCCGCCGGCAACGGCGAAATGGGTTGCTCCGGACCGTGCGGACTCCTCAATCAACGCCTTCGTCTCGCCTGGTGAGTCGGGGACGTGCAGATCGAAGTCGAGGCCGATCTCTCGGAGCAGATCGCGGATCGCCGCGGGCTCGGACGCCTTCCTTCCAGCAGCCCGATTCACATAGACCTGCCACTTGGGCAATTAGCCGACTCCCTGGGCGGCGACCACCCCTCGGTCGATAGCCCTGAGGGCGGCGACGGCCTCGTCACGAAGACCAGGCGCGCTGTCCCGCAGTTGACGTACCAGGTCGACGAGCTGGCGTGAGACACGAACGAAGTCCCCTGGGGCCATCCCCTTGCTGGTGAAATCGTCGAAGTCGGCACCCGATGCCCATTCGTAGGCCTGGATGCCGAACCCGGGGTCGGGGCGTCGGGTTGGCGTGAGACGGAGAGCTCGTTCCCGATCGACCAGATCCTTCCAGAGGAGATCCAGTTCCTCCCAACGCTCGGCCAGAGCAGCGGTTGGCCACTCGGCCAGGGACGCCGTGTCGGTTCTCGGCTCGTACACGAACACTGATGTGAGGGCGGCGACCTCGGCCGGCTCCAGACCGTGGAACAGGCCCTGCTCGAGTGATTCGGTGAGAAGGAGATCGGATTCGTTGTAGATACCACGTAGCCGCTGACCTCGCTCGGCCAGCTGCCAACCCTTGAGATAACCCAGGTCCTCCAGCAGGCGGCGGATGCCATCGAACTCCTGCACCAGACCATGGCCTGAGCTTCTGCGAGCTGATCGATATTGCTCCAGCTTGCGCCGAATCCGCACCGCACGGCGAGCGGCGGCGAGATGCCTGGCTGCATCCGGGCATCCGGCGACCGGGTGGTCGATGATCGGGTGCTTGCGGATCTCCTTGCTCGACTCGCGTGGTGGCACTTTCCGGAGCACCCGTAAGAGGTCCTGAACGTATCTTCGGTCTTTCGGCCGCACAGGGAGAGGGATCTCCAACTCGGTGACGATCGTGGACCCATCCACGACGTCGCGGTACCCGATGGTCGAGACCCGTCCCGACGTGGCGAGAACCAGGTATCTGGCGCCACCGTCCTTTCGGGCCAGTCGCTTCAGGATCACATAGCGTCCGTCGCGGGCGCCGCCGGGGACATCTACTACCTGACCTGCCCCGAGAATCGACGAGATTCGATCATTGTGGCCCTCGGGCTGTGCAGACTCCACGAGCGCCATGTACTCCTCCACAGGTCCCCTCTCGCAATGCGCCGCTGACTCCTCCTTCTCGAGGGAATGCTCCAGTGCCTCGATCGTCGTATCGGCGGCGTGCTTGTCGCCCTCGCGTTGGAACGCGGCGAACGAGGCCTCGAGCAACTCCTCGGCTTGCACCTGGCTGTAGTTGGCGACGAGATTCGCCGTCATGTTGTAGGTAGGACGGAAACTCGATCGAAGCGGATGCGAGCCGATGGAGGCAACCTCTGTAACCGAGCCGAAGCGGACGAATGGCGAGTGCAGCACCACTCCATATCCTTCGACGTCGATTCCCCTCCGCCCTGCCCTGCCCGTCAGTTGGGTGTAGTCACCCGGTCGCATGAGCTCGTGGGTCTCGCCGTTGAACTTGGAGAGGGACTCCAACACGACAGTCCGCGCCGGCATGTTGATGCCCAGCGCCAGTGTCTCGGTGGCGAACACGACCTTCAACATCCCGGCCTCGAATAGCTCTTCCACGGTCTCCTTGAAGGCGGGGACCAGTCCGGCGTGATGTGGGGCCACTCCGGCCTCGAGACCGGCGATCCAACGGTCGTACCCGAGCACGGTCAGGTCTTGGTCACCGAGGTGGGCCGTCCGCGTCTCGGCGATCTCCCGTATCGATGCCCGCTGGGTGGCGTCGGTCAGCCGGACGCCGGCATCGACGAGACGATGGGCTGCGGCATCGCAACCCGCCCTGCTGAAGATGAAGAAAATCGCGGGAAGCATCCCCTCTTCGGCGAGTCGCTCGACGGTCTCGATCCGATTAGGGCTCTTGAATCGGCGGCGGCGGCCTCGTTCCAGGCCGAGCATGTGCTCGATTCGTGGATTGGGGCGTCGCCTTCCCTCTCGCTCGACAAAGGTGGGGAGTAGGTGCAAGGTCTGCGCCCCCATCCGGTCTCTGATCATGTACATCGACTCGAGGGGCACAGGACGATGGTCGGTGGCGATGAGACGGGTCGGCCCCCGCCGCTCGCCCACCCATGCCGCGAACTCCTGATTGTTGGACACGGTCGCCGAGAGACAGACCAACTGGAGATCCTGGGGGGCGTGGATGATCACCTCTTCCCAGACGGCACCCCTGGTCCTGTCCTGGAGATAATGCACTTCGTCCAGGATCACGAGACCGACTTTGTCGAGCCGGGTTCCCTCGGCATAGATCATGTTGCGCAGCACCTCAGTCGTCATGACGACGATCTCGGCATCCCCGTTGATGACGTTGTCCCCGGTCAACAGGCCAACACGTTCCGGCCCGTATCCGGCCACGAAATCCGAGAATTTCTGGTTAGACAACGCCTTGATGGGCGTGGTGTAAAAAGAGCGCTCCCCCCGTGAGAGCGCGAGATGGATCGCAGCCTCGGCCACCAGCGTCTTCCCTGCCCCGGTGGGCGCCGTCACCACGACCGAATTGCCCTCGGACACTGCCTCCGCGGCCTCAATCTGAAAGTCGTCCGCCCGGAACGGGAGCCCCGCCCAGAACTCGTCGAGCGGGCTCATTTCCTGAGGACCAGACGGACCAGCCAGTAGGTGGCCTCGTACATCAGGTAGAGAGGTACCGACAGGACCAGGAGACTGAACGCATCTCCACTGGGCGTTATGAGCGCCGCTCCGATGACGATGATCAGGATCGCCCAGCGTCGCCCTCTGGCGAGCTGCTTGGAAGTGATGATCCCGGCGGCCGCTGCTGCGAAGAGGAAGACCGGGAAGAGAAAGGCGAGCCCGAAAGCGAGCAGGAAGCGAAGTGTGAACGAGTAGTAGTCACCGAGTCGAAGATTGGTCTCCACATCCGGGAAGATCTTCAGGAGGAACTCGAGCCCACGGGGCAGCGTGAGATATCCGAACGCGACGCCTCCCACGAAGAGGACGACGAGGGCGCCCACAATGGGCCATGCCCAGTTGCGCTCCTTCGACGTGAGGGCGGGCTGGATGAAGGCCCATATCTGATAGAGGACCACAGGGCTGGCCAGAATCACCCCTCCGAAGAGGCCGATGCGCATGAGGACACCCCACTGCTCGGTGGCGGCGAGGGTCTGCAGCTCGTTGTCCGGGGCAGCGGCGTGGAACGGAGCTTCGAGAATGACTCGCAGCTGGTCGGAGAAGATCAGGGCCACGGCCCCCCCAACGAGCACTGCGATGAAGATCTTGACGACCCGCCAGCGCAACTCCTCGAGATGGGCGAGGATGGACTGGGGCTTGTCCTCGATCACCGCTGCGGGCCTTCTTCGGCTGCTCTCTTCTCGATCTCGTCCAGGTCGGCCATTGCGTCGGCCGGGGTGGGCCCGGAGATCGGCTTTGGCCCCTCCCAATCGAGCCCGCTCACTCCTGACTCCTCGATTCCTTTGCGGACCTCGTCTGAGGACTTCTTCAGCTCGTCGAGTGGGGCTTTGAGGTCCTCGCCGACCTGCTTGATATCGGCTACCTCGGCCTCGAGCCCGCGTCGCAGGTCACGGGCCGCCGACCTCAGCTCCGCAGTCCACTCCCCCAGCTTCTTTGCCAGCTCGGGAAGCCTGGTCGGGCCGAGCACGACCAGCGCGAGCAAGAGAATGATGATGATCTCGCCGCCCTGGAGCATTCGGTTGAGGGTAACGAGTGGTGAGTGGTGGGTGGTGAGTGGTGGGAACTCAGGTCACAGAACTCAGAACCCAACACCCACAACTCAAAAGGGTGGCGATCCAGCGGATCGCCACCCTTCGTGTGTCGAGAGCACCTTGCCCTTTGGTGCTCATCGAAGAGATGAGTGTCTTGTCAGCCGGCCAGGAGGCGGAATGGATCCGATTCCGCTTCTAGGGCAGCGACAAACGCATCGATCTCTCTCTCGGTGATCGGATCAGGGTTGATGACCTCAAAGGCCACCCCCGTTGCCAACAGAACACTCACCACCCGGGAATTCGCCGGTCTGCGCTGGGGCTCGGTGCAGGTCGGGCAATTGAAGCGATAATCACCTTCCCGGCCACCAGGACGCAGCTCCAGCGCTACGTCGTCCGGTGTGAGATGGATGTCACCGCATCGGGTGCAAGTTGTCTTGATGGTCGTCATCCCTGGTCTCCGGTCTCCCATGTCAAGAGGGGTGATCGGCAGAACAGGCACGAATCTGTAGCGCACCGCCCTAGGTCGCAAGACCCCTTATCGGTACCTGGCCCGCAAAGCTCCGGCGATGGCAGCGACCCGTTCCCGCACCTCATCACCCTCCAGAAGACGCGCCTCGGAGCCGAGACGGAGCAGGAGACGCGCGGGAATCTCGGCATCGGCTGACGTAAACCGGATCTCTGTCCCGGTCTTGGTCTCCTTGAGCACATCGACGGGGTAATAGTCGAGGACCCACCTCGCCGCCGGAGTGAGCCTGATCCGTGCCGCGATGTCGTCGTCGGACGGCGTGTACCCGATCCGCGGGTCGGTCAGTTTCTCGGGGCGCTCGAATTCCTCATCGAGGACCTGCATTTCTCGTATTCGATCGACCCTGAAGACACGCTCGGCATCCACCATCCGGCAGTGACCATGGACATACCAGTTGCCCAATGTCGTTACCACCGCCCACGGCTCGACATCCCGCACCGTCTCCTCCTCATGGGCGAGAGATCGATAGGTGATCCGCACAACCTTTCTATCGGTGGCTGCCTCCTTCAGGGCGGCCAGATTGTTCGAATCTCCTGACACATCCACGTCGATGGCTGCGTAGGCATCGGGCAAGAGTGCCTTGGTCAGCTTGGTGACCGCTGTCCCCAGCTCCGGCGAGCCCTGACCGGAGCCGAGGATCGCCATGCCGGCGGCAATCAGGCCCAACCCTTCCATCGAAGTGAGGCGTGGCGCCCGTGCGAAGTAGTCGGCGGCGTCGATGATGACTTCGTCACCGTCGATATATGCCTCCATGAGATCGCCCGGCGTGTAGCCGGGGAGCCCACAGAAGAACACGGTGTTGAGGTCCCGGGTCAGTTCGGCCTCGGTGTAGTCGAATCGCTCCAGGATCTCGCTCACCTTCGCCCCATCCTTGGCCAGCACATACGGGATGAGCGCGAGGATGCGGGACAGACGGGTGACGGTCCGATCGCTGGTCATCCGACCGCCTCGACCGCTGCTTCCACCCGCGCGAGCACCTCTTGTCTCAGCTCGGGCGGACCGAGGACCTCGGCGTCGGGGCCAAAGCCGAGCACCCAACCTATGAAGGCGTCGCGATTGGCGACCGGCAACTCCACCTCCAAGGACCCGTCGCTGGGGGCGTCAACCCCGAGATGCCGGGCCGCCCACCATGCCACATCGGGGTCAAACCTGACGGTTGCATCGACAGTCTCATCTGTCCCCGCCTCCCACGGATGTTTGCTCATGGCTCGCTTCACCTGAAAGCGCTTCGGCCGTGCAAAGGCTCCGGCTCTCTTCCCAACCTCCAGATGAGAGATGCGATCGACTCTGTAGACCCGCTCACCATCGGCGGTCTGGCCGATGAGGTACCAGTGCCCCCGCCTGTGGGCGATGCCGTACGGGTCGAGCAGCCGGCGGGAGCCTCCATATTCGAATTCCAGCTTTCGGCGTTCGCTAACGGCGAGAAACAGGTCGCCCAGCACTGTCGCCTCGGCGCCGAGATCAGCGGCCAGCGGCTCGATGCCGGCGCCAACCTCTACCCCTCCCAGTTTGAGCAGGCCCGCCAGGCCGGCATTGGTGCCCCCGAGACGGACCATCCGGGCGGCCACCGAGAGAGCGACCCGTTCCTGCTCGTTGAGCCCGGGATTCGGTATCGCATACTCGTCCGGGTCGACGGTGTACCCAAAGTCGATCTCCCACTTGTCCGTCGCCTTCAATTCGAGGGGGATCCCCATGCGCTTCAGGAGGTCCTTGTCGCGTTCGAACATCCGGTGGAACGCATCATCGCTCTGCTCCCCGTATCCGGCCACGGTCTGTCGGACCTGATCGGCGGTGACGGGGCTGGGCGAGTCGAGGAGATAGATCAGGAGGTTGATCACCCTCTCGACGACGTTCTGCATACCTAGAACCTATGACTTAGAACCTGAAACGAGAGTCTTTGACCGTCTTGCGGTCAAAGACTCTCGATTAGCTTCTCGACCCGCTCGTCGTGTGCCTTGAAGGGGTCCTTGCACATCACGGTGCGTTGTGCCTGATCGTTCAGCTTGAGGTGGACCCAGTCCACGGTGAAGTCCCGCTTGCGTGCCTTTGCTGCCTTGATGAAGGCACCACGGAGCCGGGCTCTGGTCGTCTGTGGTGGCTGACGCACCGCCAGGGCGACCTTCTCGTCGGTGACCACGCGGTCCACGAGACCCTTGGCTTCGAGGAGGTAGTAGAGCCCGCGCTTGCGATCGACGTCGTGATAGCTCAGATCCATCATCGACATCCGCGGATCCGACATCGGGATGCCCCTCCGGTCGGAGTACCGCTCCAGAAGACGGTGCTTGATCACCCAGTCGACTTCGCGGTCGAGGGTCATCGGGTCCTTCTCCAGACCGGTGAGCAGATGCTCCCAGCGATCGATGGCACCCTGAACCTCCGGCGGGAACCCAGGGCTGCGGGCAAATCTCATGGCCCGGTCGAGATACTCCCACTGGATGTCGAGGGCGGAGAGCTCCCGGCCGTTGGCCAGCTTGATCTTGCGTCTGCATGTGACGTCGTGGGACACCTCCCGGATGGCGCGGATCGGGTTCTCCAGTGACAGGTCCCGGAACACCACGTCGCGTTCGATCATCTGAAGGAGGGCGACCATCGTCCCCACCTTGACGAATGTTGCATATTCGGACATGTTCGAGTCACCCGCTATCACATGGAGACGGCGGTACCGCTCGGCATCGGCGTGTGGCTCGTCCCTCGTGTTGATGATCGGACGGGAACGCGTGGTGGCCGAGGAGACGCCCTCCCAGATGTGATCGGCACGCTGAGCGATCGAGTAGGCAGTGCCCCGGGGTGTCTGGGTCAGCTTCCCGGCGCCCAAGAAGATCTGCCGGGTGACCAGGAAGGGAATGAGCACGTCCACGGTCCGGTGAAAGTCCTTGTGCCGGCTGACCAGGTAGTTCTCGTGACATCCATACGAGTTGCCGGCGCTGTCTGTGTTGTTCTTGAAGACGAAGATCTCGCCCCGGATTCCCTCTTCCTCGAGCCTCTCCTCGGCGCCGCGGACCAAGCCCTCCAGGATCCTCTCCCCCGCCTTGTCGTGAGCCACTACGTCCTCGAGGTTGTCGCACTCGGGTGTGGCGAACTCCGGATGCGAGCCGACATCGAGATACAGCCGGGCGCCATTCTCGAGGAACACATTCGACGACCGGCCCCAGGAGACGACACGCCGGAAGAGATATCGGGCGACTTCGTCGGGGCTGAGCCGGCGTTGCCCGCGCAGCGTGCAGGTGACTCCGTACTCATTCTCCAGCCCGAAGATTCGTCGATCCACGTGGGCAGGCTATCCCGGGCGGGGGGCTCTCGCGAGAGAATGTTCCTCCGCCACTAGGGGGAGCACCGAAGTTCGGCAGATAGGGACTTCAGCGGGCCGGTAGCTCGGAGCCGGTGAGTCGACGGAATGCCCTGCGGCCATTGGAGTAATCGAGGACCGCTGCTTCCCAGCCCTCCATCTCCCGCCCTTCCGCCTGCCGGAATGCCTCCGTTCCGATCTCGAGGGCACGTTCCAGTGTCAGGTCGTCCTCCCAGAGGTCCTGAAGCGCCTCGACGAGCTGCTCCGCCTTGCCTCCGATAGCGACAAACTTCCGCTCGTCGTAGAGCGTCCCGTCGTAGGTGACCCGGAACAGCCTGTGCTCATCGCCTTCCTCACTGATCTCCACGATGAGGACCTCCACCTCGAAAGGTTTCGGCTCGCGGGTGAAGATCACACCGAGTGTCTGGGCGAACGCGGTGGCGAGGCCCATGGCAGTCACGTCTTCTCTCGAGTACAGGTATCCCATCAGGTCGGCCTGTCTGATGCCCGCCTTCCGGAGGGTCTCGAACTCGTTGTACCGGCCGACACCGGCGAAGGCGATCCGGTCGTAGACCTCGCTGATCTTGTGCAGGGCGGTCGATGGGTTCTCGGCGAGGAGGAGGACACCGCCGGCATAGTCGACGGCGATGATGGAGCGGCCCCGGGCTATGCCCTTGCGGGCGAACTCGGCCTTGTCGCGTACCTGTTGCTCTGGAGGGACGTAGAAGGGGATGGTCATAGGATCTGGTCCACGGCGGCTTCAGCGAGAGGTGCGATCACCGAATCGTCGAGTTCCTCCACTCCGTCGGCCCCGATACGGAGAACGGTTGGATAGATGCCACGCCTCAGATCCGGGCCACCGGTTGCCGTGTCCTCTTGTGAAGCGGCAACCAGGGCCCTTACTGCCATGTCTGATGCTTCGTCAGCGCTGAGGTCCTCTCGATACACAGTCCGGAGATACGACTTGGCCAGTCTCGATCCGGATCCGGTGCTCCCGAAGTCGACCTCTTCATACCTGCCGCCGACCGCGTCGTAGCTGTAGAGCCTCCCTCGCTGCTCCCGCTCGTCGAAACCGGCGAACATGGGGACGACGATCAGCCCCTGGAAGGCCATCGGAAGCTGGCCCCTCACGAGACGGGCGAGGAACGAGGCCTGACCCTCCAAAGAGAGGCGGACGCCTTCGATCTTCTCGTAGTGCTCCAACTCCACCTGGAAGAGCCTCACCATCTCGATGGCGATTCCGGCGACGCCGGCGATGGCAACTGCCGAGTATTTGTCGGCCTGAAACACCTTGCGGATCCTGCGATGGGCGACCAGGTTTCCTTCTGTGGCGCGCCGATCACCTGCCATGACCACACCGCCCGCGTAGCGCAGGGCGAGCACCGTGGTCCCTTCGGGCGCGGTGGGCGGCTTCTCCCCGGGCGGGACATTCAGCGTTGGCTTGGCACCGAGCGAATCGAGAAGATCCGTGAAGCTGGACCCGGGACTCGGCGCTTCCATCGGCAACGGGCCAATGGATCCGATCACTCCCCGCCCTTCTGGACGTAGTTCTTCACGAATTCCTCGGCGTTTTCCTCGAGCACCTCGTCGATCTCGTCGAGCAGGTCATCGAGCGCCTCCAGGTCGGCGTCGCTCTCGACCCGTTCTGCCGGCTGATCCTCGGCTTTCTCGCTGTCCTGATCCCTCGACCGGGAACGTTCTCTGTCCGACATCTAGTTCATCCTCCTAGGCGACGCAGAAGGTCGGCCGCGTCTTCGGCTTCGTCGATCATGGCCCCGATCAGATCGGCGCCACCTCGAAGTGGTTCCATCATAGGAACCCGCTTGAGATGCGATTCGCCGGTGTCGAAGACGAGCGAATCCCAGTTGGCGGCGACCAGCGAGTTGGAGAACCGGGACACGCAACGGCCCCGGAAGTAGGCACGGGTGCGGTCCGGCGGGTTCAGGGCGGCCGCTTCAATCTGCTCATCCTCGAAGAGCCGGCGCATGGCCCCGCGGCCGGCAAGACGGTGATACAAGCCCTTCTCGGGGTCCACGTCGTGGTATTGAAGATCGAGGGCGCGCAACTTGGGATCATCCCATGAGAGGCCGTCCCTCTCGATATAACCCTCGAACAGTCGCTGTTTGGCGACCCAATCGAGGGTATCGGCGAGACGGCCCGGATCCGTGCTCAACAGATCGAGCGTGCGCCCCCATTCGTGGATCACCTGATCCCAGACCGGGTCGTCCAATTCCTTCTCGACGTACTTGGTCAGCCATTCCAGGTAGCGGCCCTGGAGTTCCAGAGCGGTGGCTGTCCCACCGCCCTCGAGCTCGAGCGGCTTGCCCAGACCGATGTCATGACTCACCCGCCAGCAGGATTCCACGGGGTCCTGGAGGTCGAGAGGGTCGGGGAGGGCGCCGTCTTCGAGGGCCGAGAGCATCAAGGCGGTGGCTCCGAGCTTGAGGAAGTTCTGGCACTCGGAGAGATTGGCGTCACCGATGATGACGTGAAGTCTCCGATATTTCGACGGGTCACCATGTGGCTCATCGCGGGTGTTGATGATCGGGCGCTTCAGTGTCGTCTCCAGCCCCACTTCTTCCTCGAAGAAGTCGGCGCGCTGGGTGATTTGGAACCCGACCTCGGGGCGGTCGTTCTCCGACCCGACCTTTCCTGCGCCGGTGAAGATCTGCCGGGTCACCAGGAATGTGGTAGCGAAGCGGATCACATCACCGAAAGGTGTCTCCCTGGAGAGCAGATAGTTCTCGTGGGCGCCGTAGGAGTTTCCCTTTCCGTCCGAATTGTTCTTGTAGAGGGAGACCTTCTTCCCTGCCACCTCAGTGGCGGCTCGGGCGGCCGAGCGCATGACGACTTCACCCACCTTGTCGTACAGGGCAGCCTCAAGCGGGTCATAGCACTCGGGCGCCGAGTATTCGGGATGGGCGTGGTCCACATAGAGCCGGGCGCCGTTGGCGAGGACCGAGTTCACAACCGCACCTTCCGGGTCGACCACTCCGAACGTGTCATGGCCGAAACCCCTGGCGTCCCGGCCCGGAGACTCTTCCTCGTATGACCACTGGACCTTGACCCGATCACCTGGATAGCTGTTGACCACGAGCGAGGAGGCAACGGCTGGATTGAACCCGACGTCGCCCCTGACCACGATGCCGTACTCGGTCTCGGTGCCGAGCACCTTGTGGATGGCCATCAGAGGTATTGACCCGCTGAGACCTTCTCGATCAATCGACTCTCATCATCGCCATCGACCAGCGTGCGGACGTGGACGATCCGCTCCCCCTTCTTGCCGGACACCCTGGCCCAGTCGTCGGGGTTGGTCGTGTTGGGCAGGTCTTCCTGCTCACGGAACTCCTGTTTGATGGCTGCCGTCAGGTCCGAGAGACGGACACCGGGCTCTCCGCCGGCGATTTGCCTCTTGATCGCATCCTTCTTGGCTCGTCTCACGATGTTCTCGATCATCGCTCCGGAGGCGAAGTCCTTGAAGAAGAGCACCTCGCGGTCTCCGGATGCATAGGTGACCTCGAGGAAGCGATTCTCGTCCGACTCGGCATACATGGCGTCGACCGTGGCGTCGATGTAGGCCGAGATGACTTTCGTCGGGTCGCCCTCGTTCTCGTCGAGGGCATCCGGGTCGAGAGGCGTCTCCTCGCTGATGTAGATGCGGAAGATCTCCCGGGCGGCAGACGTGTCCGGCCTGTTGATCCTGATCTTCACGTCGAGGCGGCCCGGTCTGAGGATGGCCGGGTCGATCAGGTCCTCACGATTGGAGGCGCCGATGACCACGACGTTCTTCAGAGACTCGACCCCGTCGAGCTCGGATAGGAGCTGGGGCACGATCGTGGACTCGACGTCGGAGCTGATACCTGTGCCTCTGGTGCGGAACAGGGAGTCCATCTCGTCGAAGAAAACGATGACCGGCACGCCTTCGTCAGACTTCTCCTTGGCCCTCTGGAAGATCAGGCGTATCTGACGCTCGGTCTCGCCTACCCACTTGTTGAGGAGCTCGGGTCCTTTGATGTTCAAGAAATAGGAGCGGACGTCGGGGCTGCCAGTCCGTTCCGAGACCTTCTTGGCGAGGCTGTTGGCTACTGCCTTGGCGATAAGTGTCTTGCCACAGCCGGGAGGACCGTAGAGGAGGATGCCCTTCGGCGGATCGAGCTCGTACTCACGGAACAAATCCTTGTACATGTAAGGGAGCTCGACGGTGTCGCGGATCTGCTCGATCTGATCGGCGAGACCTCCGACATCCTCATAGGTGATGTCCGGGACCTCTTCCAGGACGAGCTCTTCGACCTCGGGACGCTCCATCTTCTCCAGGATGAGACCGGTCTTGGTGTCGATCCGGACGTAGTCGCCGGGCCTGAGTTTGACGTCGGCCATCGTCTCGGACCGTTGAAGGACTCTCTCCTCGTCGGCGTGGGCGAAGACAACTACCCGGCCATCGGTGAGAACCTCACGGACCCTCAGCACGTCTCCAGCCGGTTCGAAATGACGGATGTCGATGATGTTGAAGGCTTCGTTGAGGAGGACCTCCTGGCCCACCTGGAGCTTCTTCACTTCGACGTTGGGCTGGGCGGCGACACGCAGCTTGCGGCTCCCGGTCATGATGTCCAGGGTGCCGTCGTCGTTGACCTGGAGGACGGTGCCGAAGTTGTTCGGGGGTGAAGTCAGCTTCTCGACCTCCTCCCTCAGCACACCGAGTTGCTCCCTGGCCTCTTCCAGGACAGCGGACAGCTTGTCGTTCTGTGCCATCGCCCGGTCGAGACGCTCCCGCATCCGGCCGAGCTCGTTCTCGAGGTCCTCTACCCGGGCCGGGGCATCACGGACACGGCGGCGCAGGACGGCGATCTCCTCCTCGAGGGCGGCGACGACGCTGCGCAACTGAGTGGCGTCGTCCGCTCTCCGTCCTTCGTCCACGGGCTTCCTCCTGGCTTTGGTCGCCTTGTTTAGCAGTATACGAATCGGTCCCTGTAGTTCCCCGGGTTGTCACCCAGGCCACTACTCCCCCGATGATGCCACTAACTGCCGACAAAGAAGAGCGTCGGCGTGACCGCCCGCCAACTTGAGGATTTGACCGCTCAACCCTCCTGTGACGGCGGCCTGGCGGTCTTCCTCATGAAGACGAGGAAGCCGGTGTGCCCGATCATCCGATGCTCGGGGCGAACCGATCTGCCTGCGACGTTCCAGTCGCGAACCAGGAACTCCTTCACCTCGATCTCGGTGAACACACCGGTCTCCCGCGCCGTCTCCACCGTTGTCTGCACCTGTGGGACGGTAGGGAGGTAGGCGGCGAGCAACCCTCCGGGTGGCTGGTGCTGGGCGGCCGCGGTCACCACGTGCCAGGGCTCGGGCAGATCGAGCACGATTCGAGCCGGTTCGACCGACTGGACCTCGTCAGAAACATCTCCGACGCGCATCTCGACATTCTCAGGCAGCCGGCCGTACCACTTCTCGACAGCTTTTCTGGCGTGTGCTGCGTGGTCTTCTCTCAACTCCACACTGACCACTTTCCCCGTCGGCCCGACGGCCCGGCTGAGGCCCAGGGTGAGCGCTCCCGATCCGCTTCCTGCCTCGAGCACAGTCATGCCGGGTGCGATGTCGGCGTAGACCAGGATGGGGCCGAGGTCTTTTGGATAGAGGACCTGGGCGCTTCTCTTCATCTTGAGGGTGAAGTCAGCCAACCGGGGCCGCAGTAGGAGGAGCTGTGCCCCCGTCGACGAGACGATCCAACTGCCATCATCGCGGCCGATGAGATCGTTATGGGGAACGGCGCCCTCGTGGTACTGGAAGGTTCGGTCCGGGGTCAATTCGAGGAGGAAACGACGCCCCTTGGAGTCGATCAAGAGGGCGGGATCGCCCGCCTCCAGGCTCATGTGAGAAGTGCGAACACCGTGAAGCCCAGCCCCAGGACCATGGAAACGACCACTATCCAAATGACGACCTTGACAAATTGCTTATTCTGCATGCGGTTGGAACTCGATTGATTGGCGGCAACGGTAGACATATGGATTGGCTGTTACGTCTCATTGGCATCAGGGACATCCGCGCCGCGAGCATCGACCGCACCTTGCGCGGCATCCGGACCGGTGACCAACGCGAGCTCTACACCGGGCTCGGCCTCGCGGCTCTCCTCTACGTGAGGAGTACCAGACCACGTCGCCGGCTCATCTTCAGCAAGAAGCTGCCAGAGGGTTCGGCCCTCGTCATCCACCATCGGCGGAGCGGCGACCCCAAGATCGAGGTGATCAAGCCGCCCCGTCCGCCTCAGACCCGGTAGACCTCGACCAGCGTTCGATTCCTCGATCCACGGCGGCGCCCGAAGATGAAGGCGGCGAGGACCAACAGGGCGATTACGACTCCCGCGGCCACGGCCGTGTCACGAGCCGAATCCGTGGTCTGGTTGACCGCCGATGCGATCTCATTGGCCTTTGCCTCGATGTCCTGCCTAGTAATCGTCACGTGCTTGCAACCTCCAGGCCACCAATCCTGCCCCCCCCGCCGCCACCAGCGCGGTCAAGAATTTCGCCAGAACCACCCACCACGCTCCCGAGGGGAGCCACATTTTCAGCCCGTTGTATAGGGCTAGCAC
>Ga0105098_10000216_pt1 | contig 18422 bp, 15 predicted proteins | sample PPLLak21cMay2015_FD_79137 | JGI IMG/M metagenome (GOLD analysis project Ga0105098, IMG submission 79137) | Freshwater sediment microbial communities from Prairie Pothole Lake near Jamestown, North Dakota, USA - PPLs Lake P7 Core (1) Depth... | ecosystem: Environmental > Aquatic > Freshwater >... | reverse complement strand
GCGGCTGTTACCCCAGGAGTGATCCGGAGATGCGACCCAGGCCAGGTTCGTCACTTTCCAGACATCCGCCCCTCCCTGCAAGTTGGCGGTCTGCAACAACTCGGAGGTCGGCCCGAAACTCGGCGTTATCTCGATGCCGATGGCGGCGAGATCCGCCTGAGCGAGTTCGAAATGCACATCCCGGGCGTCATTTCCCGATGTGGTCGCCCAACTGAAGGAGAGACGCTGGTCGTCGCACACGTAGATGCCGTCCTCACCCCGCACACAGCCGTTGCTCGACAACAGCGCTTCGGCGGCCACCGGGTCGTAGGGGAACTGGCCGTTGAAGTGGTCCACATAGTGATCACTGCTGTTCAACCACACCGAGTTCCCGAGGAGCTGGCCCCCGGGAGTGATTGGCCGGACGACCGCCTCCATCATGGCGTCACGATTGATTCCCTGGGCGATGGCCTGGCGGACGTAGAGGTTCCGCAGTCTTGGGTCATCCTGGTTGAAGCCGAAGTACTCCCACACCGGGCCGAGGCCGGTCACCGAGTCGACCTCACCAATGCCGGCGACCTCTTCCAAGAGGGACACATCAGGCTGGGGGTAGATCATGTCGACGTCGCCATCACCCAGTGCGTCCACCTGCACCTCCTCGTCGCCGAGAAATAGGACGTTGAGGGTCTGCACGTCACCGGTTGCATCACCCCAGTAGTTGGGGTTCCGCGCCAGAGTGATCCGCTCCTCAGGCACCCACTCGACGAACGTGAACGGCCCCGTGCCCATCGTGATGGCATCGTCCCAAGCGGAGTTGAACGGCTCGCCCTCGAGGATGTGCGCCGGCAGGATGGAGCTGAAAAGCGTCTGCCACGGCGCATAGATCTCGTCGAAGGCGAAGACGATCGTCTTGTCATCGACGACCTCGTACCCGGTGATCAGGTGGTAGCCCTCCCGACTGGTGATGTCCAGCGCGGGGTCGGCGATGGTCTCGTAGGTAAAGACGAAGTCGGCGGCGGTCACAGGTGTTCCATCGGCCCAGGCCGCCTCCTGACGGATGTTGTACCTGACGCAGAATGTGTCGCGGCACTCGCCAACCACAGTGGTTGTTGGAGCGGCCGTCGTCGTGGTCTCAGGCGCCCTCGTCGTGACCACCGCGACCGTGGTCGTTGGCTCGGCCTCACCGGTGCAAGCCACCGTCGATATGGCCAGGGCGACGAGAAGGGCCAAACGCATTGGAACTGTCCTTCTCATGCCGCAGGTTCGGCGTCGTGCCCCGAATCGAGGATCACAGCATGATGACTTCGGGCCTCGGAGATGAGCGCCTGGATGATCCCGGTCATCGGCAGGGCGAGGATCACACCCAGGGGCCCAAACAGAGCCGAGCCGATGATGATCGCCGCAATCGAGACGGCGGGATGGATCTCCATGGTGCGCTGGGTGATGCGGGGAGCGATCAGATAGTTCTCGATCTGCTGGTAGCCCAGGAAATAGAGGATCACCCACAGCATCGTGCCCAGGCCCCCGGATGAAAGGGCTACGACTGCCGGGAGGATGGCGGCGAGGTAGGTCCCGACCACCGGGATGAATTGGCTGAGCACGCCAACCCAGATCCCCAATGAGACTGCGAACGGGACGCCGAGAATGGTGAGGAAGAGGGCGGTCAGGGTGCCGCTCAACAGCGAAAGGATCAGTCTCGAATAGATGTATCCCCCCATCTTCTCCACTGCCACGTCCCAGATGTGCAACGCGTCCCGCTGCCGGTCGGGCTTCATCGTGGACAGGACCGTCCTCTGCAGCTTCGGGAGCTCGGCCACCATGTAGAAAGCGAAGAGGGCCACCGTGGTCACGAAAAAGAGGAAACTGAAGATGCCCGTCGTGACACTGACCACTCCTCCGAGGATGGTCCCACCCGCGCCAACGATGATATCGGGGAGCCCGGCCGCTTCCTGCTGGAGTGTCTCGGTCGAGATGTCGAGGTTGAACCACTCGTTCAAGTTATTTGACACCGATTCGATGTATCCGGGCAGGGCGTCGATGAGATCGTTGAACTGGTTGACGAACAACGGCACCAGCAGCGCCAGGAAGGCGACGAGGAGCAGGAACACCGTGAGGAAGACGAGCCCCGTGGCGAGCCCACGCCTCCAGCCACGCTTCTCGAGGAAATGGACGGCCGGCTCGATGGCAACGGCAATGAAGAGCGCCACGAACACCATGAAGAGCAGGTTTCTCAGACGGAACAGCAGGTAGACCGCTAGTGCTGTGAGGAGGAGGACACCGGCCACCACCAACGTCCGCCTCCGGAACACGCGATTGTCGAGGCTCTCATGGCTCTCGTTCATCGACGGGAGGTTAGGGCTGGCGGGGCCACTGTATCGGGAGCGACCTAGCCTCGGGCACCACCCATGAGGAGGGCGATGGAAGGTTCAGAAGTGGTCTGGCGGCCGACTCGGGAGAGGGCGGCCGCGTCCAACACGGCTGCATTCATGCGCGAGCACGAGATCGCGACTGTGGAGGATCTGCGTCAGCGGTCGGCCTCCGACCCGGAGTGGTTCTGGGAGGCGGTGGTCGATTTCCTCGGTCTCCCCTTCGAGCGGCCGTGGCGGGCCGTCCGGGACACATCCCGAGGGCATCAGTGGGCGACCTGGTTCGTCGGCGGTGGCTTCAACCTGACCCAGGCCTGTGTCGACAGGTGGGCCGACAACGACGCGGGCCGGATCGCGCTGCGCAGCGAGAAAGAGACGGGTGAGACCCGCGAGCTGTCCTTCGGCCAGTTGAGGGACGTAGTTGGCCGTCTCGGCGCGGCACTGAACGGGCTCGGCGTCTCGAAAGGGGAAGCGGTTGCCGTGTTTCTGCCGATGGGAGTCGAGGCCGTGGTGTCGCTCCTGGCCGTGTCCCGGATCGGGGCGATTTTCATCCCGGTCTTCTCCGGATACGGAGCCGAGGCAGTGGCTACCCGGCTCGGCGACCCGCGGCCCAAGGTCATGATCTGCGCCGACGGTTTCCAGCGCCGCGGCACTCTGATCGAGATGAAGGAGGTCGCCGACGAGGCGATCGAAAGCGCCGGTGGGGTGGATCGAGTGCTCGTGGTCGACTACGCCGGCCGGTCCGACACCCCGATGATCGAAGGCCGGGACGTGTGGTGGGACGATGTGATTCCGGACGCCGAGCCGGTCCCCCCGTTTCCCACCAGCACCGAGGCTCCCGTGCTGATCGCCTACACCTCGGGCACCACCGGCAGGCCAAAGGGAGCAGTCCATGTCCAGGCCGGCCTCACGGTGAAGCTCGCCGCCGAGGGCGCCTTTCACGCCGAGATCGGTCGGGACGACGTCGTGATGTGGGCCACGGACATGGGATGGATCATGGGCCCGTGGATGGTTCTCGCCGGTCTGGCCAACGGGGCAGCCCTGGCCACGTACGACGGGGCACCCGACTATCCCGGCCCGGACCGGCTCTGGGCAGTGGCGGCCAATCTCGGCGTGACCTTCCTCGGGATCTCACCCACGCTCATCCGTGCCTTGCGACCCCACGGGGCCCAGCAGGCCCGCCGTCACGACCTCTCTCGCCTGCACACCTTTGGGTCCACCGGCGAGCCGTGGAACCCCGATCCCTGGTGGTGGCTGTTCGACGACGTCGGAGAGAGGAAACGGCCGATCATCAACATCACCGGAGGGACCGAGATCGGCGCCGTCATCGTTGGGGTCAACATCCTGCAAGGGCTCAAGCCGACGTCGGTGGGTTTCCCATCTTTCGGGATCGACGCCGACATCTACGACACCGAAGGCAACCCGGTGCGTGGAGAGGTAGGCGAACTGGTGATCAGGGGCTCTTGGCCTGGGATGACCCGTGGTTTCTGGGGCGAGCCCGAGCGATACCTCGAGACATACTGGTCCCGTTTCCCCGACGTCTGGGTGCATGGCGACTGGGCGTCGACCGACGACGATGGATTCTGGTTTCTACACGGCAGATCGGACGACACCCTCAACATCGCCGGCAAGCGCGTTGGCCCCGCCGAGATCGAGTCGGCGGTGGTGGCCCTTCCCGAGGTGACCATGGCCGCAGCGATCGGAATCCCCGACGAGGTGAAGGGGGAGTCGATCGCGCTCTACGTCGTGCCCTCGCCCGATGTGGAGCCCGACGACAACCTGACAGCAGCGGTGGTTTCCGCGGTGACCGGGACGATGGGCAAGGCGTTCCGCCCGAAGGATGTCCATTGGGTGGACGACCTGCCCCGAACCAGGTCGGCGAAGATCATGCGCCGGGTGATCAGGGCGGTGGCACTTGGGGAGGAGCCGGGCGACCTGTCCGGTCTGGAGAACCCGGAGAGCCTGAAGGGTCTCTGACCTACTCCGTGCCGGAATCCGCGAAGACCTCGCGGGGAGCTGCGAAATGGCAGGCGGCCAGGGTGTCGAAGTGCTGCTCCAACGGTGGCTCGACCTCGGCACAGATGTCCTGGGCCTTCCAGCAACGGGTGCGGAAATGACACCCGGAGGGAGGGTTGGCCGCGGAGGGCACATCACCCTGGAGGAGGATGCGCTTGTCGGAGTGGAATTCGGGGTCGGGCACCGGCACGGCCGACAGAAGAGCCTGGGTGTAGGGGTGCGACGGATTCCCGTACAGATCCGACTCGACCCCCTCCTCCACGATCTTGCCCAGGTACATCACGGCAACGCGGTCCGAGATGTGACGAACAATCGAGAGGTCGTGAGCGATGAAGATGTAGGAGAGGTTGAACTCGTCCTGGATGTCCTCGAGGAGATTGACCACCTGGGCCTGCACCGAAACGTCGAGGGCAGAGACCGGCTCGTCACAGATGATGATGCTCGGGTTGAGGGCCAGGGCCCGGGCCACCCCGATCCGCTGGCGCTGCCCACCGGAGAACTGATGTGGATACCTGTTGATGTGATTGGGGTTGAGCCCGACCAGCTCCAAGAGCTGGCGAACCCGATCTCTTACCTTGTCCTTGGGGAGCAGATCGGTGTGGATCGCCCACGGCTCGGCAATGATGTCCCCGACCGTCATTCTCGGATTCAGAGACGCGTAAGGGTCCTGGAAGATGATCTGGATATGCCGCCGCAGTTCACGCATGTCGCCCTTGTCTAGCGAGAAGATGTCGGTGCCCCGATAGAGGGCCTGGCCTGCGGTCGGTTCGATCAGACGAAGGAGGGTGCGGGCCACGGTCGACTTGCCACAACCCGACTCACCGACCAGCCCCAGTGTCTCGCCCGGCATCAGGTCGAAGCTGACCCCGTCCACGGCCTTGATCGAGCCGACCTGGCGACGGAACACGCCCTTGCGGATCGGGTAATGCTTGACCAGGTCCTGAACTGAGAGAATCGGCTCAGTCATCTGAGAACACCTCGGCGAAATGACAGGCAGAAGTTCGGCCCTCCAGGATCTCTCGCAACGGGGGGTCATCTGTCCGACAGACGTCCTGGACATAGTCACAACGGGGATGGAATGGGCATCCCGAAGGGATGTGGAGGAGGTCGGGCGGCGACCCCTTGATCGGGGAAAGACGGCCGCCCTTGTGGTCGGGCCGAACCAGAGAGCGCATCAGACCCTCGGTGTAGGGGTGATATGGATGTCGATAGAGCTCACGGATATCGGCGGTCTCCACTATCTCGGCGGCATACATGACCGAGACCTTGTCGGCTACCTCGGCGACCACCCCAAGGTCGTGTGTGATCAGTATCAGCCCCATCCCGGTCTGCTGCTGCAGATCGGCGAGGAGACCCATGATCTGCGCTTGCACGGTGACGTCGAGTGCAGTGGTCGGCTCGTCTGCGATCAGAACATCCGGATCCAGGGCGATGGCCATGGCGATCATGACCCGCTGACGCATGCCACCCGAGAACTCGTGGGGGTAGGCATTGACCCGCTCAGCGGCCGAGGGGATCTTCACGAGGTTCATCAACTCGACGGCGCGTTTGTAGCCCTCGGACTTGGACATGCCCCGATGCTTCTGAAACATCTCCGAGATCTGCCAGCCCACCGTGAACACCGGGTTGAGCGCGGTGAGAGCGTCCTGGAAGATCATCGAGATCCGATCGCCCCTGATCTGGCGTCGCTCCTTCTCCTCCATCTTGAGCAGGTCCTTGCCCCGAAACAGGATCTCGCCGCCGGTGACGAATCCGGGAGGAGAGTCGATGATCCCCATGATGGCCTGGGCGCTGACGGTCTTCCCTGAGCCCGACTCGCCGACGATGGCGAGGGTCTCACCCTTGTCGACTTGATAGCTGACCCGGTTGGCCGCCTTGACCGTGCCGGATCGCATCCGGAACTCGACTTCCAGGTCCTTCACATCGAGAAGCACCCCGGTGTCGGCCGAGCGGGGATCGACGGCTGTGTCCAGCGGCGTGACCTTCGTCATCGCAGCTTGGGATCCAAGGCGTCGCGGAGGGCGTCACCCATCAGGATGAATGCGAAGACGGTCATGCTGAGAAAGAGCCCGGGGAAGAACAACAGGTGCGGGAAAGCGAGGATGCGGTTCTGTGCCGTATTGATCATCAGGCCCCACGAGATGGCGGGCAGCTGCAGACCCACATTGAGGAAGGACAGGGAGGCCTCGGCCGAGATGATGACCCCGACGGTGATGGTGGCATAGACAACGACGGGGGTGATCCCGTTGGCGAGGACGTGACGGGTGATGATGCGCCAGTCGCTGGCACCCAGGGCACGGGCCGCGTCGATGAAGTCGAGCTCTTTGACCGACAGCACCGACGACCGCATGAGCCGCATCATCGTGGGCCACCCGAAGGCAATGAGAACCGCCGAGACCTGCAAGACGCCCCTGCTGCCAGCCAAGGCATTGAGGATCACGAGGGCGCCCAGGATCAGCGGGATGGCGAACATGATGTCGGTGAAACGGGAGAGCGTCGAGTCGAGCCAGCCACCCTTGTACCCGGAAAGAGATCCCAGCGCGACCGCGATGATTGTGGAAAAGAAAGTGACGATGAGACCGATCGAGACCGAGGCTCGGGCCCCCCAAATCGTGCGGGCGTAGTAGTCGCAACCCTGCAGATCGGTGCCAAACCGGTGCTCGGCGCTCGGCGTCTGCAAGGCGTCGATGAGACTGCAATCCCGGGGGTCGACCGAGGTGAAGAGCGTGGGGAAGGCAGCCATGACCACCATGAGGATCACGAGCAACGCCGAGATGATGAACCCGGGCTTGCGCCGCAATTCCTTCCAGGCGTCGGACCAGAGACTGGCCGGCTTGTCCTGCGTGGGCGCCTGAGGAGGAACCACCTCCGGGGTGACCACGTCCGGCGCCAGGACCTCCGCCGGCGTCTTGTTGGTCGTGTCAGTCATAACGGATCCTCGGGTCCAGCACGGCATACATGACGTCGACTACCAGATTGGCGACTGCATAGATAATCACCAGGAGGGTGACGATCCCCACCACCACTGCGCCTTCCTGAGCGATGACCGACTGGTAGAGCGCCTGGCCAATCCCGGGGACGTTGAAGATGGTCTCGGTGATGATCGCCCCTCCCATGAGCGCCCCGAGGTCGATGGCGAGGAAGGTGATCACCGGGATGAGAGAGTTGCGGAAGGTGTGGACCCCGATCACCCGGCGCTGGCTGAGCCCCTTGGCCTTGGCGGTGCGCACGTAATCGGAGCGAAGGTTCTCCACCACGCTGGAGCGGGTGAGTCGGGCTACATAGGCCAATGAGACAGCGGCGAGGACGATGGCCGGGAGCAGATACCCGTACAGACTGGGCGGGTTGCCCGCGGTCACCGGGAGCCAGCCCAATCTCACCCCGATGAAAAGCTGCGCCATGAACCCCAGGACGAAGATGGGAATCGAGATGACGGCGACCGTGCTCACCTTCACCAATGAATCTAAGAATTTGTCTTTTCGAATCCCGGCCCAGACCCCGGCCGTGACTCCGATCACCATTTCGATGATGAAGGCGTAGATGGCGAGACGAAGAGTCCTGGGGAACCTCTCCTTGATGATGTCGAGCACCGGCCGTTGGTTGAAGCTCTCGCCCAGGTCCCCCTGAATGACCCCGGTCACGTAGTAATAGTATTGGACCATGTAGGGCTCGTCGAGGTGGTACCTCTGAACGAGAGTCTGCCTCAGGGAGTCGGGCATCGGCTTCTCGCCTGCAATAGCCCGAATCGGGTCACCGGGGATGGCAAACACCATGGAGAAGATGAGGAAGGTCGCAGCGAAGAACACGAGGACGAATTGCCCGACCCGCCGAATGATGTAGCTCGTCATCGGTCAGTCTTCACCCAATCGCCTCCTCCGCCCCGAAGGTCGAAGCCTCCATCCTCGCCACCCGAATGGAACCATAGTGTGGAGCGGCATCGCGAGGATGCCGCTCCACATTCGGCGACGTTGCCGCCGCCATCGGTCTTCAGCCGCCTGCCGTCAGGTCGGTGTAGACCAGGTTGCCGAACGCGTCGACATAGACGCCTCCGACGTTGTCGCTCCAGGCGAACTGGTTGAGCCCGAAGAACATCGGGATCAACGGAGTGTCAGCACAGGCGATCGCCGCTGCCTCCTGGTAGAGGGGGATGGCAGCTTCGAGGTCGGCCTGTGAGTTGGCCTCGTCGACCTTGGCGTCGTACTCGGGGTTGATGTAGAACGTGCTGTTCGAGCCCGAGGGCGGCACGAACCGGCTGTCCAGCAACAACTGCCAGTAGTTCTGGGGGTGTGGGTAGTCCATACCCCAGCCGAGACGGAACGGGCCGGTGATCTCCTGGCCGTCGATACGGGGCAGGTAGTCGGCGAAGTCGAGCTGCTCGAACGCAACCGTGGTCGGGTCGATCCCGAGCGTGTCGGCCCACATGTTGACTACTGCCTCGACCCAGGCGTCGTGACCGGCACCCGAGTTGAACCAGACCGTGATCGGGCCCTCGATGCCACCGGAGGACTCCCAGAGCGCCGCTGCGGCCTCAGGGTCGTAGTTCCAGTTGTCGCAGACCGTCTCCTGGTAACCGGGTATGACCGGAGCCTGCAGGTTGAATGCAGGAGCGCGAGTGCCATTGAAGATCGGGCTGTCGACCAGCGTCTGCCGGTCGATCGCCATCGACAGTGCAGCCCGGACATCGGGGTTCTCGTATACGGGGTCGTAGAGCGGGAAGGCCAGGTAGTTGATCGACGAGCTCGGTGACTCACTCGAGTTCGGGACCGCTCCCATGACTTCAGCCGCCCGCTCGGGCGTCAGGGCGTCGACGATGTCGAGGTTGCCCGCCATCAGGTCGTTCATCGCGGCATCGACTTCCGCATAGATCTTGAAGGTCAGACCCTCGATCTGCGCCTGGTCCTCACCCGCGAAGTCGGGGTTGGCCACGGTTCGAATCTCTATGTCGTGCTCCCACGACCCGTCCATCATGAACGGACCGTTGCCGATCGGCGCCTCGTTGTACGCAGCCGGGTCGGCGAAGAACGCCTCCGGCAGCGGGTAGTACGCGGTGTACCCGAGTCGGGTCATGAAGAACGTCTCGGGCGCGGCCAGGGTGACCGTGAAGTTGAGGTCGTCGGTGACCGACAGACCACTCATCTCCTCGGCTGCGGGGGGTTGGCCCTCGCAGTCGGCCACGTCGACGTCCTCACCGGTCTCCGGGTCGGGCTCCGTCACGGTCCCGCACTGAAGGTCGGCGTATCCCGCGATCGACGCGAAGAAACCCGACACCTGGGCCGCATTGGGCCCGTATGCCGAGTAGTTCCACGAATCGACGAACGACTGCGCCGTCACTGGCGTGCCGTCGTGGAAGGTCCAACCCTCGTTGAGGGCGATCTCCCAGGTGAGACCCTCGTCGGGCGACTCGATCGACGCGGCGACACCGGTGAGCTGGGGCTCACTGGTCTCCGGGTTGTAGTCGATCAGGCCACGGAACAGGGCGCTGAGCACCGCGTTCCCTTCCGACTCATTGGTGTTCGGGGGCTGCAGGAACTCCGGCTCACCGATGTAGGTCGTGATGATCCCATCGCCGGCCGCGGCGGCCTCGGTGGTATCAGTGGCGGGCTCTGTGGTATCTGTTGGAGCCTCGGTGGTCGCCGTCGTGTCGCCCGACGCCTCCGTGGTTTCTGTTGGTTCCCCGCTGCTACAGGCCGCAAGGAACAGTCCAAACGCAAGAAGAGCGGCAAGCGCGCTCCTCTGTCGTCCCTTTTTCATATGGATTCCCTCCTATGGGCAGACGGGCTGTTACACCCATCAAGCGGGGAGCTTATACACCCACCGCGAGCAACACATAGTGACAACGGGTGGTTTTTTTGGTACCGAACGATCACCCCAACAATCATCGGGGCGGCATCCTGGCCCCGGCGTCGAGACGGATGACCTCACCGTTCAAGAGCGGGTTTTCCACAATCGACTGCACCAGATGGGCAAAGTCCTCGGGGGTGCCAAGACGTCGGGGGAAGACATGAAGCGTGGCCAAGGAGTCCTTGAGCTCTTGAGGTGCGTCAGCCAGCAGCGGGGTGTCCATGATCCCTGGTGCGATCGTGACCGTTCTCACGCCGATTCCGGCCAGATCGCGGGCCAGGGGCAGGGTCATTCCGACGATGCCCCCCTTCGAGGCGGAGTAGGCAGCCTGCCCGATCTGGCCCTCGAAGGCGGCGATCGACGCCACGTTCACGATGACGCCCCGCTCCCCGTCGAGACCGGGATCGTTGTGAGACATGACTGCCGCCACATTTCGGGTCACGTCGAACATGCCGATCAGGTTCACCTCGATCACGAACTTGAACAGGTCGAGGTCGAAGAGCTCACCGTCCCGCGAGATCAACCGCTGCGCCGGCGCCACCCCGGCGGCATTGACCAGGATGTCGATCCGGCCCCACTCCTCGGCGGCGCGGCCGACCGATTCGGCAACAGCGTCTCGGTCCCGGACATCACAGCGGATGAAGCGAGAGCTCTCTCCGAGCGCATCGACAGCTGCGGCGCCGTGGGCATCGTTGATGTCGAGCATCACTACCGATCCCCCACCCCGAACGAAACGGGAGGCTGCACCGAAGCCAAGACCGGACACACCGCCCGTGACCAGTGCCACCGAGCCCTCGATCTTCACGCCGGACCTCCTATTTCGACGAAGCTACCACCGACCCACTCGTCGCCCTGCTGATATGACAGCGATGATCGGTGTCTTCGACTCGGGTGTCGGCGGCTTGAGCGTCCTCACCGAGATACGACGTGAGTTGCCATCCGCCGACCTCTTCTATCTCGCCGACCAGGCTCGGGCCCCATACGGGGTGCGAACGCTCGCCGAAGTCGCCGAAATGACGGCGGAGGCCTCCCGGTGGCTACTCGATCGGGGCGCCACGACCATCACCATCGCGTGCAACACCGCGTCGGCCGCTGCCCTCCACGCATTGCGTGCCATTTATCCCGACGTGCCCTTCGTCGGAATGGAGCCGGCGGTGAAGCCGGCCGCTGTGAGCACCGCCACGGGTGTCATCGGTGTCGTCGCCACCGCCGCCACCTTCCAGGGCGAGCTCTTCGCATCGGTGATGCAGCGACACGCCACAGGTGCGACGGTGCTCACCCGTGCCTGTCCGAGATGGGTGGAGCTCGTCGAGAAAGCTGAGGTCGACGGGCCTGAGGCGAGACAACAGGTGGAGGCATGCCTCGAGCCGATCCTCGATGGCGGCGCTGACACGCTGGTCTTGGGCTGCACCCATTTTCCCTTCCTCGTTCCGCTCATCGAGACTGTGGCCGGGCCTGGAGTCAGGATCGTCGATCCAGCGCCGGCGGTTGCCCGCCAGGTGAGGAGGGTCGCGTCATCGACCGGAGGCTCGGGTGGCCTCACCCTGGCCACATCGGGCGACCCCGAGCGCTTCCGCCGGGTCGCGTACGAGTTGGCGGGGATTGAGTCACTCGAGCCGGTCCTAGCCTGCACGTGGAATGACAGCTGAGACTTTCGAGTCGGCCGTGCGCGACGCCCTCTCACGCGCCCCGGACTCGGCATGGATCCATCGCGACGTGGCTCTCTTCGGCTGGGGAGTCTCCACGAGGATCGACGCCGGCACCGGAGCTGACCGCTTCGACCGGGCCTTGCGAAGGCTCTCCGCGACCACGGCCCCGATGGCTCTGGGGAGCTTCACCTTTGACGAGAATGACGCGGGTTCGGTCGTGGTCATCCCCCAGACACTCATGAGGATCGACCCAACCGGGACTCGGTTCCTGATAGGAGAGCCAAGCGACCTGCCTCCATCAGCGCCTCCCACCGTCTTGCCCGCTGGCCATCTCGGCGACGGCGGGCTCGAGGTCTGGATGCGGCTGGTCAGTGACGCGCTCAATGCGATCCGCGAGCGAGAGGTGGAGAAGGTCGTCCTCTCCAGACGCCTCCCTGCGAGGTTCGAGGATCTGGTGCCCACCCACCTCGTCCTGTCCAATCTCGCCCGCAACGAGCGTGGATCGCACACCTTCCTCGTCGATGGCTTTGTGGGCTCGAGCCCCGAGCTGCTCGTCTCGCTGGCCGGGGGGAGTGTCCGATCGATCTCCCTTGCCGGATCTGCCGATCCCGGCGACCCCGCCTCGGCAGGCTTCTTCGACACCGAGAAGATGACGCGGGAGCATGCTCTCGCTGCCGATTCGGTCGACACCGCCCTGACGCTCTTCTGCACCCGTCTCGGGCGCTCGGAGAGAACGGTCGCCACATACGGAGACATCCAGCACCTGTCGACCGTCTTCGAAGGCGATGTCCGCCCGGGAACCACCGTGACCGACTTGCTGGCGGCCCTCCATCCGACTGCGGCCGTGGCGGGGACACCGACCAAGACCGCGATCGAGTTGATCCGTGAGCTCGAGGGCCACGAGCGGGGGAGATACGCCGGTCCCGTGGGCTGGTTCGACCGGGACGGGGAGGGGGAATTCGCCATCGCCCTCCGCTGCGGGGAGATCCACGGTGTGGAAGCGACCCTCTACACCGGTGCGGGGATCGTCGACGGCTCCGACGCGGTCATGGAGTTCGAAGAGACACAGATCAAGCTGCGGCCGATGCTGGGGGCGCTCGGTCTCAGTTAAACGTGGCGCACACCGCTCGCGAAGTGTCGTCCAGGCCCCGACGAGTCTTCAGATCGGCCTCGCGCTCGACCGGAACGACGACGACATGTGGTCCGCCTGCGTCGAGCCGACTCTTGATCGTGGCCCCAAGATCATCGACATCCTCGACGACGGAGGCTCCCAGGTTGTAAGCGGCCGCGACCCGGCTCAGGTCGAGATTGTGGGGCGCGACGAACAGGCGCTCGAAGGAAGGGGCGTGCTCCGCCTGTGGTAGCAGGTCGAACAAACCGCCACCGCCGTTGTCCACGACCACGAACACCACATCGCCGACTTCGTCCGCCACGAGACCAGTGGCGTCATGGAGAAACGAGAGGTCACCTGCGAATGCCACCGCACCTGTCGTGGCCGAAGCGGCGCCCAACGCCGTGGAGACGAAGCCATCGATGCCCGATGCACCGCGATTTGCGATGACCCTGGCCGTGTTGGCGACATGTGCGTCCACGTCCCTGATCGGCATTGACGAAGCCGCGATCAACGTCGCCTGATCGAAGGGGTCGAGGGCTCGGGCCACTGCCGGGCCGGTGGGCGTCTCGTCGGCAGAGAGGTGGTCGTCCAGTGCCGACCGCATCGCGGCGTCCGCCCTGAGCCACGAGCGGAGCAATCGGTCGTCCGGAGCCGGTGAAAAGCCGTCGAGGGTTTGCGCCGGATCGGCCTGGAGAAGATGGCTCGAATGACGGCGCGGGTCGTTCCACGCACCCCAGCGGTCGACCTGCACCTGCGGCACGGGCAGTGACGTGAGTGATCCGAGGCGGTCGCTGGGCCCGGTCCGGCCAACAGTCACCACCAGGTCAGGCTCAAGGCTCGTGGGCACACCCGTCACCAACACGTGGTGATAGGTAGTGACCACGTCGAAGACCCGGAGCCCGGACGTGGCGGTAGCGAGCACAGGCCAGTCAAGTCTTCCAGCGGCCTCGAAGACATCCTTCGGGTCGAAGTCACCGTCGCCGACGATGACCAGGCCTCTACCCCCCAACCCGAGGGCCGCTCCTACCGGCCTTGCCTGCTGGTGTCGCTGCCAGGGCTCCTCGCCCGGCCGCCCCTCGATGGGGTGCCGGTAGGGCTCGGCCCGGGTCCGCCCGTCATCGGAGACGGGGACCGTCGGCTCGCGAAACGCCACGTTGAGATGAACCGGTCCGGGGCGGCCGCCATGTCCCCTGGCCCTTGCGACGGCCTGGGAGACGCTCGACCGCCAGTAGCCGTTTGAGTCACGATCGGGCTCAGCGGGCGGGATTCCACATGACCAGCGGACCTTCTCCCCAAAGATCCGTGCCTGGTCGATTGTCTGATTGGCCCCAACATGGAGGAGATCGGGGGGCCGGTCGGCCGAGATCAGGATGAGAGGAAGTAGCGACAGGTCCGCCTCGACCACAGATGGCAGGTAGTTGGCAAGCGCGGTCCCCGACGTGGCCAGTGCCACCACGGGGGTCTGGGTCGCCCTGCTGCGGCCGAGGGCATGAAAGGCGGCGGATCGCTCATCGAGGACGACCCTGGTCTCCACCCCGGCGTGCTCCTCGAAAGCGATGGCCAGGGCCGCCGAGCGGGAGCCAGGCGAGATGACCACATAGTCGACACCGTGCCGGTGCAACTCGTCCACGATGACTCGGGCCTGGGCGGTGCTGGGGTTGGGCTGTGTCATTGGAGACTCGATTGGTCATCTCGCGATCTCAAGTGAGCACCTCGGCCGCGTTTCGGACTTTACGCAGGAGCTCGGCGGACCTGTCACGGTCGGGCCGCCACCGGACCAGCAACTCAGGGTCAGGCTCGGGGCGGCGGACTTCGAGCTCCCCGTTCATCGAGACCAGGGGGAAGCGGGTGGGATCGCCTTCGATCAGTGACACCGTCCCCAGCCCGCAGGCGTACGGGAGCTCGGGTAAGAGAGAAGCGACCAAGAGACCGGAGTAGATCCCGATCGAAGTCTCCAGAGCCGACGACACGACGACGGGAATACCGGCGCGCGCAGCAATGTCGAGGGTCCTGACCACGCCGCCCAATGGCTGAACCTTCACAACGAGGATGTCGGCGGCGCCCATGGACGCAACCTCCAGCGGGTCCGGCCGGAGACGGACCAGCTCATCGGCAGCGAGCGGAACATCCGTCATCTTCTTGAGCTCGACCATGTCCTCGAGGCTCGTGACGGGTTGCTCCACGTACTCCAGGTTGAAGCGGGCATAGGAGGCGAGACGGATAGCGGCAGTCTCGAGGTCCCAGCCCGCGTTGACGTCGATGCGGATCTTGCCCTCAGGCCCGATGGCCGCCCGGACAGCCGCAAGACGTGCCTCGTCCTCCTCCATCGTCTGGCCGGGCTCGCCCACTTTTACCTTTGCCGTGCCGGCACCCGACTCCAGGACGAGCCGCACAGCCACCTCGGGCGCGACCGCCGGCACAGTCACGTTGACCGGGATCGTGGCCCGCCCCGGTTCGGGGAGGACACTGCAAGCGGCTTCGAGTGCCGCAGCCAGCCACCGCGTCGTCACATGAGGCGGGTAGTCGGGGAACGGTGAGAATTCACCCCACCCGGCCGGGCCTTTGATGAGGACTGCCTCGCGGTGATCCACCCGGCGAAAACGGTGACGCATCGGTATACGGATGGGATACAACTCGAGGGCCTCCAGCACGACACTCATCCGGCCTGGGCCTCCCGCAGGTAGTCGATCAGGCGCCCCACCTGATCGTCGGTGAGGGACGAGGAGAAAGATGGCATCCTCCCCCGTCCCTCGACGATGGTCAGCCGGAGATACTCGTCCGGCTGTTCGGCGGCGTTCGTGCCGGGGCCCAGCGGTGGGCCGACGCCACCTTCGAGCTGGTCGCCGTGGCAGTTGGAGCAGAGCTGGAGGTAGATCTCCTCCCCGCTTGCGTCGGCATCGGGGCGGCCCACGCATGCGGCGACCACCACACCGAACAGGGCCACGATCGCCAGACGCCTCATCGTGTGCGATGGTATGGATCGCCGGGCCAGGGCTTCAATCGGCCCGCCGACTCGCCGCCCATCCGGCGGCGAGGTCCCGCACCATCTGGGACTTCTCCTTGGGAACGATGAGGACGACGTCCGGCGTCACCACCACCACCAGACCCGCAACTCCCGCCATGGCGACCGTCTTCGAACCGGATCGGACATAGGAATCCGCCACGTCGACAGCCACCACATCGCCGTTGAGAGAATTGCCGCTCCCGTCGCGATCGCTCAGCTCCCAGACCGAGTGCCACGAGCCCACGTCGCTCCACCCAGCGTCGAGCGGGACCACTACCGAGTTCTCCGCATTCTCCATTACGGCGTGGTCGATCGAGGTCGCCGGTACGTCCGAGAAGGTCTCATCGAGAGTGATCGTCCCGGCCCGCTCGGCGGGAAGGGAAGCCTCGACGCCCGCCAGTATCTCGGGAACCTGCCGCCTCGCCTCGCTGAGGATCTGACCTGCGCCGAAGACGAACATTCCCGAGTTCCACAGGTGCTGCCCGTCGGCGGCGAGACGGGCTGCCTCGTCCTCGTTGGGTTTCTCCTTGAATCGGTCAACCCGGAACCCGGACCCCACAGGCTGTCCCTTCTCGATGTAGCCATATCCGGTCTCGGATCGGCTCGGTTCGACACCGAACGTGACCAAGGCACCGTCGCCGGCCAGTGCGACTGCTTTGGTCACTGCCTCGCCAAATGCCGGACTGTCGCTGATGACATGGTCCGCGGGGAGGAGCACGAGGATGTCGTCGGGATCCGAGATCAGGGCGGCTGCCACCACCGCTGGCGCAGTGTTCCGCCCCGATGGCTCGACCAGGATCGTGGCCGTCTCGATCGCTTTGCTGGCCAGCGATCTCTCCACGGCAGGAAGATGATCGCGGCCCGTCACCACCGTGACGGTCGTGCCCAGACCGAGCTCGCCTACGCGGCCCAGCGTTGACTCGAACAGAGGCTCACCGAGAAGCTCGAGGAATTGTTTGGGGGCGTTCGTGGTCGAAAGAGGCCAAAGACGAGTGCCGGACCCGCCGGAGAGGATCACAGGCCGGACCGTGGGATTCACCCGGCGAGGGTACCCCTTGCGGGTGCCTGGCTCGTGCTACGTTGCTGACCCTCTGAGATGAGCGAACTCCTACTCATCATTCACATCCTCGCCGCCGCGGCATGGATCGGCGGTGGCCTGCTCAATGGCTTCGTCGCTCCACGAATCAGCCGTAGCGGCGTCGAAGGTGCTGCCCTCGCCTGGGCACGAGTGGCGGCACAGGCCGGAACCCGCTACTTCAACCCGGCGGGATTGCTCACTGCCCTGAGTGGGATCGGTCTGGTCGTGGTGAGCGACGCCTATGACTGGAGCGACACGTTCGTCTCGATCGGCATCGCCGTCGTGATCGCAGCCGGGCTGATCGGTGCCTTGGTTCACCGCCCGGGCGGAGAGCGGATCATCACCGCCCTCGAGTCGGGAGACCGGGCCGCCGCTGCCCAGGACGGAAAGCGGGCGGCGATCTGGGGAGCGGTGACGATCGTGCTGTTGATCGTCGCCGTCGTCGTGATGGTTCTCAAGACCGGCGCTGGCTAGCCAGGCCCGTCGGCTTCAGTCTGCAACCCCGATGGAGATGTAGCCGCATTCGGCACAGATCTGCCGGACGATGCCGATGCCACCAGGGGCTTCGACGAACTCATGTTCATGTGAGGTCTTGTTACGGGCGAACGCGGAACGGACCGCGCCCAGCAACCCGCTCTTCTCACCTTCGGGTGCCGGGGCACCGGCAAAGAGCAACTCCAGGTCTGGCTCGAGCGATGCGGTCTCGTCGACGTGGAGATGATCGAGGTCGACCACCATCTGTGGCCTGAACGTCTGGTCGGCTGTGGGAACCACCGCCAATTGCTCTGCCGGGACCGGGAAGGCGGATTCCTCGATTCCCGTCTCTTCCACCCCAACGGGGAGAGCAGGAGCGGGCGCCGAAGGTGCCTCGTCGGCGAAGATCGGATGGTCTTCCTCGGTTACCAACTCCACCATTTCGACATCGGGGCCGTGGGCCTCTTCAGTGACCTCTTCTGTGACTGCCGGCAAGTGCTCGAGAGTGAGGAGGGCGTCGGCGTCGGGAGGCAGGTCGTCGTACGGCTCTTCCTCGATCGGCGGCTCCTCCCATGCCTCGTCCCAGAACGGAGCGGCGGCTTCCTCTGCGCGGGGTCGCTCGACCCGCCTCGGGATCAAACCCGGGCCTGGCCGCAGTGGGGCACGGAGCTCGGGCTCCGCATTCTCGATCGCAATGGTCTCCGAAGGGGGCTCGATCTCTGGTGCGAACGCCGACTCATCCAGGGTGTCGACCAGCAGAGCTTCGGTGGGCTGCTCCGCGCTCGGGACATTCTCAGGGTCGAGGGCCTCGTCATCGGGCTCTGCGACCGGTTCGACCTCGACCAACTCGGTGTCGACCAACTCGGTGTCGACCAACTCGGTGTCGACCAACTCGGTGTCG
>Ga0105098_10000215_pt1 | contig 18486 bp, 29 predicted proteins | sample PPLLak21cMay2015_FD_79137 | JGI IMG/M metagenome (GOLD analysis project Ga0105098, IMG submission 79137) | Freshwater sediment microbial communities from Prairie Pothole Lake near Jamestown, North Dakota, USA - PPLs Lake P7 Core (1) Depth... | ecosystem: Environmental > Aquatic > Freshwater >... | reverse complement strand
GTTTTTTTCAAGTGAGCCCAGCAGAGGTGAAAGCGGAAAGCCTTTAACCTGGGAGCAAATTAAACATATTTCTTATGGGGAGTTAAATCTCACCCCCGAAGATTTGGAGCGCTACAAGCCTGAGTTTTTTAGATTGAAACTTGAAGGCATGCGCGAGGCTCAATTTCAACAGTATAAAAACGAATGGGAGCGCACTCGATGGCTAGCTACTATTGTGCTGTCACCACATCAGAAAAAAGGCAAAGGCATCAAGCCGCGCGATTTAATAGAGTTTGAATGGGAAAAGCCTAAACTGAACGTCGTTGAAATTGTAACCCAAAACAAGCACATATTTGATAAATTGCGACCATGAAGGCAATAAAGGCCCTTTACAACCTACTTATTAATGATGTGGACACAGCGGCCGCCGTCACCAATAGGATTTATCCTGTGCGCGTGCCACAAGGTTTAACTTTCCCTGCAATAGTTTTAACGCAAATAACACGCGAGGCCAACGAAACAAAAACGGGCTATTCCATTACAGATGTGGCGCGAGTTCAAGTCACCATTTTAGCCGATACAGCAACCGAGGCAATGACGATAGCGGAGTTAGTGCGCGAGGCCATGTCGCCCGTGCTCCCTGCAATTTATAACACTATTTATGTTAGCAACATTGCGTTTTTGGACGAACAGATTTTAATCGATGACGACGGCGATGAATTAGGCGTGTTTTACATTGCCCAGGATTATAACGTGCACTTCAATAACGCCATTGTGAGCACGGGTAATCTATTGCTTGAAGATGGTGGATTTATGTTGTTAGAAAATGGCGATAAAATAATATTATGATTAAAAGATTAGGCGTCGTTTTATTTGCAAAACTGCAAGAGCTAGCCAAAGGTATAGCCGAAGGCGTGAGCATAGTGCTGCAAGGAAATAAGAAAATGGAGGCTAGCTCCAAGAAAGTTAGTAAATCTATAGAGCAAAGCTTCGGGCAAGGCGCAAAAAATGCCATCAAGCAAACCGGTGAGCAGATGCTCATTCAAACCGATATTTTGCGAGACCTTGAAATGGGTTTAAAGAAACTAGAAGAGCAGCAAAAATCTACGGGCAAATATGATTTTCAAGCACAAGCCAAAATAAACAAGGCAATAAAGGAGCAAACCCAGGCTATTGCAGATCAGAAATTCGCGCTGCAAGGTTTGAAGATGCAGCAACAAGAAAGCAAGGCGGCACTTTCTGAAAGCCGCGCTGTTGCTGAGGACAACTCTCAGGCAATGGAGGCTTTAAGCCGTGCAGTTAATGCAGCTGCAATGGCTACGTTGTTGCTAGGTGACGATAATAAAAAATTACAGCCTGCAATAAATGCCGTGCGCGTTGTTATGGCAGGAGCAAGCGCTGCAATGGCGCTATATAATTTGTCATTGCGCGAAAATAACGTGCTTACAATGCTTAGCGGAAAGCTTCAAAAGGCTTACGCTGTAGTGGTTGGAACGTCAACGGGAGCAATGAAGATGTTTAGAATTGCCCTAGCATCTACGGGGGTTGGAGTGCTTATTGTGGCATTGGGTGCGTTGGTTGCTAAACTGATGGAGACGACAGAGGAAACATCTAATTTAGCAGACGAAATTGAGCGCATAGATACAGATTTAGACGGGTTCAGAACCAAGGTAGAAAACGTAGCCTCAGAATGGGAGCATTGGATGAATGTTCAAATAATTGCCGCAAAAATGGCAGGCAAAGGCGAAAAAGAACTTCAAAAAATTAGAGATGAAGCCTACGACAATCAAATAAAAAACATTGAGGCGCTTATTCAAGAAACCTACAACGCAGAAGAGGAAGCGCAAAAAGCCGCAAAAGGTCAAATAAAAGACCAGGCAAAATTGACCAAAGAATTAAATAAAATATTTGCAAAATACGAATCCGAAAGAGCTAAATTAGACCAGGATGTATTTGCATTAAGGCGAAAAAAAGAACTTGAAAATTTACAGCTTGATTACGAAATTAACCAAGAGCAGAAAAAAATAAACGAGGATAAATTAAAATCATTTTTAAAAGCAGAAGAAGAAAGGCAAAAAGGATTTAAACAGTACCGGGCAGAGCAATTATCTGAGGAAAAGAAATTTCAACAGCTTTCTATTGAGCAGATGCAAGAAGGCAAAGCCAAAGAGCTTGCTCAGTTAAAATTTAATTTTGAAAACGAAATTGCAGAGGTTAAATATAGCCAAGAATTAAAAAAGGCTTTAACCGATAAATATAATAAAGATGTTGCGGCGGTAAATACCAAATATTCAAATCAAGAACTTCAAGCCATAGGCGCAAACCTAATGGCTTACGTCAAATTTGAACAAGCTAAAAGAGATGCGCGTTTAAAATTCAACAAGAAAGCCAACGCCGAAATACTAGCAGAACAAGAAAAATTTAATCAGAAAGTAAACGAGCAGTTTAAAAATGCTTTAAATCAGTTTACGCAAACGGTTGTGTCTGAGGTTTCAAACAGCATCAAACGAGCATTTGAAGGGGTTAGTGAAAGCTCACAAATAAGCTTGAAAATACTTGAGATGCAACAAAAGGAACTTGAAAAAACCATGAAAGATGTGGAGCGCAGTGATTTAGAGCGCTTACAAGCAAGGCAGCAATATTTGAAAAATGAACAGGACATCATGGATGCAACGCAAAGCAACATGAGTAAATTGTTTAAAAGTATTTTATTGGGTGTTGCGGATTTCTTGATTCAATTAGGTACGGGTTTAGTAGTTGCAGCAACGGCAACAGATGCATTTTTTCAATCACTTAAATCAAATCCTAAACTTGCAATCGCTGCAGGTTTAGCGGCAATTACTGCAGGTGTAGCAACCAAGGCCGTGATTGAACGCGGGCCTAGATTTGCGAACGGTGGTATAGTAAGTGGCCCTACATTGGGACTAGTGGGCGAGTATCCTGGAGCATCAACAAACCCCGAAGTTATAGCGCCATTGGACAAGCTGCAATCTATGATTAATGGAACAGGCGGCGGAGAGGGTGGATATATAGCGGAGACGCGAGTAAGTGGCCGAGATTTGGCAATAGTTTTGAACAGATATAATAAAGACGCACAACGTGGCTAGGAAATACTACGGCATAATAGACGACATAAACGGCGACACATACACCGTTGAACTTTGGGACGCACCAAGCGGCTCACTTACGGGTGGAACACAATTGCCATTGGCAGGCGATGGCTTTGTTTTACAGCAACAGGGTGAAGGTGACGCGCTTTATGAAAACCCAATACGCAAAACCAAAGTTAACGCGACATTTGTCGTAAATAGTACTGCAGATCACACGTTTTTTAAAACCATAGGAGTAGATGACGAAAATAAATACGCGCTTGTAATTTGGAAGGGCAGCAATTTATTTTGGGTGGGCCGCGTGTTATCTGATTTGAACGAATACCAATTAAGACCAGAGTTAAACACAACATACGAAATAGGTAGTGTCGACTGCTTATCTCTGATGAATGAGTATTATGTAGACCCTGATTGGTTTAGTGCGGCTGATAGGCTTAATATGCTTGATATTGTGCGCCAAAGTTTAGCGCAAACCGAACTTCCTTTATATTGGAATCACCTGGGCAAAGGCTCTCAGTATATTTTAGATGCAATAGAAAGCAAAACGCCGCGAGTTGAGGCCTTAAAAAAATATGAGTTAAGCATAAATGCGGCAATAAACGATTATCAGGTTTTTTACAATCAAAAGGTATCTGATGCCAATTGGAAAGGATGGGTAGATTGCGAGACCATAATAAATAACATATTGCTTGCAATGGAGGCTAGATTAGTGCTTGATAATGGCAAGTATTATTTTTATCAGCCCGTTGAATTTGGTGTTGCGTCAACTATTTACTATTCATTATATGGAACAGATGGCACACTTACTTTTTCAAATAACTATCTTCATCATGTTGGTGTAAGTACAGCGCTATCTACAAGGCCACAATTTCAAAGCTTCCCAACTATTACGCATCAAGCTGCAGTAAGAGAGTTTTTATTTAAGTGGACTAGAAAGGCATTTTCTAGAGAGGTTAGAATAAACGCAAATCAATCGACCGCAGATTTAACAGTGGGGCCTATAAATGCCACATCAGGGCCAAAGATTTTAGTTTACGCTAATTTAAATTGGGATTATATTTATAACCCAGTGCCTGGTACTAGTTTCTATAATGAAATATTATTTAGAATTTACACCTACAACAGCACAACAGGGGCATTTCAAAAATACGATTACAATGATCAAACATGGGTAGCTTCGGCAACTAAGCCCGATTATGAGATAATTTTAATTCAACGCAGAGACGAAAAAACCACAAGAACGGGATTATTCAACAGCGTTAAAAGCGTTGACTTTACTAGGACGTTTTCAAGCTCTACGGGTGTAGATGCTATTTATTGCGAGTTTGGAATATTAAACACATCAAGTGTTGCGTTTTCGGGGGCCTCTACTAAAACAAGGCTATCAATATGGGGCAACACCAACCTATTTCAACAAGATGATTTACCTAGGACAATAAGCGTAACAAACACCGATAACGTTACGGCTTCCAAAATTGTCGAGCTAGATTCTGCAATTTATCAAAACAACCTAAGCCTTGACGACGTTGGAATGATTTATGATTTAAACACCAATACTATACCGACAGCCTGGGCAACAATGAACGCAAGTTTAAGCGCGCCATTATTACAGCGAAACGGTACAGATTGGATGTCAATTTATAAATTTTCGCCTATTTTATTACAGGGGAGTTTTCACGATGCGGGCAATTATTTGCGCGTTAAATCAATTTATTTTGATAGTGACGTATATCACTGGCAAGGTGGAAGTTTTTACGCGCAATCGTGCCGCTATGAAGGCGAATGGCTTAAAGTTGCATCAGATTACGGCAACATAGTAACAGGTGGCGAGCTTGATAGCGATGAAATAGATTTAGGCGACCAAGGCAGCGAAACGCTTTTAAGATTGTCTCAACAAACTGAAGATTTGCGCGAGGCCATTGGTAATGTTTACGATGCTGTGCCTTATCATATAAGCGAGGTGTCTGCAGGATCTCCAACCACTACGCCAATTATCGACACAGCCTTTGACGTAAAAGTATATTTTGACCAATCTGAAAGCTTATTAAAATGGGATTTACAAGAGGAAGGCAAAGTAACCACCATAACCACAGCAACCTACAACGTAACCGGCTACACTGAGCTATATTTATGCGATACCACAGCGCACGGAATAACAGTAACGCTTCCAAGCGCGGCCGATTACAAAGGTCGCCGTTATATATTTAAGAAAACAAAGGCAACTCATAGCCTCGCAATCCAATCGACGGCCATAGATGATGGAACCGAAATTTCCATGAATAACAAAAACGAAGCTATAACGGTAATGAGTGACGGGTCGCAGTGGTGGGTAATCGCTAAGTTCCCATAATTTGTAACAGCGGGGAGTTATTAGTTTGGTATTTTCGCCGTATGGCGGATCAGAAAATTAGTCAATTAACGACCATTGTCACCGTTGACAATAACACGGATGTCTTGCCAATAGTTGACACATCCGCAGCACAAACGAAAAAAGTAACTCCTGCAGCTTTAAAAACTGCACTTGCTCTAAATAACGTAGACAATACTAGCGACACTGACAAGCCAGTAAGTACGGCAACTCAAAGTGCTTTGGATGCAAAACAAGCAACGTTGGTTTCAGGCACGAATATTAAGACTATAAATTCTCAATCCTTATTGGGTTCAGGGAATATTGATATTTCGGGAAGTGGTGGGGTTACTACCCTTGATGGGTTAAGTGGTGCGATTACATTGATTGAAGGTGCAAACGTAACCATAACCGATAACGGCACAAATCAAATCACTATTGCGGCTGCAAGTGGTGGAGTTACCGACGGTGACAAAGGTGATATAACCGTATCAGGTAGTGGAGCAACTTGGACTATTGATAACGGAGTTGTAAACAATGATAAATTAGGCACAGGAATAGACGCTGCAAAGTTAGGTGACGGAAGTGTAAGCAATACCGAGTTTCAATATTTGAACGGAGTTAGTAGTGCAATTCAAACGCAATTGGATGCAAAGGTTGACGAAAACGCTGCAATCACAGGAGCGACAAAAACAAAGATAACCTACGATGCAAAAGGGTTAGTTACCGCTGGGGCAGATGCAACAACGGCAGATATTGCAGATAGCAGCAATAAAAGATATGTGACTGATGCACAATTAACCGTAATAGGTAACACAAGCGGAACGAACACGGGCGATAATGCGACCAATTCGCAGTATTCAGGTTTGGATGCAGCAAAAACAAATAAACTAATTACAACCAACCGCCAAACTGCATCGTATACACTTGTTTTAAGTGATGCTGACAAGTTGGTCGAGATGAATGTGGGGAGTGCGAACAACTTGACTATTCCATTAAATTCTTCAGTTGCATTTCCAACAGGGACTCAAATTTTACTTGCCCAATACGGGGCAGGTCAAACGACCATAGTTGCAACAAGTGGAGTGACGGTTAGAAGTAACGGAGCGAAATTGAAACTGAACGTGCAGTATAGCGGTGCTACTTTGATAAAGATAGGCACTGATGAGTGGTATTTATTCGGAGATATAGTAGCATGATTTTAGCAACACACGGAATTATAGGTAGTTCAATTGTGCAGTTTAGCGCTGCTGCACTTGAATCTCAATTTAATGATAGAGTAGTTGCTGCTGGTGGTTCATTAACATCTACCGAAAGGTCTGCTTTAGTTACATTGATTAACGATTTAAACAATTACGGCATTTGGACTAAAATGAAAGCCGTTTACCCTATGGTTGGAGCAAGTGCAGCAGCGTGTGCACAGAATTTAAAGAGTAGTAGTTTTACAGGTACATTTACAAGTGGTTGGACATTTGCAAGTACAGGAGCAAAACCTAATGGTACGAGTGCATTTATGAATACCTCTTTAAATTTATCTACACAAACAACATTGTACAATGTGGCTTATTCAAATTATATACGCACATTATCAAGTAAAGGTATAGATATGGGCGTAACCGATAGCACATCTCCATTATATATAAATGAAGGATGGTTTTCCTCAAATTATAATGGTTTTTTACAAGGCGGTTTTTATGATAATGATAACGGACCATTGGCAATTAAGGTTAGCACTACAAATAGTCGGGGATTTTTTGTGAGTTCAATAACATCTCAAACAAATACTTTTGTCACTCAAGGCAATACATTAAAAGGACAAGTAACGACTCTAAATTTAACAACTCCAGCAAACACCACAATAGTATTAGGAGGGGTTAGGAACGCAAATGGTGGTGGTGTAATTGAATTTTCTAACAAGGAAACTTGTTTTGCATCAATTAGTGATGGCTTATCAACTACCGAAGCCGCTAATTTTTACACCGCAGTACAAGCATTTCAAACAACCCTTTCACGTAACGTATAATGATAGGCTATATTTTAACCGAAAACCAAGCAAACGAAGTACAAGGCAAATTTGTTAACCCTTACTGCTTCATAAACTGCGTTCAAGACATCAACGATGTGTGGTTCTTTTTCGGCAACGAGCAAGACAAAGAGACTTTTAAAGATTCTGAATATATGTGGTTGTTTGACCTCCCGCAAGGCGAATATATACCTAAACCAACACCTAACCCATTCGATGAAACTACCCATAACCTTTGACGAATTTAAAAGCGACCCAACCAAGGCAATAACCTTTTTGATGTTGGTCGTTGTGAGTGTGCTGTATTATAGGGCTGAACGCCAAAGTAAAGCCATCAATGACCGATGTGAGCAGCGGTTGGAATTATGTGAGGCAAAGTTAGAAAAAATGTCCAAGATGTTAAAAACGCAAGATTCATTGTGTAGTGCGTTAATTACTGAAATAAGCATTTATAAAAATTTAGGTAAAATATGAAACTACTTTACGGAATAGCAATAATAGCCTTAATTATGGCGGTTGCAATTGAACCTGATGTTGAGCAGAAAGCCGAGGAGCAAATCCACCACTCCGAAATGATGTGCGATTCTGCTGCAATGGTTTTAGAGGAGATCCACAATTTGAACGATAGCCTATTAATTGAAAAATACTTTTATGAAAATAAGTGAGTTATTCAAAGGGGATAAAGGCGAATTTTCGTCCAAGAGGTTTGTTGGTATTTTTGGCGCTTTGGTCCTATTTGGCTCTATGGTTTATTATAATAGCGATAAACTCGTTGAAGCGGTGGAGTTCATCACTATATTTTCGCTTGGTTACACGGTTATAGACAAATACACCAATGGCAAAAACAACGCAAGTCAGTAAGCACCGAGAAAAACCAAAGCGCAAGCGCCCAGGTGTACATTCTAAAAATAATAAACCATGCAAAAAATATCGTGGGCAGGGGCGATTATAATTTTATTAGCTAGCTGCTCAGCTGAGTGGCACCATGAGAAAGCGTGCAAAAAAGCGCCTATTTATTGTATGGAGTGGGTGCGGCTTGATACGGTGTTGTATCGGGATAGTTTCGTTTATCATCGCGTTGACACCACCGAATTGATAGATACGATTACAATTGATACGGGTAGCATTCAGGTAAAAATCGTGCGTCATCACGACATAATCCGCACCTATGTCAAACAAAAGCCCGACACAACAAGAATAACAATAACAAAACAAATGCCGCCGCGCATTATTTACCGAGATAAGGTAAATTGGTGGTGGTTAATTTTAATACCTTTATTATTATGGCTAATTTACAAGAAGTAAACTTCGACTACATTAAAAAATGGGAAGGCGGTTTATCCTGGCATAAAAAGGATAGCGCTTCCAAACATCCGGTGCCATCTACTGTGGCGCATCCTAACCCTAAAGGCATTCACACCAATATTGGAGTAACTTGGATGGCGTGGAGCACTATCTATGGCCGTAGCGAGGAATCTATAAAAGATTTTTATGTGATGCCTAAGGACAAATGGGTGAAAGTTTACAAGTGGTATTGGGATTTGGTAAACGGATCACAAATCGAAAGCCAAGTGATTGCTGAATGGCTTGCGGATTGGGCGTGGGGCTCAGGCGCAAATGCGGCATTTCAGATGCAACACTTTTTGAATCACAACGGATATATTTTAACCGTTGACGGAAAAATAGGGGCAAAATCGGTTAATGCCATGAATGCGCTCATAAAAGAAAAAGGCCCTGCAGAAATCTACAAGGCCCTATATACTTGGCGCTGCGATTGGATTAAACGCCTTCCGTCATTTCGTGACTTTGGTCGTGGGTGGATGAATCGATTGGAGGATTTTCATGCATGGGCGCTAAAAGAGCTTCAACACGAGAAACCGTAACCGGTTGCACGTCCTGCACCTCGAATTCAGTGTGCATTCCCATCATGATTTCGGGCGCGTAAAGGCGACCAAAAAAAGCAGCTGAGCGATATTTTAGCATAAGTTCGGGCATGGTTTTCCATTTGCTGCCTGCTTTGGTTAGCCATCCTTCATCTTTGGCCATTTGAATAGTTACCCAGGGACCTTCTAAAATGGCGCCGGTGTCTTTTTCTGTTGCAACTGCACGGCATTTATCTTCTGTAGCCTCAAAGCGCAAAGCCGTAAACCTTCCACAGGCATTTAATGCCGCAATGATAAACGTGCTGCTCCATGAAGGGCGGCCGTGAATGATGTGAAGATTTTGCATAACCATAAGCGGCGAGGCTCCTATTCTGTGCGCCATTTCCAAGGCCACAAGCGTGTTGGCTACATTATTTTGATAATCCTTTGGAATCATTGTTGAGGCTGCAAGTGCCTTAGCCTTGCGCACAATTAAATCGTAGCTTTCTTCTGGGGTGTGGGTGATTTGTGTCATTTGTTTTTTATTTCTGCGTTATTTAATATATCGATAAATACTTGGAGGCTAATCCATTTAATCCATTTTCCATTTTCATCATAAGCACCTACGCGAGATATTGTGATATTATTTCCCTTTGCAAAATTACCTTGAGTTAGTTCGGCTTTGCTTATTTTGTAGTATGCAATCTCATTTTCCATAATTCGGTAATTGTAATTTTGCTAAACCATTGTAACCGGGCCATTCGTTGAGCTGTGTGCACTGCTTCCAAGCAATGTAGTCCTCTTGATACTTTTGCCTTCCTGCTTGAATGTCGGTATCTTCAATAACGTAACACGCTACAGCAAATGGAGCGGTTTTTTCAACAGCTATGAAAACAAAACCGTCACACGGAATGTTATTAGCTTCAAGAATGTCGATGTAAAAAGCTGCTTGCACATCGTAGCGGTATTTCATTGCTGATCTACCAAACGCATACGGCGAGGCATCTTCTGTGGTTTTTAAATCCAAACAGATATTTAAAGAGGTCAGTGCATCAGGTTTACATTTTTTATCGTCGTGTGTAAAAACCTGCTCAACTTGTGTAATTTTACTCAATAACAACCCAGCTTGTGGATGGCGACGTGCAGCCTCAGCAATACGCTCGCAGATAATTGCATCCTCAGGCGAGATAATTTCAAGCCCGTCAACTGATGCGATAAATTCCTCATAGCGCTGTTTTCCGTCTTTTGTGCGTCGGTCTAAATTTGGAGCAATAGCATAACGCTTACCAAATTCCGACGGCTCCAATACGGCGCAATGCACAGCGGAGCCCAATAATAACGCGGGTGTTTTTTTCTCAACGTGCCCAGGGTTTAAATAACGCTCCCAATAATGTAGGGGCGATTTGTGGATCAGGTCTAATCCTGATTTACTGATTTTTGTTGTGTCTTTGTGATATTCCATGTTGCAAAATTGAGATATTTGTTTCATATTTGCAACAACGAAATGAAAATATATTACAAAGGGGCATTGATGTCCCTCTGTGAAATATAGTCAGGTGGCGGAATTGGTAACGCAATGTTTCTAGACGAAGTTCAGCCGGGGGAGGCTGTTGCAGGTTCGAATCCTGTCCTGACTACGGGTGACTGGTTATCACTACACAAGACATGCAAAAGGAAGTGATGACGGCTCGGAAAGACGAGCAACATTGCCCTGTAGAATAATGGCAGTTCACCTCACTTTGACTGAGGGCGTTGAGGTTCGAGTCCTCACGGGGCAACCAAACTTATGTACAAAACTATATTAACCGGTAACCTGGGCGCGGATGCCACAGTAAACCAAGTAAACGCGCAAGATGGCGCACCATTCAATGTAATTAACATGGCTGTAGCCGTGCAATTGCGTAAAGATGTTACTCAATGGGTGGATTGCGCATTTTGGCGCCGTGCTGAGCAATCTATTGGCGTTGTGGACTATTTGAAAAAGGGGCAAAAAGTACTTTTAGAAGGCGAAGTGTCGGCCGATGTTTGGGAAGGTAAACCAAAGCTAAAAATGAAAATCACAAACTTGGAATTAATATGAAGGATTTAATTGATAATTATTGCAGGCAAAACAATATAACGCGGCAAGATTTAGCCAAAGAATTGCAAGTATCAAGAGCAACATTATACAGATGGAGTAAAAAACAACCCAATGCAGTTACGAAGTTATCAAAAATCATCAATAATGAGCCTAAGAGAGGCGTTTAAAACACATAAACGGGTGTTATTTGTTCTAGCTACAGGCGGGGGCAAATCGGCCGTATTTACAGCCATTGCTCAGGCATCTAAAAAGCGAATTTTAATCCTAGCACATAGAAAGGAATTAATCGACCAAATTCAGGGGCATTTAGGCAATTACGACACCCAGCGTATCACTGTCGGAATGGTGCAAACCATTGCTAAACGCGGATGCGAAACGGAACCTGAGTTTATTATTATTGATGAGGCTCATCACGCTGTGGCGGGTTCATGGAACAAAATAACAGAGCGTTACCCAAGTGCTTATGTGTTAGGCGTTACCGCAACACCGTGCAGATTGGATGGCAAAGGCTTAGCGGCTGCATTTGATGTGATGGTGGAGGGTGTGAAAATATCGGAGCTAATTTCTATGGGTTATTTATGTGGGGCTAAAACATATGCATCACAGCATGACCTGAGTAAAATTAAAAGTGTTGGCGGAGATTACCACAACGGGCAGTTAATGGAATACTTCAATAAATCCAAAATTACCGGGGATGCGATAACCTCGTGGAGAAAATACGCAAACGACGTGCAAACGATTGTTTTTTGCATCAATATAAAGCACGCCGAGATAGTTATGGGAATGTTTAACTGCTTGGGGCATAAAGCGGCTGTAATTAGCTCCAAAAATAGCAAAGAGGAACGCGCGGAGATAGTGGACGCTTTTAAAACGGGCAGGATTAAATTATTAATTTCTGTGGATATAATTTCAGAAGGTTTTGACGTTCCAGAGTGTGGCGCGGTTATATTACTAAGGCCAACTAAAAGCCTATCGTTATACATGCAGCAAGTGGGCAGAGCATTAAGAACGTCGCCGGGTAAGAGTGAGGCGATAATTTTAGATCATGCGGGGAATTGTTTTAGGCACGGCATAGCAACCCAGGACCGTGAATGGGAGTTGACAACAGAGCGCGTAAAAGAGGCATCCAAGAAATGGGATGTTAAGCATTGCGGCAATTGTTATGCTATATTTCCACCGTCATACGATAAGTGCCCTGAGTGTGGCCACGTCATACCACCGAAGCCAAAGGAAATGAAATTAGTTGCTGGGGAGCTAGTGCCTATTGAAGAGGTCGAACTAAAAAAGAAAGAGGCAAAACGTGAGCTAGCAGGAGAAAAAACGCTTGCGGATTGGTTGGCTATTGCGGCACAGAGGGGCTATAATAAAGGATGGGCGTATCACAGATTTAACGCGAGGTTAAGGAAATGAAATTAGATTTAAAAGGATACACAGCAAAGCAATGGGCTATTTTAATACTGCGCTATGATTTTCGCTTGAGTTATCGTGAGATTGCTGAGCGCATGGGAATGAGTATAAGTGGTGTAAAACATGTAATACAGATGAAGAAATGAAAACCTGCAACAGATGTAAAATAAAGCAGTCTAAAGATAATTTTAGATTGCGCTCAACGGGTTATTTATATTATTTGTGTAAGCCATGCGAAAAAATAAACAACAGTGAGCACTACCAAAATAGCAAACCTAAGCCGATAACCGTCGAAGAAAAGAAATGCAGTAAGTGTAACAGGGTTAAGCGCGCTGGGTTATTTTATGCCAATAGGACTAGCTCAGATGGGCTGCAGTCAAGCTGCAAGCATTGTTGGAGGCAATACACCGCTGAATACACTAAGAATAAATACAGCACTTTAAAAGCTCGCTTAGAGCGATCAGAAAAAAATAAAATGAAAATTAAGGAAACTGACATACTCCGCGAGATTTTAGAGTTGTCGCGCGGATCTGTGCGATTATTTCGCAATAATGTAGGATTTGACGCGGGCAATAAAGTGCGCTATGGATTGAAGCCAGGCAGTAGTGATTTAATCGGATGGCGCACCATTGAGATAACTGAGCACCACATAGGGCGCAAAGTCGCAGTTTTTGCTGCAATTGAAGTCAAGACGCCAACGGGGAAAGTAAAAGAGGAGCAGCAAAGGTTTGTAGATTACGTCGACGAATGCGGCGGTATAAGTGGTATTTGCCGCAGTGTTGAAGAGGCTAAAGCGCTTTTAAATTTGTCATAGGAATGTAATTAAATCGTTTATAAGTTGTTTATATCGTGGGAATGTCTCATTTTTGAAACATGGTAATAAACAAAATAATCAATTGGCTGTCGAGCGGTGAGTTTGACAGCCTTCGCTACAAAGTGGAGATTTACTCCGCTAAAATCAGTGAGTTAATGGCAGCCAATGAGGGCTACTGTCAAGAACGTGAGCGCCTATTTCATTCGCGCATTTCGGATCAGTCAAAGTTAATTAAACACCAGGCGGCCGAGCTTGAATACTTGCGTCATTTTGAAAAAATTGTTTTGCGCCAACGCGCACAGAAAAAAGCTTGGAATGAAAGGAAAAAAAAGAAATGATAGCAAAAGAGAAGGCAGAAGAATTAGTTAAGAAAATGTATTCTGTACATTCTAATTCTGCGAGTGATATTACTTTGCATTTTGCTAAAGAGTGTGCATTGATTGCAGTTGATGAAATTCTAGAATTAACCAAAAGGAATACATATAACCCGTTTGATTGGAATGAAATAACAGGTGTACGTTATGATAAATTTTGGACAGAAGTAAAACAAGAAATAGAAAAATTATGATAGACATTATTTACCTATTTGCAGCGCTCGCAATAGCCGCTCCGATAGTTTTGGGCGTTATGTATGTTGACTATTTAAAGTTTAAAAAATGGTTTGAACAACAGCAAGAGCCTGAGCCGTTTAAGTACGAAGAGCCCGTGCGCATCAGTAAGCGCCAAGCTGAAATTTTTAACAGATCAATGAGACGAATTAATAAAGAGTTAAAAGATGCAACAGTTGTTAGATAAATGGGAGCGCCTGCGTAGGTCGGAGTATTTGCGCCCGGATGAAAAATTGATGTTAAATCATTGCATAAGTGATTTGAAGCGGTTTATGGACCATAGTGTTGATCTCAACGAAATGGTGGGGAAGCGGACAGCAGTAGAGTGGTTAATCAGCCAACTACAAAAAACAAGGGATTATCAGCGAGTAATTAACGAAGCGAATGAAAGCAGTTCATCGGTTAGGGATGTAATTAAAGAAGCCAAAGAATTGGAGAAGGAGCAAAAAGCAGACACTTGGAATAATGCTATAAATGCAGTTGAAAAAGACAAGTGGGAATCATTTGAACAATTTTATGATTTAACACACGGAGGTAACAAATGAAACTATACACAGAAGAACAAGTAAAACAAATGCTAATTAAGATGGATGAATTTACGCTACTGCATATTAACCGTCTTATGGATGAAATGACACCCATCGAACTACCAAGTGATGAGGAGATAGAAAAAGCAAATCCATTCGTGTTTGGTAGTAAGCATTTAGGAACGAGAGATATGGACATATGGGAACTTGGCTCAAAATGGATGCGTGATAAAATACAAGGAGGTATAAAATGATAGTACCAATAATATATTTAATCGCCTTAGTTATTTTTATCAGGGACATCGATAAGACACTCAAAGAAATGGGCAATGGAGGTAAGAAATGATTAAGAAAACAATCACAATTAAAGGCAAATACACGGGTGATGATAAATCACACGTTAAAAAAGGAGATCCGATGTGCCTTGAATTTAGTAAAGATTATTTAAAAGCGGCCTATATGGATGACGCGTTTAAAAGACATATTAACAATGTAGAAAGCATAACATTAATAAAATATGTCAGGATGAAGGCAGAGAGAGTATTTTTAACAGATAGTTTATATTTATAATGACCCTCCAAATCGTTCCCGCAATCGTTAACCAAAAACAAATTTTTAGACTTTACATTAACCAGCAATTACACTCAGAACATGAGCACTACAAACTCGCACTATATACACAAATTGAAATTGAAAATTCAATATCTAAGTCAGGAAAACAAACAACTAAGAGCCGAAATAACGGGACAGCGTCCAAACCTGAGCCATCCAGTGGGGGAGGTGATTAAATTTATTTCACACCAAACGGGTATTACACCTTCAGAGATGTTAACCAGGTCAAGACAGCGCGACATCGTAACGGCTCGAATGCTATGCATGTATATTTTTAGAACTTACTTAAATATGCAATGGACAGAAATTGGCAGGATATTTCACCGGGATCATTCAACTGCGATACATGGGGTGACGGTTGTAAGTAACCAAAGAACGTTTGCGAAATCGTTTGAAAATAAAGTAATTGAGGCGTATGAAAGTCAGTTATTATCAGTCCATTAAAACACCCAACAGCAAAGAGGTTGCGGATGTTGTTGCTATACTGGACAACATTAAAAACGGGGTTTATGAGGATGTAGCGCATGCCGTAAGGATTGCAAAAAACGAAGAGGAAAAGAAAGCGGCAAAAAATAAGGCTCCGATTATAACCGTTTCGGGTACGTTTACTCAACGTAAAAATGATGCGCTTATTTCCCATAGTGGATTAATTGCGATGGACTTTGACGACATAAATGACTATGGAGATGCCTTTAATTTGCTTATTAATGATCCGTACAGTTACGCTGTGTTTATGTCTATTTCGGGTAAAGGTATTTGTTGCTTGGTTAAAATAGATGGCAAGCGGCACCTGGATGCGTTTTTAGGATTAGAGCAGTATTATTACGAAAATTACAAGCTGCAAGTTGATCGGGCATGTAAAGACGTTTCAAGGCCTCGTTTTTTATCTTATGATCCTGATTTATTTTTAAATGAGCAATCTCAAGTATTTAAATTATATCCAAAAAAAGAAACCAAACAGCAACAGCAAAAAATCAATAATTTTAGCGGAGGCAATCATTATTCGCAGAAATTTGAACTGATTTTATCGCGTATAAATAAAGACTTAACCAATGATTATGCGGACTGGTTAAAGATTGGTTTTGCTATTGCGTCGGAGTATGGTGAGGGCGGTTTGGATTACTTTAAATATGTTAGCTCATTTAGCCATAAATACAATGAATTTGAGTGCGAAAAAAAATATAAAACACTTTTAGGCGACGCAAGTAATGGAGTAAATATTAGCTCATTTTATTATATCTGTCAACAAAACGGCATCGACATAGCAGACCAGCGCGAAGTAGACCAACGCAAAGAAATTCAGCGTTTAAAACAATTGGGAAAAACTAAACAAGAGGTTATACAGGCAATCCCAAACGCAATAAATGAGATAGTAGATTTTGAATTTAATAGGCAAACACCTGCAAAAAATAATCAATTAGATATAAATTTAGTAGAGCAATTTATTCGCGAAAAATACCCTATTAAAAAAAATGAGGTTACGAGGTTTTACGAGCTGGACGGTGTGCAATTGGAGCAGCAAGATTTAAACACGATTTACATAGATGTTAAAAAGGTTTTTTCTAAGGCTTCCAGGGAGATAATCGAATCAATTATATTTTCAAATTATACTGAAAAATATAACCCTTTGCTTGATTATTTCAACGGCTTAAAATGGGATGGAAAAGATCATTTAGCAGAGTTAACTCATGTAATTACTTCGAGTACTGGAGACTTTGCCTATAGGCTTCACGGGCTTCAATATTGGTTGTGTGGTATAATTGATAGCGTTATTAACCAGGAACCAAATCTATTGTGCTTAGTTTTAGCAGGGCAACAAAACACGGGTAAGTCAACGTTTTTTACTAAACTACTTCCGAGTGAATTAAAGAAATATTTTAGCACTTCACAGCTTGATAGGGGCAAGGATGATGAAATTCTTATGTGTCAATCGCTTATCATATTTGATGATGAATTTAGCGGCAAATCCAAGCAGGATGCAAAACAAATGAAGCGCTTACTATCTGCGCACTCATTTACTTTACGGGAGCCTTACGGGCGTCAAAACGTAACGCTTAAGCGCTTAGCTACTCTTTGTGGTACATGTAATGAATTAGATGTATTAAACGATCCAACAGGAAATAGGCGCTTTATTGTGTATGACATCAATGGACAGTTTGATTATGAGAGATACAATAAGATAGATAAATCACAACTATTTGCGCAATGTGTCGAGCTGGTTAACACCGGTAAACATAGGGATAAATACGATATATTCCTGCAGGATTTACAAGACTTAAGCGCTGAGTTTATGGAGGTTAGCATAGAAGAGGAACTACTTAACGAGTTCTTTGAACCTAGTGTCTATGGCGCGTTCTACCAAACGACCAAAATAAAGGACATAATTGAAGAGCATACGCAACAGAAGTTAGGTGTTAAAAAGCTAGGTCAAGCACTTAACAAATTGAAATTTAATAGAATAAAACAGAATGGGATATATGGCTACATGGCAACAAGGATCCGACCAAACGGGTAACTTGGGTAACTTCAGGGTAACTTCTAGCCAACGAAGTTACCCCATGAAGATATCAGTAAACACTAGGTACTTCGTTAATCGGGTAACTTGGGTAAGATATATTTCTAATAAATGTGTGAGATATATAGATACATATATACATACATATATACATTATGTAATTGCTTAAATAATATGTACTACTTTTTTCGTTACCCAACTTACCCAACTTACCCTAATGCCAACAAAACCACAACCTAAAATAAAAGCTAAATCATTTAATAACAAGCCGTTATATGATAAAGGTGAGTATAACACAACTCAATGGAGAAAACTCAGAATGATTATTTTAAACGACGAGCCAATGTGCAGAGAGTGTAAACGTAAAGCTGCGAGTGTCATTGATCACATTCAGCCGATACGATTAGGCGGTGAGTTCTGGAGTATGGAAAACCTACAGCCATTGTGTACTGGATGCCACAACAGTAAGTCAGGAAAGGAAAGTAAGCTTTGAAATTGGTGATTATTTCGCAGTGCGGTGCAGCGGCATGTATAGAAGTAGTGACAACAGCACCGCGCGTCCCCGTATGGGGGTGTAAAACCCCACCCCTATCCCCCGAAAC
>Ga0105098_10000213_pt1 | contig 18536 bp, 16 predicted proteins | sample PPLLak21cMay2015_FD_79137 | JGI IMG/M metagenome (GOLD analysis project Ga0105098, IMG submission 79137) | Freshwater sediment microbial communities from Prairie Pothole Lake near Jamestown, North Dakota, USA - PPLs Lake P7 Core (1) Depth... | ecosystem: Environmental > Aquatic > Freshwater >... | reverse complement strand
TCCCGGATAATATGGAGGGGATGCGCGCGGCCGTGCGCCATCTCATCGAAGAGCATGGCTACAAACGGATCGCTTTCATTCGTGGGATCGAAGGTCAGCTGGATGCCAACCAGCGTTTCCAGGCCTACAAGGATGAACTCAAGGCGCACAATCTGCGTTTCGATGAAGACCTTGTGGTCGACGGCGACTACACCAACGAAAGCGGTAGAACCGCAATCCAGATTTTGCTCAACGAGCGCAAACTCCGTTTTCAGGCCGTGGTCGCGGCGAATGACAGCATGGCGTTCGGCGCCCTGGCGGCGCTTCAGCATCGCGGCGTCCGCGTCCCGGATGATGTGGCCGTGCCCGGTTTCGACGATTTACGCGAAGCCCAGGCGACCGGCGTCCCGCTCACCACCGTCAGGCAATCGTTTTATACGGCCGGCAAGCACGCCCTCGAAGCATTGCTCAAACGCATCCATGGGGATACGCTTCCACGCGTGACCATCACACCCACACAGTTGCTGATCCGCTGGTCCTGCGGATGTCTGCCGGAGAATGTCCGCCAGGCAGCCGTTGCACCCCGCGATGTGGCAAAAACGGGCAGACTGGAAAACAAGCGGGAGGCCGCCTTACGCGCCCTGCTGAATTCAGCCGGCATTACCGATGAGGATGCGAAGCTGCCACAGTTCAAGGATGCCTTTGGCCGCGTCTGGGATGGTTTTTTGCTGGCGCTCCACAGCAAATCCACCAGCGACGAATTTCTCAAGACGGTCAACAGCATGATCGAATTGATGCAGAAGAATGGACTGGCACCCGCCGTATGGCACAACGTGATCTCGATGATGCGCCGTTATGCACTGGGCGGGATCACCAGCCATACCACCATGCTGCAGGCGGAGAATCTATTCCAGCAGGGGCGTTTACTGGCAGGTGAGCTTTCGCAGCGCTCGCAAGCCTATCGCCGGCTGGTACTCGAGCAGCAGGAAAATGTGCTGCAGGGCTTCAGTTTTTCCATGGCGCCTGCCATGAGCATGAACGAGATTGGGACCGCCATTTCAGAGCACTTCCCGGCCATGGGCATCGACCGCTGGTACGTGATGTTCTACAGTGATGTCACCGCGCCCCAATCCATCTCCGCACCACCGCCTGAAAGTTTCAACCTGTTACTCCAGTACGAATCTGCGCACTTCGAAATTCCGCAAAAGCGCACTTCCATCGGCACCGGGCAGTTGATCCCGCGCGGCAAGACGCCGGCCGATCACCGTTACACTGCCGTGGTCATGCCACTGACATTAGCGCGCAATCGCTTTGGATTCATGTGGGTGGAAATGGGTCCCCGTGACTGGGAAATCTATGTCCGTGTGCGCAATCTGGTGAGCAGCGCCCTGCTGCGCATCATGCTCGTACAACAAAAGGAACAGGCGCAAAAGGAAGTCGAGCGCCTGCTGGCGGAGGCGCGTGACCGCGCCACCGAACTGGCACTTGCGAAGGATTTCGCCGAAAGGACCGCCGCGGAAAATGCCAGGCTCTATTCCAGCGAACAGACCCGGCGTCAGGCAGCCGAGGCGCTCACCAAGTCGGCGCGGCAGCTTTCCTCGCTGGGGACCGTCGAGGAGGTCCCGCAACAGATTGTGGCCCAGTTATTACAGGTGGTTCCCAATGAGCATTGTGCCCTGTTCCTCGAGGATGTAAATGGGATCCCGCGCCTGTACTCACATGCCGGCTTTCCGGACGAGGCGCCGGTCGAGAAACTGGCGTACAGCATACGCGACACAAACGTTTACCACATGGTTGCCCGCCAGTCTGAGCCGCTGGTGATCGGCGATGTGAGAAACATGCAGAGCTGGAAGCAGCCGGATTGGGTACCGGAAGACCGCGCCTGGCTGGGGATCCCGCTCTATTCCAAGAACAAGGTCATGGGTATGCTCACCCTGAGCCGGGTCGAGCCTGCATCTTTTAATCAGGATGACGTGCTGCTCGCAAGCACGTTTGCCATCCAGGCCTCCATCGCTCTCGAGAATGCGCGTCTGTACGATGACCTGAACCGCTTCAACCAGATGATGGAACGCATGGTCGAACAGCGCGTCGAGGAACTGAACAGCGCTTATCGAACGCTGGAAAAACTGGATAAGAACAAGAGTGATTTCATCCAGGTCGCGGCGCACGAGCTGCGCACGCCGCTCACGGTGATCAAGGGATACATGGGAATGATCAAATCTGCGCCTGCCATAGAGAAAGATCCATCCCTCATACAAGCCATGGACGGCGTCATCCAGGGCACGAACCGCCTGCACCAGGTCGTCAACAGCATGCTGGACGTCGCCCGGCTCGAGAACCAGGTCATCACCCCTCATCTGGAAAGCGTGCCCCTCGGTTCGCTTCTGCGAGTGCTCGGGAAAGAGTATACGGAAGAACTGAAGGAACGCCAGATGAAGCTGGAACTCGATCCCGAGATCAATTCCGCACCTCCGCTCCTGGCAGATACTGAGCTCCTGAAAAAGGCGCTCGATAATGTCATCGTCAATGCCATCAAATTTACGCCCGATAGCGGGTGCATCTTCATCAGCGCACAGCCTGTCGAGGCGGATGGTAGCGTAGATTTTTGCGAGATCCGTGTCCGGGATACCGGGATCGGCATCGATCCTGCCAATCACACGATCGTTTTCGAAAAGCTGTACCAGCTCGGCAAAGTGGAGTTACACTCCTCGGGCCGCACCAAATTCAAAGGCGGCGGTCCGGGCCTCGGCCTGGCGATCGCGGCTGGGATTGTCAAAGCCCACAAAGGGAAGATCTGGGTGGAAAGCCCTGGCTACGACGAAGAGAAGCTGCCGGGCAGCACCTTCATTCTCCGGATACCGATCGCAAAATGAGTTAAGTAAACAAGTAAACAGGTACACAAGTAAACACGCTCGTGAAGACGTATCTACTTGTGTACCTGTTTATGTAGCTACTACTTATCCGTGCGTATTACCTTGCTGTTCCTGTCAAAGTAATTGGTGAGCCGGATACGTAAAGGCTTGAGCAAGCCGATATGTGCCAGCATCAGGTATGCAAACAGTCCCATCGCGAAAAAAAACAGAAGATCTCTCCACAAATAAGCCGGGTTGGCTGTGGTAAAAACGTAGCGGAAGACGATGAGCCCCAGCTGGATCAGGCAGATCACCAGCAAAGGGATGGAAAATGGTCTCAGGTCATGTTCTTCCAGGATCAAATGCAGACCAACCATCGCGGCTAATCCGGCTGCCACGATCATCAGATAAGCTGCGTAGTGGGGCAGATCATAGGCCTGGTCGTACAATCTCTGCAGGATCACTACATACAAAGCGCATACCCCGAACAGACAACCCCAGATCAGAAAGTTGATGGCGAATGGCAGGACCAGATTTCCGTAGACGCGTATGGCGACCATGGCGGTCAACCAGCCAACGGCATAAGCCAGGCCAACCACCAGTACCTTCGTGCCAAGACCCTCGAGTGAAGTCTCCAGGCCAACATTAAAAATATCCAGGATCAACTTTGCGCCGCCGAGCAGGGCAAAACCCAGCGCGCCGATGCTCGCCAAAAGCATGAGGATGCTCAACATTCCCCGCTGCGAGACCCGCTTTCCATTGCGTGATAGCATAGACGATGGACCCCGTGGGGTAGTTTTTGGAGAACTATTCATACTGCCTCCTGCCCAATTGTGATAAATGCCACTTGGGATCAACCGCAAAACTGAAATGAAATTGAAATGATATTATACCCATAAGACTGACTTTAGCCTCATGAAGTTCCCCCTGCCTTGGTTATGACCCGCCTCCCCCGCCGCCTCAGCCTGCTTTCCGCTCCCCTACCCTCCCCTCTGCTGACGTGTTTCCCTTATCGAGCCAGCCGCAAATAGACCACGCCGCGCGCGTCCAGATACGTCGCCTCGGGCGTCTGAACGATGCGCAAAACCACATGTTCACAGGCTGAACAGCGCAGCACAATCCCCGGACCCTGCACAAAGGCCAGCAACGCGCCGAGCTTGCCTTCCTTGCCACAATGGGCACATTCCGTGGGAGAGGCAGTCATTTCGACGCCAAAGATTTCGTACAGCACACCGGCAGTTGCATTTGCATCCAGCATGAGTTCACGGTTGAGATCTGTCGTCCCTGCCATCCTCAGCCTCCTGTCGGACCGAAGCGCTCGGTGCGGATCCGGTCTGACTTAATTCCAATTGTGAGCAACGTGTTCGCGACCGCTTCGACCAGGAGTGTTGGGCCACAGACATAGGCTTGAACCGATCTGCCCAGCGGCTCAGCAACTTCTTTCAACATATCCGGGTCGATCCGCCGCGCATAGCCTTTCCAGTCCGGCGGCTGGGAACGGGTCAGCGAGTGAAAGACCTGCAGGCCCTGATCCGCAGCCCGCAATTTTTCCAATTCCTGGTAATAAATGATCTCTTCGAAACCACGCGAGCTGTACAGCAGACTCGCTGGATTCTTCGCCCCCGCCGCGGCGCGGTGCCGGATCATGGACATCAGTGGCACAACGCCCGACCCGCCCGCGATCAACAGCAGCGGCTCGTCCATGGCTGCTTCCCAGACGAAGTACCCGCCGATGGGACCGCGCGCTTCGATGTGGTCGCCGGGGACAAGCACATCGTGCATGTAGGTCGAGACTTCGCCATCGTTGATGCGCTCGACAGTGATGTCCAGCTCGCCTTCGCGCTCAGGTTCGGAGGCAATCGAATAACTGCGCTGCGCCTGATAGCCATCCTCCGCAGTCAGGCGGATGTCGTAATGCTGGCCCGCGCGATGACGCATCCAGGCGGGAAGCGTCAGTGTGAATGACTTGACGTTGGCGGTTTCCGGCTTGCTGGCTGTGATCGAAGCGATTTGCCCGTTGAGGGTTTGTTTCCTAGGAGACTCTTTTTCACCACGAAGGACACCCTTCGCCTACGCTCAGGGCAGGCTCCGGTGCACAAAGAAAAACAAATCAGTGCGAATCCGTGGCCCCTGTGTCCCATCTTCAGTCATTCCAATACCTTTCCTCTTTCCATGGATCGCCGCGGTTGTGATAGCCGAGGGCTTCCCAGAAGCCGGGCTTGTCCTTCTCCATCAGGCGAATGCCACGGATCCATTTGGCGCTCTTCCAGAAATAGAGATGCGGCACCACCATGCGCGCAGGACCGCCATGTTCGGGCGCGAGCGGCTTATCATCATATTTCAAGGCGATGAAGGATTGACCGTTGATCACGTCGGTGAGAGGGATGTTGGTGGTGTAGCCGCCGTCGCTGTAGGCCGTGACGAACATGGCCTGGCGATCCAGTTCAACGTGTTCGAGCAGGGTATCGAGACTGACCCCTTCCCACTGCATGTCGAGTTTTGTCCACTTCGTCACACAGGAAATATCCACCATATACTTCTGCATGGGCAGCTTGAGAAACTCCTGCCATGTCCAGGAAGCTTTCTCCTTGACGAGACCTTCCATCGTAAATGTCCATTGATCGAGGGGAGTGTATGGGGTTGGACCTGCGGAAAGGACAGGGAAATCATCCGTAAGGTATTGGCCCGGCGGGATGCGATCCTTTTGCTCCCCTCCACGCCTTTTACCGACAAAGCCACGCGAAACAAAAGGTTCCTCTGACATAAGATCTCCTGTACCGCTAAAGACTGAATACAATTAATATTGTTCATGGCAGTATAACACGGCAAGGTTGCCGTCAATCATGGATTTGGCAAAACACCGGGAGAAGACTCTCATTGTCTCCAAGGAATTCACCAAATCCTTCCCACATCCAAAAACCAAAACTCCAAGATTTTGATCATCTCGGAGTTTTGGAGAGGTATTGAGCTTTCGCCCCTTAGACTTGCATAAATTACTCGTTCAATTCAATGATTCCCAGACGGAATGTACGAGATACACGATGAAATTGCCAAGCGCATCCTGATCGCTGATCGCAGCCCATTTTTCGCTCATCTCAGAATTACCGGCCGCGGCAATCCTCGCTTCCATATCCTGCAAGCTGATCGAATCATCGAAGAGACCATTCAGGACATTCATATTCAGCTTGGCCATCTGCATGGTTTGCTCAAGTTGCTGGTTCTGCTCTTTCGCCACCTTCAGTTCACCTTCGAGGGAAGTGATCCGGCCGTTGGCTGCTTCGAGATCGCCGTTAGCCGCTTCGAGATCGCTCCTGGTTTGATCAAATTCATTGTTGAGAGCCGCGTGATCGGTCTTGAGTTTGTCATGGGCTTCCTGCAGGGTATGAAGCTGTTCCTGGGTCGCCAGTAGATTATTGTTCGAGCGATAGGCGTAGACACTCAGGCCAGCGACCGATGCCAGCACAAGCAACGCAACAAACACGCCAAGGACATAATAAACGATTCGAGTTTTCATTTCTTCCTCCATATAAAAGTTGATCGGTTTTTTATTGCAACATCTGTTTGGATATGCTGGACCAGCCAACTACCCTTCTTGTCCAACCGTGACCGCGCTCACGATCCCAGCTGGCTGCCGGCTGACACCGCTTGTGTCAGAAATGGATTGGATCAAATAACTCATCAGCTCGACAAAAGCCTCCCATGATTGAAATTCATTCACACCTTTGTAAAGCTTCTTGAGCTGCTCATCATTCGAGCTGTCGACCTGGCTTGCAAACACTGAATCGCTGGTGAACCAAAAGTCATTCAATACGGCAACCTTGCTTTGTATGGCAGATATTTTGTCCTTCAATGCTTTGTTCTCAGTCTGTGCCTGCTCAAGATTGCTTTCCAGTCTCTTGATCTGAGCCTGCGCGTCTTCCAAATCAGCCTGGGCCTTATCGGACTTCGACGCATAATCAGCTTTTGCCTGACTATATCGAGAGTCGAGCTTGTTGTAATCGCTTTTGAGTGCCTGATAATCGGCCTGGGATTGTTCCAATTGGTTGTTGAGACTGTAGGTCCATACGCCCATTCCCGCTGAACCAAGGAGCGCAACCGTTAAGAATAAACTGCCAACGATGTAAAAGATTTTCACTAACATGTCAACCTCCGGAAATAAAGTTCTTACTTGTTATCATCATTCTCCAAACCATTGTGTCCTGGTCTGGGAAAGCGCCATCATTAATTGTGGTGCCCAATATCACGAGAGACAACTGGGAGGGATTGTTTTTTTTATATTTATCTCCTTTTCTAAAATCAGATCGGACCGATAGTGACACGATAAGACGAAGTGATTGTGAGTGAATATTGGTCACACAAGTGCCCAACCAATATTTACATTCTCAGTTTATTTCCGGTGAACTGCCAAAACCAGAGAAAAAACTGCCAGAAACCGCCATATTCCAAAATTAACAGCCCTGCGATCTCTCGCAGGGCTTCCTTCCATGGCATGCGCGGCTTTCCCGGTAATTCCGCGCCGAACTTTTTCCCTCCCACCTGTGTATAGTATAGTAAATCCAGGAATCGGAGAAAATTTGCAGATCATACCCCGTGCGCAGAGCGGTGATCGGGAAGCTTTTGCCGTCTTGTTCGAACAATACAAGAACCTGGTCTACAAAACGGCGTATCTCATGCTCGGAGAATCGACCGAAGCAGAAGACGCGCTCCAGGAAATCTTTGTGCAAGTCTACAAATCGCTGGCCGGATTCGACCCCCGCAAAGCTGCTTTTACGACCTGGCTCTATCGGGTCACGTTCAATCATTGCCTGAACCACCGCCGCAAAAAGCGTCCCTTCACTTTGCCGCTGGAGGATATTTCTCCGGCGCTCAAGAGTGAATTCCCGGGCGCCCAACTGGCGGAGGAAGAGGTCCTTCAACAGGCAATTGGAAAGCTAACGGATAAGCAGCGCGCGGTCGTGATCCTGCGGTATTTCTGGGACCTGTCCTATGCTGAGATCGCTCAGATCCTGGACCTGCCTCTTGGCACCGTCAAATCAAGAATTGACCTGGCGCTAAAGACCTTACGGAAAGTGCTCGAGGAACAGGAATCCGGTAAAGATTCTGTTTCTCAAATGGAGGTGTGCGAATGAACTGTGAACAAGCCCAATCACTACTGCCAGCCTATCTGGATGGAGAAGTAACTTCATCGGAACGCGCCTTAATCCTGGCACACCTCTCTGGTTGTACTGTTTGTCAGCAGGAGCTTGATCTGCTGTCCACAGCTCGTAGCCAGGTTCGTGCGGCGCTGCAGCGTCGTGCAGTCCAGGCTGTCCCGTCACGGGAAGCGTGGAGCCGGCTCGAGACAAGATTAACGGAGGCTGCGCAACCTTCGTCCTCGATGTTTGCAGCGTGGTTCTCGCGCAAGGCGCCCCGCGCGGACCGCGCGTCCAATCGATTCTTTGGAGGCGTAGCAATGCAAAAAAGATGGATCTTCTCTGCCCTGGCGGGAGTGATCGCGCTCTCGGTCCTGGGTGTCCTTGTGGCGCAGACTGCCACACCCGTCTCGGCACGCCAGATTCTGGACCGCGCCCAGGAGGCTCAGTCCGCGCAAAATGAAGGGGAAGGGATTCAGCACATGCGCGTCGAGACCTATCATAATCTGTGTGCCCGTCCCGAAGGTCAGGGAACAATTGTAGCGACTGTCATGGAAAGCTATCTGGATCTTCAGTCAGGCTATTTCCGCACGACCATCACGGAGGCTGAGACGGGAAACGCCCGGGAGGTCTTTGCCTTCGACGGAACATATACGTATAGCGGTTATCGATCGGTGGAGGTCAAAGGCGAGAATCCTGAGCAGGGCCCGGCGTCGGGCGAAAAGCATGTCGTCTGCGATCAACCCTGGGGAAACACGGACGACTTGCTAACCGTCTATCGTGCCCCGCAAAGCAGCGTTGCCGGTGTAAACCTTCCCATGAGCAAAGGTGTACACACATACGAAGAGATATTCCAAGAGATGCGGGACAACCCGGATGCAGAACTGCTCGGCGAGGAAACCTGGATCGATGGCCGCGCAGTTTATGTCCTGCGCTCTCACCAGCCAGTGAAAGCCATCGTCGATGGAGAAAAACTGGGACCGCCGATGGGGTGGGTCACCTCCTACTTTGACACGGAAAGCTACAAAATGGTGGAAAGCCGCGCAACGATCGAGAGAGACGGCGAGGAATTACTGGTCTACTCCTATCGCGTGCTGGCAGATGAGATCCTGCCGGTTGGAAGCGATGTCCGCTGGGACCTGAGCGATCTGCAGGGAATCGCGATCGTTGACGATCCCGAAGGTCAACATGCGGACCTGCTCCCCGAGGTCGTTTCCGAAGAGGAGCTTGCCCGAACACCGTCTGCCTATTTACTTAGCAGCATTCCAGATGACTTTACGCTGGAGATCAGCGCCTCGCCCAAACAGCCGGTCGATCAGCCATTTGTCTACGTCGCGTCCTATCGCAACGAAGCAGGTGACTACTTTGTCATCCAGTCCATCGGACCCAAAGAAGTCAAACTTGTAGCCGACGGTTCGGATGAGACGTACACGACAGCCAGCGGGTTGACCCTAACCTTCATGGAGGATGTTAAGGATCGCTCAGACAAGCTGTTTACTTCAGCGGTCCTCGAAACCCCGGAGGGCGCGGCTTTTATCCTAAACAGCACGTTGCCGCGCGATCAAGTGAAGACATTGGCAGAAGACTTGATTTTGGTAAGCAAATAACCAATATCGTAAAACAAGAAGCTCCCGAAGTTTGCAAACTTCGGGAGCTTTGATTCTGCAACAATCAGATTGTCAATTTCCTTTGAACATGGTCACTGCCGCGCCGCCGACCTTGACCATAAGCAGGCATAGCTTTACCAATCAACAGGGCATTACCGAGGTATTGTCCTCTGTGAATCTACTTGTATAGCAGTCTTCTTTGCATCACGAACAGAATCTTCATGTGTATCTTCGCTTCTTTGGATCTCAAATTTCGATTTGACCAAATCAATAAATGCATCCACGACTCGAGGGTCGAATTGCCTGCCGGCTTGTTCCTGAATATACGCCAAAGCCTGTTCCTTCGACCAGGTTTCCATGTAGGAACGCTGGGACGTCAATGCATCCCAGACATCGACAACGGCAAAAATGCGCGCCGCGATCGGGATCTGCCCCCCTTTTAATCCCTGCGGGTAGCCCGTCCCATCCCATTTTTCATGATGAGAATACGGGATATCGAGTGCTGAAGCAAGATAGGCAACCCTGGAAAGGTAATCGCGCGCATAGACGGGATGTTTGCGCATGATTATCCATTCCTCATCAGACAGTCTGCCTGGTTTATGGAGAATGGCGTCCGGGATACCCATTTTCCCAATATCATGCAACAATGCCCCACGCCGGATATGGAAGAGGTCAATACCCTTTACTCCAAGCTCCCTCGCCAGCAGCAAGGTCAGTTCCACGATGCGCTGGGAATGCCCCATGGTCTCCGAGTCACGCATTTCCAACGCCTTTGCCCATCCCTGGATGGTCTCATCATAGGCGCGGACGGCATCGCTGATCGCCTTATTCAGGATGCTTGAAATCAGGTAGGAGCCGACCGCCAGCATACACACCGCCAACAACGAGTACATATCGTACTGAAACGCATCAGGGTATTGAAGGAGCGTGAAATTATAAAAGATCAGGACAAGGCAGGCAAAAATAAAGGATGCCCAGGGCTGGATGACGAAACTGGAGATAGCCACCGGGAGCGCCAGGATCAGGAAGGTTTGATTTATGGACGATACCGGGTACGATATGGGAATCGTAGAAATGACGATCAAGCCAAACAACCAGCCTGCCAGGGACACAAAGCCTTTTCGGTTCGCCTGATACAGAAAGAGGAGAATTCCAAGGGCGATACCGTCACTGATCAGGTTGTAGGTCCCCCATTCGGCAAGCGGGTCTCGAACCCATTCGATCAGGTTTACAACCGTCAAGACTGCTATGATCCCAAAACACATGAACAGCAATACCCGCAGTAGCTTTTGGCGATACTCCAAAAGGAGATATTGTGAATAGTCGTTGAGCTGATCCTCTGGGTCAAATATCTTGATTTTTTTCATACGCGGAAATGCTTACCGGCGGGTAAGCGAAGCGGAACTGTGCATAGTGATACTTTTGTCGCTAGTTTACTGCATCCATCTCCAACCCACCGTTACAAATCCGCAAGCATTTCCATATAAAAACGACAGCCTGCAAATTTGCAGGCTGTTTCGCTCAGACAATTTGTGGCTACATGTGAATGGGGCTTCCTTCTGCCGCGTGCGCCGCTTCCATCAGCACCTCGGTCAGAGTGGGATGGGCATGGACGTTGCGCGCGATTTCATGCGGAGTAAGTTCCATCAAGTGTGCAAGCGTGAGTTCCGGGAGTAACTCGGTCACTTCGGGGCCGATCATGTGCGCGCCCAAAATCTCGCCATACTTTTCATCCATCACGATCTTGACCCAGCCTGCGTAATCGCCGAGGCCCAGGGCCTTGCCGTTCGCCTGGAACGGGAAGCGTCCCACCTTGATGTTGTAGCCGCGTTCTTTTGCCTGCGCTTCGGTCAGCCCGAAGGATGCGACCTGCGGATGAGAGTACGTGGCGCGTGGCATCATTTCATAATCGAGCGTGACCGTCTCCGCGCCGGCGATATTTTCCGCGGCGACGATCCCCATCGCCGAGCCGACGTGCGCCAGCATCAGCTTGCCGGTCACATCGCCGATGGCGTAGATGTTCGGGACGCTGGTCTGCATCTTCTCGTTGATCTCGACAAAGCCGCGCTCGCTGATCTTGACGCCCACTTCCTCGAGGCCGAACCCCTTGGAGTTGGCGCGGAACCCGATCGCGACCAGGGCCTGGTCCGCTTCGAGGGTCGTTTCCTTGCCCTCAGCGGAGACCTTGACCTTCACGCCCTTGGCAGTCGCTTCGACCGATTCGACTTTATTCCCAACCAGACATTTGATGCCGCGCTTCTCGAACTCCTTCTTTAAGTCCTTCGAGACCTCTTCATCCTCCAGCGGGACGAGGCGCGGCAGCATTTCGACGATGGTCACTTCGACGCCATACGAATTCCAGACCGTGGAGAACTCCACGCCGATCGCGCCGGAACCGATCACGATCACCGACTTGGGCAGTTTCTCCTGCAGGATGGCCTCGAGGTAGGTGACGACTTTTTCACCGTCCACTTTCCAGGCGCCAGGGACGGCCGCGCTGGCGCCCGTCGCCACGATGATATTTTTAGCGGTTAGCTCGGTCGTTTTACCGTCCTTGTCTTTAACGGAAACAACTGTCGGCTTCGTCAGACGCGCCTCCCCCATGAAGACCGCGATGTTATTCTTGCGCATCAGGAATCCCACGCCTTTGACCAGCCGGTCGGATACCTGGCGGGAGCGTTTCGTAGCAACACTGAAATCCAGTTTCAAATTCTCGAATGCAAAACCAAATTCCTTGCCGCGTTCACGGAGGGTATGCGCCACCTCGGCATTTTTCAATAATGACTTCGAAGGGATGCACCCCACATTGAGACAAACACCGCCCAGCCACTGCTTGTCGACGATCGCCACCTTTTGCTTCAGTTGCGCAGCCCGGATCGCAGCCACGTAGCCCGCCGGTCCCGCGCCGACCACAACAAGGTCAAAACTCTCAGCCATATAATTCTCCTTATTTATGTCGTTGCGAGCGAAGCAACCCGTTTAATGAGGAGATTGCTTCCCGAAGGCTCGCAACGACATAGTAATAACTATTATTTTACACTACAGCCAACGCCTCACGCGCGACTTGTAGCTGGTATAAGCATCCTTGAACTTCTTCTCCAGATAACCATCTTCGTATTGAATGACCAGCGTATTCATCAAAACAACGAACAACAGGCCCAGGCTCAAACCCAGGTAGGATCTGAGCGCAAACGAAGAGCCGATCAACAAGCAAAGGAAGCCAAGATAGATGGGATTGCGTGAAAAACGATAAGGCCCGCTCGTAACAATGTCCGTTACCGGCCGATAGGGATGGGCCGTTGTCTGCGCCTGCCTAAGTTGGAATATCGCGCTACGAGCCAGTACAATCGCAATCACAATAAGAGCATAGCCCAGCCATTCCAGGAATCCTGGAAACACAAATGGCAATGGCGCCAACCAAAAGAGAAAAAATAGCGCGAAGATATGAATCAATAGTAAGATCAGCGGCTCGATCTTTACACTTGCATGATCGGTTTGGTTCTCGACCATCAAAACTTCCTTGAATTCTATGTTTTTTGCGCAGCCATCAAAAAGACCGGGAATACCTTCTCCTGGTCATTGATTTTCTTTTTGATCTGGTAAGCGGTCGAAAACGTGACGTTTCCAAAGCCGATCTCTTCCACGAGCTTTTGGAGAGTGCCCCGTTCAAAGCCCAGGTGAACGTCCGTTGATCCATTGGTATGAAACGAACCATCCTCTTGATCCAGATCGGCGACCAGCAGATATCCATTTGGCTCGAGCAAGGTATGGAATTTGGTCAGGATATTTTTTGTATCATCGATGTGATGCAAAGTCAGCAGCGAGTAGGTCAGATCGTAGCGTTCAACAGGCGGGGGATCAACAGCAAGGTCAAGCCGCGCAGGGTGCATATTTGTCACGCCGGTGCTGGCGATCTTCTCGGCCAATACATCCAGCATACCTTGCGAGGTATCCACAAGTGTGATTTGTCCCAGATCTGCTTGCAGCGCGAAGCTTACCAGACCTGTGCCACAACCATATTCAAGAGCATTCATGCTTTTGGATAAAGGAACAGCTTTGCGAATGGTATCTGCCACCGCATGAGCACGTTTCACTTTGTCCGGATCAGAGTCCCACTCTCTGGCACGTTCGTCAAAATTCGTCATATTAATTCCAGTTCTCCAATGTCTCTTTTACCTTCATTAAAAACCAATCCGCCGAGGCGCCGTCGAGAATGCGATGGTCGAACACGAATGAGAGATAGACCATCGGGCGAATGGCAATGGCGTCGTCGATTACCACTACCCGCTTCTGCATCGCACCGACTCCGAGAATTCCAGATTGTGGCTGGTTGATCACAGGGAAGGCGAACAACGATCCGCTGATGCCGTGATTGGTGAGAGTGAACGTCCCGCCTCTGACGTCGTCGGGCTGCAGTTTCTTTGCCCGCGCCCGGCTTGCCAGATCGTTGACCGCGCGCGCCATCGCCAACAAAGACAAATTGTCCGCTTCTTTAATTACGGGCACGATCAAACCTTCCTCGCCGAGGGAGGTTGCCATCCCGATATTAACGGCTTTGTGCACCAGAATGCCCTCATCCGTCCATGATGAATTGACGTTGGGATAGGTTTTTAACCCCGCGACAATCGCCAGCATGAAATAGGCGGTGAAGGTGAGATTGACGCCATCGCGCCCGAACGTCTCCTTGTTGGCAGAGCGATGCCTGACCACGCGGCTCATATCGGCTTCCATCACGGTCAACACATGCGGCGAGGTATGCTTGGATGTAATCATGTGCTCGGCGATCTGTTTCCTGATCACCGTGTGCTTGATTAATGTGTCATGTGTTCCAGTGTCAGGTGCCAAGTGTGGGGCTGAACGGGTAGCAGGAGCAGAGGGTTTTCCACTTTCTACAAAACTCAAAACATCATTCTTGGTAATACGCCCGTTGAGGCCTGTCCCCTGGACTTGTCCCAGATTGACGCCGTGTTCGGCCGCGATCTTTGCCACGACAGGAGAGATGAAGCCGACATCCCGTGTCGAGCTATCACGTGTCACGTGCGAGGTTTCAGGTGTCAGGTTCTCTTTGACTCGAGGCTTTTCCATAATCTGCGACTTGACACCCTTCGACACGCTCAGGGCACCGCCTGATACCTGACCGCTTGACACTTGCTCCCCTGTCACTTCCACACTCTCCCCTGGTTTTCCGATAAATGCCAGCACCGTTCCCACTTTTGCAGCGATGCCTTCTTCGGCGAGGATCTTCAACACCGTCCCGGAGGCTGGCGCAGGGATTTCAGTATCCACCTTGTCGGTGTTCACCTCCAGAAGCGGCTCGAGCTCAGCAACCGAGTCGCCTTCCTTTTTCAGCCACTTAATGACAGTGACTTCCTCCACACCTTCGCCTAATAATGGAACCAATACTTTTGTCGCCATAATTACTCCTAATCGTCTAACCACGGAGACACTGAGCCACGGAGTTTTTTGATTCTCATGTCTCTGTGTCTCAGTGGTTAGTTATCGCAGGGATGGAAATGCACTCGGGTCTACCTCATGCATTAATTCATAGACAGTATCAAACACTGTCTCAGCATTTGGCTTGGACCAGTAATCGCCGTCACTGCCGTAGGCGGGGCGGTGCGCGGTGCCGCTCAATGTGCGCGGCTCGGAATCGAGGTGGTAGTAGCCGCCTTGTTTTTCGATCACTTCCTGAAGCATGTACGCCGTCCCTCCACCCGGCACATCTTCATCCAGGAACAGGATGCGGTTGGTTTTCCTGAGTGACTCAACGATCCTGCCATGAACGTCAAACGGCAATAATGACTGCACGTCGACCACCTCTGCATCGATACCCACGTTCGACAACTTGCCCGCGGCATCCATGGCGATTCGACAGCACGCGCCGTAGGTGGCGACCGTGACATCACTGCCCTGGCGGATCACCTCCGGTATACCGAATGGCACAGTGAACTCAGCGATATTGTCTGGCAATCGTTCCTTCGCACGATAACCATTCAATACTTCGATGACGACAGCCGGTTCATCGGCTTTCAGCAAGGTGTTATAGAAACCTGCGGCACGCGTCATATCGCGCGGCACCAAAATGTTTATACCGCGCAGCAGGTGAATGATTCCCGCCATAGGCGAACCCGCATGCCAGATGCCTTCGAGACGATGTCCGCGCGTCCGGACGATGACGGGTGCAGCCTGTCCGCCCACAGTACGCCAATGCAGATTTGCCAGATCATCAGACATGATCTGAAGCGCGTACAACAAATAATCGAGGTACTGAATTTCACAGATCGGACGAAGTCCGCGCATTGCCATGCCAATCGCCTGGCCCAGGATCGTCGCTTCACGGATGCCCGTATCGATCACCCGCAAGTCACCATATTTTTCCTGCATGCCTTTAAAGCCCTGATTGACATCACCTAGAAAACCCACATCTTCCCCGAAGGCGATCACGCGCGGGTCACGGCCCAATATTGAATCGAATGCAGCGTTCATGATCTCGAAGCCCATTATCGTCGGGGAGGAACTTGAGTAAACGGGCTTCACTTCCTTCACCGCAGCCGCTTTCCCGCTATGCAAATGCGAACTATAACGTTCGTGGTTGATCGCATCCTGCTCGTCCTTCCATTGGACCAGCACCTGCCTGGATGGATGCGCTTCGTCGCGCAGGACTCGCAACGCTTCATGCGCGGTGCTGTGGACATCCCGCCTCAGCGGCGCAGGGAGGGCTGCCAGCCGTTCCTTGATCTGCTCCAGCTCGGAGGCGTGGGACGAGCTGCCTGCGATCTCGTCGAGCATGTCCATGACCTGGCCGCGTTCTTCCAGAATCGGAGCCAGGTACGCCTCCCAGGCGAGTTTGCGGATCCCCTCCACAGCCGCGCGGTCCTCTTTTTCAACGGCGACCAGCTCCGGCTCCGAAATGAGACGCTGGTCCAGGATCCAGGCGCGCATCTTGCGGATGCAGTCATATTCCTGCTCCCATCCGAGCCGCTCAGCGGATTTGTATCGTTCGTGACTTCCAGAAGTGGAATGTCCCTGGGGTTGAGTCAGATCGGTGACATGCACCAGCTGCGGGATATGATACTGGCGCGCGATCTCCGCCGCGTTGGCATAGGTTTCGAGCAGGGCCGGATAATCCCAGCCGGGCACCTGGTAGAGGTCATAGCCACGCTCACACTCTTCCTCGAGACAAGGTTCACGCTGGAATCCATGCAGGATGGCATAGATGTTCTCCTTGACCATCTGGAACTGGTTGGGGACGGAGATGCCGTAACCATCGTCATAGACCGTGATGACCGCGGGCGCCTGCAGGACGCCGATGGCATTGAGCGACTCCCAGAACATGCCCTCGGCTGTGGAGGCGTTGCCGATGCTGGCAAAGACCACTTCATTTCCGTCTTTCGAGAATTGGTTGAACTCCTGGAGCTCTTCGAGCCCGCGATAGAGAACGGAGGCATACGCAAGACCCACGGTACGCGGCATCTGCGTGCCCGTCGGCGAGACATCCGCCGAGGTATTGTAGGACTCGGTCTGGTTCTTCCACGAACCATCCGGGTTGATATAGCGGCTGGCGAAATGCGCGTTCATCGAGCGCCCGCCCGTGTTGGATTCGTGGCTGACGTCTGCGTGTGCATAAAGCTGGGCAAAAAATTCCTGGATATTCATCACCCCCAACATGAACATCCAGGTCTGGTCACGATAATATCCTGAGCGCCAGTCGCCTTTTCGAAAGGCATGCGCAATCGCCAGGTTGGCAAGCTCCTTGCCATCGCCAAAAATGCCGAATTTTGCCTTGCCGCTTAACACTTCCCGCCTGCCGATAAGACTCGCCTGCCTGCTCTGGTAAGCCAGCCGATAATCCTTGATGATCTCTTCTTTTTCGAGGGGAAACGCAAGTATACCCTTTGTTTTGGGCATTCACTCTCTCCTGATTTAGTTAAGGGAGATTATAACAAATGGAAGGGTGATAATGTAGTAGGGTAGACCCGGGCATGCCAACGGCGATTAACGTGAAGGAAGGGGAACTCACCCGAACGCGCGTTGGTCAAACTCCGGCGGGCCGCTCTTGTACCAATAAAGTTTTACTTTTTCTTCTTCCCGCCTGCACGATATTTTGCCTGCTTTTCCTCCACAGCAAATTGTGAACTTCGCTCGACAATGGGATAAGCAATACCAGGATTCACTCGCTCGACGGCACGAGCGAGGGCAACGTTGACGAATTGATTGAGGCTCACTCCTTCCCGCCCGGCGGCCTCTGCAAGGCTGCGATGCAGGGAACGCGGCAGGCGCACAACGAATTTCCCGCTGTAATCTTCGTCGGGAGCTGGGTCCGGGATGGGAACGCCATTCTCCAGGGCAACACCAATCCAGCCGCGCATGGCATCATCGATCATTTCACCAAGTTCTTCAAAAGTATCACCCTGCGTAATGCAGCCCGGCAGTTCGATCACACGCGCGACCCAACCGGGGTTTTCTTCATCATCATCACGAATGATCTCAATGTGATAGGGAAGTTTGAGATATTCTTCCACGGTTTTATCTGTCATCTTGCCTCACTTGCTGTTCTCTTCTTCTAACTCTTTTATGTTATCCAGCGCTTCCAGTACCAAGCCGACATATTTGGGTTTTACAAAAGGCTTTCGCCTGGGAATATTGAGAATATGTTTGCCAAGCATGAACATAGCATGACTTGTGCCATCCTGCCGTTTCTTAAATCCAAGACCGAGAAGAATCCTCTCGATCTCCTCAAAGCGAACGTGCTTTGGGTTCCGTCTGAGCTTGGCCAGTGCTTTTTCTTTTTTGCTCATGCCCTATCTCCCCATAGTACCATATTTAGTATCACAAGGCAACTATCTGTCCAACACCTCCTGCACCGCCTCATAGACATCCAACATCCCATAACCGTAGCCAGCGTTCGGGACATCTCCCTCGAAGCACCCCACCATATTTCCTGTATACGGATCCGCGGCTTCGAT
>Ga0105098_10000212_pt1 | contig 18567 bp, 20 predicted proteins | sample PPLLak21cMay2015_FD_79137 | JGI IMG/M metagenome (GOLD analysis project Ga0105098, IMG submission 79137) | Freshwater sediment microbial communities from Prairie Pothole Lake near Jamestown, North Dakota, USA - PPLs Lake P7 Core (1) Depth... | ecosystem: Environmental > Aquatic > Freshwater >... | reverse complement strand
CGATCAACCTGCTTAACCCCAAACTGACAATCTTCTTCTTTGCATTCCTGCCGCTCTTCGTTTCTAAAAATTCACCCTCGCCTACGATAGAGATGATCTCGTTAAGCGCTGTGTTCATGGGGATGACGTTCATCATATTCGCCCTTTATGGCATATTGGCAAGTGCAATTAGTGCCTACATAATGAACTCAACCAAATTGGTAAAACGATTCCAACAAGCCTTTGCAGTATTATTCGCCGCCTTTGCCGTCAAATTGGCAATGAGTGAAAAATAGGCAGGTATTACAATAATGTCGCGTCAGCTTAACCCGTGAAGAAAACAGGAGCACAACATGGAAAAACGCATCTCCCTTGCCACCACGCAGCTCGATGTCACCCCCGCCCCGCTCGCTGAGCGACTGGCACGCGCCGAAAGCCTGGTCACGCGGGCCGCCCGGGCTGGCGCGCAGCTCGTGGCCCTGCCCGAGCTCTTCAACACCGGATACGCCTACCGTGACGAGAACTTCGCCCTGGCTGAAACCGTCGACGGCCCAACCGCGCAGTGGATGAAGCAGGTCAGCTCCCGGCTGGGAATCCACCTGGCGGGATCGCTCCTTCTCCGCGACGGGCAGGATATTTACAACGCGCTGCTGCTCTACGCTCCGGATGGACGCGTCTGGCGCTACGACAAGAACTATCCCTGGGGCTGGGAGCGCGCCTACTTCCGTGAACGCCGCGCCATTACAATTGCCGAGACCGATCTGGGGTCGATCGGCATGATGCTCTGCTGGGATATGGCTCACGCCGAGTTGTGGCAGCAATATGCCGGCAAGGTTGACCTGATGCTGGCATGCAGTTGTCCTCCCAACCTCTCGCAGCCTATCTATCATTTCCCGGATGGCTCGCAAATCACTGGTGCACAAATGGGACCGGTCTTTGCCAGCATGCGCCAGGCTGAACTACAGGTATTCGCAGACACACCTGCCCAGCAATGTGCCTGGTTAGGTGTTCCGTTCATCAGCAGTACCGCTTGCGGTCAGGTCGATACGCCGCTCCCGAATCCGATGGGATCGTTTTTAGGGTTTCTACCGGCTGCCCCCTGGCTGGTCGGTCATCTGCCCAAAGTCGGACAAATGAAAGTACGGGCGGGCGTGGTGGAAGCGGCCCGCATCCTGGCAGCCGACGGTCGCCAGTTGGCTGGATTGTGCAGCGAGCAGGGTGAAACCTTCGTACTATCGGAAGTCGCCATCCCGGCGGAGCGCCCGCAGCCACGCGGAAAACAACCCAGGCCGCCGGTATCATGGATCATGTACTTTGTCTCTGACACCTTCTTGACATCTGTAAGTCTGGGAACATATGCGCGCAGGCCGCTTTACAATGAATGAACCCCGCCGCAAGCGGACGGGGTGTCGTCCACTAAGGTCATAGAACACTTACAACCTTCTTCCTACGCCGCAGAGCGGCGGGGTATTGAACCCGAGATAGAATAAACAGTGATGCTGCCGCGAAGCGTCGGACGGACCACACGAGGAAGAAACAATATGGAATACAAAACAGCCCAAAGAGACGACCTGCCGGAGTTAATTGAACTCTATAGACAATTGAATCCGGAAGAAAAACCGATTGATCTGGAAAAAGCATATTCGGTTTGGGATACCACCGAAAAAAGCAATACCACCCGATATTTCATCGCTTTGGATGGCAGCAAAGTTGTTTCGACCTGCAACATTACGCTTGTCCCAAATTTGACGCGCAACGGCAGATCGTTCGCCATCATCGAAAACGTGATCACTGACGACAAGTACAGAAGACAAGGCATCGGGAAGAGAGTAATTCTAAATGCAGTTCATTATGCAAAGGAAAACAACTGCTACAAAGTCGTGCTGCTGAGCAGCAGCAAAAGAACGGAGTCACATCGATTCTATGAATCGCTCGGATTCAACGGGGACTCGAAAAAAGGGTTTGAAATTAGATTCTAACCAAGGGAACCGAATAGCGGAGGTTGGACATGTCAATGCCCCAGACAACATCCGGATTTGCAGCCGTCAACGGCGCGGAAATCTATTACGAAACGGCCGGCCAGGGAACGCCGCTGGTGATGATCCATGCCGGAGTAGCCGATAGTCGCCAGTGGAACAATGAGTTCGCGGTCTTTGCCGGGAACTATCAGGTTCTGCGGTATGACCTGCGCGGCTACGGGAAAAGCGAGCCCGTGGATGGCGAATTTAACCACATGGGTGATCTGATTTCATTGCTCGACATTCTGGATCTCCACGAGCCTCTGGTCATGATGGGTTGCTCGATGGGCGGTGGACTGGCAATGGACTTCGCATTGACGCAACCCTCCAGAGTAAAAGCGCTGATCATGGTTGGCTCTGCGCCCGGCGGACTACAGTTGGAGGTGCCATCCCCACCCAAATTTGCAGAGGTGGAAAAGGCCTTCGAGGCTGGCGACCTGGATCGGGTAGCTGAGCTCGAGACCCAGATCTGGTTCGATGGGATGGGACGGACACCGGAACAAGTAGATCCAACCATGCGAAAGTTATGCTATGACATGAATCGCATAGCGCTATCGCATGAAGTCAAAGGACTTGGAGAGCGTCTGCCCAACACGCAGACGCCAGCATTCGATCGTCTGACAGACCTGAACATCCCGGTTCTGGCGATCGTCGGCGCTCATGACACCCCGTACATCCTTGCCGCGGCTGATTACATGCTGGAGAGAATACCGTCTGCCCGCAAGGTAATCATCGAAGATGCAGCCCATTTGCCCAACATGGACCAGCCTCGCGAATTTCAGGGAATCGTTCAGGAGTTTCTGGAAGGTCTTTCGAGCTAAATAGCCACCGGCCTGGAAGGAGAGAGATGAAACCTCGCAGACGCATCGCCCTGTCGATCCTGACTTTGTTCCTGACCATGATCGCGTGCGCCCTTGGACAGAATCCAACGCAGACCGCGCCTGCTCCGCCGGGAACGGACTCCGCTGCCCCGGCCGTTCCCCAGACCCAGCCTAATCCCCCGCCATCCGGTGACGTGATAAGCTCTGACGCGCTGGAATACCTCGGTGCATTTCGCCTCCCGGGCGGAGAGGACCCGCCCCGAACATTTGCCTACGGCGGCAACGCCATGACCTTTAATCCGGATGGCGACCCCTCGGGCGCGGCGGATGGCTGCCCCGGCTCCCTGTTCGTGATGGGGCATGACCGCATCGCCTATGGCGGCGTCCCGGACGGCAACCAGCTCGCGGAGATCAACATCCCGGCGCCGGTCATTTCCCGGGATATCGAAGACCTCAATACTGCGGAATTCATCCAGGAGTTCGCAGACGTAACAAAGGGTCATTTCACGGAGCTTGAAGAAATCCCCAAAGTAGGACTCCAGTATCTCAACCGCCCTGAGACCGGTCCAAAGATCCACATTGCCTGGGGACAGCACCTCCAGCCGCAGGAATTCCCGTCACATGGCTGGTTCAACCCAACGCTGTCGGAGCCGGATTTCCAGGGCACGTGGTTCATCGGCGATCACGATCTTTACAGCGTGAACGGCTATATGTTTGAGATCCCGGCAGAGTGGGCGGAAGCGTACAGCAGTGGTCGTCCTCTCGCCACCGGCCGCATGCGCGACGGTGGACAGGGCGGCATGGGCCCCGCGCTTTTCGCCTATCAGCCCTGGATGGCAGACGGCAGCCCCGCGCCTTCCGGCACACGCCTGGAAAGCACCACCCTGCTGCTATACGAGAATGCCTACAACACGGAGGAAATCGTCCGCAGCCTGAACGGCTACCAGCACCCGGATGACTGGAGCGGCGGAGCATGGCTCACAACCTCTTCGGGCAAACAGGCAGTACTTTTCGCCGGCACCAAGAGCAATGGCGCAAAATATTGGTACGGCTATATCAACCCGGAGGGTCCCCAGTATGCCTGCGTGGATGCGGAGGTGACCGATTTCCCCACCTGCCGCAATGCAGACGGAAGCATCTGCCCGCAGGAGGATTTTGCGGGCTGCTGCAACGCGGCGGAAGGGACTTGCGTCTCGAACCGCGGCTGGTGGCCGACCCGCTTCGATGCGGAATTCATCCTGTACGACCCGGCGGATCTGGCGAAGGTGGCAACCGGTCAAATGGAACCCTGGCAGCCACAGCCCTATGCAACGATTGATATCGATGAATATCTCTATTTTTCTCCGCCCGAATGGGATGTGATCGAAGTCGGCCAGGGCGACCAGCGCCGTTACCGCCTCGGTGATGTCTCCTTCGACCGGATGAGCGGACTGCTTTACGTTCAGGAGCTTTATGCGGACGGAGCCAAGCCTGTCATTCACGTCTGGAGGGTCAAAGCCAATTGAAACTGAGGGAAGGTGATTTCGAACCCTGCTTCGCAACTTCTCTACCCGAGACTTATGCACTGATCCGGTCGTCAGGCCTGATAGTTCATTCACTTGTGTCACGTGTAGTCCTGCACGGGTCGCGCGGGCTCGCAGGCGGCTGTCGCCCCGATTCGGATATTGATCTGAGTCTTATCGTCGATGCGCAGCGAGGTCCAAATATGGAACGCCAACTCCAGAATGTTCTCGAGACAACCTTGAAATCCTGGCGTGCAACCATCGAACTTGATCTGGCAGTTGTTTTTGATATTAGGAACTGCGGATTGAAGTGTTTCAATCAGCGTGCATGGAATGAGCAGGCATGCAAACCAGGCGGCATAGACTGTTTTGGTCTCTACAAAACACAAAAGGGATTCAGCGGGCTGGTCACAAACGCGGGGATACAGGTAAAGTTAGTGTATCCGTGCTTAAGGATCTGGCAACGAACCTAAATTTTATTTCTTACACAAATCTTAACAGAGTCTGCCAGGGGTAATCTTTCATGCCTTTCCGGCATCGGGGACATAGAATACAGAGAACAGGAGAGAGACCCTATGCCAGATGTATATGCTCAGATCACTGAAATCGATCCACAAACACAGGAGCGCCTGATTGATGTCCTGGAAATGCGGGCCAGCGATCTTCAGCAGCGTAGAATGTGGGAAGCATATCTGTCCCAGATTGAATTTCCACCCGCTGCACAGGTACTGGAAATTGGCTGTGGGACAGGAACGGTAAGCCGGATTCTGGCACAATGGCCAGGTGTTGCACGAGTGCTCGGAGTTGATCCATCCTCTGCATTCATTACCAAGGCCCGTTCGCTCGCTCAGGGCCTGGATAACCTTTCGTTCGAACAAAGTGACGGGCGCTCATTGACTCTAAATGACGAGTCCTTTGATGTGGTTATCTCACATCAAGTGTTGTCGCACGTGCCACAGCCCGAGCAACTGCTGGCTGAAGTTTTTCGTGTTCTGCGACCAACCGGCTGGCTGGCGGTCTTTGACGGCGACTATGCAACGGCGACAGTGGCGACAACCGTGGGCGATCCATTGGAAGCCTGTGTCCATGCGTTTCGAACGAATTTCGTCCACGACCCATGGATTGTCCGCCGCCTCCCACAGTTGCTCCAGGCTGCTGGTTTTGATGTGCAGCCCATGCGGAGCCACGGGTATATCGAAGCGCCGGAGGCTGGCTACATGCTCACATGGATTGATCGGGGCGCAGATGTTCTCTTACAAGCCGGGCACATCGGCCCGGAAACCGCTGCAGCTCTCAAAGCAGAAGCCAGGCAGAGAAGCACAGCCAGAGCCTGGTTTGGACACATTGCCTTTGCTAGTATCCTGGGTTGTAAGCCTGCAGCAACCAATACTGAACTCCCGCGTCTCTAAACGATTTATCGTTCATATTTTTCTAACTTTAGGAAGATAAAATTCAAAGAAAATCAACTGACCGATCAGAAATATTTACCTGTGAGGAGGTCCAAATGACGACTTATACCAAACCATCAGATGCCGAGCTTCGGCAGCGCTTATCTCCCCTGCAATATGAAGTGACACAACACGAAGGGACCGAGCGCGCATTCTCCAATGAATATTGGAACAACAAACACGAAGGGATCTATGTGGATGTAGTCTCCGGAGAACCGCTGTTCAGCTCGCTCGACAAATACGACTCAGGCACGGGCTGGCCCAGCTTCACCAGGCCCCTGGCACCGGAGAATGTCGAAACCCGTACCGACCACAAACTCTTCATGTCTCGCACGGAAGTCCGCTCGAAGAATGCCGATTCCCATCTGGGGCATCTCTTCGACGATGGACCCGCGCCCACCGGTCAGCGCTATTGCATGAATTCCGCAGCATTGAGATTTATCCCGGTCGAGAGATTGGAAGAAGAGGGCTACGGCCAGTATCTATCCCTGTTCAACGGCCAGGACAGGAAGAAAGTGAATGCAGAATAAGGTTTGCACACGCATGTCACCCTGAGGGAGCGCTCCCTTCGACAAGCTCAGGACAGGCTTTCGCGACCGAAGGGTCTCTTTCGCCGGGGAGAGACACATAAAAAGAGATGACGCCTTTTCGGCGTCATCTCTTTTTATCCTCTCAAGTACAGGTCATTCAGCTCACGCAGTCTTCCTGCCAGCTCGCTGCTCAGGTCTTCTTCGCTCATGCGCCACTCCCAGTTGCCGCCGAGACGGGATGGGTAGTTCATGCGCGCCTCCGTGCCCAGACCGAGTACATCCTGCATCGGCGTGACCGCATAGACCGCGACCGATGACCAGACACTGCGGATCAACTCCCAGGCGAAATCAGTGCCATCGCTGTGCAAATAACGGAGCGCAAATTTACGTTCAGCGTCCGGCGCGGATTCAAACCAACCGATCGCCGTATCATTATCATGTGTGCCGGTGTAGGCGACACAGTTCGTCACATAATGATGCGGCAGGAAGGGATTGTCGGGACCGCTAAAACCAAACTGTAAGATCTTCATCCCGGGCAAATGGAATTGCTCTCGCAATTTGACGACATCCGGAGTGATCAACCCCAGATCTTCCGCAATGATCGGCAAGGTGGAGCTTTTCGATTCACCCAGTTCCCGGGAGACCGTGGCAAAGAAATCCTTGCCGGGACCCGTCACCCACTGACCTGTCTCCGCAGTCGGCGCGCCGTATGGGATTTCGTAATAGCCCGCGAAACCCCGGAAATGGTCCAGCCGCACCACATCCACAAATTTCAAGACCGAGCGAAAGCGCTCCAGCCACCAGGCATAACCGGAGTTCCTGTGTGCCTCCCAGCGATATAACGGATTGCCCCACAGTTGTCCTGTGGCGGAGAAATAATCGGGTGGAACGCCCGCGACGAGGGTCGGCAAACTGTCTTCGCCGAGGTAAAAGAGATCGGGATGTGCCCAGGCATCGGCGCTATCGTAGGCGATGAAGATCGGAATATCTCCAATGATCCTGATCCCGCGTTCGTTGGCATAGGCGCGCAGCCTGCCCCACTGACGGAAGAACAGAAATTGGAAGAAGGAATATCGCAAGATATCTTCGGTGTGATCCTCCCGCGCCTGCTCCAGCACGGATTGCTCGCGCTTGCGCAGAGACTCATCCCAGTCGCTCCATGCGCCGCCACCGTTGGCTTCCTTCAGCGACATGAAGAGAGCGTAATCGTCGAGCCAGGAGGCGTTGTCCGCGCGGAATCGTTCGAACTCGTCGCACAGACTCTCAGGCGCAGAAAGGTAACGGGAAAAGGCCTTTTGCAGAAGATCAAGCTTCCAGGGGATGAGCCGGCCGTAGTCCACGCGGGAAGCGTCGAAATCCGGCATCCCTGCGAAATCCTCCTGGGTCAACAATCCGTCTGCGACAAGCGCCTCGAAGCTGATCAGATAGGGATTGCCCGCGAAGGCGGAAAAACACTGATAAGGAGAATCGCCGTAGCCGGTGGGTCCCAGCGGAAGCACTTGCCAGAGATTGCAGCCTGTGGAAACAAGCCAATCCACAAAACCATATGCCTGGGGACCCAGATCGCCAATGCCGTATGCGCCGGGCAGGCTGGTGGGATGAAGAAGGATGCCGCCGGAACGTTCAAATTTCATTTGCCGGTCTCCGTGTTTGAAGGTATTGACCTGCATGTACCACCGATTCATCGTAATCAGTTTCGATGACGTCCGTACCAATTTGGGCATCGGGTTCAATCACATAGCCCGCAGGGATGGAAGAACCCTTGCCGACCAGTGCCAGCCTGATATTCGCGTCCGCAACGCCCCACCCGACGCGGGCATTCTCATGCACGTGAGATCGTTTATCGATGATGGCTCGCTCGACCACCGCGCCGCTTTCGATCACAGTATCGGTGCAAATAATCGATTCGCGCACAACCGCGCCCGGGCGGATCACGACACCCGGCGAGAGCACACTGCTCTCCACGCGTGCATCTGACCCAACGTAACATCCATCGCAGATCATGCTGGCAAACACGTGCGCGGTTGCAGGCAGACGTGCAGGAGGTCGTTCTTCTGTTCGCGTATGGATGATCCAGCTTCGGTGGTACAGCTGGAGCTTCGGGGTCGGCGAGAGCATATCCATGTGGGCTTGCCAGTAGGATTGAACCGTGCCAACATCCATCCAGTAGCCCGTGTAGGGAAAAGCAAAGACCCGCGCGTTGGAGGTGATCAGACGCGGAATGATGTCTTTTCCAAAATCATGAGATGATTCGGGATTCATTCGATCTTCCCACAGAATCTTATCGAGCAGTTCCCGGTTGAAGAGATAGACTCCCATGTTGGCAAGATTGGAGGGAGGATCTGGTGGTTTCTCCAGAAAAGAGGTGACACGATATTTGCTATCTGTCGTCAGAACGCCAAAGCGCGAGGCCTCCTCGATGGGCACGTGGATCGTGCCCATGGTCAAGTCCGCCTGCTGATCAAGGTGGAAGGAGACCATCGGTTCGTAATCCATCGTGTAAATATGGTCGCCGGAGAGGATCATCACAAGGTCGGGAGAATCGCTTTTGATAAAGCCAAAGTTCTGCTGGACGGCATCCGCCGTCCCGACGAACCAGTCAGAGTCATGGCGTGCTTTGAAGGGAGTGAGGATCTTGACGCCACCCGTAAAGTCGCGGTTCAGGTCCCAGGGCGCGCCCGAACCGATATGCTCGATCAGGGATTGCGGCCGATATTGCGCCAGCACCATCAGATCGAAGATATCGGAGTTGACACAATTCGAAAGCGGAAAATCGATAATCCGATATTTGCCAGCGAAGGGAACAGCGGGCTTGGCACGCTTCGCCGTCAGCACACCTAACCGGGCGCCTTCGCCTCCGGCAAGAATTACTGCTCTTATTTTCATGGTTTACCTCAACCCTCGCGAAGTCGTAGACCACCCGTCTGACGGGGAGGAGCCGTACTTTCAGCCATCAGTTTTTTATAGATCTCAAGGTATTGTCTTGCGGAATTCGTCCAGGAGAAATCCTGCAGCATGCCGGCTAACTGGAGATTCATCCAGCGGGAATGATAAGGATATAGGGCCAAAGCTCTCCGGAGTGCATCATTGAAGGACTTCACTTTTGTATCGATAAAGACAAAGCCGGTTTCACTATCGGTAACCGTATCATGCAATCCCCCAACCGCGCGCACGAGCGGGACACTTCCATAGCGCATGGCGATCATCTGCGAAATACCGCAGGGCTCATAACGTGAGGGCATGAGGAAAATATCAGAACCGGCATAGATTTGGCGCGCCAGCTTCGGATCGTAGCGCGGCTCGACACGCACTCGCTCAGGCAGTTCTTCCTGCAGCTTCTTTGCGGTCGCTTCCAGGTTGGAGTCACCTGCACCCAACAGGACCAACTGCCAATCCTGTTTGGCCATTAATTTCAAACCTTTCAGAGCAATGTCAATCCCCTTGGCCTGGTCCATGCGGGAGACCATGCCAAGCAAAGGCACGTCGGGGTTGACGGGGAGCCCAAGCCGTTCCTGCAACGCAGCTTTGTTGCGCGGGCGTTCGGAAAGGTTCTGAGCGCTGAAATTTGCCGCGACCGTGGGATCTGTTTGCGGGTCGAAGGAGGCGGTATCAATTCCATTTAGGATGCCCTGCAGGCTGTCGGTTCGATTGCGGAAAAAGTCCTGCAAGCCGCAGCCGAATTCCGGGTGCAAAATTTCATCGGCATAGGTGGGTGAGACGGCCACGATGGCATCCGAGGCCCACAATCCCAAGGGCATGGGCATTACGCGCGCCCAATCGGGCAGGTCGGTATTTGCAAGCGGCAGCCCGTATTCTTCGAGAAGACTCTTGACATCGGGGCCCAAAAACGGGAGATTATGGATCGTGATCAGAGATGAAACGCGCCGGGTCTTTTCATCCCAGCGTCGCACCAGGTTTCCGTAGGCAGCCAGCGCAGTGTGCCAGTCGTTGGCGTGAATGATGTTCGGACTCCAGTTAACCTGACGGGGCAGTTCCAGGGCAGCCAGCGAGAAGAAAATATATTTCTCGGCATCGAGTTTGCTATTCGAAGAATAGACAGAGCCACTCGACTGGATCGGGTCGCCGTTGATGAAGTAAACGGGCATGCCCTCCAGCGTGCCTTCCAGGACTTCCACCTGGACCTCGGTTTGGCCGCGCGGTATCGAATAGATCCCCACTGCCCTCAGCGTATCCGACCGGATCACAGAGTGATACGGCAGGACAAGCCGCACATCGAGTTTGAGTTCATCGTTGGAAAGTGCCCGCAGGGCACGCGGGAGTGTGCCTGCCACATCGCCAAGTCCCCCCACTTTTACAAACGGTTCGGCTTCCGCCGCCAGGAAAAGCACATTGATGGTTTGAGGCATGTTGCAATTGTACAACGAAAATCAAGAGACCCTTAAGTCAATTTGAATATTGTCGCTTTTTTTGCCCGATGATAGGATCTGCCATGCAATGACAAAATACGTCTGGCGCGTAAAAACACGCCTGCCCGAACGATACCTGACTCCCTGCAACGTCATCGCCCGCGGGAAGATGAACACCTGCCTGGTCGAGTTCGAAGATGGTTACCGGGTGACGACCAGCCGAAACTATGTGATGAAGTGGGAAACCATGCAAAGAAGGCTAGCGAAGCGAGCTTTGGAAAAGGCGGATATGTCTGAAGATAGCACCACGTAATCCTTTAGCCACGGACACTTGCACCCGATTTGCTTGGCAAATCGGGTGATTTTTGAAATGCTTTAGCATTGAATTGCTTAGCAATTCATGGCAAATCATGCAGGTATTTCACGAATTTACATGGAGTTTTTAAAGCCAATCCGTGGCACACTTTCGCTGGCATATTAACAAAAAAGAGCCTCCGCAAGAGGAGACTCTTCAGGGTGCCTGATGGGTTTCGAACCCACAACATCTTCCTCCACAGGGAAGCGCTCTGCCGTTGAGCTACAGGCACCGTACATCCCGCCAGGCGGGACGGGCAATATTTTACCACAATCAACGCAGTTTCAGCACCGCCAGAGTCTCACCCTCCAGCATCTCGCCGGGCTCCACAAACCCCAGGCTGGCATACAGCTTGCGCGCGACTTCATTTTCAGGTTCATAGCTGATCCCCACGTTCCTGATCTGCTCGTCTTCACGAAAGCGCTTCAAGACCAGTTGCATGATCTCACGCCCGTAGCCCTTGCCCTGAAATTGCTGAGCGACCATCAAGCGCATGATGAATGCCTGAAAACGCGAATGACCAAAGTTAAAGCAATACATCACAAAGCCGACGGGTTGATCCTCCACATAGGCACCCAGGGGATAAAAATCCCAGTGACCTTCATCCTCAAAGCCAAATTGTGCTTCAGCGATCGAATATAAGTTTGAGGCAACAAAGTGCGTTTGATCGTCGCCTACCTTGAGCCTGATCAACTCCTTCCAATTTTCTGCTGTGACGGGCCGTAATTTCACAAAGACTCCTATCCAATGATCTTGCGGATTTGTTCCACCAACGCCTCGCGCGCGACCGAGACCTGTTCGCCGTTGATCAGGTTTTTCACCGCCACCTGACCTTTTTCCACTTCATCCGGGCCAAGAACGAGCGTGACCTTTGCACCGATGCGGTCGGCGTACTTGAACTGCTTTTGCAGTTTGGCAACTTCAGGATAACAGACCACGTTCAGCCCCGCCCGGCGTAACTCGCTTGCCAGCTTGAACGATTCAAGCATCCGATCCTGATCGAACACTGTCACAAAGACAGGGGCGGGATTGATATTCAAATCCTTCGGCAGCAAGCCATATTTCTCCAGAGTTAGCGTGATGACCACGTCTCCCATGGCGAACCCAACGGCGGGGACCGGATCACCGCCCACATCACGTGTGAGATTGTCATAGCGCCCGCCGCCCAGGATGGAACGCTTGATCTCCCCACCCACTTCCCAAGCTTCAAAGACTGTACCGGTGTAATACAGAAGTCCACGCATGATGGATGCATCGAACCCAAAATACTCACGTAATCCCAGAGCATCGATGACCGCAAAGAAGCGCGTCAGGTCGGCAGATTGCTTCCACAAGTTCTTGTCGGCAAGCATTTCCTTTAGATTTGTGATCTGCTCGGGAGAAAGACCGATCTCCTTTCCATACGCCGTCCAGGCTTCAGGCGTCATCTTCTCGCGGCGGTCGATCCAGGAAGAGACCGCGGGGCGCTGATCCGCCGGGATGTCGAACGCATCGAAGCGATCATCGATCAGGCGGCGGTTATTGACCAGGATCAGGACCTGCTGCGGGCTGAGTCCGAGGCGCTGAAAGAACGTCGCCAGGACCGCCGCGTTTTCCGCATCCGATTCCGGTGAGCTGACTCCCAGCATGTCCACATTCCATTGGAAGAACTCGCGCGTGCGTCCTTTTTGAGGACGCTCATAGCGCCACATTGGCCCGAACGACCACCAGCGCACGGGGAAGTTCAACTCATTCTGCTTCTGCGCGATCATGCGCGCCAGGCTCGGCGTAAGCTCGGGACGCAGCGTGATCTCAGAGCCGCCGCGATCCGTGAAGGCGTACGACTGCTCCCTGACCAACTCCTCCCCTGATTTCGCTGCGTACAGTTCGAGCGATTCCAGGATGGGCGCTTCGTATTCCTGATACCCAAACGACTCAGCCACCTCACGCATGGTGTTATACAACCAAATGCGGATCGCCATTTGCTCGGGGTAAAAATCTCGTGTGCCTTTTACTGCCTGAATAATTTTTTTCATCAATGCTCCGTCAAAATTCAACTGTTGAATTTTAGTTTCATTATTGGTATAATTTTCGAAAGTAAGATTACAGGGGTGACCCTCAATCGCTCAAGGAGCTGCCCAATGGAAATCAATTATCAGGAAACTTCAAAAGACCTGCTCACCCGCATTGACATCCACGAAAAGTACGGTTCCGCCAACATCGACCAGTGGACAAATGACCTGCTTAAACCGCAAGCCGGTATGAGCATTCTCGATATTGGATGCGGCGCCGGCAAGCTGTGCTTCCTGTTCGACGATTATACTAAAGGTGCAGCAAAAATTACGGGGGGTGACTTCTCAGAAGAGCTTTTGGATAAGGCCCGCGCCAGGAACAAAGAGCGCGGCACGAATATCAATTTTCAATATCTGGACTTCAACAAACCATTCGACTTTGCAGACAACACTTTTGACCTTTGCACGAGCGCCTTCGCCATCTACTACGCTTCGAACCTTGACTCTACGTTTGGGGAGGCTCACCGGGTGCTTAAGCCGGGTGGACGGCTATTTGTCTCCGGTCCATTGCCTGAGAACAAGCAGATGTTTTACGACATCATCAGGGAAGCGACGAACATGACGATCCCACCCATGCCAGGTTCCTCCCGCTTCAAAGGTGACATCTTCAACACGATTGACAGGATTTTTGCGAAGACCGAATTACATACCTTCGAAAATCATCTCACCTTCCCGCAGGTCGCGCCGTTCATCGAATATGTCCGCGCCTCGTTGAGCGAAGACCGCAAGCTGTGGACCTCCATGTTCAGTGGAAAAGAGGAATATGAAGCGTTGATCCAGTCCATTGAGAAAGTGGCTACACGCTGGTTTGAACGCGACGGCAAGCTGGTGATGACCAAAGTGGTTGGCGGTATTTTGGCGACGAAGTAAGGATATGTCGTTGCGAGGGCATTCGCGCTGAGTGCTACGCAAACGAAGCGTGCCCGAAGCAACCTTCACCGTCTTAATCGGAGTGTGAAATTGCTTCGCCTTCGGCTCGCAACGACATGTTATTATAAAGAGGAGAGATTTATGAGTAACAAACTTATTGACCTTAGCCATGAAGTCGAACATGGGATGATCACATACAAGGGACTCCCCGCGCCGATCATCTGCGACTTTCTTTCCAGAGAGGAATCTCGCAAGCATTATGCGGAAGGCACAGAGTTCAACATCGGCAAGATCGAAATGGTTGCTAACACCGGCACGTATGTGGATAGTCCTTTTCACCGCTTCGCGGATGGGATCGATCTCTCAGAACTCCCGCTGGAGTCACTGGCCGATCTGGAAGGCGTCCTCGTTCACGCCCAGAAGCTGGGACGTGCGATTTCAGCCGAGGCCTTTCGCGGACTGGACGTAAAAGGAAAAGCTGTCCTCGTCCGCACGGATTGGGCGCGGCACTGGCGCACGGATCAATACTTCGAGGGCCATCCCTTCCTCACCCGCGACGCGGCAGAATTCCTGGCTGAATCCGGAGCGGCGTTCGTCGGGATCGACACGTACAACATTGACGATATCACCGACGGAACACGGCCTGTTCACACGGTATTGCTGGGCAATCGCATCCCGATTTGCGAGCACATGTGCGGACTGCAACATCTTCCCGACCGCGGGTTTCGTTTTCACGCCGCGCCGGTCAAAGTAAAAGCATTTGGAACGTTTCCTGTACGCGCTTATGCGGTTGTGGATAAATAATTTACGTATCGTCGTTGCGAAGGCAGGAGATTGTGTCGCCACGGCGACGCTTCGCCTGCGGCTGGCAATGACGGGGATGAACTATGAACTTCTTTGGCAAACGGGTCCTCTTCCTCGGTGCGCATCCGGACGACATCGAAATAGGATGCGGTGCGCTCCTGCATCACATTGTCAGTCAGACAAATGTGTTGTGCGTCACGCTCTCGGATAACCAGAAAAATCCTGATCTGAAAAATGTAAAGGCCGAACATTATCAAGCACTGGCTGTGCTGGGCATACCCGAAGATAAAATCGTTTTCGGTCCCTTTATAACCCGCGTCTTTCCCGACGCCCGGCAGGAGATCCTGGAATACTTTCTCCAACTCCGCAAGGATTTTGACCCCGACCTGATCTTTGTCCATTCCAAGCAGGATATTCACCAGGACCATCTGACCATGACAGATGAAGCCTTGCGCGCCTTTCGCGGCATTACCGTCCTCGGCTTTGACGTTGTCCGGTCTTCTTATGGATTTTTTCCGCACTTTTTGGTCGAGGTGACCGAAGAGGATGTGAACAAGAAAATCGAAGCCCTGTCCAAATACGAAACCTATCGTGACCGCTATTACTTCAACAGCGAAGTGACCCGTTCCATCATGGTGCGTCATGGCGCGCTGGCGGAATGTCCTTTTGCAGAGGGATTCGACATCTTGAGGATTGTAGGAGAGTTCTGCAGGGAGTAATTTGGTAAAGATGAATCAAAAGAGGCAGGACAATTCACGTTCTGCCTCTTTTGATTCAGGAAATCAGAACACTATTCCTTCGGAATTCCCACCTGGATCATTCCATCAACCACCCTGACCGGATACGCCGGGACATCGACCACCACCGGTAATTGCACGGCTTTGCCTGTGCGCACATCGAACTCACCGCCATGCCGCGGGCAGACGATGTTATAGCCTTCGAGATCCCCGTCGCCCAGCGGTCCATCGTCGTGGGTGCAGATATCGGCAATGGCAAAAAACTGGTCGGCGATATTAAAGATGACGATTGACTTGCCTTCTGCTTCGATGAACAGCCGCTCGCCATTGCGAAGCTCTGAGGCCGGAGCGATCTCAAGAAATTCAACCCTGGAATTTTCCACCTGTGTGTAATTGAACATTTTTACTCCACCAAGCTATCGCTCGCCTCGCCTAAACCGTAGACGCCGGCTTTCAACACTTTGAGGGAAAGCAGTGCACATTTCAGCCGGACCGGTCCCAGGTCGATCCCAAGCATGTCGAGGACATATTCCTTGTTCAGCTGCTTTACTTCCTCCAGAGGCTTGCCGATGATCGATTCGATCAGCAGATCCGCCGAGGCTTGTGAGATCGCGCAACCATGCCCATCGAAGCGCGCGTCGCTGATGCGGTCGCTTTCATCGGTGCGCAGCGTGATCTCGATGTGGTCGCCGCACAGCGGGTTATTGTCTGCAAACTTGATATCATGCGGATCAAGCTTCCCGCGATAGCCGGGATTCTTATAATGCTCAATGATAACTTCGCGATAGAGATCGTCCATAGCCACTCCCGTCATTGCTTCGGGCTAACGCCTTCGCAATGACGATTATTTTTTATTATCCAAACATTTCCTTGACTTTATATATTCCATTGATGAGCAGGTCGACTTCATCCCTGGTGTTGTAAAGATAGAAACTGGCTCGTGAGCTTGCCGGGATCCCGAATTTCTCATGCAAAGGCTGTGCGCAATGATGACCGGCGCGGACGGCGATTCCGTCTCTATCCAGGATCTGCGCCACGTCATGCGGGTGGACGCCATTCAACGTAAAGGCGGTCACTCCGCCCTTGTGCTGCGCGCTGGGCCCAAACACTTTCACACCCGAGACCTCTTCCAATCGCTCGAGAGCGTATTCCGTGATCTCGTGCTCGTGCGCGGCGATCGCGTCCATGCCCACAGCGGAGAGGTAATCGACCGCCGCGCCAAAGCCGACGGCTTCCGCGATGGCGGGAGTCCCGGCTTCGAATTTATAGGGCAGGCTGTTCGGACGGAAGGAGCGGAGTTTTACTTCCCTGATCATGTCCCCGCCGCCCAAAAATGGCGGCATGGACTCGAGCAATGCCATTTTTCCATACAAAACGCCGATGCCGGTCGGACCGCACATCTTATGCGCCGAGAAAGCCAGGAAGTCCGCATCGAGGGCTTGCACATCCACTTTGAAGTGCGGCACGGATTGGGCCGCATCGACCACGGTCACGGCACCAGCTGCGTGAGCAAGACGAATGATCTCGGCCGCGGGGTTGATCGTGCCGAGGACGTTGGACATGTGCGTAAACGAGACCAGCTTCGGGCCCCGCGCGAGCAGCGTTTTGTATGCATCCAGATCAAGCAAGCCGTCTTCGGTGACAGGAATGAAATCCAGTTCGACGCCGCGCTCTGCCTGGAGAATATGCCACGGAACCAGATTGGAGTGATGCTCCATCTCGGTGAGGATCACCAGGTCTCCGGCTTTCAAGTTCGCACGCGCCCAGGAATAGGCAACCAGATTGATCGATTCTGTCGTGTTGCGCGTGTAAATGATTTGATGGGCAGAAGGTGCATTGATGAATTTGGAAATCTTCACACGCGCCTGTTCGTACAGTGCCGTCGCCTCTTCAGCAAGCGTATGGACGCCGCGGTGGATATTCGCGTTCGAACGGCGATAGAAATCATTCATCGCTTTGATGACTACCAGGGGCTTTTGTGACGTAGCCGTGGAATCAAGATAGACCAGCGGCACGCCCGGACTGGTCTCGCGCTGGAAGATGGGAAAATCTTTGCGGACTTCGTTTATGTTTAGTGCCATGAGCAAGGTACACATGTAAACAGGTATACAGGTAAACATGCTTACGTGTCTACTTGTATACCTGTATACCTATTAATAATCCGGGATCGCTTTTTCTCTTTTGACTGATTTCTTCGGGACGGGGCGAATGTGCTCCGAGTTCAGCGGATACCAGAGGATACGATCGGGGACCATCCAGCCATCCGTCAGAAAAACGTTCGAGCGGAACTGCACCGCGACCATCTTGTTATCCACCTGCACCACGATCCCACGGATCCACCCACGCACACGTTCCTTATTCTTCTCGTGATCGCAATAGACTTCAACCGTATCGCCCACCTGAAAATCATGTGCAGCACCAGGGGCGTTCATAAACGCGAATTGCGGCAGACGCGGTCCTTTTTGTTTACGATCGTCAGCTTTTGTCAAATTACGCGGTGGGGAAATTTTGTTCACCACACGGACATTTTCAGCCGCGCGCGACTTTGCCTGCACCGCCTTTTTCGATTTTTCCTGAACCTTGGTTTTCTTTGTTTTCACTGTCATGAATGCTCTCAATTCTTTCTCAAACTTTTTGAACATATGCAATCTCACGCCATTTTATTGGCGATATATTCCTGGAAACGTTCCCGCACACCTTCGAATGGAATGCGCTGGAAAATAGGATCGAAGAATCCCTCGACGACAATTTTTTCCGCTTCGGCCTGCGGGATGCCGCGCGACTTGAGGTAGAACAGCGGTTCCTGCTCCAATTTGCCAACCGTCGCGCCATGAGTGCAGCGGACATCGTCCGCCAGGATTTCGAGGCCCGGAATAGAATCGGCCCGCGCGCCCTCGCTCAGGACCAAATTCCGGTTTGCCTGATAGCCGTCCGTTTTCTGAGCGCCGGGAGCGACATAGATCATGCCCTGCCACACAGAGCGGCTCTTGCCTTTCAAGGCGCCCTTGAACAGCAGGTCGCTGGTCGTATGCGGCGCAAGATGGTTCTGCTGCGTATCGTGGTCGAGGTGCTGATTGCCATCGGT
>Ga0105098_10000211_pt1 | contig 18588 bp, 16 predicted proteins | sample PPLLak21cMay2015_FD_79137 | JGI IMG/M metagenome (GOLD analysis project Ga0105098, IMG submission 79137) | Freshwater sediment microbial communities from Prairie Pothole Lake near Jamestown, North Dakota, USA - PPLs Lake P7 Core (1) Depth... | ecosystem: Environmental > Aquatic > Freshwater >... | reverse complement strand
GGAGAGGCCCTGAGGCGGGGAACCCTCCTGAAATTACATAGTTAGATGATTTTCATGGTTTATATGAGAACCATCCCGGTTAATGCACGTTTCTATAATATCCGTGGTGACCGCTTGCACCGGTGAATCGCCGGCCGGAGGATTACTATTTCCTGGACCCGGTAAGGGAACCAAGCAGGCCCCTCATTATTTCCCGCCCGATCCGGCTTCCCATGGCATGCGCTGCACTCTTCGCAGCAGATCCTATGACATCCCCGGCACCACTACCTGCAGTTTTCTTAGGTTTTTTCACCGGAACATCCGGCACTTTTGCTGCCGCTGTCATTTCGGCTTTCTTCTTCAGCTGTTCATAGGCGGAATCACGATCGATTACATTCTTGTAAGTCGCCAGAAACGGGGAGTTCCTGATGATCTGACCCCGCTCATCAGAGGTCAGTGGGGTCATCCGGCTGTGCGGGGGATAGATAAGTGCCCGCTCAACGGGCATCGGGCTGCCATTCGAATCCAGCATTGAAACCAGTGCTTCCCCGATACGGAGTTCGGTCATGGCTGCAGCGGTGTCAAAGGCAGGATTCGGTCGTAATGTGCCGGCAGCCCCCTTCACATTTTTCTGGTCTTTCGGGGTGAAAGCCCGGAGGGCGTGGTGCACCCGGTTTCCCAGTTGCCCGAGGACCGGGTCGGGAAGATCCAGCGGGTTTTGCGTCACAAAATATACCCCGATCCCTTTTGACCTGATCAACCGCACGACCTGGACAATCCGTTCCTCAAGCACCTTGGGAGCATCCTGGAAGAGCAGGTGAGCCTCGTCAAAGAAAAACACGAGTTTTGGTTTCGGGAGGTCTCCCGCCTCGGGAAACGTTTCAAACAGTTCTGACAGGAGCCAGAGGAGAAGGGTCGCATAGATCTTCGGGGACTGCATCAGACGATTAGCGGCGAGGATATTAATCATCCCGCGGCCGGATGCATCGGTTTTCAGAAAGTCGGACACATTCAGGGCAGGTTCCCCGAAAAATCGGTTACCGCCCTGTTGTTCGAGATTGAGGAGGCTCCTCTGGATTGAGCCGATGCTTGACGGGGATATATTCCCATATTGGCTCCTTAAGTCTTTTGCATGGTCACTGCAATGCTGGGCCAGTGACCTGATATCCTTGAGATCGAGCAGAAGGAGGCCGGAGTCATCTGCAATTTTGAACAGTACTGTCAGTACATCGGACTGGATATCATTCAAATCCAGGATACGGGCAAGGAGGAGCGGCCCCATCTCCGAAATAGTTGTCCTGACAGGAAGGCCGGATTCGCCATAGACGTCCCAGAACGTGACAGGGAAGCCTGCGGGAAGCACACCCGGAAGTCCCAGCTCCGCAGCCCTTTCGACAACCTTTACGTTGTCCCCGCCGGGCATTACGAGCCCCGAGAGATCTCCCTTGATGTCTGCCATAAAGACCGGGACACCGATTGAACTGAAATTTTCAGCGAGAACGCGTAATGTGGTGGTTTTCCCGGTCCCGGTTGCTCCGGCGATAAGACCATGACGGTTAGCCATCCCGGGCAGCATAGAGACAGTCTGTACCCCTTTTGCAAAAGGCACAGGTTCAGCAGTATCCGGCATATAAATCCTATTCTATCTGGACAGATATGGCTTAATCGGTTCATGGATGCCGGGACCCCGGGCATTTTCCAAACCAGATAAAGAACAGGCACTGTGAGGAAATTTTTGGGAAAACGGCATGTTTTAAGTCACAAATGAAGTGATTTGCCTGTATCAATCAATGCCGCATCCGATAGTTTTAATATCAGCTGATGAGAGGGATGGAGCATGGCATCTCTTGTTTTTACCCTGTTGTCATTTATTGTCGCGTTGATCATTTCAACGGTGATAATCTATGTCATAGTAAAGCTGCTCGGTGAAACGGAAGGCATAACCACGGCTTTTCTCGCTGCACTTATCGGGACGATAGTATACTCTGTCGTATACTATCTGCTGCCGGACAACCTGCTGATAGCTGCAATCATCGCAGGAATCGTGTGGCTGGTGGCATTGCAGAGACTCTACACCATCGGCTGGCTCAAATCCCTGTTAATTGCTGTTGTCGTCTGGATAGCGACAACCGTTGTCGGGTGGTTCCTGCCTACGCTCACCGGCCCACTGTGAAAGAATTCTGCCTTTTTTTTAGTGTGTTTACAAACATGCACCATTCAGGGCACCTTTCCAAAATCACTTTAAAAAAGTATTCCGGTTATTTTCCCGGCCCTTGTCCATAATACCTGAGACATCGCCTTTACTTCTCCGGGCTTCCGTCTCCTTTTTTTACCCTGCAGCTGCTCCAGGCTTACCTCTGGCTGATCCAAGGAAGGCGGGGGGAATTTACGTGTCTCCCCTGCTGAATTACTACTGCAGGAGCATATCCCGTAGTAGCTTACGCTGAAGAGGATTGCACTATTACGTTACCTGGTCCAGCAACACACTAAATTGCTGCAACGTATCCGTGATTGTAACCGGGGTCCCGGAAACGGTTGTCGCCGGGATCCGGGATGCGAAATCACGCAGCTGAAACTCCCTGCTCTGTTCAAACCTCTTTTCGAACGATGTCACCTTCACATCTATGAGCGCTGAACCATTGACACCGATCGTGAGAGAACCTTTCCGGACCAGGGTCGCCACCGCCCTGATTGCCTGGATATTTCCGATGGTTACCGGTATGGTTACCGTTGTATTTCCGCTGCTGATCACGTCGATATCGGTCTGTTCGCCATGACCCAGGAAATTCGGGGTGTCATCAAGATAATAGACATCAAAGGCTATTTTGTTGAGTTTTGCCCCGACGGGATTTGGATTGAAGATAACAACCGTTGCATTTATGGTCATAGTCTGCAGGGTGACATCAGACAACCCTATATCACCCACGGTGACAACCGGGTCCTTGATCGGTGGCTCAGTACACCCGGCAATGAAGATAAAAACGGCAATGAGGATGAAGATACCGGAGGGGATCCGCGGGTTCATACAGAGAACTCATTCGCTGCTACCTAAATGTATCGGTGATTGGAATGAATACGACAAATCGGATTCGTCTGTTGCCTCCTGTGAGAATCTTGTTCCCGGAAAAAGGAACCCGTGAATCTTTGGGAAGTCCATAACAATTATCAATCGGCCTGCCGATTATTCAAAAGGTCTCCCGAAGGATTGTGATCTAGATGAGAACTATTGCCTGTTTCCTCGCCTGTTTGTCCCTGGTCCTTATCCTGGTGCCGGTCCCTGTGCTCGCTGAAAACCCGAGCGTGATGATTGCCGATTTTACGGTGACGCCCTCCGTCCTGTTACCCGGGGATATCGGGACGATCACGGCAACCATCAAAAACACCGCAACGAATGCAAATATCCGGGAAAATACGCTGACTATCGGGGGAGACATCGTAAAAAGCACTGATATCAATGTCAATCTCGAAAGTGTACACCTGGATTCAAAAGATGTGGAGGTCATTTCCGGCAACTTCAAGCAGGTTGGAGAGATAGGGCCCGGGCAGTCAATCCCGATTACCTTCCTGATCCGGGCACCTGCCCGGGACGGGATTTATTTTCCGGAGATATGGATTGACGTGACGGGAGGTGAGAGTGTCCGCCAGCCCATCCCGGTCAATGTCAATACCCGGGTGGCACTCCTGAAAAAACCGGCAATAATTGCATACAAAACTCTGCCGGACAGTGTGAATCCCGGCGATGATTTCTCCGTGCGGGTCATCCTTGAGAACAACGGGCTTTCCCGTGCCGATGAAATTGTTGTTTCCGTGAATGCAAGCTCCCGCACCATCGCTCCCAAAACACCCGGCAACTATTACTTCGAACATCTTTTCAAAGGAGAGAATATCACCCTTGACATGAATTTTGCCACCGATAAAAATGCCCCCCTTGGCCTGAGTACTGTCCTCCTGGCAATATCCTACGCCAATGCGGATGGTACCTTCAACCGGCAGACGGAAACCCTGGGCATCCCTATAAAGGGAAAAGCGACCATCGGCATTGCATCTCTCTCAACCGATCCGGTCGGGATACAACAGGGAGATCCGCTCACGCTCATCATCCGCCTCGAGAATACCGGTACCGATAATGCAAATTCTGTCAAGGCGAGCATCGATCTCCCCATGAATGGTGGCAAGGATGCCTACGTGGGAAAAATTGAGCCGAATAGCGATGCCCCTGCGGTATTTTCCCTCCAGGCTGGTGAGCCCGGGAACATTGCCTATAACCTGACGGTCGAGTACCAGGATGATTACGGCATGCATACCAACACAGAAACCCTCACGATGACCGTCATTGGCGGGGATGGGACCGGGCTTATCCTTGCCGTTGTCATCCTCCTGGCCGCAGCTGGCGGTGCCGGGTACTGGTACTTTGTCCTGAGAAAAAAGGGAACCGGCAATGCTTGATGAGGAAAAAGTCGCTTTTTTCCTCGCATCGCGACTGATCGCTAGGGGGAACAAGGGGACGCTTGCCCTCACCATCATGATCATCGCGATGGTCTTTGTAAACCTGATCTTTCTCCCGTCAATTATTTCCGGCGTGGTGGTGCTGTTCAACCAGCAGACAATCGATTACAGCTACGGGAACCTGGTTATTGAGCCAAGGAGCAACCAGATCTATATCGAAAATGTCGATCAGCTCCAGCAGAAGATCACCAGGATTCCCGGCGTGGTCGCGAGTTCCCCGCGATATACTGCAGGTGCAACCATCGTTCATAAAGGAAAATCCACCACCCCCCTTTTATACGCAATCAATCCCGATGATGAAAAACAGGTCCTGAAGATATACACAAAAATCATCAGCGGGGATTACCTCAGCCCGGGAGATACCGACCAGATTGTAATCGGTTACCAGCTGGCGGGGAACAAGGATGAAAAAGCCGACCGGATACCCTCTCTCGGGGGAGTGGATGTCGGCCAGACCGTTGATGTAACATTCAGTAACGGGGTGACCCGCCAGTACCGGATCAAGGGAATTATCAACTCAAACTCATTTTCTGTTGATTCAAACGCGTATATCACAAAAAATGAGCTGGAATCCGTGCTCGGCATCAGCAACAGGGCCCGGCAGATCCTGGTCAGGACGCAGACAACAGGGAACGAGGAGGCCATGCGTACTACCCTGATGACCTACGGGGTGCAGGAAAAGATCTGGACCTGGGAGGAAAAATCGGCGGATTTCCTGGCAAGTATTGTGGGAAGCTTTGATATCATCAACCTGATCGGCAATATTGTCAGCCTGATTATTGCCGTCGTGGTCATCTTCATTGTTATCTTTATCAATACCGTATACCGGCGAAAACAGATTGGGATCTTAAAAGCGATAGGGATTGACCGTTCCATCATCATCAAATCGTATATCTTCCAGGCGCTGTTCATTTTTTTCTGCGGTACCCTGGCCGGGGGTGTCCTCCTCCTGCTGGTACTCCAGTACCTGACAGCATCCCCGCTTGTTTTTCCCGGCGGCCCGGTAGCACCGGTCCTCGATACCTTCCTTGTACTGCGTGCAATCGCAAGCCTGCTTGCCGTATCGCTGATTGCCGGGTATGTACCTTCATGGCTCACGACCAACGAGGATATTCTTTCTGCGATTCGGGGATGACATGATTAAAGGACGCGACCTGTTCAAAATTTATGGAAAGGGCACGGTTGAGGTGCGGGCACTGGATGGTGTGTCGGTACAGATCGACCGCGGTGAATTTATTGGCGTAATGGGGGCGAGCGGAAGCGGGAAATCGACACTGCTCCACCTGTTCGGGCTGCTTGACCGCCCGACTTCAGGATCGCTCTCGATTGACGGGATAGATGTCGGGATGCTTGATGAACGGGGACGTACGCTTTTCCGCCTGCAGCGGCTGGGGTATGTCTTCCAGGACTATGCACTGGTGCCTGAACTGACCGCAGAAGAAAACGTGTACCTGCCCTCCATGGTGCGTGGCATGACATCACGGGAATGCAGCAGGGTCTGCGGGGAAATCCTTACCCTCGTCGGGCTCAGGGACCGGAGACACCACTTCCCCGGCGAGATGTCCGGTGGAGAACAGCAGCGGGTAGCGATTGCCCGGGCACTTGTCAACAAACCCTCCATCATCCTTGCCGATGAGCCCTGTGCCAATCTCGATACCCAGAATTCCCGGAATATTCTTGAGCTGATCAAAAGATTAAACAAGGAACTCGGCCAGACCATCGTGATGGTATCCCACGAGGAATGGCACAAGAAATATTTTGACCGGATTATTTACATGAGCGACGGAAAGATCCTGACGGATGACCACCAGGAAAACGGACACCTTACGGAGCCTGTCTGAACACCGGCCTGCCCCGTTGTTAAGGGTTATTGTTCAGGTGGAAGCATAGTATTTAACACAAGAAATTGAGATCCCCGCACCGAACCCACAGCCGATCTTCATTACGATTTTTTCATCAAGCCCGATGTCCCCGGGAAATGCCGGGAAGACTGATGCCGGGCAGGTAATACCCTTGTTGAAAACTGGCCAGGGCTGTATCGGATTTTGCCATGCACTATCACCTGTATGGATCATCTTGACAACCTGTCTCAATAAACCGTTGGGAGGATGCCGTGAACGAGATGAATAACCTGCAGATAATTCCCGGGTAGTGTCCCCCTTTGTAAGCCGAGGGGGGGACTGACGTCCTAACGCAAACCCTATCGTGTTGTAATCAAAAGGGAACGTAAGGAGAATACCCTTGCTATGACCCTGAAGGTGCCCACCATACGCTGGAAACTCGTCATCCTCGCCTTCATCCTGGTGGCGGTTATATTCTTTACATGGATCGCCTGGCAGTTCGACCAGAGTACCCGCCAGAGCGAGGGTCATCACTATTATTATACCATCGACCTTTCCTATACCTCCACAATCGAAAATGTGACCCTGTTCCTCCCCGTTCCCGAACTGAACTCTGCCCCGGTGTTCACTACCTCCCTGCTGAACGGGACTGCATACGGTGTTTCCCCGGACTGGAACCTTTCGGTTGTCAGGGAGAACGGGACCCCGATGCTTGCCATCAGGGCCGCCCGGATGGTCCCCGAATATCACGGGCTGGCGATCGCGATCGAGCCCGGGACAAGCGTTCTCCCGACCACCCGGGTCCCGGGCCACGAGTACTCAAGCGACACACCTATTCTCATGCCTATAACGATTGCCGTGATGGAAACGAGCGGGGCGGTAATCGATACACGCACCCCGTTTGGCCATGAACCGCTTTTTTTCCCGGACGGAACGTTTACACCGGGACCATGCGATATGCCGGGCTGCGGTGTCATGTACAGGCACACGGTCCCGGTGTATATCAGCTACGCATCTGAGCAACCGGTGACGATATCGCTCCGGGTTTCTTTACAGGGATCCAATTCCATCTGGAGAGGTGGCTGGCGAAGTAACAGCTATGCGGATTCCGTCCTCATCGAGGCCGGAAACGGTACCCGGGGATGGATCGCAGGGGAAGGGAAACTCTTCACGGCAGAAGGGGTATATTATTAGGCTGATTCCCCGAATCCGGAAACACCTTCGCGAGAGTAGTGCATCATTCCTTTGGCAGACAGAATGCACCATCCCATTCTTTTCATGAGGCACGGATATGCAGGATAGTCCGGTTACTTCACTGTTCGGGATGCCCCCGGAGAAGGGGAGGTGGGGACTCGTCGCGTCAGGCCTGGTCATCAACCTGTTACTGGGTTCGGTGTATGCCTGGAGTGTCTTTGTCGAACCACTGACGGACTATTTCAGCGGTGGACTGGGCCAGGCAGTAACGGCAAATGATATCCTGATGCCATTTTCTGTGGTCCTTGCGGTCTTTGCCATCACCATGGCGTTTACCGGGGAGATCATCGACAGGTACGGGCCACGGGATGTGACGGTCCTCGGAGGTGCGCTGACCGGCCTTGGCTGGTTCCTGGCTTCCTTTGCGCCATCTGTCCAGGTGCTCACCATCATATTCGGGGTGATCGGCGGAATGGGTGTGGGAATCGCCTATAGTGTGCTGGTAGCCGTTGCAGCACACTGGTTTCCTGACCGGCGGGGCCTCGCGGTCGGGCTCATGGTGCTTGGCGTCGGGTTCTCCGCCTTCTTCACCGCCAATATTGCGGGCTGGCTGATCGGTACCTGGGGTGTGATGACCACGTTCAGGATCTTTGGTGTCGCTATTGCGATCCTCACAACCGTGCTTGCCCTGCCATTGAAATTTCCGCCATCCGGCTGGGTCCCGCCAGGGTGGACACCCCCGGCCCCGGGATCCGGTGAAGAGCATCCCTGCGAATACAGCCGCTCCCTGATGCTCAGATCCCCCTCATTCTACGGGCTCTGGGCCTGTTACTTCATCGGCTGCCTCGCAGGCCTCATGGCAATTTCCATAGCAAAACCGGTCGGCACAGACGTGGGAATTGAGACCGCCCTCGCCACGTTCCTCGTTGGGTTTTTTGCGATCTTTAACGGCGGGGGTCGCCCCGCCTTTGGTGCACTCACCGACAGATTAACACCCCGGAAAACTGCCATGCTGTCGTTCATCCTGATTGCCATGGCATCCGTTATTATGTGGCAGGTTCCTGTCGTACCGGTGTACATCCTTGCCTTTGCCGTACTCTGGGGATGTCTCGGGGGCTGGCTGGCCATTGCACCGGCAACCACCGGCAGGTATTTTGGCACCAGTGACTACCCGAGATGTTACGGGATCGTTTTCCTCGCATTTGGTGCCGGTGCGATTGCGGGGCCGCAGCTGGCAGGATTTATCAAAACGTCGACCGGGTCATATCTCGGAGTGTTTCCGTATGTGCTCGTGCTTGCCGTGGTCGGTTTTTTCATCGCGTTCTTCCTCATGAAGCCACCAGGACACGGTACGGACATATCATGAAAAATCATCGGTTTTTTTGGATTTGGAGAAAATCCTAAGTTATCAACAAATGGTCAAGCACCTGTATACTGAGGGGATAGTGCCTGTCCCCCCGAACCGCCCCGGGCTTTGCAATGGTGGTGGAGTACCTGTTCTGGAATTATTGCTCCCGGGAGACGCCACAATGGCGGTGGGCGTTACATGCTGTAGCCCCAAAGAGGGTTGAGTGAAATATTTTGAGGATTTCCCATAAAAATTGCACAATTCCAGTACTATCGGGAAGTACCGATCCCCCCCTTGCGATGACCTGCGCCGCACCAAAAAGGGACGCCCCCGCGGCGCTTCAATTACCGATGTAAAAATTTAATAGTTACTTCAAAACCTTCCAGAGGTTTAGCTTTCCGCCACCGGGGTACCCTCTTATTGCAATACTGCCCGTAGTTACCTGGTCTCATGAAAAAATAATTTCGGGCAGTCACCGGGCATTCTCAACAGGAATATAGGGGAGCAGAGAGAGGAGTTCTGATCTGAGCACATCGGACCCGATTCGCTCCATGAACCGTGCCGTCCTTTCATGAGGACGTGCATTGCTGCGGTAGTACTCCCCGAGGCGCCGGGCGCAGTCCAGTGCCTCGGTATCCGAAAGGTTGCGGGCGATAAGATCCCCGAACCTCGGCCGGGTCCCGCCATTTCCACCAAAGAAGACGGTCCAGCCCTTATTTGTCGCCATAATCCCGATATCCCGGGTATGGCTTTCACCACAGCACCGCGGACAGCCGGAGACCCCTATTTTGATCTTTGCCGGGAAGGTCTGATCTTTGAACTGTTCGTCCACGGCACGGGCAAATCCGATCGAGTCCTGGTTCCCGAACCTGCACATATCGGTACCAAGGCATGCCTGCACAAATTTGACACACGGTGCCGTTTCAGGTTTTGCAAGCCGCCCCAGATCAGCGATCACCTTCCGGACGTCCTCCGCTTCAATGCCGACCAGTGCAATACGCTGGCCTGAGGTGATCTTGAGGATCGGGACATGGTATGTCCGCCCTATCCGTGCGATCTTCTCGAGTTCCTCCGGCGTTACAATCCCTGCCGGGATCCGGGTAATAACCGCATACCTTTTTCCATCCCGCTGGAGAATTGCCCCTTCAGGAGTCGTTGTCATGCGTGTTCACGACTCCGGTGGTTTAAGATCCTGTAACCTTTTTGCATACATGTCCTGCCAGTCTGGTGAACCATCTGTTCATAAATCCCCTTTCCCTGCCGGCATTTTCCGGTTGCGGTTCAGGTACAGTCCGACTCCTACCGGGATGAGGAATGTCAGAACATAATACAGGAACACATCGGGTTTGTAATAGGTTGTTGCCTGGAACAATATGACGATGAAAAGGAAATCAAACACGACTGCGATCAGGACCCATGCAAGCCCTACACCCGCATAGTACTGCATGAGAAGGTTCTCCCGCTGCCTGAACCACCACCACGTGATCGCGATAGTGACCGGAGTGAAGATCACGATCAGGATCCAACCCATGGTTGCTGCGTATGGAGTAAAGAACAACACCAGCGATGCGAGATACCCGATCAGCCAGAGGGCAATACCCAGGCCTGCGGTATCCTTAATCCACTGCTTCATACACCTTTTTTTGCCGTTGCGTATTCTTGTGCTTTGCGATGCAGAATCAGGTACAATCGGGAACTGGCAGCTCAATAAGAACAATGAAGATCAACGCCGCCGCCCCGAAGAGACGCCCCCCCGTGGCGGATCAGGGACTAAAACTCATTACAACTTCGTTGCCCCGCCGTGCCTCGGAGAGGCCCTGAGGCGGGGAATCCTCATAATAGCTATGATTTTTCCCGAAATCAGACAGACAGGTGCAGATAGAAATAGTTTCCTTCCAGAATCCCCGGATTGCAGACACAGGTTCCCGCAAATCCACTTCCTCCTGCAATCGAAAGGGAAGTTGGAATATCAAAGAACCATGCCACTGAAGTTGCCTGTCCGGGTATGGAAAAGATCAGGATATATCAGCGGCTCTCGCTCTGGTGAGAACCTCATCGGGAAATTCTCTTTTTCATCGCTTCTTCTCACCGGCCATTGCGCATCCTTCGGGAACGTAATATCTCTTCCCGCCGCTCAGGGTCTTGCCGCAGAAGTCCCGGCAGGTAGCCGGGCGGGTATCGTAGATGGCACAGCTCCACTTCCTTTCCCCGCTTTCGTCAGGCTCGTCCTCGCGCAGGTGCCGGCACGGGGCATTGACAAGGAAAAAGCCGCCCGCTTCCTTAAGACCCCGTTCACGGAGGTACTGCAGCTGGTGGGGTTTGCACTGGGGGACAGAGACAAAGGGGAGCCAGCGGCAGCATTCCCCACAGCGGCTGCAGGTACCAGTCGATGGGGCAGGTTGTGTAGGTTTCATTAAATCACCATCTGTGAAGGTACTGGAAAATTGTGAGTGCCGGGAGTATTAACATGCCGTTTGAAGTCAAAACCTTACCGTCATTCTATAACGTGCTGATCGATTTCAGGCCGGGGTGATCTGGTATTGGCATTTTTTGATTTCCTGTCTGAGGATTATGCACGATACGAAGAGGGGATAATTGCAGAATCTGCGCAAAAGAAAAAACGAAGCTGCAGGATTCTCACTCCAGGTCCCTCGCCATCTTCCCCAGCGACTCTGCTACCTGGTGCCGGAATACCTCCCGGTCGATTGCGGATGCCTCGTGGCGGTCGAGCACCATGATCCGGTCTGCCTGGGCAACCAGAGTATCCATAGCACACGCGGCAAAGACCAGTGCGGTCTCCCCCATCTTCCCGCGGTCCCGGGCAAGGATCTCGGATAAGGGAGTGATCTCCCCGGTCTGGAGACAGCTCCTGACCAGCAGGTTGGGTGCCGCACGGTCTTCATCGATGATCAGGATGGGCGCACCCCGCACGATCGCTGCCTGCACCTGGTGGGCCATGGTCATGGACCCGCTGCCCATACCATAGGCTGACCGTGCCGTCCCCTCCATGCCCGGCGGGAGGGCGGAGAAGAACATGCTCACGTCAGCCCCGGCAAGCTGGCAGGCGGCCGCTTCCGCCGTGCACAGGCCGCGAACGGTTACGACCAGTTCCCTCCCGTCACCAGCTGCGTGATCGTCCACGCCGGCGATAATGCCGTCAAGAAACGTGGACTTTCCCTGTGCGTTCGAACCCGCAACCGCAAATACCTCCCCCTTCCGGATCCCAAGGCCGGTGACCGTGCGGTTGCTGGCCGCAAGTTCCAGTTCGAGCGGGGCAAGCTCCTGCGGGCAGGCAAACGGGATACTGACTCCCTCTTTTGGCCCTGCCGTGCGAAAGAAGCAGCGGTACTGCGTGCAGTGACGGGCCAGTCGTGCCCCGTCTCCGATGAAGGAGACAAGGCCACGTGACGGGAGCGTTTCCCTGAGCACCTGCTGGTCGAGGGTGGTGATCCACGCGGCTTCCAGTCTCCGGACCGGTAGGGAGACTATATACGCCGTTATCGTATCGCACAGGCGAGCTGCAGCCTCTGTTACCCGGGAGATGTCCTGTGGAGAGAGACCGGGCGGACAGGGGACTGCCCCGCTGACCAGGAGATGGATACCTGCCCCGTCTGCGAAATTGCGGTTACCCGCATGCCAGAGATCGGAGGCCAGGGCAGCAGGTGAGGCGACAAGGGTATATGGCTCGGTAAAGGATGCGTACTGGTGCGGGAACCGAGTACCCCTGCCCACCAGCGGTCCCAGCCCCTCGTCGTATGCCGCCCTCTGCTTGATATGCTCGATACAGAGGGCCACCGCACCGGCAGCGCCCCGTATGTCAAGGGGAATTTCTGACAGGAGCGGGCGGCGCACGATCAGCGGAATGGAGAAGAGGAGTGTATAGCCATCAAACGACCGCACCGCGTATGCCGTAACTCCTTTTATCGCGTGGGCCGCATCGATACTCCATCTTTCGTCTCCGGAGAGGGCTAGGATACGCTCAAGACAGGTATCCGGCCCGGACTCAGCCATGGTACGAGATTGTATCCTGAAACCGTAAAAATGCGAGGCATCGTGTTGCAGGTAGTGCTGAGATCCTGATATGCAGATTTTCGACAGGCAGGTAGTTTGTGATTTGTTGATACTACTTTATCTGCTCTTTACGAAGAACGCCACAGACACCGACGGAAGCTCTTTTGCCCAAAGATTTTGAGGGAAAAGTTTCAGGAAAAACCCCTGACCCGCCGTGCCTCGGAGAGGCCCTGAGGCGGGTGACACTCACTCATTCTGTAATTCCCGGGAAAAATGTTAAACCGGGAGCATACCCCCGAGCCTTGAAAATCATTTGTATGAAATTATCGATTTTCAATGGGCTCAACATTTCTTTGTTCATGCATACCGATTTCAGCGGTCATGCTATCCCCTATGACGTTTTGTAAACGACATTGTTTGACGGGACTTACCAGCCGGTAGAGATCAGCCGGGCTTTTATAAGAAATTCAGCGCTGTTTTAGACCCTTCCTTACCTCAATAATTATCTGCAGAGGTTTTTCCGGAACCGGCAGCTCCCTTTTTCTTCCGGAAGGCTTCCATGGTCTCGTTGATCCGGCCCTCGAGCCAGCGTTCATCAAATTCTGAGGGATACACAAATTTCACCTGGTTTGAGACCTCCCAGTCATCCCATGTCGCCAGACTGGCAACCCGGGCAAAAAGGGGTGTTCCGGGGAGAGGGAGCGGGACAGTGAAACAGGCTTCATCGAGCGGGAGCCCCAGGACCAGTGCAAAGGTCTTTTCAATCGACACGACAGTTTCGCCCGGGTACCCGACCATGAAAAATCCGGCGGTGCCGATCCCTGCCTGGGAAAATAGGTGCACGGCCCGTATTCCCTGCTCAACGGTGACCCGCTTGTTCATGAGCCCGAGGGTTTCGTTGCTTCCCGATTCAAGACCAAGATAGACCCGGATACACCCGGCACGCTTCATGAGGGCGGCAAGTTCCGTTGTGAGCCGGTCGACCCGGGACAGGCAGGTCCAGCTGAGGGGAACACCACGCCGGATCATTTCGTGGCAGAATGCCGTGAGATACCCGCTTTCGAGGGTAAAGCAGTCATCAGCTATCCAGAGACTTGTGTAACCAAGTGACCGGATCTCTTCGATCTCCCGGAATACTTTTTCGAGCGGAGGTTTCCTGAACAGGTCACCCCATACCGGTTTTGAACAGAAATCGCACGAAAACGGGCAGCCGCGGGTGACAATCAGGCTTGTCTGCCTGAGCCCCGTGTTTTTTTCCATCGCTGCCTGGTACTGGCGGTGATCGAATCCCGACCGATCGGGGAAGGGGAGCCGGTCAAGGATTTCTGACGGGTGATGAAGGGGAGGCGACGAGCGTACCTTACCCTCCCTGGCCATATACAGTCCCGGGTAGGATGCGGGATCCAGATCCTTGAGGTCCCGGGAAGAGCCTGACAAAAGATAATCGCGACAGAACTCCGGGAAGGTCACGTCACCTTCCCCGCAGAATACCGCATCGAATGTTCCTGCAAACATCGCGGGGTTTACTGTCGGCAGCGGCCCTCCCGCGACAAAGAGGGTTTCCGGCAGCCGGTTGCGCAGTTCCCTGAGCAGCTCGAACGCATTCCTGCTCATCGTGACCATGATGGAAATGCCAACGATTGCCGGCCGTGATCCTGCAATCCGGCCGATTATTTCATCAAAGGTCGCAAAGGTGCAGTCTTCTATGGTCACCGGGACTTTCAGTTCCTTCAGCTGGCTGGCAAGGTACGCGATTCCCAGCGGAGGAAATAGTTTTTCGACGGGATCCTTACTCCTGAAGTAGGGATAGACGAGGGTCACCCCCCGTTCCGGGACCGGGTTCACACGTCAGCTCCTGTGGTAAAACCGACGGAGTACCTTACTTCGGGAAATTCCTGTGAACCATCAAGGGGACCCAGTTCGATGCAAAACCCCGCCCAGCAGAGGTCACCGGTATGTTCACGCCCGCGGAAAACGGTGAATGCTACGGGAGGACTGACCGACGGCTGGTCCATGAAAAACCTGACCCCATGCACCGGGTCAACAAGGGAAACCGGCAGCTGGTCCATGCATATCTTTTCCCATCCGGGCGGAGGCGCAACTGGTTGACTCCCGTCCCAACCCGCAGTGAACCAGGCAGCACTGAGCTCGTTTAACAGGCAGAGAGTTTCCCCCTGCCCGATCGGTACATGGATTTCTGCATGCACCTCCACGTGATGCCCGGAAATCCGGTAGGTGAAGGTAACCGTTCCCCGTGAGGGTATGGTTTCGAAAAGCGGGTGGATGCCGAGCAGCCTGCGGATAGGGAACACTGGCAGCATAACAACGTGCTGGAGGCGGGGAAGAAGCATATAGGCGCTGGTACCCGATTCGATCCAGCGGGTGAGAAGGGATGACGGTTTCCCCCGTATGCCCCACCTCATCCGGGTATCAAGGGAAAAGGAACGCTTGAGAACCCCGTCTTCCTCTGAGTCCGTCCATGAGCGGGAAAAACAGGTATATTCCCGGTCCCTGAGAGCGATACTGCCGATGCCCATCCCTTCGCCGGTAATATTCCGGTCACCGTAGTATACCAGCAGGCCACGTGCCAGGCCCTGGCTTTTTCCCTCTCCTGTATATCCAGCCCCGGGCACGATCCTGATGGTATCCATAGATCCCTGTCTGAACATGAGATGATAACCGATATATACACTCCTTTCGGGAAAGAGTCCAAGGTAACCTCGACCTTCACGAATACCGGTCAGAAAAAATCAGAATCTGTAGCGAAATTGAAAATCTATCATATCGTCAGGTTTTGGTCCCTGTTTTTGTCGCACAGGTTAGAAATGAATGAGCGAATTGATTCGATCCAGACGGAATGTGAAGGGAAGACTCGTGTTTCCGACGGAATGTTTTTTGAAATTCAGCTGGTTTTTGACACGACCAAAGTATTAATTTGCCTGAAAGTCATGTAAGAGACCACTCAGGTTTTATCGGGTTTATCCTGATATTCCCCCGTGCATACCATAGAATAATCCGGGGTGTCTTTCTCATTGAATGGATAACCAGGAGATTAAACAGAAATTACCCGGGGCAATAAGAATTGTGGAACAGGTTTGCATTCAAAAGAAAAATAGATTACAAGGAACAGTGTATACGCCAGATCGATGCCGACCCTATCCGTGATGAACTTTACAGCAGGGACCATCTGACCCAGCATGCAAAAGAGACCGCCTGCTCGTACCGGATAGAGACCTGGAAAGGGCAGGATCGCCTCCTCCCACGACTTGCTGAAAATGAGAAGGTCCTGCTGAAAACTCACGAAGTACTGAACGCCGCCGTCGAGGCAAACCGCCGGATTGCCCCGGCAGGGGAATGGCTGTTAGATAATTTCTACCTTGTTGAGGAACAGATCCGGACCGCCCGTCGCCACCTTCCCCAGGAATACAGTACAGAGCTTCCTCACCTTGCAAACGGACCTCTCGAAGGATTCCCCCGGGTGTATCATATTGCCCGGGAATTCGTGGCTCATAATGACGGGAGGATTGATACGAAGGTCCTCTTTGAATTTATCGATGCATACCAGAGTATCTCTCCTCTGCTGCTCGGGGAGCTCTGGGCCATCCCCATCATGTTCCGGCTCTCTTTGATAGAGAACCTGCGAAGGATTGCCGATATCATCACGGTAAACCGGCGCCACCGCGACACCGCGGGCTACTGGGTGGAGCGGATGACCAGAACTGCACAAGAAGACCCCAAGAGCCTGATCCTGGTTATCGCAGATATGGCCCGGTCAGACCCCCCCATGACCAGTGCTTTTGTTGCGGAAATAGCACGGCAACTGCAGGGCAGGTCCGGGGCATGCCTGCTCCCCCTCAACTGGATAGAACAGAGACTTTCAGAGAGAAACCTGACCCTTGAGCAGATGATCAATACCGAGACGCAAAGCCAGGCTGCGGATCAGGTGTCGTTCGGGAACAGCATCAACAGCCTTCGTCTCCTTGATACGATGGACTGGCGCGAGTTCGTAGAGCGCCTGAGTCTTGTCGAACAAACCCTCCGTAGTGATCCTGCGGATGAATATGCGGCAATGGACTTTGAGACCCGCGACCGGTACCGGCACAGTATTGAGGAGATTGCAAAAAAAGGAGGTTTCCTTGAAGATGAGGTTGCAAAAAAAGCGGTGGAACTTGCCCATGAGAGCCGGGTCAGGCAAGACGGAAAAGCCCGGGAATCTCATGTTGGATATTACCTGACAGACAGAGGAAGAAACACGCTTGAAGATGCACTCTCCTTTCATCCTTCCTTGTCCGATCAGGTCAAAAGATCAGGATTTGCTCATCTTCTTTTTCTGTATTTCTGCGGCGTCCTGTTCGTCACGTTCATAGCGGCGTATTTCGGGTATATACGTCTTATCGCGTATGACTGGTTTGTTGGCCTGCCACTCTTCTGTCTTCTCCTGATTCCGGTCAGCCAGTCTGCACTGGCAGTTATCAACTGGGTTGTTACTCTTCTGATCCCTCCGGATGTGCTCCCGAAGATGGACTATGCAACAGGTATACCCGTGGAGGCAAAAACCATCGTCGTAATCCCGACGGTCCTCTCCGGACCTGGTGATGTTCCGGAACTCCTGGACTCACTTGAGATCCGGTACCTGGCAAACCGTGACGATAACCTGTATTTTGCGCTGCTGACCGATCTCCGGAACGCAGATACCCGGGAGCTGCCGGGTGATGCGGAGCTTGTCGATCTGCTTGCGGCCGGCATTGTTGATCTGAATACGAAATACCGGAGCGGGAAGCCGGATACCTTCTTCCTCATGCACCGCTCCCGGACCTGGAATGCGGGCGAAGGGGTCTGGATGGGATATGAGAGGAAACGGGGGATCCTCGGGGCGTTCAATGCCCTCATATCTGGAAAAGGGGACAACGCCTTCTCCCGTATCGTGGGCGATCGGGAGTGCCTGGCCGGGATCACCTATGTCATCACCCTGGATACCGACACACAACTCCCGCGGGACAGTGCTAAACGGCTTATCGGCGTGATCGCTCACCCGCTCAACCGGCCGGTACCAGATCCCGGAACCCGGGTGATCCGGGAAGGATACGGGATTCTCCAGCCACGTGTCGCACTCTCTATGCCGGAATCCGGCATTTCATATTTTGCATCCCTCTTTGGCGGTGAGCCGGGTATCGATCCCTACACCCGTTCGGTTTCCGATGTGTACCAGGATGCATTTCATGAAGGATCATTTATGGGAAAAGGGATCTATGATCTCAATGCCTTTTCACGGTCCGTAGAGGGACGGTTTCCTGAAAACCTCATTTTAAGTCATGATCTGCTGGAAGGATGTTATGCCAGGACGGGTCTTGTCAGTGACATCGAAGTCATCGAGGAGTACCCGGCCAGTTACCTGGCTGACAGCAGGCGAAGGCACCGCTGGATCCGCGGGGACTGGCAGATTATACCGTGGCTTCCGGCGTTCGTCCCGGACAACTCTCTAAAAAAGCAAAAAAATCCACTATCTCCCCTCTCACGATGGAAGATCTTTGACAATATGAGAAGAAGCCTCGTTGCGCCGGCAACATTTTTCCTTCTCCTCATAGCCTGGACCGTTCTTCCGGATCCACGGTTCTGGACCATGTATATAACCTCGCTGTACCTGGTTCCGGCGCTGATTATGGGTGGCTGGAAGGTTCTGAGAAAGCCTGCGGACCAACCCTGGGTGCT
>Ga0105098_10000208_pt1 | contig 18674 bp, 18 predicted proteins | sample PPLLak21cMay2015_FD_79137 | JGI IMG/M metagenome (GOLD analysis project Ga0105098, IMG submission 79137) | Freshwater sediment microbial communities from Prairie Pothole Lake near Jamestown, North Dakota, USA - PPLs Lake P7 Core (1) Depth... | ecosystem: Environmental > Aquatic > Freshwater >... | reverse complement strand
GCCTTGAGATCGCGGGCGGCGCGCAGGCAGCGACGCTGAACAACGGACGTATCCTTTTCATTTTCCGCGACGAACTTGTCGGAGGAGCCCAGGGCGCGTTCAAGCAGGCGCGTCTCCTCGACCATCTTCGCCCAGGTCTCAGGGTTCATCGCAAACTTGTGGTCGGGACCTTCGCGGTCGTGGCTGTCGGTGAAGTGACGTTCGATGACGCGCGCCCCCAGCGTCACCGCGCCGAGAACGGGAGCCAGCGCGTGCGTATGGTCGGAGAGACCCAGGATCACATCGGGGAAGAGCGTCGCATAGGTTTTCAGAACGTTGATATGCAGATGATCATAGTTATCCGGGCTGGCCGTGTAATTCGTATTGCATTGCATCAACACCAGCTGCCTGTTGATCTTCAAAATCGCATGCACAGCCTTCTGTACTTCCCCGATGGTGGATGCGCCCGTCGCGACGAAGAACGGCTTGCCTTTGCCGGCCATCCGCTCGAGGGCCTCGATCCAATCGATTTCACCGGAGCCGGCTTTGTAGACAGGCACATACTGATCAAGGAAATCAATGGCAGTGAAATCATAAGGGGACGAAAAATAATCGATGCCCACTTCCTGGCATTCCTCCGTCAGGGTCAGCGACCACTCGAAGGGAATGGAGGCGGCGCGATAGACTTCCGTCACAGACTTCTTCCAGGTTGCCTGATGCGAGACTTGCGCGTTCATATGGGTGAAGCCATAGTCCGAAACGATCTTCGGCGCGTCGAAGTTCTGGAATTTCGCGGCGTCAGCTCCCGCTTCCTTTGCCAGGCGGATGAGTAGTTTCGCTCGTTCCAAATCGCCATCATGGTTCGCAGCAATGTCCGCGATAAAGTAGGTCGGATGGTTCAGGCCAATGGTGCGGTTGCCAAATTTGATTTCCATGGTTCTCTCCTTCTCGAGAAATGAGGCTATGGACGTTCCAAAATCTTTCCGGCTTCGACGGGACTGCCATGCGAAAATATATCAATGTCCAGGCTCCGAAATAAATCGCCGTTCAAATTCCATTGCTGAATGAGACTGACAAAGGCGCCTATCGAATGGATCTGCTCGACATCCACCGGGTGGAACATTCCATATGAGAGGCTGACGCCGTCCGCGTCAATTTTTTGAAGATACTCAGGGTAATTGATAAGTCTCCCCGTCAACAAAGCGCGGACGGTCAGTTCGGGGTGAGCACGTTTTGCATGAAACAGCTCACAGTGGTCAAAAAACAACAATAAAACCTTTTCCTGCATGCCGGTCCGCGCGAGGGATCGGATGACTTCCTTTGTCAGGCTGCCCTCCGGGCTGAAAAAGGTTTTGATATCCAGGGATAACGTCGCGCCCACCTCACGCGCCCAAACCAGGACGTCTTCCAGCAAAGGCAAAGACTCACCGTCGATCTTGAGCTCTTTCAGCTCATCCCAGGGGAGTTGACCACACCATCTTCCATCGGGGAGTTGGTAGTTGTGGCGCAGGAACGGGACACAATCGCGACTCATTTGCACATCCAGCTCGAGCAAGTCTGCGCCTGATTGATGGCCCAGTTTGATCGCGGGCCAGGAATTCTCGGGCACATCCCCCTCGATGCCGCGATGCGACTCGATCAGCGTTCGTCCGGTTTTGGACTTGAGAAGTTCAAGAGGCATTATTTGTCCTTTGCTGCATATCCGTCAGGTGGTCTACCTGCCACCTGCTGATTTCAGAAAGATATTTGGTCTTCAATTCAGCTGTTGCGCAGGAGGCTTGAATGGAATTTCTGGCAAAACGTGCCAGATCGTCTACCGTGTACCCGAACTCTCCAGCTACGGCTGCGTATTCATCACATAAAGAACTGCCAAGGATGGAAGGATCATCACTATTGATGGTGACATGTACGCCTAATTCATCAAGCTCACGAAAAGGATGCTGCTGCATTGCAGGATAGACATTGAGACGAATGTTGCTCGTTGGGCAAATATCCAGGGGGATTTGACACTCGACCAATTCCTTAACCAGCTTCTGATCTTCAATCGAGCGAACGCCATGACAAATTCGATCCGCCTGCAAGTCGTTCATTGCCCCTCGGACGCTGTTTGCTCCCGTTGTCTCTCCAGCATGTGGAATACTCCTCAAACCCATCCGTTTGGCTTTTTGAAACACAACCTTAAATGGTTCCGGGGGTGCACCGACTTCGTTACCTGCGAGTCCAAGGCCGATCACACCATGCTCTCGTCCCTGAAGCGCGTATTCTAAAACAGTGTTGGCTATGGTTGGGTCGAACTTTCCATTTGGACCACTGAAATGCCGGTGACGAGGAATACCAAATATCCATTGCATTTCCACATCGAAGTCTTCACGGGCTTTCTGAGAGCCCCTTACCAGTCCATCAAAAACATCCTGAAGCCGCAAATCCTTTTCCCATAAATGGAGATGCTGGTAAATGGAAATGTGCACTTCACGATAGCGGATGTTCTGATTTCTCATATCGCGACCACTCTCATACACTACCAGCGCGAAGTCTTCCGCAGAGCGGATCAGTTGCATGCAAACCTGATAATAGGATCTAAAGTCTTCATAATTCCTGAATAAGATTGCTGCCTGCATTCGTTCAATATCGTCAATAAGCCCTAGCTGTGAATATTTGTGAGCCAACTTAAGAGCCGTCCCAGGGGGAATGGCACCCTCCAAATGGACATGAAGTTCGGCTTTAGGCAGAGTTCTTACCAGATCATCAAGTTTCATAATGACTGTGCAGCTATCAGCAAACTCTTCATCAAACCATCCTGTGGATAAGTCCCTGTTTTCTGTGGATAAACCGGTCAAAAAGCCTGTGAATAAGTGGGGATAAAACGCCAAAACTACTGTTGATAACCCCTGATTTTCTGTGGATAACCCTGCTGGTACTGTATATAAAACTCGTCCAAACCGGTGGAGAACAGGGGGATATCGAGGTCCAGATCTGTGGATAGTTTGTGGGTAGACAGCCATAAATTGTGGGAACGACGGGCGGTCAGGCCCGACCCCTCGACTGATTTCGGGGAAATGAGGCTTTCTCTCAGCCCGAACTTGCGCGCGACTTCCACGCCAAACTGGTATTTGCTCATGGCTTGCCCGCCAACCACGTGATAGAGACCACACAGACTCTTTTCGAGCATGGCTACCAGGAGCCGCGCCGTGTGATTGACAAGCGCCGGGCAGAAGATGACGTCGGTGAAGCCATTGACAGTTTTGCCTTCGCTCAAGGCCTTGACAAAGAATTCGCCCAGGCTGCGCTTGCCGCTCAGACTCCAGCCAAAAAAATTGACGCGCGCAAGGATGGCTTTCGCATTTGCCGCCCGGACTGCACGCTCGCCGCCCAGTTTGGTCTTTGCATAGACACCCAGGGGGTTAGGCTGATCCTCTTCCGTGTAAGGATCTGTCTTATCTCCATCGAAGACCGCATCCGTGGAGATATGGACAAACTGGACGCCTTTTTTTACACAGGCGTGTGCCAGCTCACCGGGAATTTCCACATTGAGAATTCGGGCGAGATTAGGATTTTCCTCACATGCATCAAGGTTTGCCAGCGCGGCGCAATTGATAAGCCAGTCGGGTCGAGCCTGATCGAGTATGGAATCGACCGCGTTCCGGTGAAGAAGATCCGCTTTGATCACCGGGAATGGCACGGACTTCAACTTGCCGCGATCCACACCGATGACTTCATGCGCGCGCATCACTTCCAGCGCGAGGCTGATTCCGAGGAGTCCACTGGTACCCGTGATCAGTATACGTGCCATGATGTACGCAAATAAGTACACAGGTAAATAAGTAGACAAGCCAACAAATGTATGGTTGTGTACCTGTCTACTTGCATTCCTGTCTACTTCCTCAGCCTTCCAGTTTTCCCTGAGCAAACAATTCTTCGAATGGTGCGACAAATTTCTTTATGCCATCGATGTCCAGCCATTCACTATTGTTATCGCTTGAATAGTGATAACCGTCGGAAAGTCCCTTGCCCTTATCCTTCCAGGAATAACCAAACCAGATCGCCTCGGCGGGCTGGATCACAAACATTCGCTCGAGCTCGATCGTGTGGCGTGCCTCGTCCTGAGAGATCAGCACTTCGTGCAACTTCTCGCCCGGGCGAATGCCGATAATGTTGAGCTTCGCCTCCGGGACGATGGCATGGGCCAGGTCGATGACCTTGGTGCTGGGGATCTTCGGCACAAAGACTTCACCGCCTTCCATCTGCTCGATGCAATTCATCACAAAACGGACGCCCTGCTCGAGCGAGAGCCAGAAGCGGGTCATGCGTTCATCGGTGATCGTGACTGCGCCGCTGGCGCGCTGCTTGAGGAAGAGTGGAACGACCGAGCCGCGGCTCCCCACCACGTTCCCGTAGCGGACGCACGAGTAGCGGGTCGCCGTACCTGCCGCGTAGGCGTTGCTTTGAACGGTCAGCTTCTCGGCCGCGAGCTTGGTAGCGCCATACAGGTTCACCGGGTTGACGGCCTTATCGGTGCTGATGGTCATGACTTTCTTGACGCCGGCGTCCAGGGCGGCTTCCACCACATTGGCCGATCCCATGATGTTGGTCTTGATGGCTTCCATCGGGTTGTATTCGCAGGTGGGCACCTGCTTCAATGCCGCGGCATGCACCACAATGTCCACGCCGTTCATGGCGCGCAGGAGCCTCTCCCGATCGCGCACATCCCCGATGAAATACCGCATGGACGGGTGATCGTATCCATGCATCTTCATTTCGTGCTGCTTCAACTCATCGCGGCTGAAGATGATGATCTTCTTCGGCTGCTTTTCCTCCAGCGCGAGCTTCGTGAATTTCTTGCCGAACGAGCCGGTCCCGCCGGTGATAAGCAGGGTTTTGTCTTTCCAATCCATGAATGCTCCTTGTTGTTTCAACCGGTGGTCGAGACGCAAGCGTCGAGACCACATGATGAAATTTCCTGTTTACTTATAACTGGTGGTCTCGATACGCGCCTTCGGCGCACTCGACCGCCGGGGTTGAATGTTACTTTACAGCTTCAAACAAAGCGTTTACTTTTTGATCACGATCAACGGATATTGTCCGTTCTCACCAAAGAAATGCGGGAAATGCTCCTCCAGCCAGAAGATCAAACGCAAGCAGGCCTTCCCGCCAAACTGCGGACGCACGAACCAGCGCATGAAACGCGGGCTCAGGCTGCGCCACGGCAGGATCTCGAACTTCAGCGCGCCGCCCAATTCGTTCTTCAGCCAGCGCGGCGTCATCTTTTCGACGAACGTCCCGGCCTGGTCTTCCTCCGCGCTCCAGTTCTTTTTCTTTTTGGCGGAGCGTCCGCTCAAGCGGCGGGCAAGCCCGATGAAGGGTTCGGCCATCCGCATCAAAAGCGGGTTGTGCCAGCCGTTGACCACCACAGCCGCTTTGCCTGTTTTGAGAACGCGGTTCAATTCCAGATAGGCGGATTTGTGTTCGCGCAACGGCAGATGATGGATCGTGTGCATGGACACAACGCCGTCGAACGCCTCTGGTTTGAAGGGGAGATTCGCAATGTCTGCAACCACAAATAATCCTTTGGCACCAAGTTTGTTCCGCGCTTCCTTCAGCGCCGTGATGGAAATATCCGCGCACAGGCGATAACGATAATCTTCGGAGTACGTCAGATATTCGGGCCACTGCACGGGACCCGAACCCGCGTCGAGCAGGATCTCACCTTGTGGCGCGAGATGCCGCTTCACACGCAGGTGACACTTATGGATGTACTCGCGCGAGACCGGACGCAGGTCTTCGTAGCGGGCGTTTTGATACATCCCGTCACCGACCTGTGACCAGCCGATCTGATCGTAAAATTCGCGCACTTGCTGTTTTGTATTCTCTGCCATACAACTGATGCCAATCCAACTCTTTCCTCTTTCCTCTTTCTTCTTTTCAGAGGAAATATAAAAGAGGAAGGAAGCTTAGTCTTTCCAGGAAAATGGTTCACCAACCAAAAATTTGAACGTCTCTCCAAATTGTGCCATGCCCTCGCCGCTCAATACTTTCTCGACCGGCCAGACTTCGAGGTCGTCCCAGAAATTCATCAATCGCCACGGGAATGGATGCGGGTACTCGAAGAAGAAGCGATAGGCATAGTTCCAGGCTTTGGCAACCTGTTCTTCCGGCAAACGGTGAGCGGGCAGGTCAGATAAAACCTTTTCGAGCACAGAAAAATATTCGTCCCAGGAGTCCGGGTCAATAGTGAAGCCGCGGCCGCGATAATGTGTCTGTCCACACGAGATGACCGGGATGCCATTCATCGCCGTCTCCACACCCACCGTCGTCGTGTACGCCAGACCCAGGCTGGCGATCTCGATCAGATCGTAGGTGTTCACATTGTCCAGCGCATTGATCAGATGAATGTGGTTCGGGATCTCGGGCAAGGCTTCGCGTACAACCGTTCCCATCGACTTTGCCTGCGGGACAAGCTTCTCACCCGGGTGGACCCGGATCACCAGCTGGACGTCGGGCCGGTTCGCAAAAAACCGGACCGTGCGCGTGATCCATTCGCTCATTGAGTCGGCGAAAATGTTTCGTCCCAGCGTGAGGCTATCGCCCAGGACATTCGCGGCCAGCAGAACGACGGGACGCTCATCCAGACCCAGGGCTTTGCGGGTCTGCTCCGCTCCCTGCGCAGAGACGTATTGCCACAAGCGCTTCGATTTGCCCCAGACGCGCGCGCCGCGCCGCGCGTTTTCAAGGTCTGCGAGGCGCTCGTACATTTCGTCGGTCATTGGAAGTTTGCAGCGCGCGTCGACGAGATAATCCGTGTCCTGCCGCATGATGGATGTGTTTTGCGCCAGCCAGATCTGCTCGCGCTGGTCGTTGAACTCGAACGTCATCGCAGGGATGTTCAAATAGCGCGCCACACGGAAGACAATTCCCATCTCGAGGATCAGGCCATTCGGGATCAGGACGACGTCGGGCTGATGGGTCTGCATCCACTTGAGGGCGGCCAGCGCGGCGAAGGTATTGCGCTTGATCCGCAGGTCGTAGACCGCGCGGTCTGCGGGCGAGCCCATGTCCACTTCTTCGCGCATCAACGTATATTGCGCGTCCCACAGGGAGACCTCCTCCACGTCAGCCTGGAGAGCAGCCGGTAAAACGGAGGCAGGCTTGAGGCGCCGCCCTGAGCGTGTCGAAGGGTCCGGGAAAGAGACGTGCCTGACAAACGGAGTCAGCGCGGAGAGGCAGTCACGCGTATACAGGGCACGCTGTCGCTGGGTCAGCTTATCCATTTCCTTGTGCCATTCGGAGTACGGCAGGGTCATCAGCGTGACTTTATGGCCCAATCCCGCCAGCGTGAGGGAAAGGTACGCGGCCTGCTCGATCCAATAATGGAGAGTGGCAAAGAAGAGAACGTTTTTGCCCGCCTTTGCCTGTTCGATAAATGGCTTCGCTTGTGCAACTGCCTGTGGCAACGATTCCGCCAAACGGGAGAGGTTGTAATGATCCCTGCGGACGCGGTTCTTTTGCCGAAGGGAGTAATCGAGTTCGGCAGCGAGAGGCAGTTTGCCAAGGAAGTTGCGGAGGGAGGTTTTGTTCATCTCATCTTTTTGCCACACACCTGCCTTGGGTGCAGGTGCCGGGGGAGAGCACAGAGACTCTGAGTTTTTTTTCTCTGAGGGCTCTGTGAGCTCTGTGGCTAAGCAGATTGCGCTTAGTCCAGTTTCTCTATTTTCCAATCCAGGCGCGGGCGGATGGGTCCCTGACGAACCTCGGGCCATTGCGTGCCCGGCGCGCCGGAAATATCCACGCTGAATGAAAGCGCGCGCTCGTCCATGAAATAGCGGCGCACGCCGAACGAGCTGGCATTGACGCCGAGCGAGTAGCGGCCTTCGTTGAAAAAGTCGGCCGGGATCTGGCAGTGGCTGATATAGCGTCCAGCCTGGCGCGCGCCGAATTGCTCGAACTGCTTTGCATCGTCGGTGTCGAACGCGGTGAAGACGTATTCGCCGCGCATCGTGCTGAGATACATCCCGACGCGCAGGCCGGTGAGAGGCGCAGCGAGTTGATATTCCCATTCGACAGTGACCGGCTCGGTGGAGCGGACTGTATCCACTACTTTGCCGCTTCGATCCTTCAGCCGCAAGCGGATCGGCCTGAACGGCGCACTCGCGGCTGGGACCTCTTCCGCATCCCAGACACGCTCACCAGATTCCGTCTGCCCGGAGGCGAGATAAAAATCAACCGCTTCCGGCGTGGAGGCGCGCTTGATGAGTTGACCTTTCCTGAGGACGATGGCTTCCTGTGTGAGCCGCAGGATCGCAGACATGTTGTGACTCACAAACAGGACCGTACGTCCCTGCTGGGCGACGTCGTTCATCTTGCCAAGGCACTTGCGCTGGAACTCCGCATCACCCACGGCGAGCACCTCATCCACGACCAGGATCTCCGGTTCGAGATGAGCCGCGACCGCGAACGCCAGCCGCAAATACATGCCCGACGAATACCGTTTGACCGGCGTATCGATGAACTGACCGACTTCAGAGAAGTCAACCATTTCATCGAATTTCTTGTCGATCTCCGTGCGTTTCATCCCCAGGATCGCGCCGTTCATGTAGATGTTCTCGCGACCGGTCAGCTCAGGATGGAAGCCCGTCCCCACCTCGAGCAGGGAGCCGACCCGTCCGCGCACAGAGACCGTGCCTTCGGTCGGTTCTGTCACCCGCGACAGGATCTTGAGCAGCGTGCTCTTGCCGGCACCATTGCGACCGACAATCCCCAGGACTCTGCCTTCTTCGAGATCGAAGCAGACATCCCTCAACGCCCAGACAAAGTTCTGGTTGGCTCTGCGCTCAGATTTCCCAACCAGGGCTTTCACCAGCCGCACCGGCGCGTAGAACGTATCCACCAGCACATCGCGCAGCATGTTATAGCGGAACCTGGTCTCTGCCGCGCCGATCTGATATTTTTTACCGAGGTTTTTTACGCTGATTGCGATAGTCATAATATTTTCTTATGTCGTTGCGAGGAAGGGTGAGACACATTGTGTCGAACCCTGACGAAGCAATCTCCTCGCAACTGAGGAAGAGTTTCTAATGAGGAGATTGCTTCGGTCGTGGCACTAAATGTGCCACTCCCTCGCAACGACATGTTATTTAGATGGTATCCGCAAAGGTTTTTTCCATGCTGCGGAAGTAGAAAAGCCCGGAAACGAAGATCAGAATGGAAATGAGAGCAGAGACCCACAGAGCGAGGTCCGGCCCGTTCCCTGTGCCCAGCAGCGCCCAGCGGAATCCGTTCACCACGCCCGCCATCGGGTTAAGGGAATACACGATCTGCCATTTCTCAGAAATGACCGATGCGGAGTAGGCGACCGGCGTGATGAACAGCCAGAACTGGGTCAGGAACGGCAGGGCGTGGTTCACGTCGCGGTATTGCACATTGATGGCTGACAACCACAATGCCACACCGAGTGCTGTGACGATGGCAAGCAAAAGGAATAATGGGAGAGTCCAGAATAAGTGCCAGGCCGGCGTGACCTGGTAGTAGAACATCAAGATCACCAGGATGACAAATGCGATCACGAAATCCACCAGCCCGGCAAATACGGAGGACATCGGCAGGATCAGGCGCGGGAAGTAGATCTTGGTGACCATATTGTTATGCGCAACCAGCGAGCGGCTCCCCTGATTCAGCGCGACGGTAAACAGGCCCCACGGCAGCAAGGCGGTAAACGAAAAGACGGGGTACGGAACGCCATCGGTGGGCAGTTTTGCCACCCGGTCGAACAGGAAAGTAAACACCAACATGGTCATGATGGGTTGGATGACAGCCCAGGCCATACCCAGCAGGGTCTGTTTGTACTTTACCTTCACATCGCGCCATACCATGAACGAGATCAGTTCGCGGTAAATCCACAAGTCACGCAGGTCGAGAGCGGCCAGACCCTTGGATGGCTTGATGTAGATTGTCGTCGGTTCGTGTTTTGCTAATTCAGTCATTGTTTCTCAGAAGAAAGAGGAAAGATGAAAGAGGAAAGAGGGAAGAACTCTTTCGCCTTTCTTCTTTCCACTTTATCGGATCTTCTCTCGATTCTCTTTGAACCACTCGATCGTCCGGCCCATCCCTTCTTCAAACGGGACCTGTGCGTTCCAGCCGAAGAGGGCTTTCGCGCGCGAGACATCGAGTCCGCGGCGGGGCTGGCCGTTGGGCTTGTCCGTCTGCCAGACGAGTTTGCCCTGGAAGCCGGTCATCCTGACGATCATTTCCGCCAGGTCCTTGATCGAAATCTCATAACCGGACCCAAGATTGACGGGCTGGTCGCCGTTATATTTTTCCGCGGCAGTGACGATCCCATCCGCGGCATCCTCGACATACAGGAATTCACGCGTCGGGGAACCATCGCCCCAAATGGGAAGTTCCTTCTCGCCGCGCAGCTGCGCTTCGATGGCTTTACGGATCAGCGCCGGAATGACATGGGATGACTGCAAATTGAAGTTATCGCGCGGCCCGTACAGGTTCACGGGCAGGAGGAAGATGGCATTAAACCCATATTGCTGACGATAAGCCTGCGCCTGCACCAGCATCATTTTCTTGGCGAGACCATAAGGAGCATTGGTCTCCTCGGGATAACCGATCCACAGGTCCTCTTCCTTGAAGGGGACCGGCGTGAATTTTGGATACGCGCAGACCGTTCCGATAGCGACAAATTTGCCGACCCCGTTTTTGTACGCTTCGTGCATCAACTGGACGCCCATCATCAAATTGTCGTAAAAAAACTCGGCGGGGTGTTCGCGGTTGGCGCCGATCCCACCCACATTCGCCGCGAGATGAATGATGACCACGTTCTTCGGATCAACATCCTTCAAGGTATCGGCATATAAGCGGCGGATGTCGCCCGGATCGACGAGGTTGTACTCCTCGATGCGCGGGATGAAAATATGCTCCGCGGTTGCGCCGCGCTGCTTCAGTCTTTCGATCACGAACGAACCCAGGAAACCTGCCCCTCCGGTAACGATGACCTTCTTATCCTGCCAAAAATTTTCTGCCATGAATTCTCCTTGGGGAAGGTACACAAGCACACAGGTATACAGGTCTTTTCACATGTGTACTTGCATACGTGTGTACCTGTCTACTGAACAATGAACTGCGCATTCCTGTACTTCTCATCTGTAGGATTCCGGATGAGTCCGGTCTTCAAAGCAAACAACAATTCACGGATGCCATCATCCACATCCAGCGTTGTATCAAATCCAAGCACATTCTTGATCTTGGCAAACGACACGGTAATATCGCGCATGTCGCCGCCGAAGGTCAGATCCTTATACTCAACACTCGTTTCGGGGATGCGCTTGAGGACCAGCTGTACAATATCATCCTTGGAATAATTTCCGTTCTCGGTGCCAAGGTTAAAGACCTCCCCGCAAATCTTCGATCGTTCGGCTTCCAGGCCCATCATCACGCCACGCACCACATCACGGATGTGAACGAATGAACGCGAATAGCCGCGTTGATAAATGATCAACACACGTTTCGTGAACGCTTCGAGCACAAACTGATTGACGATCAAATCAAAACGGATGCGCGGTGAAGTTCCATACAGGGTTGCGAATCGAAAGATCAATGGCGCGCAGGAGGCCTCTTTTTGCGTGAGCAAAAATTCCTCCGAGGCAATCTTTGTCTCTGCATAGATCGATTGTGGATTTAGTGGAGACTCTTCCGTAACCGGCTTGCCATCGGGAGATAATCCATAGTTGCTGTACGTGGAAGAGAACACAAATCTTTCCACGCCCAGGTCTGTCGCCTGGTCAAAGACCATTTTCGTCGCCTCGACGTTGTAGCGCCACGCCACCTGTTTACCAACCGCCTGACACGCAGGGAATCCCACGATCGCGGCGAGATGCACAATTGCATCGGGCTTTTGCCAGCCATCTTTAATGGCATCTTTAATGGCCCGCGGCTCGGTCACATCTGCTTTGACGAAGTGGAAGTTCGGGTGGTGTAAAAATGAAAGCAGTGACTCGCCGCCGAAGAGAAGCGAGTCGAGGACCGTAACACGATAGTTGGCGCGGAGCAGCTCCGAGGTCAGGAGAGAACCGATATATCCAGCCCCGCCCGTGATCAACACATGCCTGTCACTCATTTTTTTCCTCCATATGCAAGAGAACTTTGAATCCCTCCACCTGCAAAACAGGTCCATCCTTGTCATTCACAACACTAATGCCATGCTCCAGACAGGTCAGGCGGCAGATATCCGCCACATCACCTTTGCCAACGATCCGCACGCGGTTAAATCCGGCGTCTTTGACCTGCGAGAGATATTCACTCACACGCTGGCGCGTCTTCCGATAAAGGGAAAAAGACCGTTCAACATAATCCACAGCCAGGCGGGCGCGCAAGGCAATGCCTTCCGGTGTGATGATATAGCGGAGCTTTTTGCGCTCGGCGCGCTTGACCTTGACGTACCCCTTGGCGATCAGGCGCTTGAGATGCCAATTAACCGTCCCAACGGCCACGCCCAGCTGCGTGGCAAGCGTGGACTGGTTCACATCCGGATCACTTTCAATGTTTTCGAGCAGGGTCAGCTCGCGGAGCTCTTCGTTTGACGATTCCATGATTTCAAAATTCAGTGACTGAATTATAACCGAGAACAGTCCGCTGTCAATTCAACAAAAAACCATCCGAAGCAGGGTGGCTTCGGATGGCGGCACTTTCCTTTCTGGCAGGCCCTCATTCAAATGGCTCGAGGTTCACGGCCACAAATGGCAAGGCCTCGTCCACAAATTTATCGAGGGCTAGGCGTTTCCCTTTGATATGACTCCAATGAGAAGCAAGACCATAGATCGCCCAGGTAGCCACCGTCGCGGGGATTTCAATGGAAACCGGACTCTTGACCTGCTCCAGCCAGTGCGACAACAGCTCGAAGACCTGTTTCTTGATCTGTGTTTCCACCAGGGCTTCGAACTGCGGATGAGGCTGGGCGCAGTCGCTGTGCAGACCCGCCAGGAACTCACACACCGCCAGGATCAGATTACGCAAATTATCGAGCGTGTAATGGCAGGCATTCAGCATCCGTTTTTCGGTTTCCCGCACGAACATCTGGCTGACCCAGTAATCCAGCAGCTTATATTTATCTTCAAAGTGCGCGTAAAACGTCGCGCGGTTGATCTGCGCCCGGGCGGTCACATCCTGCACAGAGATGGATTCAAATCCCTTCTCGGCGAGCAGATCGCTGAAGGATCCCAGGATCAGGGCGCGGGTCCGTTTGACGCGGGGGTCGAGTTTTTGATCGGTAGGCAACATTTTGGCTCCAGTGTCGTTTAGTCAACAGCGAGCGGGTTTTGTCGGTTGACACGACAGGTACGAAATAGTACATTGACAACATCTGTTGTTAAAGCAACAACTGTATATTATCAAACAAGGCAAGGAGAGTCAAGATGAATGTAACGATTATTGGTCCAGGAAATATGGGACGTGCCATTGGCACCCGCGCCGTGGCCGGCGGTCACTCGGTCACGTTTGTGGGCAAAACGCCTGAGGGCGCTGAAAAGGCGGCTGAGCAGGTCAAGTCTTCGGCAAAGAAAGGCGCGAAAGTCTCAACCGCCAACCTCGCTGATGTTGAGCTGGGCGATGTGGTCGTGCTTGCGCTCTGGTACGGCGCAAACATGGATGTCACAAAACAGCTTGGCGCGAAACTGGCGGACAAGGTCCTGGTGGATATTGCCAATCCGGTGAATTCCACCTACGACGGACTCGCCACCGCACCCGATTCATCCTCTGCCGAGGAGGTGGCGAAAGCCGCGGCGCCGGGAGTGAAAGTAGTGAAGGCATTCAACACGACCTATGCAGGCACGCTCCTCGCGAGCCAGGTAGCGGGTCAGCCGCTCGACGTGTTTATCGCCGGCGACGACGCGGCCGCGAAGGACAAGGTCGCCCAGCTGGTGAAGGATGGCGGCCTGCGCCCCATCGATGCCGGTCCTTTGAGCCGCGCCCGCCAGATCGAAGGGATGCAGCTCCTGCACATCACAGTGCAAAGCACGCTCGGCACCAATTGGGGCAGCACGATCAAGATACTGGGTTGATGAGATACATTTGCATGGGGTGGAGCGTTAATACAAGTAAGAAAGGAAAGATCGATATATGCTAAAGACGCAAGATAATGTTTCAGAAGTAGTTCCCAATCAGGAGTTCGCGAAGCTGGCAAGCGATGAACGGATCGAGCGCACCGCCAAAGCGCTGGAAGCAAATGGCATTCATGCTGTGATTGCCGAAAACGGTGCAGAAGCAAAACGTATTTTCTTTGAATTGGTGCCGGAGGGATCAGAGATTTTCCTGGGCGCTTCGGTCACCCTGGAGACGACCGGGATCAAGGATGAGGTCGATAAATCGGGGCGCTATGAGGCCCTGCGCCCGAAGATGTTTGCCATGGACCGCGCCACCCAGGGCCGGGAGATCCGCAAGCTGGGCGCGGCACCGGATTACGCGGCGGGCAGCGTCCATGCCGTGACGGAGGCGGGTCAGGTGCTGATCGCCTCGAAGACAGGCAGCCAACTCGGCCCATATGCTTCAGGCGCCGGACAGGTGATCTGGGTGGTGGGCGCGCAGAAACTTGTCAGGGATTTCAATGAAGGCTTCAGGCGTATCCAGGAATACTGTTACCCTCTCGAAGAAGTCCATATGCAGGAGCTTTACAAAACGGGTACTGCTATCAACAAGGTATTGATCGTCAATCATGAAATCCGCCCAAACCGCATCACCATGATCATTGTGAAGGAACAACTGGGATTCTAAAGGAAGTAAGCGCAGGCCCATGTTGTCTATGGCTTACAACACAAACGCTTTCGAAAAAGAGAAGAGAAATGAATCAAACACAAACGGCTGCGAAAGCCGAATTTTCCATCCATCCCGCCACGAAAATCGGAACGGTTTCGCTCAAGGTCGCCAGCCTTGAGAACCAGATTGCATTCTATCAGCAGGCGCTTGGGTTTCAACTGCACTGGCGTGAAGGCAACCGGGCCGGCCTGGGCGCGGGCGGAACGGACTTGCTCCAACTGAGCGAAGAGCCCAACTTAAAGAAGTACAGCCGGGTTACCGGCTTGTATCATTTTGCCGTGCTGTTCCCCAATCGACGTGAATTAGCCCGGGCGCTGGCACGTTTGTTCGTCCTGAAATATCCAAACTATCCCACCGACCACATCATGACGAAGACTACTTATCTCGATGACCTGGAAGGCAATGGCATCGAGTTGTATGCCGAGTCGCCGGAAGACGGCACGTGGACCATGGCAAACGGCGAATATGTCACGCGGCGGGCGGACGGCTCCCTGAGCGATGGGCGTGAGCCGCTGGATGTGGACGCGTTAATGACTCATTTGAAAGAAGATGACCGCCTGGATGTCCCCATCCCGCCCGAAACGCGCGTGGGGCACATCCATCTGCACGTCCGCGATATCGATGAGGCCGTCGATTTCTATCATGGCATCCTTGGCTTCGATGTGATGGGGGTGGCAAGGAGCTTCCGCATGGGGTTCGTCTCTGCCGGCGGGTACCACCATCACATCGGGTTGAATACCTGGCAGGGTGAGGGCGCACCTCCACCGCCCGCGGATGCAGCCGGACTGCGTCACTTTACGATAGAGCTGCCCGATCAGGATGCACTGGACGAAGTTGTTGCGAGAGTGGGTCGCGCAGGCATCCCCGCCAACCAGACGGAAGAGGGACTGCTTTTGTATGACCCGTCACAGAATGGTGTAGTGCTGACGCTCGCCAGAAAATCGGAATGAACTTAATCATGTAGAACATCCGAACCCAAAAGGGTTCGGATGTTTTTATTGAAGGGAGGAGAATGCCTGCAGACGGAAACAGGCTCGCCCTGAGTTTGATCGAAGGGTGCCGGCTGCGCGGGCCGGTCATCCGATGTAACAATTTTTTCAAAGGGACGTTATATCTATTATGAGGGGCGTGTAATTCACGTATATATCGATCTCACAGAGAGGAGAATACTTATGCTACCAATCGGCGATGATGATAGTGGACGCAGACTTACTCCTGTAGTGACCTATGTCCTGATCGCTATCAATGTGTTGTTTTTTCTTTTGGAACTTAATAACGGAGAGGCTTTTATCAAGCGGTGGGCTTTCGTGCCCAGTCGTTTCCTGGGTGACCCTGTCGGTGAGTTTGTGACCCTCTTTACTTCCATGTTCATGCACGCAGGCTGGGCCCATTTGTTGGGCAATATGCTTTATTTATGGATCTTTGGAGATAATGTGGAAGATCGCTTAGGGCACGGATTGTTCCTTGGTTTTTATATCCTGTGTGGATTGGGTGCGACCTTCGCGCAAATGGCTTTTAATATGGCATCGAGTGTTGCAAACCTGGGAGCATCTGGAGCCATTGCCGGCGTTCTCGGAGCCTACCTTGTGATGTTTCCTCGCGGAAGGGTCAACGTTTTGCTCGGGCGTATGGTTACTCCCATGTCGGCGTTGGTGGTGATCGGCTTCTGGATTGTCATTCAGATCTTTAGCCAAATCAGTGTATTCACAGCTTCCTCCCAGACCGAAGGTGGCGGCGTGGCGTACATGGCGCACATCGGCGGGTTTGTTGCAGGAGTCATACTTGCTTTTCTACTCGGTGGAACAAGGCGTGCTTTGCCTCCTCCCCGCTCGTATCGATATTGATCGGTCGTGTGAAAAACTTTTGATCAAAAAAGAAGGAGAATCCCATGACAAAATGTAGTGACATCATGACGGAAGAGCTGGTCTACTGTATGCCGGGAGACACAGTGTCTGAAGTGGCGCGTTTAATGAAAAAGGAAGATATTGGGCCCGTTCTGATCGTGGACAACGGAGATAACAAAACACTGGTCGGCATTGTGACCGACCGGGACCTGGTTCTAAAAGTCATCGCCGAGGGGCTCGATCCAAAAACGACAAAGGTGCAGGATGCGATGTCAAAGAAACTGGTTACCTGCTATGCGGACGATGATGTTGAGCAAGCCATGAGCGCCATGGCGCAGTTCCAGCTGCGACGCATTCCCGTGGTAGGTGAGAACATGAAACTGATGGGCATCATCTCGCAGGCAGACGTGGCGACCCGCGTGGACGAGCCGGAAAAAACCGGTGAAGTGGTGAAGGAAATTTCACAGTCGTAGCTTCAAGCCCCACCCTGACACAATGATAAGCAACCGAAGTCTTTTGCAGCGGCTCCGGTTGCTTTTGTTGTTTCTGAACCTGATTACTTCCTGCGAATCACATCGAACTTTAAGGTTAGGCGGCCTTTGCGATGCTATAATTTTCGCATGATGAGCAAGTTCATCCCCCGACCACCCTGCTAGATCCCTGCCCGGCAGGGATATATCCTGTGTAAGGCCCAGTGGGCCTGTTTTGTATTTCCCCTAACTCGTAAAAAACCTACACCAGACGACCTCGACGGCGCCTGACCCGCAAGGGGCCGTCGCTATTCGCGCGCCCGCGGTCCGCCCCGCTCCATTCTGTCTCAATTCATCAACTCGACAGAATGGAGGTTTCTCATGGAAACGATTCGGGGCAGAAAGTCCCTGGAGATAGACTTTAATGGATTGACGGATCGACTCGCACACTACCATCGCATCCTTCTGGACCTGGGAACGGGTGACGGCCGCTATGTGCGTACTCTCGCCGAGGAGCATTCCGATTGGTTCATCATCGGCGTTGACTCGTGCCGCGAAAACCTGCACGAACACTCGCGCCTCAAGTTGCAAAACATGTTGTTCATCATCGCCCGTGCGCAGGATCTGCCGCACGAGCTAAATGGACTGGTCTCGCACATCACCATCAACTTCCCGTGGGGCAGTCTGCTCGAAAGCCTGTTGAAAGGCGACCCGGCACTCACGCGCGGACTCGAGTCCATTGCGCGCCCGACCGCCTCGGTCGAGCTGCGGCTGAACGGCGGCGCGTTGGCGGAAGTTGGAACGACTCTTGAAGCTGGCGCGAAGCTGATCCACGCCCACCTGCTTCACGCAGGCTGGCAGGTGGATGCTCCTGTCCGGATGGATGCCCGCGCCCTGCGCAGTTTCCCCACCACCTGGGCGAAGCGTCTGGCATTCGGACGTGATCCGCGCGCGCTGAAGTTGAACGGTTGTATCAAATAACAAGTAGGTCACGCCTGAGGCGTGACTTACTTTTACTGATCCCTCATCTGTTCAAGGTAGTTGCGGTCGAAGGCGGCCGGCAGCGCCTCACGCGGCGAATAAGGACTCGGCTGGTAGGCTCGCGACGAGACGCCTTTCTGACTGAGTTCGCACATGTGCCAATCCTGACGATTCGTCTCATCCCAGAAATCGATGCCGTCGTCGGGATGGAAGTCCGCCCGGCGAAAGGCTTCGGGGTGGAAAAGACACTCGCAATGGATCATGGTGCGGTCCGGAGATTGCGGCCAAACGGTGTGGAACATGACGTAGTCCGGGTGCAGGCTGAGGAGCATGTTCGGAGCGATGGAATAATAATAGACCCGATGAAGATCCTCGCTGGACAGATCCGCGACCGGCATGGCGCAGGCGCGGCCGCTGTAGGTGAGACTGTCTGCCTTGTCGATTGTCATAAATCCGCCGATGAAGGGACCCTCGATCAGGTCGTTCTCGCCCGAGTCGGATGAACTGATGCGTGCCAGCTGGGGATGGACAGGCGGGCAGTGATAACACTCATTGTAATTTTGAAAGATGAACTTCCAATTGGCTTTTACGTTGT
>Ga0105098_10000204_pt1 | contig 18782 bp, 18 predicted proteins | sample PPLLak21cMay2015_FD_79137 | JGI IMG/M metagenome (GOLD analysis project Ga0105098, IMG submission 79137) | Freshwater sediment microbial communities from Prairie Pothole Lake near Jamestown, North Dakota, USA - PPLs Lake P7 Core (1) Depth... | ecosystem: Environmental > Aquatic > Freshwater >... | reverse complement strand
GTGGTCCTAGGTTGTATGAAAGTCTTTGGACTCTGGAGGTGGTCGAGCGCTGAGCGGCGCTGACCGCAGCCGCCGCTCGTCCCCAGAAAGTGTTCTGGCCGGACAGGTGGCGACTCCAAACTCGGACCACCCGGCTCTGGATACCGCGAAACTCGTCCATTCGTGGCGGCGTAACTCGCCGAAGCAATGCCTTAGCTGATCTTCAAAATGAAGGGCCCTCGATTCGTCGAGGGCCCTTCTGTTTCAGACGTCGAAGCCCCGCTCGGCCATCCAGTCGTCATTGAAGATCTTGGAGAGGTAGCCCCGCCCCGAATCGGGCAGGATCACAACCACCAACGCCTCGGGGTCCTCCTCGGCAACCTGCAGGGCTCCGTGCGCCGCCATGCCGCAGGACCCGCCGACCAGGATGCCTTCCTCCCGTGCCAACCTCTTCGTCATGGTGAACGAGTCGGCATCATTCACCTTGATCCAGCGGTCGATCAGGTCCAGGTCCACGGTCTCGGGGTAGAAGTCCTCACCGACGCCCTCCACCGAGTATTGATGAACCTCGTCCTCGTCGTCTGCGGTGAAGATTGAGCCTTCCGGATCCACACCGACCACTTGCACCGCCGGTTTCTGGTCCTTGAGGTAGCGACCGGCGCCACTGATCGTGCCACCTGTGCCGACTCCGACGACGAGCGCGTCGACTTCCCCCCCGGTCTGATGCCATATCTCCGGGCCGGTCGTGTCGTAATGGGCCTGCGGATTGGCCGGGTTCGAGTATTGGTCCGGGTGAAACGCCCCCTCGATATCAGCCGTCAGGCGGCGTGCAACCCCGTAGTACGAATCGGGGTGCTCGGGGAGGAGGTCCGTCGGGGTTAGCACGACCTCGACTCCGTAGGCCCGGAGGAGGTCTTGTTTCTCCTTGGAGACCTTGTCGGGAACCGTGCAGATGACCCGGTAGCCACGAACGGCACCTACCAGGGCAAGGCCGACACCTGTGTTGCCCGAGGTTGGCTCGACAATGGTGCCGCCGGGCCGCAGGAGGCCCTCTCTCTCAGCCGCGTCGATCATCGCCACCGCGATGCGCTCCTTGACCGAGCCACCCGGGTTCATGTGCTCGACCTTGGCCACGAGGTTGCCGTGAGGGCGGATCCTCGACAGCCTGATCAAAGGCGTGTTGCCGATGGCGGCGAGGACGTCGGGATGGATCTCCATGGGCGGGGCGAGGGTATCGCACCCGGCGATGGTCATCGGAAGTACTCCTAGTCTTCGCGGCGTGACCCGGATCGTTCGCTATGCGTGGTTCACCCTCGTGTTCAACGTCGGGGTGATCCTCCTCGGTGCCCTGGTCCGGGCTACCGGCTCGGGTGCCGGCTGCGGCAGATCGTGGCCCACCTGTCAGGGCGAGTTAGTACCCGAGTTGTCGGGCGCCACCACTATCGAGTTCATGCATCGCGCGGCGAGCGGGGCCGCCCTGGTGCTCGTGGCGGTCCTCGTCCTCTGGGTGTGGCGCGCCGTGCCTGCCGGGGAGCCGGCGCGGCTAGGAGCCGCGCTGTCTTTGGCAGCGATCGTCGGGGAAGCCCTCATCGGGGCGATGATCGTTCTCGCCGAGTGGGTGGCCGGGGACACATCGGTGGCCCGGGTGGTGGCTGTCCCGCTTCATCTCGTGAACACCCTGTTTCTCCTGGCCGCATTGTCGCTGACGGCCTTCTGGTTGTCGGGAGGACGGCGGCTGTCGACCAGGTCGCACCCACAGGTATGGCGGTGGGTATTGCTCGGAGGTGTGGCCATCGTGCTGCTCGCTGCCACCGGGGCGGTAACGGCCCTTGCCGACACGTTGTTTCCCAAGACGGGGCCGGGTGGCGGGGAATCAGGAGAGTCCCATTTCCTCACCGACCTTCGTATCGTCCATCCCGTGCTGGCGGTGGTGGCCGCCTCGATCGGGTGGTGGGCCTCGGGCCGTTTGCAGACACCGAGGTCGAGGGCCGGCAAGGCTCTCCCCCTGTTGGTCGGGCTCATGCTCATTTCCGGCGCGCTCAATGTCGCTCTCGGGGTTCCTGTCTGGATGCAGCTCGTTCATCTGCTCTTGGCCGACGCGCTCTGGGTCGCCTACGTTCTCGCCTCGGCTCAGGCATTGCAGGCCGCAGTCGAAGTCGATCAGACGGTCTGATGTTCGAAGAGCTTGCCGACGGAGTATTCCGGAGGCGCTACGAATCGCTCGACCTGAACGTGGGCGTGGTGCTCGGAGAGCAAGGGCTCCTGGTCATCGACACACGTGCCTCCCATGTCGAGGCCGACGAACTGAGGCAGGAGTTGCGCACTCTGACCACGCTTCCGGTCCGATGGGTGGTCGATACCCACTGGCACTGGGATCACACGTTTGGCAACGCCCGGTTCCCCGAAGCTGAGATCTGGGGGCATGAGCTCTGCCGGAAGACCATGGTCGAGCTTGGCGACTCGATGAAGGAGGATGCCGCGGCGTGGCTCCCCGACCGGCTGGAGGAGATCGCTGAAGTCGTGATCACCCCTCCTACCAGCGTCTTCGGCACCGCTGCCCGCATCGACCTCGGCCCGGTCGTGGTCGAGATGACCCATCACGGTCGAGGTCACACCGACTCCGACATAGTCGTGACCGTGGGCGACGTGAGCTTCATGGGAGACCTGCTCGAAGAAGGGGCTCCGCCCGTGTTCGACGACGGTTTCCCGCTGAGCTGGCCAATCACTCTCGAGTCGGCAGCCGACATCGGATCGTCGATCATCGTCCCCGGACATGGTGACTACCTGGACCGGGCGGGTGCCGCCGCCCAGCTTGAGGAGATCCGGGGCGTGGCAACGCTCGCCCGCCGTTGTCTCGAAGAGGGCTTGCCCGTAGCCGACGCCGCCCTCCTCGGTCCGTATCCACCCGAAGTGATGATCTCGGCCCTGGAGCGTGCCCTAGCCGTTAGGTGATAACTGGCTGGCGAGGGCGTCGAGATCAGAGGTGGGCAGCGCGCAGACATGGTTCTGGCACACATAGGCCAGGGTCGCACCTGGATTGGATCTCCCCACGAGGAGGGGAATCGGCTCAGCACCGTCGGACGACGGTGCAAGGACGATGTTGGGCCGGTACGAGGACCAGTAGACACGGGCCAGATCGGCCCAATCTGATCCAACGACCGCGAGCTCGCGACCATCCAGGAAGGAGTGGAGGACACCGAGATGATGCCCCACCATGGAGGGGTAACGCTCCATGAGCATCCCGGCGCTATGCAAGGTCGAGGCCGCCGAGTCGCGCAGAGTGGAGTCGCCTGTATAGGCCGAGAGGACGAGCAGTGCCTCGGCGGCCATGCCACTACCGGACGGGAGAGGGTTGTCGGCCAGGCTCTTGGGCCGCTTGATCAAGCTTTCCCCATCGACCGGCGTGTCGAAGAAACCACCTTCGGGATCGGCGAAGCGCTCCGGGATGGCGACAGTCAGCTCGACAGCAGCCTCGTACCACTCGTATTCGCCGGTGGCGGAATAGAGCGCAAACAGACCGAGTGCCACCGCGGCATTGTCCTCGAGAAAGCCAGGCCCACCGGCTTGACCCTCCCGCCAGGAGCGCCGGAGGACGCCGTCCACCACCATGTGGTCGATGACGAAGCGCGCCGTCACCCGGGCCGCTTCCAGGTAGCCGGCATCAGTCAACGTCGCGCCAGCCTCTGCCAGGGCCTTGATCGCCAGCCCGTTCCACGAAGCCACGACCTTGTCATCGAGACCGGGACGTATCCGGGTGGCCCTGTGCTCCATCAGACGGGCCTTGATCGACTCGATCCGGCCGGTCCACGCTTCGGCGGTGGGTCGATAGAGGATGTTCGAGCCCTCGAAGTTGCCATGTGGGGAGGCCCCGAAGAACCGGGCTGCCTCGGCCGCATCTTCGGGCCCCAGGGCTCGTTCCAGCTCCTGGGTAGTCCATACGTAGAACTTGCCCTCCACACCTTCGGAATCGGCGTCCTCGGCCGAGAAGAACCCGCCATCGGGATGGCGAAGGTCACCAAGCATGTATCCCAATGTGGACCTGGCGACGTCGACGAAACGGGGCTCATCGAGCTCGATCCCGGCCCACAGGTAGATGCGTGCCAATTGGGCGTTGTCGTAGAGCATCTTCTCGAAATGGGGCACCAGCCACTGGGCGTCTACGGAGTACCGGGCGAAGCCACCACCGATTTGATCGTGAATCCCGCCGTCCGCCATCTCGGAGAGCGTCACCTTCAGCATGTGGTCGGCCTGCTCGGCCCAGGACTCCCTGCGCACGTGCAACAAGAAGTCGAGCTCCGGCTCCTGGGGAAACTTGGGGGCGCCGCCGAATCCCCCGTTTATCGCGTCGAAAGACGCGGCCAAGGACTCGTATGCCCGTGTCAGCGCATCCGTTCCAGGCTCGTTCTCCGAGCGTGGGATGCGTCGGCTGATCGCCTCGGTGAGCCGGGCCGATTGCCCAAGCACCTCGTCGCGCCTGTTGTCCCACGCGTCCGACACCGCCCGCATGACCGTGCGAAAAGAGGGCATTCCGTGCCGGTCGGCGTTGGGGAAATAGGTGCCGGCGTAGAAAGGCCCTCCGTCGGGAGTGAGCCACACCGTCATGGGCCAGCCGCCCTGGCCGGTCATGGTCTGCACGGCCTCCATGTAGATGCTGTCGACATCCGGGCGTTCTTCCCTGTCGACCTTGACGTTGACGTAGAGACGATTCATCTCCGTCGCGGTCTCCTCGTCCTCGAACGACTCATGTGCCATGACGTGGCACCAGTGGCAGGCGGCATAGCCAACGCTCAAGAGGACGGGCACGTCTCGACGGCGTGACTCGGCGAAGGCTGCTTCGCCCCACTCGTGCCAGTCCACCGGGTTGTCCTTGTGCTGTAGGAGATAAGGCGACGTGGCATCGGCGAGACGGTTCGGCATCGATGTCGAAGGTACACCCGATTAGGGTCGCCGAACGCGGTGAATCGACGGAGGGAATGTGACCGAACAGGACATCCAGGCGCTCTACTTGTCCGCAGAGCAGCGCTGGATGCAAGGTTGGCTCGCCGGCCCCACCATCGAGGGCAATCCCCTGCACCGGGGCGATCTTGCCCCCGCCGTCGACGTGGTCGACGAGCGCGGAGTGTCCGCGTCACTCGCCTCGGTCTGGGAGAGTCAACCCGCCCTCGTCCTCCTGTGGAGGCATCTCGGATGCGGTTGTGGCCTGGAGCGGGGGGAGCGGCTCAAGGAAGAGCACCAGGCGTACGTCGATTCCGGTCTCAATGTCGTGATCGTTGCCCCGGCCGACCTGGAGCGAGTAGCCCGGTACAAGGAGCGGTACGAGATCCCGGTGACGATGTACTCCGATCCTGGGTACAGCGCGCACAAGGCCTTCGGTCTCGGCCACTGGGCCCTCGAGCAGGCTCTCTATGACGCGCCGGACGAGTACTGCGAGTTGGGGGAGGAGACGGGTCGCCGGTTCCAGGAGGATCGGCGCTCACAAGGAAGGCCACTCGTCGACGATCCCTGGATGCAATCCGGCGAGTTCGTGGTGGCCCTCGATGGGAGGATCCGAGTCGCCTATCTGTACAACTACTGCGCGGACTACCCGGACTCAAGAGTCTTCACCACCGCCGGCCGCCTGCTCGGGTAGGACACACGTCGATGAAGACGCTTCTGCTGATGCGTCACGCCAAGTCGGATTGGGATGCCGACTACGTGTCCGATCACGACCGCCCTCTCAACGATCGCGGGCTGAAGAGCGCCCGGCTCATGGGTCGGGTCCTGGCAGAAAACGGTCTGGTACCGGATCTGATCATCAGCTCCACGGCGTTGCGAGCCAGGACCACTGCGGAGTTGGCCACCGAAACCGGGAACTGGGACAGCGAGCTCGTTCTCGACCGGTCGCTATACGACGAGGGCCCGAAAGGTGTGCTCCAACGCGGAGCGTCGGCGCCGAACGTGAACACCCTCATGCTCGTCGGCCATCAGCCGACGTGGTCGATGCTGGTGTCGGCCGTGACCGGGGAGCGTGCCGAGATGAAGACCGCATCTGTGGCGGTCATCGAGCTGGATATCGAATCGTGGGCCGATCTACCCGGCGCCTCCGGCACCTTGGCCCGGGTTCTCGAGCCGAGGGCTCACGACCGGGAGTTATGAGCCACCGATCAGACCGCGTCGGTCTCCGCCATCCGGGCCTTGACCAACGTCTCGACCAGGCTGGCCGGTAGCGGCGAGTCGGCCTGGAACCTCACCGTGCCCTTGGCCGTGTCGTAATCGGCGAGCTCGACCTGGTGCGCCTCCATCACCGCCGGGCTCTGCACGTAGAAGGCGCAGTGGTTCTTCCCGGCTGCATATGAGACCAGGGGCCGCTTCTTGTAGTAGAAGGCAGGCACCCCGTAGCCGACTCGTTCCTCTGCCTCCGGGGCGGCGAGTCTGATCGTCTCTCGAAGCTTCTTCAGCGCGGCGCGCTGATCGTCCGGCAACTTGGCCAGGAACTCGTCGACCTCTGGAGTTGTGCTCGGCATCTCGTTCCTTTCGTTAGATCTGGGGAACAAAGGGGTAGGGGAGGGTGTTGTGACGTCAGCAACCGTGGATTTCGTCATGGACTACCTCTATGACCACGGTACAATGTGGGTCTCCCCGATCATGCGAAACGGCGACGTGCCGTGCAAAGAGGGGGGTTCACAAACCACCCTGCATGTGTCATAGTTGGGCGTCCGGGAGATTCTCTGCCCGACGGGCTCAGGAGGACTTGATTTAGATGCCAGCCGCTGAAACGCGTACTGATAAGACCGAGAAACCGCGCATTCGGCTTCACTCGAAGCTGACGGATGAGCGCGGGCGTCTCACCACAGACCTGGTATCCCAGTACTTGACGGCCATTGGCGAGTACGACCTTCTCACCGCCGAGCAGGAGGTCGAGTTGGCCCAGAAGATCGAGGCTGGCGAGGAGGCCGCCGAGAGGCTGGAGAAAGGCGAGTACAGCGGCAAACGGGAGGAAATGGAGCTACGCCGGATGGCCCGGCGCGGAGCTCAATCCAAGGACGACTTCCTCACCGCCAACCTCCGTCTCGTCGTCGCCAACGCCCGTCGCTACGCCAACACCTCTGGGATCGACTTCCTCGACCTGATCCAGGAGGGCAACCTGGGTCTCATCCGCGCCGTCGAGAAATTCGACTGGCGCAAGGGTTTCAAGTTCTCGACGTATGCCACGTGGTGGATCCGTCAGGCCATCACGCGGGCCATCGCCGACAAGTCCCGAACGGTTCGCATCCCCGTCCATCTTCATGACACGCTGGCCGCGGTCCGCGCTGCGCAGGCCTCGCTCAAGGCCGAGTTGGGGCGTGATCCCAGGCCCGAGGAGATCGCCGAGGAGGCGGGTGTCACAGCCGACAAAGTCGAGCTCGCCCTGAGTGTCGCCGACACTGTCTCACTGGAGCAGCCGATCGGTGAGGATGGGGCCCAGCTGGGTGACTTCATCGAGGACGAGGACGCCGCCGACCCGGTGCAGATGACCGAGGAGATGGACGTGGCCAACTCGCTGCGCGTCTCCATCGAGCGTCTCCCTGAGCGCGAGGGCAGGATCCTCGCCCTCCGCTATGGCTTCTATGACGGTGTCCCCCGCACGCTCGAGGAGATAGGCGACGAGTTCAACCTGACGCGGGAGCGGATCCGCCAGCTGGAGAAGCTGGCTCTCTGCCGTCTCCGCCACCCCTCCTTCGGAATCCGCGAAGCAGACCTCGTCTAACCCGCGTACCTGAGGTTCATAGGCCCAGATACGGGCCTGTTCGGACTGAGAAAGTCAGAACCTCGGTTTTCTTGTCCTCGTAGGACCACATATGGGCCTACCTACCTCAGGTAAGCGGTAAGACGTCATCTAACGTGACATCCGATGCGTCTGGGTGATCTCGTCAGCAACAGTCCTCATGTTTGTGGTCCGGACACGACCCTGCTCGAGGCCGCCGTCGCGATGGAGGGGTCCGACATCGGGTCTCTGGCGGTGGTCGAGGGGCGGGAACTGGTGGGGCTGATCACCGAGCGTGACATCAGGCGCACCGTCGCCGAGGGTATCGACCCCGGCACCATGGTCTCATCGATCATGAGCGGCGAGCCTGACACCTTTGACCCCGACCTCGACGTCTGGGATGCCGCGGCGTGGATAGCCGAATCGGGTTATCGCCACCTGCCGGTGATGGACGACGACGGGTCTTTGCTTGGTGTGGTCTCGATCCGGGACCTGCTCAAAGCCCTCGTCGACACGGTGTAGTTCGAGGTCTAACCGGTCGGAATCCAGACAAGCTTCAACTCGACGACCCTGACGTCGGTCTTCTCGAGGGGGATTTCCACCTCTTCGATCGATTCCGACTTGGCGGCGAATTCATCTTCGAGGTCGGCGACCTCATCCTCCAGATCGGCCTTCAGTGTCTCGAGCTCGACCTGTTCATCGGTCAGCGTGGCCTTCGCATTCTCGGCTCGGGCTCGCGCCTGACTGGCGGCTGAGCGCCGACGTGCCGCCTGGCCAAGCGGGTTGGATCTGGTCTTGCCTCCGAATAGGACCCCGATGATGTCACCTGCCCCGGACAGCAACTCCTCCGTCTGCTTCGAGCCTGCCGTCGTCTCCAGGTCTGCCACCCGATTCTCGGCCTTGGCAAGGGCGGCGTGGGCCCGCTCCAACCGGGCAGCGTGCTTGTCCCTCAGTTTGGTGATGGCCTCGTCTACCGCTGCCTCGGCTGACGTAGTGGCTCTTGCGGCAAAATCTTCCCGTGACTCGCCGGGTCGGGAGTACAGCTTCAGCGCCGCGTTCTTGAAGACGGTCATCCTCCTCGCCCCGATCAGATGATTGGTGAGGTCGCTGCCCAGGGCACTCCAGAAGGACTTGGTGTCGATCTTGGGCTCCGGGAGGACATATGCCGCCCCCTGCGGCGGATCGGGACGGAAATCCCTGGCGTCGTGATCCACTTCCTTGACAGAATCTGGCGCGAGAACCGCGGCGAGGGGAAAAACGACGGCCTCGAACGCCTCTTGATGGCTCACGGCGGCCTTGGTGTCGTCGTAGGTCAGGCTGACGGTTGCTGCCACGGCCGCGGTCAGTCGTGCGCCGGTCGGGTCAGCCCCAACCTGACCCGCCCAAGCTGCGGCGGGGTCGAGGTAGACCGTGGCCACACCTTCGGCCACGGTGGGCATCACTGGCACCTCCTCGTGTCCGATGGCGTCGGGCGTTGCTTCCGGCTCGGTCTGTTGGGCAGCCACAGAGGTCGCCGGATCAGCCGTGACCGTCGTCGCGGCCGGCTCGGCATTGGATGCCGCCGCGGCCGCCCTCCCCTTCATCAAGGCCGACACTTGATCCCGGGTCATAGGCCCGGCCAGGTACGACATCGCCCACCTGGTCCCGAAGAGCGTGGGCTCGGAAGCCTTGGCCATGCTCATCAGGAACTGACGCTTCTCCAGGTCCGAGATGAGCTTGTCATAGGTTGAAACATCAACGGCCCCTGTTGCGCTGGTGATGCCCTCGAGAATGCGCTTCTTGTCGTTCTCGGTCTGTAGTCGCCCCACCATCCAGGTCCCTGCGTTGGACATCGCCTTGTAGTCGAGATCGACCGGATTCTGCGTGGAGAGGATCATCCCAACGCCATGGGCGCGAGCCTGCTTGAGGATCGTCAGGATCGGCTTCTTCGAGGGAGGCTCCGCAGTGGGCGGCGCGAAGCCGAACACCTCGTCCATGTAGACCAGAGCGCGTAGGTCGGCCGTGCCCGGCTGGGCCCGGAACCAGGAAACGACCTTCGAAAGAAGGAGCGTCACCACGAACAAACGCTCAGCCTCGGAGAGATGGGTGAGGTAGACGATGGCCGCCTTGACTTTCTCACCCCCGGTGAGCATCTCGCCCACGTCCAGTGGGACCCCTTCCAGCCAGGCCGCAAAGGATGGGGATGCCAGCAACCCGTTCAGCTTCATCGCCAGCGCCATTCGGTCCTTCTCGGGGAAGAACGAGTCGATGTCGAACACACCGAGTTTGCGGAACGGGGGCTTTGGCACCTGGCCCAGCAGCGTCGCTAGATCGAGGTCCCGTCCCTCACGCCAGAACGTGGAGATGATCGTTGAGATGAGAATGTGCTCCGGACTCGATACGGGGTCCGCTTCGATACTCGCCAGGGAGAGGAGAGACGACACGAACGCCTCGATCTCGTCGCTGATCAACTCGCCCTGTGACTCCCAGTCGATAGCCGGCGCGTTCATCGAGCCGAGGACATTGAGACCTACTCCTGCGCCCGATCCGGGTGTGTAGATGGTCATCTCGGTGCCGTCACGGAGCTTGGCCATCCGCTCGGGACTGATACCGGATCCGGCGAGGCCTTCCTTCCAGGACGTTGCAGCGGCGGCCGCGAGCTCGTCCGGGGTTATTCCCTGCCGGTTCGCCTCGGCCTCATCGACCCAGGGCAGGAAGTCCGACGGGTCGAACTCGGGGAAATTGAGGAGGAGGTTCCCCATGTCACCCTTGGGATCGATGATCAAGCAAGGGATGCCGTTGAGCAACGCCTCCTCGAGGATCGTGATTCCGAGCCCCGTCTTGCCCGACCCGGTCATACCGACGATCACACCGTGAGTTGTGAAATCGGCGCTGTCGTAGGTGAGGGGTTCCTTGGCCTCTTCAGTCTTGTGGCCGATGAACAGATGGCCCTTCTCGATGTCCATCAATCGGAATCTAGGCCCGCTGGAGGGTCGGGTTCAGGGCCTCAGACTTCGGGCGGAGGGAGGTATCGGGCCGTGGTGAACTTGCCGCCGTCGACTTCCACAACCCAGATAGAGCCCTTGGAGCAATAGAACCGGGACTCGAGACTGAGACCGGCCCACATCATCCGGTTGATCAAGGCCGGGATCAAGTCGCCGTGTGAGCAGACGACCGCGTTGTAGCCAACCACGCTGTCGACGAGGGCATAGGCGGCGTCGATGTCGGGCTCCTCGCCAAGCAGCGTCGATGTCTCGATCGGGGCCTTGAGCAACTTGGCCAATGGCTTGACCGACTGCACGCATCTCTCGTATGGGCTGGAGAGAATCCGCTCGATACCGGTGTCGGCCAAGGTGGCGGCGATGGCGTCGGCCTCACGCCATCCCTTCTTGGTGAGCGAGCGGTCCTCGTCCCTGCCTCTCCACCTGGATCGATCGCCGGCTGTGGTGTGGCGGAGCAGGTAGAGGGTTCCGGTTTGAGCCAGCTTCTTCAGATCGGTTCCCTCGATCAGCTCGCGGTCCTGGTCGTAGCTGAGCTTTTCCAGTGCTTTGCGGGGTGATAGCCATTTCACCCTGTCGACTTCGGAGTTCTTGGTGAAGCCAGGACTGTCGGGGAGGGGCCTCATGGCATACCAATGCACTTCTTTAACGCCACCCTGGACTCGATAGCGGGTCGCCCCGAGCGGGGCCACGATTCGGCAGCGGTAGCCGGTCTCTTCGAGCACCTCGCGGATCGCCGTCTCTTCCGGCGTTTCGCCTTTGTCGGCCTTGCCCTTGGGAGGCGTCCAATCGTCGTACTGCGGACGGTGCACCACCAGGACCCGGATCTTGCCTTTGGACGTCTTGCGGAAGACGACTCCCCCAGCCGCACGAATGAGTCGTGTCACGGCGGGGACTCTAGATCCGAGTACCCCTAGCTCTCCAAGCGATTGGTCACCGCCGCGTTATCGATCGAGGCCGTGTCGCGGAGATCGATGGTCACCGATCCACAGGAGAGGCACACCTGGCGCAGGATCCCTCCACCCACATGTCGCGGCGATCCATACCTATGAAGGCCACGTCGGCACGAGGACTTGCGGCGCACAGACGAGACGTCGTCGGGGCGGAGATGCGTCATGGGCGGTCATCAGGCTCATCCAGGGCATCCCAAAGTCAAGACACCTCACCAGGCAAGGTCGAAATGACTAGTCAGACAGTCGGGCCAGGATCCGCTCGACGCCCTCATCGACGGTGTCGGCCCAGACCACATCGTGCTCCAGGGCGCCATTCATGTCGACCAGGGCCCGGGCCAGCGCCTTCCACCCCTGCCCGACGGCGACACTGATCCTCGGCTCGGCACCGGTCCGGCGCAGGATGTGGTTCGTGTTCCAGGAGATGAGGAGCTCGGCGGCGGTGCCGATAGACCCGGGCAACGCCAAGGTGGCCCTGGATCGTTGCATCATGATGTCGATCCGATTGGCCAGGCTCGACGCCTCGATCAACTCATGAACGAACGGGTTGGCCGCGGAGCGGTCAGGAAAGAGAACAGGCGCGGTGACACCGATCACGTGGCCCCCGGCGTCGGCCGCCCCGCTCGACACTGCCTCCATCGTCCCGCCGTAGCCGCCGGTGATCACGGCGTATCCCGCTTCGCCGAGACGGGTGCCCGCCCGACGAGCTTCTTCCCACTCGAGCGACCCCGGTTCGGTCTGAGACGACCCGAAGACGGCGACGACTTCGGCGGCGGTCACCCGGTCATCGCCTCGTTGATCCCCAACACCACCCGGTGCACATCGATCAGAGCATGGGTCTCGATGGCGAACTGGGGCCAGGGGACATCGAAGCCGGTAACACGCACGATTGGGCCCTGGAGGTCGTAAAGCGCCCTTTCGGCGACCACGGCTGCGACCTCGGCGGCCACACCCGCCGACCCCTGTGGCTCCTGCACGAGGAGGAGCCGGCCCGTCTTCTTCACCGAGTCGAGCACTGTCTCCCGGTCCCAGGGAAAAAGGGTCCGGAGATCGATGACCTCGACTGAGGATTCGACCCTGCTGGCGGCTTCGAGAGCAACCGGGACCATCCCCCCATATGTGACCAGGGTGAGATCGGCTCCCTCCCTCCTGACCCGGGCCCGGCCGATGGGAAGGGTGTAGTGCTCGACCGGTACATCCTCTCGACCAGCCCGATACAGCACTTTGGGCTCGAGGAAGATCACCGGATCATGACCGATGAGAGCGGAAGCAAGCAGGCCCTTGGCATCGATCGGGGTGGACGGGCAGACGACCACGAGCCCCGGTGCGTGGACGAAATACGCCTCAGGAGAGTCACAGTGGTGTTCGTGGGCGCCGATGCCGGCCCCGTTGGGGAATCGCACCACGACCGGGACCTCGGAATTGCCACGGGTGCGGAATCGATATCTGCCCAGATGACTGACGATCTGGTCGAAAGCCGGGTACACAAAGCCGTCGAACTGGATTTCGGCCACCGGCCTGGCCCCAGCCAGGGCCATTCCCACGGCAGACCCGACGATGCCCGACTCGTTGAGCGGTGTGTCGATAACCCTGTCCTCCCCAAAGCTCTGCTGGAGGCCTTCGGTCACCCTGAAGACCCCGCCGGTCAGGCCGACATCCTCGCCGAGCACGATGACACCCGGATCCCGTTCCATCGACTCGTGGAGCGCGGCGTTGATCGCCTCGGCCATGGTCATCGACCGGGCCGGCCCTCCAGGGATGACGTCCTGGCCGATGGACCAGATCTCATCGGGGTCGATCTGAGTCGACGGCTCGCCGTGGGACCGCTGCATGTCGTGGAGTTGGTCCACGACATGAGCCGGAATCCGGTGAAAGCCATGCCGGATCGCATCGTCCCGCTCCGGTAAGGGTTGCGCCTCGATCTCGGTGATCGCCGCGGCGACCAGATCGGAGGTCTCCATCGTCACCTTTTCCTCCACGGCGGCGTCCCACTCGTCGCGTTCCTCGAGAAACCGGCGCAATCTCACGATCGGGTCGCGGAGACGCCAGGACTCCTCCTCTTCCCGGGAGCGGTAGAGGGTGGGATCGTCGGCTGTGGCGTGGGGTCCGTAGCGATAGGTCATCGCCTCGATCAATGTCGGGCCTTCGCCGTCGCGTGCTCGGGCCACGGCCTCCTGTGTGGCCAGATACATGGCAACGGCGTCCATACCGTCGACCCGGATCCCCTCGAAACCGTAGGCCTGAGCCTTCTGGGCGATGGTCTCGGAGGCCGTCTGCTTCTCGTACGGGACCGAGATGGCGTACAGGTTGTTGGCGCAGATGAACACGGTCGGTGTCTTCCACACCCCGGCGAAGTTCATGCCCGAGTGAAAGTCCGCTTCTGAGGTCGCCCCGTCCCCGAAATAAACGGCGGTGACCGTGTTCTCGCCCCTCAGCTTGGTGACATATGAGTACCCGACGGCGTGAGGGAGCTGGCTCGCGATTGGAACGGAGACGATGCCCGTGCGGTACTGCTCCATGTCCCACCGACCGTTGGGCAAACCCTTCCAGTAGGCGAGCAGCACCTCGATGGGGAGTCCGCGTGTGACCTGGACGCCGTGTTCGCGATAGGAAGGAAACACGAAGTCGTCGGGCGCGAGGGCCAATGCCGATCCGATCTGCACTGCTTCCTGCCCCTCGAGCATGGCGTAGGTCCCGATCCGACCCTGACGCTGCAGGGCGAGCATGCGTCGGTCCAGCTCACGGGAAAGGACCATGTTGCGATACATCCGTTGGTAGAGCTCGGCGTCGAGCCCGGGGTCCTCGCCGACCAATCGGCCCTGCGGGTCGACTACTTGAAGTGTCGTCTCCAATTCTGACCCACCATACTTTCGGGCCGGAGCCGACCACCCCACCACCCACCAACCATTACCTTTGCTTCATGCCAAGGATCCGGCCGGACGTCGCATCCATCAGTCCGTACGTTCCCGGCCGATCGATCGAGGAGGTCGCCTCCGAGATCGGCATGACCCCGGACGAGATCGTCAAGCTGGCCTCGAACGAGAGCCCGGACGGCCCCTTCCCCGGCGTTGTCGAGGCCGCGACCAGAGCTCTGGCCGAGTCGAATCGCTACCCCGACGACGATCTGCGAGAGCTGAGTGCGGCTCTGTCGGTCCACCTTGAAGTCCCGGGCGATCATCTCTGGTTTGGGAACGGGAGCGTGGGCTTGATCACTCACATCGCCGTCGCCACCGGCGGCCCCGGAACGAGCGCCGTCTACGCCTGGCCATCGTTCGTGATGTATCGCATCGCCTCCCGATGGGCGATGACCGAGATGATCGAGGTGCCGCTCGACGACGAGCACGTGCACGACCTCGATGGCATGACCGACGCAATGCGTGACGACACGACGATCGCTTACCTGTGCAACCCCAACAACCCGACCGGGACCATCGTCACGTCGGATGCGATGACCTCGTTTCTCGATTCGGTGCCGGAATCGACCCTGGTCGTGATCGACGAGGCTTATCACGACTTCGTGACTGACGCGAGGTACGCGACCGCGATTCCCGAGGCCTTGAGCCGTCCGAATGTCCTGGTGCTTCGGACCTTCTCCAAAATCTTCGCCCTCGCGGCACATCGGGTCGGTTACGCGGTCGGTCAGCCCGGAACGATCAGGGAGTTGCGCAAGGCGCAGCCCCCTTTCACCGTCGCTCAGGTGGCCCAGGTGGCAGCGGCCGCTTCACTCCGGGACCGGGGCGAGCTGGAGCGGAGGGCCACGGCGAATTCGGCCGCACGTCACCAGCTGCTCGGTGTCTTGGCCGAGAGATCGCTCCCACACACGAGGAGCGAGGCGAATTTCGTCTATTTCGCGTTGGGGATCCCGGCCGAGGAGGCGGCCGAGCTCTTCACGATGCGAGGCGTGATTGTCCGCCCGATGAGTGGTGAGTGGTTGAGAGTGACCATCGGGGCCGATCACGAGAGCAGGCGGTTTGTCGATGCATTGGACGACATCCTCAGCGTCATCTGAGCGCCTTCGCCCTAAATAGGCCGAACGAACCACTGGTATCGGCAGCACGATCGGAGAAGATGTCCCTGGGGGAGGGCAATGGGTCCCCCTTTGGGAGAGGGGGGGCTCCGGGCGGGATGGATCTTCATCGAATCGGCCATGAGGCGGCGCGGTTGCTGCCGCTCGCCCAACAGGTGCTCGAGCATTACCCCTTCCGGGTCAGGGAAGTCGAGCATCTGGCCACGCATTCCAATGTGATGTACCGCGTGATCACCTCAGACGGCTTCCAATGCGTCCTGCGGGTGGGAAGCCCGGGCGCCAACTCCCGGACCAATATCGATTATGAGGTTGCCTGGTTGTCTGCGTTGAACCGGGACACGGACCTGGAAATCGTCACCCCTATCAAGACCGGGTACGGGACCTTGGTCGTCGATGCCGCTGAGCCCGACTCGGACAAGACCAGGCCATGTGTGCTCTTCAGCTGGATTCCCGGCGCTCCGCTCGCCGATGGGGCAGGCAGCTTTGGTTATCGCCTCCTGGGCCGGATCAGTGCCTCGCTCCAAGAGCACGGGCGAACCTGGCAGGTCCCCAATCCGGACGGGATGAGGCGGTGGGATCGGATCTTCTACTACGACCCGGAGCTCGATCCTGTGATCATCGACAGCCCTCGGTTCGACCATCTCTTCGACTCGTATCGCCGCCGAACGATCAGCAAGGCATCTGAGCTGTCCGAGCGCATCATCAAGGATGCTTGGGCGTCGGGATTCCCCCATGTCGTGCATGGCGATCTCCACGAGTGGAACGTCCATTTGATCCGTTCCCGCCTCCACGCGTTCGACTTCGAGGACGTGATGATCGCCACTCCGGGCCAGGATGTATCCGTGTGTCTCTACTCGTCACGGGCCAGCGATCGGCGGGAGGAGATCAGGTCGGCCTACCGTCAGGGGTACGAGGAGATCGCACCCTGGCCTATCGAGGACATGGAGCAACTGGACGGCTTCCATGCCGCCCGCCAGATAATGCTCATGAACTACGCGGCTCGGACCCTGCCTATGGGGGAGGCCGAGGAGTACCTGACCCAGGTCACGCCCTGGCTACACCGTTACGTGGACCACTACGGCTGAGCCCATGAGGTTCGCCGACCGCCGCGAGGCGGGGGTGAGCCTTGGTCGGGCGGTCGCCGCTCACCGCCCATCGCAACCGCTCGTCACCGCCCTCCCCCGTGGAGGCGTCCCGGTCGGATTCGAGGTCGCCGAAACGCTGGGCTGCGAGCTCGATGTGCTGGTCGTTCGAAAGGTGGGGGTGCCGTTTCATCCAGAGCTCGCCATGGGAGCAGTCGCCGAGGGCGACGTGGTGATCAGGAACCAAGAGATCCTCGACAGAGTGGGGATCGACGACGACACCTTCGACGCTCGGGCCGAATCGGAGAAATCCGAGTTGGAGTCGAGACTGGCTCGATACCGGGAGGCGGTCCCGGCCATCGAGCCGGTCGGCCGCACTGTGGTCGTGGTCGACGATGGTCTCGCCACAGGTTCGACCGCGCTCGCCGCGATGCGGGTGTTGCGCGCCCGTGATGCACTCGGCGTTTGGCTGGCGGTTCCGGTTGCGCCGGCTGATGCGATCCCAATTATGGAAGGGGTGGCGGATCGGGTGATCGTGCTCGAGCATCCGAGGAGGTTCATGGCTGTCGGCGCCTGGTATCGCGACTTCAGCCCGACTCCGGATGCCGAGGTCGTGGAGCTACTCCGACGCTCCCGCAACTAGCGTTCATAGTCCCGACCAGGAGCCGACCAAATGCCTTCATTGGAGTTGTTCTGCACGATCAGGGCCGAGATGGGGAGAAAGATCATCGGCGACACTCCAGCCGGGATGCGCATCGACTTCCCGTTCGAGGGCACAGCCACGGGACCTCACTGGGAAGGTGAGCGGCCGGTCAGTGGAATCGACTATGTGACGCTTCGCTCGGATGGGAACATGGACCTCGACATTCATGCCACCGTCGGCGAGAAGCGCGAAACGGTGGCCTATAGGGGGAGCGGGGTTTCCATCGTCAACCCGGACCAATCGGCCGAACCGCGCGAGTTGCTGACCTTCGAGACCGGCAACGAGGACCTCGCCTGGCTGAACAACGAAATCGGTGTCGCGTTCGGCAAGGGCGAGGCCGGGAACCTTGCTGTCGAGGTGTTTCTGGTCAAGCCCTGAAGTCGGGCTTTCTCTTCTCCATGAACGCCATGACGCCTTCATGATGCTCTGGCGTCCTGCCAAGGCGGCCCTGTTCTGCCTGCTCGGCTTGCATAGCGTCTTCGAGGGAGGTGCCCGCGGCTTCCCGAATCAGGCGCCTGGTCGTGACCAGTGAATCAGGGACGAGGCCAGCCATCTGTTCCGCCACCGAGCGGGCCCGATCGAGGAGCGCGTCACCGGGCACCACATCGACGCATAGTCCCAGCTCACGGACCTCTTCCGCCCCGACCCGTCGATTGGTGAATGCGATCTCCAAGGCCCGGGAGACCCCGAGGTGGTGCGACAGCCACCAGGTCGTGCCCGAGTCCGGCACCAGCCCGATGGCCGTGAAGGCCGATGTGAGAAAGGCGTCCTCTGCCATCACCCGAATATCGCAGGCGAGAGCCAGGCCAAGACCCGCCCCGGCCGCCACGCCATTGATCGCCCCGATGACGGGCACCTCGCATTCGAGCAGGGCGCGGAGGGCGGGATGGAACACATCATCGAGCAAACGCGCCAGGTCCGGCCCGTCGCCGCTCTCGTAGTCCGCCATCAGATCGTTCAGGTCTGCGCCGGAGCAGAAGGCCTTGCCCGCCCCGGTGAGGACGAGAGCCCTTGCCTCTTCTCCGGCCCGCTTTGCTGCCTCGACCAGACCGTCGCTCAGGGTCGCCTCGATGGCGTTGTATCGGTCGGGCCGATTGAGGGTGACGATGGCCAGGTCATTCTCGAGGACGTAGTCGACGCTCATTCTCCTCCTCGGCGAAGAGGCTAATGGGCCGGAAAGCCAAGCAATGCTGGGTTTTTCGCCTATGGTTACTCGAACGTCACCAGATACACGGTGCCGAACGTCGACCCACAAGGAGGGGCCGTGAACAAATCCGAGATGGCGGACAAACTCGCCGACAGGGCGGATATCTCCAAAGGCAAGGCCTCGGAGATCATCG
>Ga0105098_10000203_pt1 | contig 18812 bp, 17 predicted proteins | sample PPLLak21cMay2015_FD_79137 | JGI IMG/M metagenome (GOLD analysis project Ga0105098, IMG submission 79137) | Freshwater sediment microbial communities from Prairie Pothole Lake near Jamestown, North Dakota, USA - PPLs Lake P7 Core (1) Depth... | ecosystem: Environmental > Aquatic > Freshwater >... | reverse complement strand
TTATTAGTGATTCTGAATCTGATGCAGAGGTGTTTGAATCCTCTTCCTCTTCAAATCAAGAAATCAAAAAAGAAAGAAAGAAGCGACCAAGGGTCACTCAATCCACAGACGCACCTGTCAAAGTCAAGAAGTCTCGAGCTGAGATCAAAGAGGAAAAAGAAGAAAAGGAAGATGCAGCGGCCGAAAAGAAGTGGACACGCAAACTAAAGAAAGAAGCCAAAAGAGAAAAAGAAGAAGAAGAAGTAGAAATGACATACCGCCCTCATTCGCCGAATTGGGTATTTGAACTAGAAGACTTTGAACTTTGCTGTCTTCTTCACCTACCATTTGAATCAGCTAAAGCTTTAGCAGCAAGAGATCCTTCTTATAGATTTGTTCTTGATTGGCACCATTAAATCAATTTATTCATTTCCTTTTTTTGTTCATATTCAGATCCCTGCAAATCAAAGTGAGTATTGGGATATGCACCCAGAAGAACTCGAAGCAGCAATGAATCGTTTAGACAATTTCATACCAGAGACTGTTGCTGCTGCTCCTTCACCTGAATTGTTCCCTGGGTGGGAACCTGTGTCTCCCGATTATCCTTATAACGACGATGATGAAGATGTTCATCATTATCCCACAGCTGGAGACCATGCGCCTGTAAGTACACTAGATTTAATGTGCTTTGAAGTTGATTATGAAGTATTTGAAGAAACAAAGAAAATGGTAGAAGATGGAATAGCAGTCTATGGACACATGACCGAAAATGAGATCGATTCTTTTATTAAAAGCTTCTTCAAGTAATCACTTTTGTTTATGTAATGTAGACGGTGGCCACAAAGAAAGAAATCTCTGACGAGATTTATTCCTGCGTTGTCTCAGATATAATGACAGTTACAGATATCGACATGTACACAGCCAGGCTAATTGGTAATTTTGTTTCTGACCAGAATGCTTGCCCGAACTGTGGACTGCATCAATGGTGCTCTTCTTGTGTTCCGCTCAGTCTTGTTCTTGAAGATATTCAAGCTGAGGATGCTTATTTTACTCTTTAAAATTTTTCATTTATGATAAATTCCTTTTTATTTTGGCGCCATAGTTTAAATTCTAAGAATTTCCGGAATTTCCAGAATTTCGATAGAATTCTAGAAGAAATCTAATTTCTGGCAAGCCATAATTTGGAAAAATCAAGTTTAAAACTTTGAAAGTTCAAAGACAATGATTACTGGTGCACCTTATAGATTCTTTGACAGTGAATCTATCTTTACTTTGACAAGAGGTGATACTCTATCTCCAGCTGAATTGACTCAACTTTCACAACAAGGAGAAGATCGGGGTTATTTTCTTTTACTTGAAATTATAAAGAGCGATGGTCAGACAATCTTCAGGCCCTTTGACTATATAAGAAGACCGAATTACTGGAACATGTTATTTGGCTTACCTGGCGGGATTTGGAGAAAGACAGTTGCTTTGGCAATGGCTGAGTTTCAAGACTTACTCAAGTTACCTGAAGAAGCAGGAAGTGATGGATGGGATCAAATATGGGGTACAGATCCTAACAATTTCAATATTGCAGTTAGGTTCAAGAAACTAATTCATGGTTCACCAAGAGCTGCACGAGCAGCAGTAGGATCATTTAACTTTATATCAAGCAGCTCTATAGACCTCAAGGATGCTCAAATTTATCAAGAACATGAACTTGCTACTTTCAGAACTGACAGGATAAGACATTGTCTTTTATTTGCACTCCAGCAAGCTGGTGTTGAAGAGTCAATGGTACAATCTATAGCTGGTATCAGTATAAGTGAAACATCTACTCTTCGTGGAGGATTTAACTATGTATCAGTATCTGATCTTAAGGGTGTAGCGAAGTACTTGAAGCGACCTATCATATTAACGCGTATGAACAAGAATGGCAAATCAGGAGAAAGAGAAAGAAAAGCAACAATTGGAAAAGAATTCAAGGATTCAGAAGCAATCCATCTTGCTATTTACGAAAATCACATTTTTCACAACAAAGAAATGAAGACAAGCAAAGTTATGCTATGGAACAGTGTAAATGTGAAACAAAAAGCAACAGGGAATCTGACAATGAAAAGTATGATATGGGTTATTCATCAACTTCATTTACTAGGAGCTTTTAAACACATGACACCCGATCAAATCAATGCTGGTCGCGATGAAAAGCTAGATGATTATATATATGAACTTCAAGTAGGAGAAGACATAGGTATAACTCAAGCAAACCTGGATGCTGATCAAAGAGAATTCAAGCATTCTGAACGAAAAGCAAGAGATGAGGTATATTTTGCAGCTGATTGTGAAAGCTTTTGTTTCAACCCTGAAGTAAAGCATGAATTAGCATTACTGGGCATAAGCAAAATAACAAATCCTTGCAACTGGAGATCAAGCGAAGTAAAACTATGGGCATATACTGATGACCCAGTAGGTAACATGATGAGATATGTCTACTCTATTGTCAATGGCACAGACATTGAAATATTACCAGAAGATGACATAGAAGAATATCCTGAATTCGAAGATCATTTGGCAGCAATTGAACATCAAAGCATTCCAACAAGGAACAGAAAAAGAAAAAGACAAAAAGAAACAGTTGCAGTTATTTACTTTCATAATCTTCGATATGATCGTGCAGTGCTTCAGAGTCATCTTAATATTTATGACATTCTGGAATCTGATAGTCATTTGTATTTTATGAAAGTTCGATTCAGGAACCTTACTATTGAATTCAGAGATTCATACAAGCACCTTAGTATGTCTTTAGACAAACTAGGTAAAGCTTTAAACCTTCCTATGGAGATAAGAAAAAAGGAATGTGGCATTATTTACACATACTTCAAGCCCGAAAACTATGGTCTTCGATGCACTGTTGAAAGCTATTTATCTGAGTCCAAAGGAATAATGAAAAGGGAAGATATGAAAGAAGTATTGTGCGGAATATCTAAATACAATGAAGCAGATGACACATTTGAACCTTGGGAGCTTTATTGCTACTATTTACACTTTGATGTCATTTCACTGGCATGTGGTCTTTATGTATATCAAGACATAGGTATTGAACTATCAAACAATTATCTCCAAAAGAATAACATAGAAGTTGAGTTAGATCCTTTGTCATTCATTACAAAGTCCTCATTTAGCAAATCTCTGGCGCAACATGGAGGAGTATTTGATAATACATATGAGTACAGTGGTAATATCAGACGCTACATTATGCAATCTATTCGAGGAGGAAGAGTTGCGTGTCATCCAGAGTTTGAAGGAAAAATAACTATGGCGAGTTCAAGTGGTATTATGTACATGGACGCAGTTTCAGAATACCCTTCAGCAATGGTGCAAATATGTGAAGACCTGGGAGGATTACCGACTGGACCTGCACACATTATGGTATCTAAAGATTGTATTTCAGATCCTAGTACTATGTACTACATTGCAAAAATAAGAATAACAGCCATCAAACAGAAACTAATATTTAGCTATCCAATTATAGCAAGGAAAATTCCAGGAAGCCAGAGTATTGATTACATTCAAGATCTACCTGATGGTCAACCATTTGAAGTCACAATTGGTAAAATAGACCTGGAAGAATACATCAAGTTTCACAAAGTTGAATTTGAGTTTATATCTGGTCTTAAATGGTTAAAAACTACAGATCCAAATCCAGAATGGGGTGCAATGATCAATCATTTATTCGAGCAAAGGAAGATATACAAAAAGGCTGGCAATACCCCAATGAGTAATCAAATCAAAGACAACATGAATTCACAGTATGGTTCATGTATTACTAAGATGCATGACTTCAAGCACACTATTTTATCAAAAAGTCGCACTGATGTGAATAGAGCAGTTGCAAATATATTTCACTCAATTATTGAAATGTATGATTTAGGAAAAGTTATACAATTGAAAAGAGCAAACATAGATACAGGATTTGTGAGCTGTTTGGCTGGATCTATTGTTCTCTGCATGTCCCGCCGAATCAACAACAGATTACTATCGACACTTGAAGCATGTGGAGTTTATGCGCTTTATGGAGACACAGATTCTTGCATGTTTGACAGCATGTTTCTGCCTTTGATAAGGGAAGAGTATAAGAGACAACACAATTTGGAATTAGAAGGATCTGAACTTGGACAGTTTCACTCTGATTTTGAATCTATTCCTGGGTGCATTGATGACAACGCAATTCGATCAAGCAAGATGTACCTGGTTGGTAAAAAAATGTATTGTCACGATACTTATGGACCTGGTCCTGACAATACTATCGTGTATGGTCGTCAGTTTAAGTGTAAAGGCGTGCCCAAAAAGTCAATTGAATACGCAGCGCTTACAAAACAGCCTGGAGATCTACACTTGGGTATTTCTACTATTTATTCAGAATTGGTGCCAATGGAAAGTGATTATGACTCAGAAGGACAAGTCATCGACAGATCAATACCATTTCTATGCAATCCTTATGGAAGTGTGCGGTTTGTATATGCTAAAGATCGCACTGTGCGCACCCCCAGTCAAAATTATTTTAGAAAAATTTCAAGAAAGCCCATCAGAAACTCTGGAATTATGACACTTGACAATACTCAATTGTTAAATTGATTTTTTAATCTATTAATTCATAACCATTTAAGCGTAATGGGGCAGGGGAATTAACTGTCATGTCGATCCAGATACTGTCGAACCTTGACTTTGTCATGTCAAATAACTGTTGTAAATCTTCTCCTGTGCGACTTGCGAATGTTTGCATAGACAGAACATCTTTTGGCTTCCACAATATAAATAAGTTAGCGCATCGTCGCACAATAGGTGGAGCATTATACACATCTTGGTTGCATATACAAACAGAAACATTTCTGTGAGTAGATACATGGCCAACTAGACGATCTAAATTAGATCGCTGTTCTTTAGATAAAGATTTCAACTCGAAATCGTCAACAACACACAATGTTTTTTCCTTTCCATCCCATTCTTCTGGCGCAGGAATTCTACCCATCATTTCAAGCTCTCCGCAGTCCTTATATTCACTAGTAAAGCCACCACCATCAGGATAAATAACAACCATTCGAGTAAAAGGAGGATCTGCTCTCATAAGAATGTTTTTAACAACAGTCGTCTTACCAGAATTCGGAGGACCCATTAACACAGCGCGAAAAGGATGAGGAATGTTCAATAAATCACGATCAGGTGTCCATACTTCATGCCAAGATTTATCAGCATTAGACAGAGCAATAATCTTTTTAGGTAATTTGCTCTTTATTTCAGAAATTTTTTGTTTTTTGACTGGTTTATCACACTTGACTTCCTTTTCAATGTCAATAGGATCACCTTGATTTGTAACACCTCTTTTTTTACCACCCTCGATAACGATTTTATCCAAAATTGAATTTGCTGACTTACTCATTAAATTTATGGCTTCACATATGAAGCTTTAGCATTTCTCATTGCTGTTATCCATGAGATGTTATTACCTGCTGCTGCTTCTGCGGCTCTATAGGCCCGCACATGAGCAATGTAAGGATTGACAGCTCCGGGAGCATCTGATGTATATGTTTTACCATATTTGGTGAAAAACTGCGTATAAAATGGATCTTCTCTGTTTCTTGGTAGAGAATATTTCGCTTTTGGATCAAACAGAGAATGCATTGTGTGATACAATCTTTCGTCTGGAATAGCATCGATAGACTCCATAAACTCATTAAATTTTTCTCCGCATTCGATATACTTATCACCCCTTTCAGGCCATCTGTGAGCAGCTCTGAGGGCATATCTAGTGCATGCATTTTCTCCTCGTTTCACTATTCTGTTGTGTCGTCCCTTGAAACCAGAATCATTAAGGAACCCCTCCAAATTTGCAAATGTATTCATATTCTTTAAGTCCTTAGGTAAGTCTTTGTTCGTAGCCATTTTCTTTAGTAATTTCTTAATCAATGCTCTTGCAGACCTTTTGTTATATACCGCCTTAGTTAAAACTTTTTTAGCTGTTCCTCTAATTGCTCGTGGTCTTGGTTCTTTTTCTTCTTCTGATTCAGTACGGTCTGGATCATCATCAGGATCTAGACCAGCAGCTTGTGCAGCTGCTGCAGCTGCTGCAGCTGCAGCTTGTTTCGCATCTCGCATATCAGCAATACGCTGTCTTGCTCTTGCATCTGCTGCTCTTTGCGCTTTAGTTCTTGCGCCTCCTCGAAGTGCATAAGTTCTTTTTAAAAACTTCATGGTAAAGTTTCAAATTTTAGTAGAGTATACCAATAGTTTTAACAATTATGGATAATCATTAGCGTCTGCCTGCTGATCTTCCTCGTCTTGCACCAGATGCTGCACGTGCAGCAGCTATTCTAGCTGCAGCAGCTGCTGCTCTGTCAGCTGCAGCAGCCTCAGATCTTGTTCTACCTTCTATAAGTGGTGGAGAAGGTGATCTTCTTCGACGTTTTGGCAAAACATATAGGTCATTTATATTATGGACTTTTTCGCGAAGCGTTTTTAATGAAAGCGATCTCCTCTTTGCCATACCCTTTACTGCATTATCATCTACCAAAGCCCCAACATGACGGTCAGACAAAGCCATGTGCCTTAGTCTTAAATTTTCCATTGCCTTCTTTGTTCTAGCATTTGGAAAGTCATCAGATTCAGTTTTTTGAACTTTATCTGCCCACTTCTTGAGTGTTTCATCAGCTTTTTTGAGACGCTCTTCTTCTTTGAGTTTTCTTGATTCTTCTATTCTTTCTCTTCTTATTTTAAACTTTTCTTTAATCTGGGCTTTTATTATTTTGAAGCGATGATTACGTTTTATCTGCATTCTACGTCGAAGTTTCTTATATTTCTGGCTTAATCGTTTTGAAATGGGATCCAGGTTCTTTTCAGCCCAGTCTGCATAAGCATCATCTTCCAAGTCTGCTTGACGATCTTCCAGTAGTTCCCGCAATTCATTTTGAATATCACGAGGTATCAAGTCATTTGGTTCATCTTTGAGTTCTTCTCCATATTTTTCTTCATCAGATTCACCAAGATCCAAACCATATCGTTTATATCTAAAAAGGTCATCTAACTCCTCAGTAGTCTCCCTCTTCTTTAAACCATCAATGAATTCATCATACTTATCGTCCAGGAATGCGAGTTGCGTTTGATATTGGGATATTACTGCTGGTGAAAGCTTTGGATTATCGAGTTTTTTCCTTAATTTATCACGTTTCTCCTCCAGATTATATATCATCATCATAATATCTTCTGATGATATAAACTCATAGTTATTTCTAATTTCCAAATAATCACGCTCCAGAGCGGCTAGACGCGGCTCATAAGCTCTATTGCGTGTTTTTGGTCGGGTCTTATCGATCTCACTGTTAATCTCCCTCATTTCGGCAAATTTATCAAGTATATACTGCCTCTCTGCTGGTAGCATTGCACCAGAATATATGTGCCATATCTTCTCCAGTGATTTCCAAATATAGTCAAGTCTTTTTGCGTCATGGCGTAACCCTTCGCCTTGTTGATTAATAGAGGTTAATCCTGCACCTTGCTGTAATTTATCAAGTACTTTTTGTTTAAAAGCAGCCTGCTTTTGATTAATTTTATCTTTTAAATCATGAAAATTCATAATTTTGGAAATGTGTAAAAAAAATAGTATTTTATTAAGGTTCAATACGCACTAACTTATTTGCTAAACTTCGAACAGACCTAGATAATTGCGTACTGCTTTGAATACGTCCTGAGTTAAGCCTTGTCAAGAGTCCATGCAAGCCTTTAGACATATTAGAACCCAGAGATGGCGAAGTTTGGCTAGTTTCAGCAGATTCTAAAAAAGAACTGACTTGATCAGCGACAGCGCTCGCAAAAGCTTTCATTTCGCTAAGAACAGTTGGAATAGCCAAAGTCTTTAACTGTGCCCAAAGACGCGTCATAAAACTTTCTTTGGATGTCTTGAATTCTGAGCGCTTCATTTCTTTACTTTTTCCTCTGAACATCGCAGATGTAATACTTTTCGCAAATTCTTGCAAAAGAGAGATCAAATCAGCAGCAGCTAATTGTAATGCTGATCCTCCCTCTTGAATCGTCTTCTTCTTCTTGATTTTCTTCTTCTTTTCAGTTGGTGAAGAAGGTGGGCTCTTCTGATCCTCGTCTGTTGGAATCAAAGTGGTTTCAATTTCACTATTTTCAATTTTTGAATCCATTGGTTGATTTTGTTGTGAGTAATGAGATGAAATGAAGTCCTTTATGAGGCGCATCCCAGGTAATCGTTTTTTTAACTTTTTTTTCAAAGTAACCACATGTTCTCTTTTTTTTATATTTTCAATTACATCCTCTTTAAAGTCGCATGGTATTTCTCGTTTTAAAGTAAGACATGAAGTTCGCTGTGACATGATGGGATTCTTCTTTCTTTCAAAGATTGAATTTGGCACATTTTTTATTGAACTTGATAATACACTTCGAAGTGGCATTTGTGAATTAGTGATTACATTTCATAGGAAATTTCTACTGTTATCTGCCATGGATTACCAGGAGTCCTTATCAATTGACCATTTTCATTTGTGAGAGTCAATTCAATACTACGAATAGTAGAACCATTCAGAGAAGGTTCTGAAATCAAGGTATGTTGTGGCTCATAAACCATTAAACTACCTGGATCTTCTGTTATTGGTATTTGTGCCAAAATACTCTGTGATCGTCCACCATTGCGCAATCCCCTCGATACAAGATTGCACAAAACCAGTATAGAATTAACAAAATTAAAATTAGCCTCATATGGTGCATATGAAAAGCTGTAAGGTTCCAATTCCGATGATGCTGCCACTTCTGTATATGTTCCGCTTTCAAAACCAAGTAAATGATATAGAGGGATTAGATACGAAGATGAATCAATATACCAACTAAACCTATAGGCAAGTATACTCTTATTGGTAATGTACACTTTTTGAACTGCCATATCTGCCTCAAAGTTAAGTTCACTTTGACCAGAATCTTTATCGATCCATGGTGCTTGTAATCGGATCGATTCACGAAGGAAAAATGAATTAAATTCATCTAGTGAATATTGACCAGTAGGATATACAATATCATAACGAGTATTAACTCCTAGCGGTTCAACATATATTGTCAAACGATTCCCCAAAGTTGGATCTATATTGACAAAGGTATTCCAAATATAACTGTTCCTGAGTTTAATTCCAGCTGACTTTGCCTCGACTGGAATATGTAGTGGAGGTGATATTTCAGTTACACATTTAGCCCCATCATCTAAAATTTTTCCATTATGTGTACCTAAAATAAGTGTTTCTGTTACATAGGTAGACATTGTAAAATTTTCAAACGTTTACAATTCAATTTGAAGTTTAATGCAGCATATAAGTTACTAAGACTTTATTCTCAAACGAATTGTAACATTGTAATGAGTTTCTGAATCGCTAGTTTCAGCTGTTTCTTCTGTTTGGTCTTCTTCATCTTCTGCATCTTCCTGGACAACTTCTGGTTCTGATTTCTTGAAGATTTCATTGAAAATGGGCCTCATAGATGTCTCCAAACCTCGAATGTGTTCATATATTTTCTCCATACGTTGCTCAGGAGTAATGGCAGTTTCATCGATGGCAGGCTTTTTTACAGCTTTTAGATCTTGATTTAGATTTCTCTTCAGCACTGCACGACTTCGGAGATCATAGTATTCAGGAGGTGGCGCGGCATGGGCCGACACAGGCACGTCTTGATTTATATTTGAAATTATTGATTTAGACATCGATTGGATTTATATGTTTTGCAACTTGTCACTTTTTAAAAACGGTTGCTTATATTTTCAAAAAATGCCTTCTACACATTCCAGATTTGGTCCAAAAAATACTGGCAGATCTGATGTCACTGTTTTTAATACTGTATCTGAGCCTCCTGAAGAAACAGTTTACCATCACCTAGAGGCAAGTCCTGACAATGTGAATGCTTTGACACAGATGATCGATGAAGATGGTCGCACCATCAAGCGCTCTCGAGTATATGATGATAGTGTCTTGGTCGATATTAAGTCCGACAGTGTGAATTTTGGCGCGTTACCAGAGTATAAAGTAACTGTAAACAATGGTATCGTTTCTGCTCAATACTTTGAAGCAAGTGACTACAAATTTAGAGATTCTTCAAATTATTTAGCCCAGTCTGAATTCGACATAGAAGCCTTCATCCCTGACGGAAAATTAGTTGTCACATCTGCTGGAGGGATCCTTTGCCCAGGAGGAATCGAGTGTGATCAGGTAAAATCTACTAACGGTCCGAATATAGGACCTTCTATAGCTTCGAATTATGTTTTACCACAGACTAGAGGGACTTCTGGTCAAGCAATTCTCGCAGGAACAGGAAGTTCAACTGCATGGACTACATTGAGGCAATTACCTTCTACAATTGCAACTGCTGCAAATCAAACACTCCTGTCTACTGATACAGTGGGAGGATTAGCTTGGCAAGGCGTCTCGCAATTAAGAGCTTACAATGGGGATGGGACAATTCCTCCTGTCGGTGTTCAGGTTTCATTAACAACTACTTCAACGAACATATCTGGTTCGCTAGGGATGAATATTGTCAATGCGCTTAACTCACTTACACTTTCATCTACTGGGTGCCTCTATTCTGGAGCATTTTCAAGGCAGTTTTCAATAAGTTTTATGTGTGATTTAGTCACTGAAATAAAAGATGACACTACATTCGCATTCTACTTAATACTGGTCGAGGCACCTCAAACTACTTTTGGCCAGAAAGTTATAACATTGAAAAATAATGTTTTTAGAACGGTAGATCTAACAGCTTCAGGTACTTTAAACCCGAATACCCGTATCGGGATCTTTGCGCTTTCGTCTCCTGCGGCAACTTGTCGAATACACAATGCTTCCTTGAGTTTAATCATGATGTAATAAATATTTATTTTTTTACTCTCATATTTTTAATTGCCTCAGAGCTAACATTTTAAAATGTTCAATTTACCCTCGGTTGCCACTCCTGGTCCAGCTGTGACTAATTCACGCTATGAAAGGATCAATTCTATCACTGATATGAAAGCTGTGATTGGGGGTACACATACATTTAGAATTGAACCTTCTGGTACAGATTGGTGGATCCCTGCAAAATCATATTTTAGAACCAGACTTAAGATTGTAGTAGGATTTAATGAATCGAAGTATCCTTCCTTTCAACTGGGTGCTGGATCTGCCTTGCGTGCACCTAAAGACACTAAACAACCTACAAATTGGCCACTTCCTTCGAGGCATTGTGACTCATTTATTCCTGGTTCACAATATCCAGTTTGTCGCTATCCTACTGATACAAACCATGGTCTTGCTGTAAGTACCTATGAACCACTTGGTACTGCAACTACCGCATTTGTAGCGACTAACACCATTACAGGTCTCAGGGGTGATTGTCTGAAATTCCAAAATTTCGTAGACCCTCTAACTTTGACTAATGGTACTATGACCCCTCTATCGAATATTGGATTTCCAGCATCTGACATTGTTAGAAATGGTACTGGTATGACTGCAAATTATGGTCTTAACTACATCGGAGCATTTAAACCTTTCACTTGCATCAAATTTTTGGAATTGGCTGATTGTGCAGTTGATGCATTCTTTGATCAGATGTCAGCTTCGGTTGGACCCCAAAAAGTGGAAACAGTTCATTATCCGCAGCTTATAAACACTATGAAGCACCGCATGGAAAACAGTCCTGGAGTAAATGCTACTAGGTTTAATGCTTTGGGTGTTTTTGGAGATGAACAGCGTGCACCACACCGAGCTGGAAATCGTATCGATAATAGAACTTCAGTGTTCGATCTTTTGGGTTATGATCGAATTGAGATTCAAGAAACATCGTCATGGGAAGATGAGTACACTATTGAATTTGACATTTTGTATATTCCGCCTTTGTCTATATTTGACTTGGACCATGCCTTGCCTCCTGCAAGATATGAATTAGAATTTAAAGGAGTTTCAAATGCTCAAGTGCTACAAAATAATTTTTTCCACTGTACACTACCTGGAGGCACAGGTCGCTGGAATATGGATAAAAAAGACAATCTAACTGATCCTGGTACTTTGAATATGAAAGGACCTGCATCTGCCTTCGATAATAAACATCAACAAAATCGTTATTCACCTTCTCAACATGCTGCTTCTTCTTTGTTTTTTTTCGAACCTCCAGTTGCTGCTGGACCTGATCTTAATCGTCAATCCATTCAAAATCATTATCTTGGTAGACATGTTATCACTGATGGATGGGTGAAAACCCCTAATGATCGCTTAGACCCTGGGTGTTTCGTTTCTGTACAAATGGTGAGCATGCATCTTGAAGCGCAAATGGTCACTGGTCCTATGACTTTAGATACTCAGTTTATGCTAGAATTTGATCAAACAGTCGCGAATTTTATCACATTGTCTGATACACCTCAAATGCAGAACTTGATCTTTGATGTCGACCCATTTTCTAATTTTTTTGTCTTTGGCTTCCGTCAAACAGCTGTTAGTAATGACGTGTGCCTTCAGGAAGGACATTTAGTGTGTCCTGCAAATACTGAAAGAGATTTACGAGAATACTACATTAACTTTGACATGAAAACAAATCCGCCTAATTTTGCTACTGAGATTAACTTATACAATATCCGAGGAGCTACTAATGAAATGATTAGATCACAGGTAAATAATTCTACTCTTTGGAGAGGTTCCCCTGAAACTGTACGTTCATGGCTAAAGAAAGGTCCATATTATGCTTATGATTGGCCTCGCGATGGAACTTCTAATTCGACAAGATTTCAATTGAATTTACAATTTCAAGATCCATCATTAAAGGTAAATAGAGGAAGTATGGGCCCTCATGGTATGTTTGAAAATGAGACACCTTTAGTGCATGTTAATACAAGTCAAGGATTCAGTTATGTGGAATCAAAACTTGATCTTACTAATCCCAGTAGTAAGTGGCAATCTGGTTCTGTGGTGGAAGAAAGATCAAATTCTTATATTCTAAAAGATCAACTTTTTGTGTATCCAAAACTCTTGGATTCTAAGGCAACTACAATTGGACCCTTACATGAAATCAGTTGGACTGCACCTTCACTATTCTACAGCTTATATTATCCATGTAGTTTGAATTTATTGAGGTCACAAGTGCGCATCGATGCTTGTGATCGTGTAGAACCTTCATGTGTTCCTATGTCAACTTATCTTTTAGACAATGACTATATCCAAGCTGACCAGTTCAGATATGCATCTACTATGCTCCAGCAAAGTGTATCACATGTCTCACAAACATTTGGTTCGTCTCAAGAAATTGATCAGTCTTTCAAGGGAACTGAACATAGTCGCCCTACTGGTCTGGCTTTGGGTTCGAGTAGCAATTCTTGCATTCTGTTTCAATGCATTCCTCGTAAATGGATTATTTCCACAGCTAGTGGTAGGGTAATTGGTGCTCGAACATTAGATAACCGTACTACATAAATGATGAAAAGAATAACTATCGCTAAAATTATTCGAAATAATTCCAATCGTATGAGACCAATGCCTACAAAGCCCATATTTTATGGGCGTGGTTTGCGACTGGCTGGGCAACATGGCGGATGTGCAAAACGTCCAAGGAAATTTGCTGGTTTACGAAAGCAGCATGTTAAAAAAAGGAGACTATTTGAAGGATTACGTACTCAACGCGGAGGTTGTAAGATGCAAGGAAAAGGCATATCGGTAGCAGGGCAACATGGTGGTTTCAATCTTAAACGTTTTTTAAATAGGAACGTTATTAAACCAGCCGAGCGAAAAGTTATCAACCCTGCTGGACGATGGCTTAGTAAAAATATAGTAAATGCTTCTAGTGTAGTTGGAAATTTACTACCATTTGCTGCATTGGCTCTTTAATTAATAAATCCTTTTAAATTTAACAAATATTTTTTTCATAATTATCCTTCTTCCCATTTTATATTTTTTTTTTTAAAAAAAGGAGGAGGGGGAAATGGCAAGACCCATCTCAAAAGATGACATGTATAACATGTTTAAAACTGAAAAACGTTCTGCACCTGTAAAAAAAGTTATTCCCCAAAAATTGAACAAGTTCTACACACCAGTTGATACCACTGCTCGAAAAATGGGGACGTATGAACCTCCTAGAAGACAATATCCATTACCTGTAAGTGGAGTACCTAGACACAAGGGTGCAGATTATGAATTATGGAGAAAACTTAATCCTGATGAGCAGGGATATTTAACTAAACCACTCATTCCCTTGGCTGTTCAATATCCTTTTATTGATACTATGTCAATAAATGGTTCCAATTCCGACTTAGTAGAACGATTCATGAAAAATATGCAACAAAAAGAGGATAGTATAAATCAAAGTATGAATGAACTCAACGATAAAGCGCGCAAATTACTCGGTAACATGAGTACTGCCAAACCATTCGATGACCAAGGGATCAATTTTGAGGGATCAACTACCAAGAGATTCAAAAGAGATCAATTTTGGAGTCAGCATTCAAACCCTTTCAGAAAACCTGAACAAACTGTAGATTCTGACACTAAAGTAAAGAGTCTCACATTAGGAGAATCTGATCCCTCTGAAAATACATGGGCTTCATATCTAACAACAGAAAATGCCTATACAGCTGCCTCAGCTGTAGCAATTACTGGTCTTTTGGCATATGCTACAGGGATTAATGTTGCAACAGCTACTCCTGCGCTTTTAAGAGCAAAGCAATATTTAGGCGATTTATTGCCACAACTTATGTCATCTGGTGGCAATGCAGTTGTTCGCGCAAATCAAGGTGCAGCTGGTGTTAGAAAAGCCATGGGTTTGATAGGTAGTGCAATCCAATATGAAATTATGAACACACCAGCTCGAGGTGGTAGAATGTTCAAAACATTTTCAGAAAGTATGAATTTTACACCAAGTCCTATCCGCAGAGGTCCATTTAGATTACCTGGTGCAGCAACGCCTGGTGTAGACTTATCATATCCTCCTGGTGAAGAAAGCAGTATAGTAGACAGTAAAGACAGTAATGTTTTGGGCACACCTTCACGAGAATTAGCGCAAGATTTTAAAAATATACTTGGTTTTGATGAAAGGACATTAAATATTGATGATGACGATGGTCTAATGTCCAGAATGGATCTAGAGTCTCAAGTTTCGCCCAGAGCGGATTCCAAAGATTCAACCCTAAGTGATATGGATCTCACAGAACGAGAGGCTTATCAAATACGCAATGAGTGGGGAAAACATTCAGATTCTGTTGAAGATCTGAGTCCAATTCGCCCAAGTCGAAGATTTTCTATGGATATAATGGCTGATGATCCTAGAGACAGTCAGATAGTCCCAGTACATGCAGATGCTTACCCAATGGTGAAAGCTGCAAATGCAGAAGAGAACAGTGTGTTATCAGGTATTATGGGACATTTAATATCCTTAAAAAATGCAGTATTTATGAATCCAGTGGCAGTTCAGGGTACAAGTTTACAAAGAATGGCCCAGAATAGAGCTATTTCTAACATGATAGATTCTTTTGTTACTCCTGGCGCTAGAGCTTTATCAATACCTAGACAGTTTACTCATACTGTAGCATTGAATGCTGGTCAGTATCCTGTAGCACAGAATGCCAATCAATATAAAGGAGATGTTGTAATTGACATTCGTCCAGAACAGGCCTCTCTTTCTGACACTAAACGATTAACATATGAGCCTACTGGTATAAAACGAAAATTTGAGGAAACATCAGAATCACAAATGGAAGAATCTTCAGAACCAATACCTGACCCTCCACGAGGAAGTTCATTTCGTGTACAATTGGATACTGCAATTAGGAAATCACTACAAAAAAAGACCTTGAATAAAGTTCTGCCTGACCTTCCTACATATAAATCAGCATCTTACGTCCGTAAACTTGCAGATCCTTTCAGACGATCAAGTGTATTAAAATTAGACAGAGAGGAACAGAAGTTACTCAGAACTACCGACCTGGACATTAAAAATCTTGCTAAATTTTTGTGGCGCGACTATAGCAAAAAGCATTTTGCAGGCAATATTACGAGACGCCAGACAAAGAAAACATTTTTCAAAGGTGGATTTCAGTCATATGTTGCTAGTGTACCAGGTGGTTTACGCGTGATTGTTAAAACCTGGCCAGATATTGCTCCTGTTATATCTTTAATTATGAAAGAAGAACCAAGACTATCTAACTTTATTATTAGAAAATTTAATGACGCCATAATTGAAAAAGCTGCAGGAGGATAAATGAAAAGAAAAAAAATATTACATGGTGGCAATATTTTTCGTTCCATTAAAAATCGCTGGAAAAGAGCAAGTCCAAAAACCAAAAGAATAATTAAAGGAATTACAGGTGTAGCAGCTGGACTAGCTGCTTTATATGGTACTCATCGTGCAGCAAAGCATCTTGGAGTAATCAAATACCCTGATGAGACTAATGCCAGCTTTGGTAGACGACAACAATACTGGAAAGATAAGGCTAATATTACACTTGGAAAACCTATTGGACCAGCAATTCCTGGACCATACATGAGACAACGTTATTTAACTGCTAGAAAACCTAATCCACCTGCCCCTGCATATGTGTCACAAATTCTTCTTTGAATATTTTATATTTCAAATGAAACATTGGTATAAAAAACGAATGTGCGGACGTGGTATTGTATCATCTATCAAGAGAAAATGGCGAAATGCTACCCCAAAGACAAAGCGAATCATAAAAGCTGTTGGAGCTACTGCCGGTACAATTGCTGCATTGGCTGGAGCTTTAAAAGCTCATAAGTATGTAAAAACAAGAAGAGCTCAAGCAAACATTTACACTAATAGAAGGGTAATAGGTTACCCTCCAGTTCCACTTCCTGTAGCCCAACCTGTTAAACCTATTAAGAGACTATATTAAATATATTTTTTATTATCATAAAAATGTTTAGCAAACAATCTATTAAAAAATTTTATAATGACTTGCTGCGTATTATACAGCAATTCATCGGTGACAGAGTCACTGATAGTAAGTTACTTAACCGCTTGGGAGGCGCTATTTTCTTAACAAAATGGAAAGGAGTTTTTGCCCATGACGAGCAGTATCCTTCTAAAGGATATTGCATTGTTAATTTGGATAATAGTGATGAACCTGGTTCACATTGGGTAGCTGTTGCAAATGGGCATGTTTATGATTCTTTCGGAAGATGTAATTTATTGAAAAAAGGAGCATGCGCTGGTGATGGTATTGCAGATCAAAAAGATTCAGAGACAAACTGTGGCCAACGAAGTATGGCTTGGCTTTGTGTTCATCAAGCTTGTGGATTAGAGGGGGCTAACCTCGTTTGATTCGCTTTTTTTTAGCTTTTTTGTTCTGTTTTTGGTACATATGCAAGCACTTCTTTTCGGGAAACGACCGCATGTTCTGCACCCATATTGAAATGTACTTCTCCTGCGCTTGTGGGGATCAAATGATGAAGCCAGTAGATTATTTAGTCTTGATAGTTCTTGTTCATAGAAAATTAATTTGTTCATTAAAACCTGTGTTTTGCCATCTGTTTCTGTATTTTGATGATTTTCAGCCTTGGTTTCTTGGATTTCAGAGGAAGGAGGTGCAGGTATCAAATACCTGACTGGTTCTTCTGGTAGTTTAACTTCAATTTCATCATCACTACTGTCTGATGATGAAGTATATGGTACATTGGAGTAGTCGAATATACCATTGCCACTCATTTTTTTTTTTGAAATTTACAAATTGTGTTGAAATAAATTAAAAAGTAATTTAGATTAATTTCAGAAATTCTAGAAATTCCAGAATTTCGAATATTCTCGAATTTCTAATTGTACTAAAATTTTTTAATTTTTTGTCACAATCTCATTTTTTCAAAAACCCAAAAGGATAGACAATGGCTCTCAAACGCTCAGTGTCTTTTATGGGTTGCCAGCCAATGTCTCCGATCAATCCTCCAAAGCTAGTGCTTGATGCTGAATATGCTGAACAATTAGCAGAAACAGAACATCAGCATTCAGTGATACAACAAAATCCATTTTCTTTTCCAATTAAAAGGCCATTGTCAAGATGTCCAAGTGAGTTTATTCCTACACGTTCGAAACCACAAGTGAAATTTCCGGAGCCTGTCGCTATGGATCTCAATAGTGTTATCAGTGCAACACCAGTACATGAATCAAAATGGGCAAATTTGTTTGTCACACCAGATGAACCTGCGACTGAACTTGATTCAAATCAAGGTTATTCTTCAGCACTTCAAAATTGGGTGCCTTGTTCATGGGAGGGCATTCTTAAATTGCCAATTGGAACTTGGGTGCAATACACTAGCAATGTTTATCCTGAATACAAACTGAGAAAGAAAATTGTGTGCATTATTGGTGTTTCTCCTGAATTATACTATGATGCTATTCATGTGTGGACGCCAATGTCCAAAGATCAGAAGCATTATCGTCTTACAACGACTGACATTGAAGCAAAGAGTTGTCGTGCTGGTTATCATTTAATGGATGTAAATGCGCCATCAGACTCAAAAATGACACTTTGTATGAATTGTCTTTGCCGCGGTTGGAAATTGACTAAAGGAAACGAAAACGTTAAGCGAATATTCTATGTTTCGCCTTGGAGTTTGAAACCTAGAACTGTCAGTAGTCAATGAAGAATTTAAATAAAACTTTTAATTGACTTTGCTAATTTTCTGCAGTAATTCATCCAGCATTTCTTTTTTTGCCCACTTGTCGCATATATAAGGTTCTGTTCTAATGTTATCTGGTAGACCAAGGCATCTTTCGCAAGTTCCAAAGCTTCCATATCCATCTTCCTCGTCTTCAGATTCTGCCATCCAAACGATGTA
>Ga0105098_10000202_pt1 | contig 18909 bp, 15 predicted proteins | sample PPLLak21cMay2015_FD_79137 | JGI IMG/M metagenome (GOLD analysis project Ga0105098, IMG submission 79137) | Freshwater sediment microbial communities from Prairie Pothole Lake near Jamestown, North Dakota, USA - PPLs Lake P7 Core (1) Depth... | ecosystem: Environmental > Aquatic > Freshwater >... | reverse complement strand
TGGGATTACCTCGTATCAAGGAAGCATGGTTGTCTGGGGAGAGGATGCGAACCAATCGACTGTCAGAATCTCCCGAGCCGGTCAGCCCGAGTCCTTCAATTCCGTAGAGGGTTTTCTCCAAGTCGAGCCAACGAACGGCGGAGGGGTGCGGAACTGTGTTGAGTTCCGCTCGTCACTCTACATCATGAAGTCCCAGCGATGCTACGCTACGCAAGCCACAGATAGTGAAGCTATCTTCTGGGGCGTGCCGCTGCTCGATGGCTCAGCTGGGACGGAGTGCCACGGTGTAGGTAAGATTTTCGAGCGTAATTCCAACACCGTAGACAAATACCTCATAGCCTCACGACGAGGCCTTCTCCTTTTCACAGGTAACTTCTCCGAGGAAATGACCTGGAAGATAAACGATATCTGGAAGAGGATTACGAAAACTCATTTCCATCGAATTCAGGTAGCAGTAGATGCAGATTCTCAATTCATCTACGTCTCTCTACCCCTTGATGGTTCAACCGTAACGAACGCGATGCTCTTTGGAGACTATACCGAGGGGCTAGATTCTGCGAAGGTTAAGTGGTCTCTCTGGGCCTTCCCAGATAACCCGGTGTCAATCGCCCTGGACGTAGATGACGTATCGAAGGCTGTGATCTTCCGCTACGCGAGGGAAGGTCAGAACATCTACAAGCTGGTATCTGACGCACGCAACGATTACAACGCAGTCATCGTTAGTGCGTTCGAGACTGGTCAGCTTCCTACGGATTCCAAAGGCGAGGTATTCCATCACGGTGGGGTGCGCCTCAGGATTTACGGAGATGGAGATTTGGACTTGACTGTCACCTGCTTGGATGGTGCGCAGGTCTATAACCTTTCTGCAATTACGATGAGCGCCCTGCCTGGTGTCTATCACCTTAGGACGTTCAATGCACAGAGCGAGAAGATTACGATTCGTGGAACACTTAACAATATCAATCAACACATGACGGTTACGAAGATGTGGGTGTTTGTCAGACAGCTCTGGCTCACTAGACCACAATGACGAATCTTATTTGGACGCGTTCTCCACAGCGCGATTCCAGAATTGACTCCTTAGGGAATGATGAGCGCTCCGTTCTCATTCTCAAGGACATACTCCGTGAACTCAACAAGGACGTTACTGCGATAAGCACAGCCCTTGCTCCGATTCTGGAACCTCCTGTTATTCCGTCTGGTGGTGCAGGTATTGGGACAGTTCCAGCACCTATAGACCTTCAAGCTCAAGTTCTTCCTCTCAGTATTCTTTTAATGTGGAGCGCGCCCGATGCTTCAGCTCGACTGTATGAAATTCGCCGTAATTTGGTTCTCGACTGGAACACAGCGTCATTTGTTACACGCACGCCGTCTCTCAGCGTCAATCTCGCTCCAATACTAGCAGGGGGTTACTATTTCCTAATCAAGACGCTCGATTCGTTGAGCAACTATTCGCCCGAGTATGACTCTGTTCCTGTCATAATCTACGGGCCTAACACGCCGACCATCAACGTGTCAGTTATAGACAATAACGTCCTGTTGGGCTGGAACAATCCGATGACCAGCTTCAACATAGACCATTACAATGTCTATAAGAATGGCTCGATACTCGGCACAATCCGAGCGACCTTTACTTCGATTTTTGAAACCATCGCTGGTGTCTACACCTACGACGTAGAAGCTGTAGATATCGCCGGCAACGTAGGTGGCAAGGGGACAGTTACAGCACAAGTCAATACGCCACCTGACTTCGTCTTGGAAGATAGGCGAGTCTCTGGACTCAATGGCACGCGAGTCAATGTTCTGCGAGTGCCAAAGATTCCGAGCTTGCTGGCTTGCGTCCCTACGGAGACTTGGTCGCAGCATTTCTCGACTCGTAGCTGGGCGCACATTCAAGCTCAGATGACTGCTGGCTATCCGCTCTACATACAGCCGACGGTCCTGACTGGCTCCTATGAAGAAGTCATAGATTACGGAACAGAAATTCAGAATACTATCGTTACGATTACTTATCAGGTAGCTCAGATAGTTCCGCAAGTAAATGTGCAAGTTAAGATGGCGTTCTCTACAGACGGTATCGCTTATACACCGTTTGTTATTGGAGCGTCACAGTTTACTGCGGTCTTCCGCTACCTCAAGTTCCGACTTGAGTTTACTGGCTTGAGTGACAAAGCTCTCGCAGAATATACCTTCGTAACACTAACCATTGACGTCAAGCGAGAGCTTGACTCTGGTGAAATCATCGCACTCGCTGGTGACGTAGGTGGAACGCAAGTCTTTTTCAACAAGGTCTTTAAGGACATAGACTCGATTACCTGCACGGCAGATGCCATCGAACCTATTGACGTCATTTATGCTTTTGATGACATTCCTGACCCTACTTACTTTTTCGTCTTTGCGCTTGATACCACAGGGAATAGGGTGACTTACCTCATCTCCTGGAAAGCGCGAGGGATAGTCTAATGTGGGAGCGTTGGAATCAGGCAACCAAGATTTTCGAGAAGAGCACCGACAATGGTGGTTCATGGACTCCTCTCGGCTTGGATGCCAGCATCATCACTCAGGGCATGATTGATCCTGCGCGTCTGCCTCCTGCATCTGGAGGAAACGTAACTGGCCCTGCAAGCGTGCCCAATGTTGACCGCATAGCATCATATGCGGATACGACAGGAAAAGTGTTGAAGGATGCGGGATTCAGTGCAGCTAATGTCCCCTTGAAAAGTACCGATAATACGTTTGCAGCTAGACAGATTATTACTGGTGGCGCTACTGGAGCTTACAATACGGCTCCTATCGAAATTCAGATGGGAGCTAATCCACGAGTCAGCTTCCATTGGCCGGGAGTCGTCGCGTCCCAGCTAGGGATGGATAGTGCTGGCGTTATTAGAACCTTCGATAATCCCGGCACGGGATATGCTGATTTTGCGTGTGGTCAGCTTCTTGGTGTTCCACTTATCCCATATGGTGTCGTCTGGCAGTCAACCGGCACACAACCTGTCCTCGGTAATGGATCTATCGTAGGCTACTACGCTCGGCTTGGTACGACGATCTGTTTCAAGGTTCAGATCATCATGGGATCGACCACAACGTATGGCACTGGAAATTATCGAGTTACACTTCCGATTGCATGGAACGCCGGACTTCCCTATCAGCTCTGTGATTTCATCGGGTATGACTCTAGTGCTGGAACATGGTGGCGTGGTGTTGGACTTATGGACGTTGCTGGAGCAGCTAGCTTACGTCATGGCGCAACCAGTGTTAACGTAGTATCTCCTACTACTCCCCAGACTTGGGCATCGGGGGATCAATTCCATCTAAATGGTTGTTATTTCATCTGAGGTGTTATGGAGCAGCCTATTACTCTCGAGGAAGTTTACCTCTTACTTGGTGAAAAAGACGTTCTCATTTTCCGACTTGGAAATAAATTTAACATTCTAGCTAAAGAGAAAGCTGAGATAGAAGAGCAGCTCGTCGTAGTTAAAGGGAAGCTAGAGGAAATTCATGGCAAACTGGCAAGAGCCAACGAACACCTCGCCGTATTCAACCGTCCTGGACCTGATCCGGGCGATGGCGACAGACGCAGCGACCCTGTTCGTCTCGACTCCGACCAACCATCCCCTGAACTCAATCCGGTGGAATCGGACCACAAAGATATTTGAAGAGTGGAACGGGACGACCTGGGTTGCACAAGTTATCGGGATTCCTGGTGGCGGAACGGGAGCTGCTCTGCCCGGAGATATCGCGACCAGTCTGGGCTTGGGCACGATGTCCATCCAGAACGCCAATGCTGTTGCTATCACTGGTGGCTCGATTGCTAACATAGCTTCCTCTGGATTTTTTAATCATAACGGAACTGCAAGTCGATTCACTATATCACAAGGAAATGGCCTTGAGATATACGGTGTAGGGACTGCGACCTGGTCTGCCTCTATTATTAGCATAGTTAGTAGCGGCCTGATAATTCAAGCCGGAGTCACCAGAGCTCAGAACTCCTTGCTGATCGGAAACAATCCGACAGACAAATGGGGATTACGGGTTACAGGAGATCAGGTTGTCAGGTGTGACTGGCGTTTGGTCATTCCTGTGGGCGCAGACATGTGGGTAACTCCGTAAGTGGCGAAGGTTCCTGGTTCGCTTTGGGTCGTCGGCGCTACTCTCAGATACGTTTCTGAGACAGGTAAGGAATGGTCTATCGCAGGAGAGTGGGTTAAGGACGTTCCTGGAGTTCCTGGGTCTCTCTGGATTGAAGGTAACTGGCTTTATTTTATCAATCAGGCTGGAACTACAGTCCTAAAAGTCACTGGCATTTGGACAGGTGGCTACCCTGCTGGAACTTTCAAAAGCATGGGTTCGATATGGGTCGAAGGGGAATTTCTCCGCTGGCTCGAAGCAACAGGTGGGGAGATCTGGGCTCATGGTGACGTGCATGGAGACCAAGTTGCGCATGGTGATAGCGCACATTTAGACTCACACACTGACAGTCACTCTGATGGTAGTCATTCCGATACCCACAGTGACGTAGCTCATGGAGATGTTTCTCATAGTGACTCGCATACTAATACGGCACACTCAGACTCTCACGGAGACGTAGAGCACACAGATGGTGTGCATCAGGACTATCACGCAGATGCGGCGCACTACGATCACAATGACGGCGCTCACAGTGATAGCCATACAAACTACCATACAGACGTTTATCACTATGACGGACATACAGATACGCATAACGACGGCTTCACGTCGCACATTGACAGCGGGCCGCAACATAGTGATTCTCACGGTGACGCAGCTAGTGTCTACTCGCACTCTGATAGAGCACATACGGACGTTACACATAAGGATACGCATAGTGATACGTCTCATGGCGATTCCCACTCGGACGTAGCACATCAAGACGTAGCACATTCAGACCACAATGACGCAGCAGGTGGAACGCATACCGATAACCCGACACTGATTGGACCATAGATGACTGTTGAGTATCTTCCCGTAGGTATCGCTTGCAATCTCTCCTGTGAATATTGTTATCAGGAAGGCATGAGAGACGCAGGCAATATCAATACGCCTCGAAATTGGCCGAGGGCCAAAGCTCAGATTGATAAGCTGGGCCAGACCTTTGCTGTCTTTGGTGGTGAACCTTTGCTTGCGCCTATCTCTCATCTTGAAGAGGTCTGGGAGTATGGTCTTAACAGGTTCGGAAGCAACGGCATCCAGACTAACGGAGTTCTAATTACCGACGAACATATCAAGCTCTTTCTCAAATACAACGTGAGCGTAGGCATCTCCATCGACGGTCCGGGTGAGCTGAACGGGGCGCGCGTTAAGAAACAGTCGGAGACGGATAGCACGATGCTGGCTATCAAAAAGCTCTGTGAAGCCAAGCACATGCCGTCGCTTATCGTCACGATTCATAAGAAGAATGGAACGAAGGTTGAGGAATTGCTCGACTGGTTCACTGAGCTCGTAGGGATGGGAATCTATTATATCAATCTCCATAATCTGGAAGTTGAGAAAGGTATGCCGGACCTTGCTATGGATGAGGTTGAGGAAATTCAGACCTTCCTCTCCATCTATGAATGGGCTAAGCATGTCAAGGTATCCATCGAGCCTTTTACCGACATCACAAAACTTCTTACTCAGGTAGAGCCTAGCGTATCTTGCATCTGGAATCATTGCGACCCCTTGACGACCAATGCTGTACAAGGTGTTAATGCTGATGGTTCGCGTTCTAATTGTGGCAGAACTAATAAGGATGGTGTCAATTGGCTGAAGGCTGACAAGCCCGGCTTTGAGAGATACCTCATCCTGCATCAGACGCCACAGGAATATGGTGGTTGTCAAGGCTGTAAGTATTTTGCACACTGTAAGGGACAGTGTCCTGGCACAGCTATCGATGGGGACTGGCGTAACAAGACAGTCCATTGCAAGCTGTGGTATTCCTTGTTCTCCCATATCGAGAACGATCTACGCATATCTGGTAGGTCAGTTCTCGACCCGCGAGATAAGGAAGCCAAGCTGCTCCATAGATGGGCTAATGAGGAAACTCATGGTGATGTCCAACATGCTGATACCCCGCATGGTGACAATCATGGGGACCATACAGATTACGCTATCGGACGTGGTGTTCGAGCTATTTTTCTAGAGAAGGCTCCAGATGCAACGACTTAATGTGTCAATTCCAGAGTTTACTCGTGTTGCTTGGGTGTCAGAGCCAGCTCGTCAGGCTTGGGAGTATAAGATAGCTGCGATTAACTCAGCCTGGTTCGAGATAGAACGAAGTTCTGTCGCTAGTCAAGTTCGATCTGGTGGATTACAGAGTATTGAGCCTGACAATTTGGTTCGATTCCAACAGTGGTGCTCGGATCAATCGCTAGGCATGGTTATCGTTGGACAGGATGGAGTATCGCCGGTCTATGGTAATGCTGCAATTCCTGTCACACCGGGCAAGGCGTGGACGTATCGAGTCTATTTCGGTAAAGACCCGGTAGGTTTTGCTAACGCTTGGGGAAAGGACGAACTAGAGGTTGGTAAAGCTCTTGGTTATCCACCTTGCTGTTCTATCTTTTTCAATTGGAATTGGAAGCAACAAGGCTGGCGTGACCTAGTCTATCCCATGATGCAAGGGCAGGATAGGATAACTGGACCGCATACTTGTAACATTCTTTTGAGGCATATCGGAGTGCGTGCCACCTTTCATCTACCTTGTTCTTTCGATTGCCCACTTTCGGATATTGCAGCTAAGCGTATCCTGAAGCACGGACGAGAGACAGGATTTACAGAGGAAATGCACTGGATTGAGGAGATGCTCAATTGGCCTGTGCGATGGTCCTCCTTGCATGGAGTGACTATTGTAACGACGCCAATTCTGAAGATTATCTTCTCTTCCGATGCCCTTTCCACCGCTGTCGTCTATGATAGAGAAGGCCCAAGTTACCCAGATGAAGGTGCGAGCGGGGTCGATTTTCCATTTCGTATGGTAAAGCCAATGGCTCTTAAAGGTATTGAGGATACTTGGTCGGATAATGGGTTCTCTAGTCTCTTTGCCATGCGCCACTCGCATGACTCAATTCTCAATGCGATTGGCCCAGTTCCTCTTGGCAAGGAAAGAGTCTTGGATTTGGGTTGTGGGAATGGTGCGCTACTCAAGAGAATTCAAGGGAGGAATCCTGACATCAAACCAGTAGGTGTGGAGATTGACGAAGCCAAATGTAGTAAAGCGTCACTCTTGGGCTTTGACATCTATTGGAGTGATATCGTTCGCACTGATGCCTACTTAGTACATGACTATCACATGATTTTGGTTTCTATCAATCGACTCATGGAGCTAAATGCTACGCTCTTTCTCAGTAAGCTCAGCAAACATACAAAGTTCCTAGTCGTCTATGGCTATCAAGGTTGGTATGATTCGATGAACGACGTCATCAATCTTGATTACGAGTTGGTTAGTAAGACTAAGACTCCTATGGCTGAAGTTCGCCTATTTAGGGTGCGATGATTATCCGGGCTTTTCGAGAGTCTGATATTGAACCCATCAGTGACATTTGGGAGCAGTATCACTCTACAGATTACGGCTTGCCAGATCGTAGCAAGGCTGTAATAGATGCTGTCGTTGAGCACGAAGGGAAAGTCATTGGCTACGGGCAGGTCAAACTGTTTGCCGAGGCTATGCTCTTTCTCGATAAAGATGCTCCGCAGCGTCCAAGAATTCTCGCTCTCAAAGCCCTCATGCTTGAGGCGTTTCGAGGAACTGAGAGCGCCGGCTTAAACGAACTTTACGCTTTCATCAACGACCCAAAACTCTTGGCTCTTATTCAAAAGCATTTTCATTTTACCCCTGCTGAAAGACCGGGCCAGCTTTTGATTAAGGAGCTATAACATGGGCGGCGACAAGAAACAGCAGCAATCAAACCAAATGGCCCAGACGCGGAATACTGCCGCTCAAAATCAATTTGAGGGTGAGCAGCGTCAAAGGTCATCTGAGGCATACGACCGTTCCAATCAGGCATGGGCTGGAGCGAACAGCACGTATCAAGATTTCGCCAAGACAGGCGGAGAAAATCTCCTTGGAGCCTATCCTTGGGCTACTGGTGGGTCCGGTGGTGGAGGCTCAGGCTCGGGAGATCCAAGATTCGCAGCAGCTCAGAAATCCTATGAAAAATTCATGGGACCTGGGGGTGGTGTCGATCAAGGCAGATTCAACGCCTTCCAGGGAAACCTCGCTGAAATCGGAAAGACCGGTGGATGGGACCCTGAAGCTATCGGCAACGTCAAGAAGTCCATCGCGGGATACCAGAAGTTCGCAGATACGGGTGGGCTGGATGACGAAGCAATCAACAGGATGCGGGGTCTGGGCGTCTTTGATGAGTTCTCTAAAACCGGAGGAATCTCGGACGCGGATAGAGCTAACATGCGCGCGCGAGGATCCTCCGTTATCCCTGCTTTCTACAATCGAGTCCGTGAGGAAGGCGATAGACTCGGACGAGTGCAAGGTGGTGGCGGTCCAGGTCAAGCAGCACTCATGTCACGTCTTGCTAGAGATGAAGCCCGGGGTGCTCAAGGTGCCGCCAGAGATACTGAGATGGGCATCAGTGAGGCCGTCAGAAGCGGCAGACAGTGGGGCACTCAGGGACTAACCTCTGCTGAGCAGACTCTACAAGAGCTTCTCTCGAAGAACAAACTCGCTGGCATGGGTGGCGTTGCTGACGCTACCGGCATGATGGCAAACTCGATTGCTCAGAATCGTATCTCTGCATCCGGTGCTGGTGCAGGTGGTGAGATTGGTATGCAGGGTCTCATCACTGGTAATCAGCTCCAAGGGACCAGAGGGATTGAGGGCATGGCAAATGCGGCTGCTGCCCGACACTCTGCAAGTTCTGCTGCGTCAGCCGCAGATGCGAAGTGGCGCGCCTCGTTCCTTGCTGACAACATGCTCGCCGGAGCAGGCGGTCTGCGTGGTCTGAGAACTGACGTTCCGGGTGAGGTTGCTCTTTACGACTCCAACAGACTGCAATCCCGTGGTCTTGACCTCCAGAGTCAAGGACTCTATCAAGGTGGTCAAGGCGGAGGAGGTGTTGACTGGGGTCAGATTGCTGGTGCTGGTGCTAACGCTGCTGCGACCTACTACGGTGGTCAACAGGGCGGTGGCGGAAGTCGTAACATGAGTGCTTCTGACGTAGACGATTACTACAAGCGGTATCCAAACGGTTAGGAGCATCACATGGGATTCTGGTCTAAGTTTGCTAAGTTCGCCATTCCGATTGGTGCTGGCCTAGCGACCGTTTTCACTGGCGGAGCAGCAGCCCCACTCCTCGGTATGGCTCTTGGAGGCGGCGCTGGCGCAGCACAATCTGCTCTGTCTGGTGGTGGATGGAAAGGCGCGCTCAAGGGCGGACTTATGGGTGGTGCTCTCGGTGGACTCGGTGGGGTCGCTGGTGGCGCGCTCAAAGGTCTAGGCGGACTGGGTAAAGGACTTGCTCAAACTGCCAAATACGCACCTTCTGCGATGAAGGCTATTGGCGGTCTGCAAGGTCAAGGAGCGCCACCTCAGACTCAAGGTATGGGAGCGCCACAGTTCATGATGCCTCAGCGTCAAGGGGGCTACCTTAATCCGATAGGTTTGCAGGCAGACCGTAGGACAGGTCTTGCCGGAATGGGGACTCGATATTATGGCTAGCTACATGGATAGCATCGTCGGTGGCAACCCATTCGATTACCGTCGTTTGGGTGGCATCCTTCAAGGTCAGGCACCGACAAGACCGTCGTTGATGCCACAGAATCCTTGGGCGGATTCTATCAACAGGGTCCAACCTCCACCTCCGACTCAGCCTGCACAGAGTCAAGACCCGCTCTTGCAGATGCTCCAACGGATGCAGGGCGGACAGGCTACGCAGGCGTATCGTCAGCATGTCGGTAACATGCCTGACCCACAGGACTATGCTGCAAGCAAGACGCGTCGTCTCGGTTCAGCTCTGACTGCGGCTGCTGCATCCTTTGGCAGAGACCCCCAGAACGCGATGAATCTGGGGGCTGAAATCAGGGATGCTCCACTCAAGAGTGCTGTGACACAGTGGCAGATGAAAGGTGCAGGCCTCAAGGAACAGGCCGACCTCGAATCCCAAGATGTTCAGGGTCAAATCAAGTATTTGACTGCTGTCCGACAGATGGAAAAGGACAAGCAGGACCAGCTGATTGCTCAACAAAATGCTGATACAGCAGCAGCAAATGCTGCATCTACGAGGCTTTATCGAGAAGGGCAAATCAAGAATTACGAGGCCCAGAATTGGACTCAGACTACTTCTCCAACTGGAGACATAATCATGGTCAAGCCTGGCTATAAGCCAGTAAACATGGGTCCGTCGATTGAGACTACGAGAATAGGAGAAAGAGCAGAGCAACGTGGATTTGAAAAGCAACGTCTAGGAATTGCACAGGGACAGCTTGGCGTCGCTCAGGGTCAATTGGGTGTCGCCGGTCGAAACGCTACAAATCAGGAAAAGCGGACAGGTATCCTGCAACAGAACGCGGATACTGCCAAGTCGAGACTCGGTAACGTCGGATTTGTCAGCCCTAGCGCACAGATTTCTGCGAAGGCTCTTGCAGTCAGGAATGTCGTCCAGAACAACCCAGGCTTCGCTCAGTGGGTCGATGAAGAAGGAGTAGTCATACAGCCAACTGCTGCGGACCTTAACAGTCCAAAGTACAAGAGATTCAAGGCAGCTCTTGAGGCTGAGGAAAATCTAATTCTTTCTAGAAAGCAGACTGGTATGAGTGGTATGGGTGGGCCGTTGAGCTTCGACAGTCTTGAGGACTAAGTCATGCCGCAATCCATTGCACCCCCGCTCCCTGGCGCGCCCTTGCAGAGGCGCACAATCCAGATTGATTTCAATGGAGAGCTCCTAGACTTTCCGTGGGACAATCCCGCTCCGCCTACAAAGAGAGATGTCAATGCTTGGATTCAACAGAGACAAGCTATACCTCCCCCAGTCGCTACGCCGACTCTGGCAAATCCTCTTCCGAGCACGCCACTACGAAGTGATGTCGGAGGAGTGGCTGCGCCAACTCCGGCGCCAGAGGTAAACACATTCGGTAGTCGTGCAAGGACATTTGGTGAGGGATTGTTGGGTATGCCAAAGGCTCTCTATGAGAGCGGCTTTGGTAATCCAGCAGCTCTGCTCGGAAACATTATCAGGGAGGGTCCTGAGAAAGCTCTTAAAGCACCACGCGAGTTGATGCAAGGCATGGTCATCGACCCGGCTATGGATGTCGTTCATGGTGCAATGAGCCCTGACCCTGGCGGATTTACCAAAGGTCTATTGAGAGGTGGCACTAAATTTTTTGGTGGTGATCCTGACGCAATCACAGAGGATTGGCAGGCAGGAAATTACGGGGCGCTCGCTGGTGATATCTTGCCACCACTAGCTCTGGCAGGCTTGGGTGGTCTTGTTACCAAAGGTCTAAAAGGAGCGCCAAAAAGTACTGCTCTAGTCGGTGAGGTTCTGCCTGCTCTGCCGAAAGGACAAAGACTACTAGGTGGAAGGATGGGATCTCCAGTAGTAGAGCAAGCTCCGCCTCGGAGACTCAACGCTTATAAACCAGAGGTGACTCCTATTGAGGGCGTTCCGACTTATGAGGGGCCGCGTCAAATCACAAGCACCTCATTGGGAGACCGAAAACCCTATATTCCTGCTCCAGAAAGACTACAGCTACCAGCGGTAGGAGAAACCACTAACGTCCCCTCACGCCAGTTTGTTGCTGGCGAGCGTGGCGTTGTAGATACATCTCTTGACTACCCTGTTGACTTGGCTGACCCAGCTAAATTGAGAGGCAATCCTATTACACCTGAAGACGTCATGGAAATCATGACGGTGCGACCTGATTTGACTAAAAATCAAATCATCGCAATGCTGAACGAGCGAGGAACTCTGACGGCTGCTGAGCTAGGTGAGGTAGGTTCTCTCAATCCTGTAGATGTGGCAGCCGGCACAACAGGTAGAAACATTGCTCAAGGCTTTCCACTTGATAGGGCACAGGCTAATCCTGTGTTTGATGCCCTTATACCTGATAGACTGAAGGCTCCGGCTGAAAGAATTATGCCTACTGAACCCGCATTGGGTCTGCGAGGCATGGACGTAGAAGCTCCAATATTGGAGCACCGTCTTGGGGGTGAGATAGTCAATCCTCCCCCTCCGATTCCTGTCCCAAGTGGAATTGGAAAATTCAATATGAGGGCATTGGTAGGAGAAGAAGCCCGACCATTTAGACAACAGCGTGGTCCAGCTCCTAACATCGAGCCTTTCCGAGCAGATGTTGTTCCTCCTCCAGAAGCGGCTATGGTGAGGCGCGCAGCAGGAAGGCGCGAGACAATCCCACCAGTTCCAAAGGTTGGACCTGAGTTCAGTCCTGCTCCGAAGGTCTATCCGGGAGAAGCTAGGCTAGAGCCGACGCGCACAAACATCGAGGACCCGAATATCCAATACCAATTGCGCGACGTAGGGGGCGATAACAACGTTCTAGAGACAGCTAAGAAGTCTGCTCATCCCGAGATACAGGACGCTGCGCGTCGTGCAGAAGTAATAATCAGGCAGTCAGCTGGAACTCGAATTGTTGACGACATTGCTACAGGTGGTATGGAGGTTGTCAGGAAAGCTGGAAAAGCTGGCGCGCCTCTCGCAGACATGATTACGAAAGGTAGACTGGATGGGGAAGCACTGGGAAGTAAGTGGAAGATAGCAGCAGAGCAGGCTACGAAAGATCTAACACCTGAACAAGTCGACATGTATGTCGAAGCACGTGATACAGGTGTTATCCCCAATGACCCAGCAGTCAAACAGGCACTCAAACTCAGGGAGATAGTTGATACCGAAGTCGTAGATACGATGAAGCAAACAGGCGCGGGCCTCAGAACAGCTGATGGAAAGGTCATTCCATTCAGGGAGCGACTCAATCACTGGCCCCACATTTATCCGAAGGAGTTTTTCGCCAATAAGGCGACTGCAATGGAAGCTATGATGAGAGATGGCATGAGTCCAGAGCAGGCGTCTGAGGCTATCCGAAATGCCTCACGGTTTGGAGAAAGAATTATCTCCCCGTTGAATGAGAGGCAAACAAACGCTCCTGGATATAGTAAGAAACTCGAAGCGGACTACAAGCATCTTCAGGATATGGGGAAGCGTGCTGTTGAAGCTAGAGATTTCGGACCTTTGGACATTGCTGATCCTGGGAGTCCGATATCGCAACTGCTTGCTAAGACTGACGACCCTGCACGAATTCGTGAGATAGTTAGCAAGCATCTAAATCGTGATCTTCCAGAAACCACGACGAAGGATTGGAGTGCGTTCTCAAGGGGTGTGGTAAAACTCCAGACTGCAATGCATCTTTCTCAATTTGCAATTTCAAACATATCTCAGCTTGCTAATACCCCACTTCGAGGAAATTTGCGCGCTTACGGTAAAGCGCTCTGGAAGACTGCGACAGATTTCAAAAACTCAAAGGGCGAAGCTGAGGGAACTGGTGCGCTCCAGACAATTCATCATGACATACTTCGAGAAGTAGGTGGAGGAGATCTCTTCCCACGAATCTATGGCATGAAGACGTCTGAAACCATCAATCGAACTGTCGCTGCCCTGACAGGTAAGGGAACTGCGGAACAGCTTTTCAAGACAGTAAAGAGTGATCCTGTTAAGCATACGAGGGCAAAAGCTCGTCTGCAAAATCTGTTGCTCGAAGACATTGACCAGGTTGTAAAGCAGGACAAACTCACGCAGGAACAATTGGCAAGAGCTGGTGGGAGAATGTCGGAGATTACTCAGGGGCGCGCCGAGGCTATCGATTTGCCACCGATGTGGTCTAAGCATCCAGCTACGGAGATGCTACTCCTTTACAAGAAGTATGCGTTCAGACAGACCAAGATTATCGCAGACGCCATCAAGGAGAATCCCAAGAGAAATATCCCGCTTGCAATGGGTCTCTACTCTATTGTTGGTGAGCTAGTTGGGGATACCAAAGCAGCTATCAGTGGAACTGTCTCTGGTGAGGGCGCAGGAAATGCTATTGCTGCCCGTGGCGATAGTGAGTTCCTGCAAGGGATATTCAGCAAAACGCCAGCTAAATATCTTGGTCGTCTTGCAGCGAATCTTGGTCAAGCCTGGGCTCTTGGCATCCTTGCAAACGTCGTTGGCTCAGTTTCTGAGGGTCAATACGGGATGCTGAAGGAAGCTGCTGGACCTATCGTTGGTGACACTACAGAGGCTCTTAGTGCTGCCTTTGAGGCGGCGCCTAAACCTGGTCCGGGAAAATCTAATCTTCAACCTGCGACCAAAAAACTAGCCAAGTCCGTCCCATTTATCGGAACGGGCTTGGCTAAGAGAGTGCCTTCTAACAGACCACCAAAGAAAAATCCCTTTGGTCTTGGTGCTGTATCAACCCCTAACTTTGGGATGCCTCAACGATAGAGGTCTTGAACCAAAGTTCGGCTGTCTCGACATGCGTGATTGCAATCGCAACGCCTCGATGCTCTACCTCGGCGGAAGTCGATTGCAAATCACGCAGGTCTGAGACAAGCTGACGGAATTGCTTGTTTACCTTTTCGAGTCTTTCATCCTTCATTTGGTTTTTTCCTTTTCCATTCTTCGAGCTGTTTGACGTATCCTGGTGTTAGCTTGTAGAAGATATGCCCGCCTCTAGTCTCTGCCGTCACCGCCTTTGCTTCTGTTAAAGTCTCAATGACTCGATTCAGCACAAATGAATCGACGTCGCCAAAGAGCTTTTGTAAAACTTTCTGCCTAGTCAATTCGTAGTCAGGTGCTTTGAAGAGCACATGTATGACCATTGATTGATGCTGGGAGATTTCTGACTTACCACCCGCACCTTGTAGAATTTTGTCCACATGTGTAATCAGATTTGAGCACGCTGCGATTGATTGCTCAACATCCTCGAATTGCAATTCCAACGTCGCATCGCGCGCAAGCGCGCAACACATCGCTACCTTCTCGACGTGGTTGTGAATTCGTTGGACTGTTCCAGTCCTATCCTGAGCATCTCGACGACGTAGTTCGTAATACCAATCGTCATAAGTTCCCTTAGCTCTAGGAGAATACTGGAATTGCCCCTTGACCTTGGCAATCTCCACCAAATGTTCAGCCGCGACAATCGGGTCGAACTTGAGCTTCGGCGCCTCAGTTAGAGGATTGATATGACCCCGCTGTTCCTCATAAACCATCAGAGTCCTACCAAGAAAACCTCCCTCGATATCCTTCGCATGAATAACGTCCCTGAAATGTGCGGGGCTGGACGCTCCGAGCATTGTGAGACAGACGTTCTTGAGCGTATCGATTCCCGCGCCTTTCATCGTGTTCTTCCAGCTTTGATTGTAATGAGTATCGTATAGCTCCGTCAAGACCGATAGGGAGTGGGGGTCTTGAATGACGAAGTTGACGAACTCACCAGAGACTAGGAAGCCACGGCTATCAGGGATAGGCGGTCGCCCGTTTCGAGTTGTGATGGTCCCGAGGTCTTTCACCACAGCCTGAATAGAGTTACGTCCTGATATTACTCTGGTAGTATCTACGCAAGTGACAAGCTCCTTTGCTAGCCATATCGGCCAGCCCTTACCGAGGCCTGATTTTCCGAGAAGCATAACAAACAGATTAGGGGACAACTTGTAGTAGAACTTATCGAGGAATACGTTGCTACTACTTACAGCAGAAATCGCTGCTACTGCTGACCACCAAATCCACTGTTTCGGGCTCTCGACCTCAGCTGACGACTCCATGATTGTGTCGAGCCACGACATAGTCATCCAAGTCCTTATAGTTCTTCCCGACCTTTGCCTCGCTAGGAATACTAATGATTCCTCGGGGCAAAGTGCAATTGGCAAAGTCGATAGGCATCTCCATAGCAGGAACAGCTATCGACAGGTATCTGTCCACCTCGGTTTCGCGCACCAATGCTATAAGTGCGTCGTGGGCTTCATTGAAAATGCCAGTCGTATCTGAGAACGCACCCCACATACGAACGTCATTTGCAGTTTCGTCTCGAATCTTCAGTAAGGCACGCTTAGTATTATCCGTAATCGTTGACTGCGGAATCTGAGCGTAGCCTTCCTTCTCAAGTTCGTGGTCGAAGCGGCCAAAGAATTGACGTCTGCGACCAAAAGGATTGACCAGGATGCGGTCGTTATCTCGCAGAGCTTGCCGAACCTCTGTGTGAAAAACGCCACGAATGTTCGGAGAGAATTCGTGGAACGTATCGAGAATCTGACCAGCGCGCCACTCCGAAATCTGGATATCAATGTGGAACTTCTTAGCGTCTGTATTCACAATCTCCATCAGACGCTTCTTGCCCATGTCATATCCACCAGCGTGCCGAGTAGTCTTTCCGACAAACCGAAGTTCGTAGGTGACATGGTCTGGTGAGACCCTGAAAATCCATGAGCTAGTCAGCTTGTGCACATCGACAGTATCGAATAGTTTGAGAAGCTCCATATCATTGGCAAGGAGCGCAACGACCCTAGCCTCTGCCTGCGAGCTATCAATCTCTACAATGACATAGCCTGGGTCTGCAACAAACTGACTACGCAAATCAGACCCAGTATCACCGTGCTTCGTCATGGTCTGAAAGGCCAGACCAATCTTGTGTGGGCGTAGGGGAGCTTTGAGTAGAGCGGTCGATGAGCGACCTGTTTCAGCACCGACTATTCGGAACGAAGTTCTCATTCGTCCATCATAGTCTGGACTAGCGTTCAGGTAGGTGCCAAGAGTCTTGCGCACCCTACGAACTAACAGAATGTCCGTCAGGATTTGCTTCTGTAGTTCTTCCTTACAATGATTGCCCTGGAGCGCAACGAGCGTATCCTCATCGACACCCTTACGGAATGGCAGTCCCATATCGCGATAGAGGAGCGCGCCTATTTGCTTAGGCGAATTGACATTAACTGCGTGCCCTACAGCATGGTCGAGTCGCTCTTGATACTCTTTAAGTTGCTCGTTGTATTTCTTTTTGAGTGCTTTCTTTCTCTCGGGATCAACAAGTAGGCCAACAGACTCCATGTCACGATAGGCAACATGCAATCTATTAACGTAGTTATAATAGAAGTCCCGTAATCCGTAAACATCCAGCTCTGCGTCCTCGCCTTCGAAGACCTCGTAAGTTATAGCTGCGTCCTTCGCGTTGTAGAGGTAGAGTCTGTCGTAGCTGTCCTTCTTCGGATTAAACTCTTTCCCTTCTGTTTTGTAGTATGGCTCCTCAGTCCAGATGGATGCAAGGAACGCTAAGCCCAGAGGAAATTCTGGGTAGAGCGTATGCGCCATGAGCATCGTGTCAGCGTAGAGATTCGCTGGTCTGAAGCAACATGGGGAACGCAGCTTCTGGTCGTCGAACTTGAAATTCTGCCCGATGAGCTGATACCTTGGATCGTCTAGTAGCTTACCAAGGAATTGCCACATCTGGACGAGTTCATGTGGCGGCACCCATTCACGCTGCTTCTCACTTACGAGATTCAACAACGGGATGGAGATAGCATGAAAGCGACTGAAGGCTAGAGACACACAGACAGGAATACACTTGACCGTCTCGATGTCAACCGCCACCTTCCGCTTACCGTCATACTGGCGCATGAATCGGAAGACGTCGAGAGAGTTCCTAGCCACAGTCAGTGTTCTCTGTGGAACTAGGTAGTCAGCAAATTCCGCTTGGCGCTTCGCCTTCTCGAAGTCCAGTATCACATAGGCGCGCGCAGCGTAGTCCGCTACCTCACCGCCAGCCTGACGCAAGAGATGCGCGGGATGGTAAGTTGAGATAACCTTCTGCTTACCATCGGTGCTTCGCAGAACTGACCCTCGGAACACCTTAATGCCTGTCTTACCCGTCAATGCTTGCAGAGCGGTGTTGCCTAGAGCAAGGACAGCATTAGGCTGAACGACTGCAAGTTCTTCGTGCAGGTCAGCGACTGATTGAGCTAGAGATACACCTATCTCGTGAAGACGAGTGAGGTCGTTTTCTGGTGGGCGGAACTTGACGACGTTGGTTATGTAAACTTCATTACGATTGATACCTGCTTCTCTACAAATCGAATCGAGGAGCTCTCCTGCTGCACCGACGAAAGGACGGCCTGCAAGATTCTCCTCGTATCCTGGAGCCTCACCTACGAACGCGAGCTTGGCACCGATGGGTCCGGAACCTGGGACTTCGTTTGGTCTTTCCATTTGTTCCTACGATCCTTCCGCATCGACATCCAGAGAACCATGATGACGCACAGGTCGCGCTCAGTGTCCTCTATTGACTCGTTCTTGACCACCTTGTCATTGTTCTCTATGTTGGCAAGGCGGTATATCTTCTCGCCTATCCGACCCAAGAATCCTGAATCGTCAGGGTCATTGAACACCTTGGACATCTGTCCGGCGAATCGGTAGTTCGCAAACGGGTCCTCGTCCGATGCGTAGTCATGGGACTTGAGCTTGTGCAGCTCACCAGCTTCCTTGAGTAGCTCGTAGAACGTCTTGCTTGCCATTGACTTCCTCCTAGTCATTGTCAATTCTTCTGTATTCGACTGGTAAGTTGAGCTTGACGCCGAAGTCGATCCCTGCTTGCATACCGGGTGAGATTCCGTAGTCTTCGTAAACGACAATCTTCTCGGCAACAGGATACCACGCTTGGCCTGCTGCCATTCCGAGGATACGGTCACTGCCTTTGAGTTCGTCGAGCAGTCCGGGCTGGTCAAAGAGAAGATGCGATGCGAACGGCGCTTCCCCTCTTTTGAGACTATCCCGCATTGCGCGCTTTGCATAGTCTTTATTAAACTCAATAGCTGCTCTTGTAACCGCTGACAAGGGAGATTCGAGGATGACACGGAGCATTACTCCTCCTTGACTTTGTCTTCGGGAAAAATAATCTTCTTCGCTTCGATACACTCCG
>Ga0105098_10000200_pt1 | contig 19020 bp, 4 predicted proteins | sample PPLLak21cMay2015_FD_79137 | JGI IMG/M metagenome (GOLD analysis project Ga0105098, IMG submission 79137) | Freshwater sediment microbial communities from Prairie Pothole Lake near Jamestown, North Dakota, USA - PPLs Lake P7 Core (1) Depth... | ecosystem: Environmental > Aquatic > Freshwater >... | reverse complement strand
CAACAACTCCTATAGATTGTACTATTGAAGGAATTGTTGTATTTACAAATTGTACAATAAATGGTACAGCAGTTATTATTATAGGTCCTCCAGATCCTCCATGTGAAAGACCAAGTGGTCTTATTCAAGAGGCATTCTTTACAGGATATAATATTATAACTCCACCATCCACTGTTGTTTCTACAGGAAGCTCATCAGCTGCGTGTAATGCTGTTGGTTACTTAAATACATTCGGTGGATCTTATGTAAATGTAATACCTACATATATTCTTATAGAATATCAAGGATTGTATATTGGTTCTGAAGTGTATGTGTTCAACGGTTCAACAGATTGTGAATTAGCTCCTGATGGATGGTATTTCACAGACGAAACACAAGCTATTGATACAGTGATACATGTGTCAGGTGGTCAGATTGTAGAAATCTTGTTGTGCTCAGGTACAACAACTACCACTAGTACAAGTAGTACAACTACTACTAGTACGAGCACCACTAGTACGAGCACCACTAGTACAAGTACAACTAGCACAAGTACAACTAGTACAAGTACAACTACTAGCTCTACCACTACAACCACCACCACTGAACCACCTCTTCCTCCCACTACAACTACCACCACTACAGTGGCTATACTTTGTGAGGATTGGGAAATTATAAATGGTGCGTTTGCTAATACAATAGATTATCAAGATTGCTCAGGAAACTTCTTACAACTGAATTTGCTTCCAGAGGAAGTGATTGGATGTTTTAGTGTTAACTCTAATGCATTTGGACCTGACATTCCTTTCTTAGCAACTCAACCATTCACTCAAAATAAATGTAGTACAACAACTACATCTACAACAAGTAGCACCTCCACTTCCACAACTAGCACATCAACTTCCACTACATCTACAACTAGTACAAGTAGCACCACAACTACGACAACTACATTAGCTCCTGTAGACTTTACAGAATCAGCAAGTTGTGTTGATGGATCTGGACAAGTGTTGGCAGATAATTATACAGGAGGAAGCGGTATTTATGATTGGGTGGCTATAGGCACTAGTCAGCCAAATGCAATATCTTACGTTCAAGGTGTTGGAGGCAGTAGATATCCAGCAGGAACATCTTACAATTTCACATCATTAGTGAACGATACTTATTATGTTGCGTTGTTAGATAGTTTGAGTAATATTGGAGTGACACCTATTCCAGGTATATTGATAGATTGTACAACTACTACAACCACTTCCACTACTAGTACAAGCACATCTACCACTACAACATCAACTAGTTCCACTACAACAACCACCACCACTTTAGCTCCTGTAGAATTTAATGCAGTGCCTAATTGTGTGGGAGGTACGGGTGAAGTGTTTGTTAATAGTTATACAGGTGGAAATGGTAGTTATGAGTGGATAGCTATAGCTACAACACAAGCTAATGCTGTTTCTTATGTAAATGGTGTTGGTGGCTCAAGATTTGCTGCTTTCACTTCTTATACATTCACTAGTTTATCAAATGCTAATTACTACGTAGCATTAAGAGATACCATTGGAAATCTAGGTGTTACACCAGAGCCTGGAATTAATATAGATTGTACAACTACCACCACTACAACTAGTAGTACAACAACTACTAGCACATCTACTACATCTACAAGTAGTACAACCACTACCACAACTACTTTAGCTCCTATAGAATTATTAAATAGTGCTGTTGTATGTACAGGTGTACAAGGATCATTTACCACTACAGCAAGTGGTGGAACTGGGGTGTACAGCTGGATAGCAATTGATACAACACCAGCAAATGTGGTTAGTGCAGTGAATGGTGTTGGTGGAACAAGATATCCATTTGGTCCAGGGTCTGTGTATTCATGGACTAACATAAACAATGGTACATGGTATGTTGCTGTAAAAGATAATAACGTTCAGACAGGTGTATCACCTGCTACAATAGTTAACTGCACTACAACTACTACTAGTACGAGCACTAGCTCTACAACCACCACTACAACAACTGAGGCTCCTCCTCCTCCACCTACCACAACAACTACCACCACTGCTGCTGATACATGTACATGTTATCAAGTGACAGCAGATGTAGCCCCTGGATCTAATTCATTCTCATACTTAGATTGTGGAGGAACTCCTCAAATAATTAATGATATACCATTTGGATCTTCAGTGTATGTGTGTGCAACAATAGGATCAGGAAGTGGTTCAAACATAAGTTTCACTGAGGTGAGTGAAGCATTCTGTGGAAGTTGTACAGGTGTGGATTGTGCAATTTCTGGAACAGCAGAAGAATACACTCCTCCACCTAACACCTTAATAAAATAAACTTGGCATGCCAAAAACAATCATCATAAAGTTAACTAGCTCAGGTCCTACAGCAGGACCCTTCACAATCATTGATCAGTTTGGAAACATTCTAGCAACGAATGTTTCTAGAGCTGAACTGATTGATGGGGTGAGCTATGTTGTAGATGATAATGTTAATGTGGTGACTATTGAATCTACTGGTAAATGTAAAGTTAAGAAAAATGTTTCTGTTGGTGTTGTCACTCCTTTAGATTTAGCATCCGCTGGATATAAACAAGTGAGAACAGCTTGTATCTGGAGGCACCTAAAAAACCCAGTGATATATAACTACTTCTATGGAAACATAGAACCTTACATCATTGAGTATCCGTTTTCTTACCAATATCAGGATGAAATCCTACAATCTGTTCAAGACTACACTAAGGCATATAAATACTTCCTTGATCCAGATGGTATATCTGACGACAACCGTAAGGTGGAAACTGATAGTGCTTGGTTTAATAAGGCTGTATTATACAATGGTCAACAGTCTTCTGGTGTTCTCGAGCTGGTTCCTAAACCAATTAATAACCTAAAGGAATACATGAAGTATCCTATATATAACGCTGATAGTAAGACAGTTACATTCACAAAATCAGATAACTTCTACCAGTATAATACATTCTGGGGATTGGTAAAAAATAAACAAGAACCATTGTTCGTGCGCACGTGCGAATCCTTATCTTTGGATAAGGTGGTGAACCAGACTAATATGGACTATGGTAAGAGATCCTTTAAGAAGGAACCTCTAAGAGCAAAAGAACTTAAGGTGAGACACATCCTTGATAATCGTAATGATGCACATCTTGTGTCACAATTTATTTACACACCAGCTCAAATCTCTTACAAATAACATGGCTAATAAGATTACATGCACATGTGGACATTCCTGGAATAAATCAGATTCTAGTAAGAAGGATGCAACTGTATGTCATATATGTGGAAAGAATAATATGAAGAATGGTGGATGGTTAGATGTTTATGATGATGCTCCACAAGCAGAGAATGGTATAGAAGGAACCATGGGTGGGCTTACAGATGTAGGCTTTAATTACAATGGTGCATGGGGTGGAACCATGGCAATGGGTGGATCTATGCCTGGTGCTGTAGGATTCACGTACGCACGTACAGGAAGCATTCCTGCTAATGGTCCTTATGCTAAGAAGACAATGGCTAGTGCACAAGATGGTAAAGAAGTAGAATATATGGAACTTCCTGAAATAACAGTGGTTGGTTCCAAAGATAAACAGACAAGAGATTTTTATAATAATCTGATAGATACACTCTCAAAAGGAAAAAACTCAAGTAATGCATTTGCTAATGAAAATATAACTGGGAAATATTTAGGACTAATGAGTCTTGGTAAAGAGTATGGATTTCCTAAAGTAAAGCCTGAAACAAAGTTAGGTATATATAAAAATGCAAGAGGACACTACAATCCTCTTACAAAAACTATATATACCAATGATCCTAATCAATGGGTGGCAGAAATGGCACATCATGTGCAAATGAAAGATAATATAGTTGGTAAAGGATTACAATGGTTAGGTAATGATTTGGTACAATATTTAAAGAAACCTGCTATTGAATTAAGAAACGCATTTAAATATGGTGCAGATTCTTCTCCTGTTGATTACACTCAAGAAGATTTTAATGAATGGATTGACACAAGTCCTTATGAGAAAAAAGGCACTGTAGAATATGAAGCACATAGTGAGATTGAGCCTATGTTGAGAGAGAAAGTTGAAAATGCTCGTAAAGACTACAGAAATAGCCCTGCTTCAAAAGCTAGTATAAAAAGATTCCTTTATAAAAATAGGAATCTACAGAATGGTGGAGAAATGAAATACTACCAAGAAGGACTAGATTGGAAACCTAGGAACATTAGTAGAGATGGAAGTGAAATTTCACAAGCTCAGTTTGGTAAAATGTTAGCACCTATCACTGGTGATGATGTAGCTAAGTTCTTTGACATGTTCTCTGTTCCACAAAAGGCTGCAACAAAAGCTGTTACAGGAAAATACCAAACTCCTTCTGAAGCAATGAATATCAAGAATCCTGTAGGAGCATTTGCCACAGATATGATTCTTGATCCATTAAATCTTATGGGAGCTGGAATAGTTGGAAAAGCAGCAAAAGCTAGTACAGAATCTGGAGCACTAAGTAAAGCTTACAAATATAATCCTTTAGCGTTTAAACCTAATCCTGAAGCTAATTACAGAATGTTAGGAAGTAAAGGATATGACGATGCTTTAGAAAGTGGTGTTATTAGACCTCCACAAACACAATATCCTTCTACTAATTTTGAAAATGCATTTTATAATAAAGGATATCCTTTAGATACAAGATTTAGAGATCTTACTGGAAGAGCAGGATATGAAGGACCATACATGGCAGAAGTAAAGGGAAATAAAGAATTATTTGTAAATGATAATCCATATGGTTACACAGGACCTATGTTTGCGGATCCTGTTTACTATTCAAAACAAAATATACCAATTGATAAAGAGGGTGTTAAGTTTTATAAAGAAGATTGGTTACAAGGATATAAAAAAGTTAAACCACCTAAAAAACAGAATGGTGGAGAAATACCTGTAGATCCTATGGGATATTGGAATCCTGATAATGTAGGTGAGCCTGTAATTATTCCTTCTAATGAGATAACTATGGAAGGTGTATATCAACCTCTTCTTGGCATATCTGATACAGGTGATACACAAATGATGTATCCTGGAGAAGACTATGAGTTTGATGGTGAAACCGTGACAGAATATCCAATAGCAAAAAGCGGTATGAATGTAAATAATGCTGATGCTCAACCTATTGAAAAGCTAGATCAATTACTTAACTTTACAAATTATAACAAACCAACCAAGGGTGGGTGGTTAGATAAATACAATTGATATGAAAGCAAAAATGCTAAAACTCGCTGGTGTTAAATCTGAAAAGGAGTTCTATAAGAAGTTTCCTACAGAGAAAGCGTTCATGGATAAACATGGAAAAGCTTTTAAAAAGGCACAGATAGGTGCATATATTGGTGGAGAGAAAGGTGCTGGTTTTCAACCAATTAGCTACAAGGATGTATATGACCAAACTGACTATGCCATAACAGGATTTACAGAAGACCAACGTAGAGAAGAAGCCTACAGACAAGCTGAAATTGCTGCTGCTCAAAAGGCTGCAGAAGGTGGAGGTGGTGGTGGAGGCATTGGTGGAATGTTACAACAGCTTCCTCAAATGCTTGGAGAAGGTGGTGGTGGAGAAGGTATGGCTGCATTAGCTGGTGCTAGAAAAGGTAGGAAACTTACAAAACTTCAAGCTGGATCTAGTAGTGGATTAATATCTATACCTAACCCTACGCAAATGGCGCAAGCTGATGCTACTATAAATCAACAGTTTGCTGCTGAAAATGCAGGACCACAACTTGAAGAAATACCAGGAGGTGATATTTCAAAAACTATTGGTAAATACGCAGGACCTGCAGGACAGATTGTTCAGGGAATACAGCAATTAAAAGAAGAAAAAAGAGCTCTTGAAAGAGCTGAACAGATGAGAGATGTTAGTGGTGTTGTTAAACAAGCTGCTAGTACACGTCCTGAAGAAACAAAACGTAGATATGTTCGTCCTGAGGATATAGTGAACACAGGAGAAGAATTCTTCCCTATATATGGTGTAGGTACAAATGTGCTTGCTAGAAATGGGGCTTCTGTTGGTGGAGGAGAAATCATGAATACGTTTGCCCCTAATACATTGTATGATGATTTGGGATATGAGCCTATGAATGATAGTGAGCGTTATAAGCAATATCTCCACGGTGGTAGAATGCACAAAGCACAAGATGGATTTCTTTCAAGCTTTGCAGGTGCTGGTGGTGGAGGTGCAACTAGTCAGCTTATCACTGGTATCACTGGTGAAAATGCTGGTGGTAACTTAGGTGGTACAATTGGTGGCACTATAGGATCAGCATTTGGTCCTGCTGGTCAAATGATTGGTCAAATAGGTGGACAATTAATTGGTACAGCTCTTGACAGAAGGCCTCAACAGATTAAGAAAGCAAAAGGTGCCACACAAAGAAATATACAGGCTACAGCTATGCAACAGGGTATGCAGGGTGGTCAGTCACAATACACTTCCTTTATGAAGGATGGTGGAATGACTACATCCCCATACGAATGGGTGAGTCATACATGGCAACCACAAACAATTACTAAGTTTGGAGAACATAATCTTAAAGACTTACTAAGAGCTCCTAAGGATGCAGATATGTTAAGGGCTGGTGGTCATTTAAAAGAATACACTGCACCTAGCGCAAGAGCTATGTCTACAGAAAGACCAATGATGCAAAATGGTGGAGATCTCCAAGTTCACTGGGGTGGGTATGCTGAACCTATGTCATACAACCCATATCTACCTGAGGGTGGAGAAACTGTAATGTTCAAAGGTCAATCTCACGATGAATCTGATGGAAGAGGTAACACTGGTATAGGAATCACTTATGGTGAAAATCCTGTAGAGGTGGAAAGAGGTGAACCTGCTATGAAAATGAAAGATGGTGGATCTCCAAATGATTCAAGCTTCTTAGTGTTTGGCAACCTTAAGATACCTAAGGGTATGTTAGGTGCTGATGCTGATGGTAAAAACTTCAAGAGATATGTTTCAGAAATTTCAGAACAAGAGAACAAACAAAATAAGTTAATGGATAAGTCTGTAACAGCTCTTAGGGGAATAGATGTAAAAACACCTTTTGAAAGATTGAAATTCAATTCTTTACAAGCAAATGTTATGGGAGCAAATATGAAGTTTAAAGACTACGCAGAAAAGAAAATGAATGCTGCTGCTCTTCAAACAGCTATGAATGATACTATTGAGGAATATGGAATGAAGACAACAGATAAGGGTGATGTTATGGCTAAGCTTGGAGCTAGTATACAAAAAGCTCAGGACGGTATAAAGAAGCTTTCTAAAGTGGAAGCTCTTGCTGAAGTGCCTAAAGGACAAAGAAAAGGAAAGGTGTACTACGGAGGGGTTGATGAGGAAGCTGTTATGAGAATGAAAAAAGAAAACCCTTGGTATGATTGGAGTAAGTTTAATCCATCTAAAAAGGGAGATGTTGAAGCGTTTCAAAAAGACTTTAACAAAACAGCAAAAGAGTTAGGTGAAAGTGTTAGATTAAGGGAAGATGATAGACTAGGTCAACAAACTGTTAGTGCTAAAGGATTGTATGAAACTAAACAACTTCCAGGAGTCACCGTAACAGGTAAAAGAAAATCAACGCCTCCTCAAGAGAAACCACCTCAAGAAGAAGCGGAAATCACTCCATATAAGCGTTCTACACTTATGGATATAATGAATCAAATAGTTCCTTATTTAAGACCTACAGATGAAGAAGAGTTAGATGAGCAACAGCTTGCTGGAGAAATGTTTGCATTGGCTACTAATCAGTTAGAGCCTGTACAAGCACAAACGTTCCAACCTCAACTATCTGTACCCTATGATATATCTCTACAGGATATATTAAATGAGAATCAAGCCACCTTCAGATCACAACAAAGAATGTTTGGGTATAACCCAGCTTTGCAAAGTCAAGTGAATGCTCAAAAATACATGAGTAATCAAAGAGTGTTAGGTGAGCAATTCCGTCTGAATCAGGCTATGAAGGATCAGGTTTATAAAGAGAATAGAAATATTCTTAACCAATCCCAACTTCAAAACTTAGGTATTTTGGATCAACAATATGCTAGACAATCTGAGGCTAAGAGTAAAACTAAAGCTACAACACAAGCTGCTCTTAACTCAATTGCTTCTAAATATGCTCAGAATCAATTGGAAAACAGAACATTACAAACATATGAGAATATGTACAACTATCGTTTTGATCCTAGGTTCAGAGCAATGAACATGAACCCTCTATGGCAACCTAACATAGATGGTCAACAGACGGCTAGTAACACAGGTAGAACAGCAGGAGTTTCTGAAATTGGTGGACAGAATAAGGTTAAGCAAGGAAGAAAGGTGAGTAAGAAGAACTTAAATGGTTCAATTGTAAGAGCCCTAAAAAATATCTAACTAATTCAGTTATAGCGATTTACCAAACCTCGTTATATCTCTTGGAAATTATAATTATTAATATTACATTTGCTAACTTGACATACCATGGCTTCATTTACAGATCTCATACCGCAATTTAATCCATACATTCAGCAATTGCCTGTTGAGGCAATGGTGTCTGTGGGTATGGAAAAGCAAAAGCGCTATGACGAGGGTATTCAAAAACTGCAATCTCAAGTAGATCAGGTTGCAGGATTGAGCGTTCTTCGTCCTCAAGATAAAGGATATTTACAGTCTAAACTTAATGAGCTTGGAAACAATCTTAGAGGAGTGGCAGCTGGTGACTTTTCCAACTTCCAACTTGTTAACTCTGTAGGAGGAATGATTGGACAGGTGGCTAAAGATCCATTTATATTGGCTGCTGTAAAATCTACAGCTAATGACCAAAGAAATCTTGAACAAATAGACACTGATAGAAGAGCTGGAAAACTTGCTCCTGAGAATGAACTATTTTATTCAAAGCAAAGGAATAAGTATCTAGAGGCTGGTTTAAAAACAGAAGATGGAAAACCTGTTAACTTTTCTGGATACTATCTTCCCTTCAAAGATGTTCGTGGAAAACTAAGAGAGTTAGCAAAAGACGTTGGTGTTGATGAAAAAATTGTACAGAACCTCTTTAATCCAGACGGGTCTGTAAATAGAGTGATGATTGAAACTGTATCTAAAGGAAAAGATGTTAATAAAATATACGACGCTTTTGTAAATGGATTAGATCAGTCTGATTATCAACAACTTGCAATAACTGGAATGTACAAGTATAGAGGCTCTTCTCCTGAAGATATGGTTTCTGTTCTTGATACATCTAACAAACAGTATGTTGCTACAGCTCAAAGTAAAAAAGCAGACTTAGAAACAGAAATGGTTGATCTTAAGCAGAAACTTATTTCTGCAAAGCCTGCCGAAGCAAATATTATAGAACAACAAATTCTACGTATATCAAGCACTATTAATAAGATTGATGAAAATGTTCTTAGCTCTGAAACAGAATTTTCATCAGCAGCAGACAGAATTCTATCTGGAGATGAAGACTATCTTGATCAACTAAAAGGAAAGGTGCATACAAATAACTTTCTTACTAGTTTAAGTAAAGACTTTGCTGAAAACATAAGTCATGTAAAATATTCAGAGAATCCGTTATGGAAAGCTATAATGGAAGAGAACAAGTTTGCTTTTGATAAGTGGTACAAGAACGAACAACTTAAAGTTGATAAGAGAAAAGCAGAAGCTGCTGAAAAAGCAAACAAACTTACAGAACAACAACTTCTTCCTATTACAGGAGCTACAGGTGCGCTTGAAGGAGATAAGATTAATTTCCCAGATCTTATAAACGAACAATATGCCTCAACAGTGGCTGATAGAAACGGAAAGGTTTCTAATCTTGCTAGATGGGATATGAAACGTTTAGGTTGGAGTGATGATAAAATTTCAAACTGGATTAAGACACAGGCTAAAGCAAGAAATCAAACTGAAGAGGAAGTGCTACTTACATGGGGAACCAACACTCTATCTAAAATTAAGAGTGGTGGTGTTAAAGCTCCTAGTGAACTAGCTTCTGAAGTGGAGAACATAGAAAACCTAAACAACTTTGTTGCTGGTTTTTCTAGCTTAATAAAAAGCGCTGATGAGAAAGCAAAGCAACAAGGTGGTCAGGATGTTGTAAATGTTGCTGATATAATGAAATCTGCAAAACCTGTTCCTATTGATTTAGGTGAAGGTAAACAAATACTTCTTTCCCCTGCTGATCAAGTGGATTTAGCTAAATATGTTTCTTATAGAAGAGAGATATTTAGTACAAAAGCAGAAGATGCAGAAAGACTTCTTGCTGTCCAAAGGTTGGAAAACAAATTTGGAAAAGGTGCATCGCAATTACTTCTAAGTTATGGAGAAAGTCAATATGCTAAAACTCCCACTTTAGGAACAAGGTTTATGACTAGTAATCCTTTTGTTCTTGCGTATGATTTAATAACTGGAAAGGGTGCTGGAGAGAAGACATCTTTTCAGAATGTGTTGTCTGCATATCAAGGATCAGCTTATAATAAGTATAAGGATGTTCAGGGTGAGGTTTATAAAGAAACATTTTCTTCCTACTTCCCAAAGAATGAATCTATAACACTTACAGAAAAGTCCCGTCCAACATTTGATAGTAAACTTGCAGCCATGTTTATCGATCGTCCTGAGTATGCTGCTATAAAAACAACACTTGACGATCCTAAATCTCAACTTATTGTGAGCACTGTACCATCTATTACAGGACTTGGTGGAGATAATCAAATCAGTTTGAGAGTGGCTGGAAAAGATGGTAAGGTGACAGAACCTATAATGATGAGTTTAGAGCAATATCAAATTCTTCTTGGTAAAAACCCAGAAGAGGTGAATCCTGTATTTGCTTTTGCTAGAGCTATAACAAATGATTCTCCAGATGGAAGTTCAAATAAAAGAGGACTTGGATCTGTTCCCACTGCGTATTTTGGAAGTAATACTTTCAAAAACCTCACTGCTGATTACAGAGATAGAGTGCATGGAGGTGATTTTGTAAAAGATAGAACTGGCAGAGATGTCTACTATCCTAAGCTGTATTACACTCCATTAGGTTCTAATGACACTCTCACTTTAGATGTTGGTTTACCTCTATCTTTAGGAGAAGCTTTATCATTCCCAACAATGCTTGACGACAACAAACTTAAAAGCATAATTTCAAATAGGTAAGATATGCCAGAAAAAGTGCCTTACAATCAGAGACATGTTGATTTATTTAGAAATGATCTTCAAAAAGTTTCTCAAAAAGAGGAATCTTTTGCATTTCAGCGTGCCTCTGAAGTTCCTTTTGGTAGATACGATAAGATATTTTATGGTATTGATAATGAGGAACTTTATGCCAAAAGACAATCTGCTTTAGATCAACTTGCAAATGGTACAGCTAAAATGGCTGGTACATTTGCTACAAGTTTTTTAGAGGGCACGATTGGTGTAATTAATGGTATAGGAGAAATGTCTTCCACTGGTAAGTTCTCTTCTTTTTATAATAATGATTTTAACAGAAGATTAGATGAGCTAAATAAATCTATGGAGGATGCTCTTCCAAACTATTACACACAAGCTGAAAAGAACGCTGAGTGGTATTCTCCAAAAAACGTAATGTCTGCTAACTTCCTTGGTGACAAGGTGTTAAAGAATCTAGGGTATTCTTTTGGTGCTATTGCTGGTGGTATGGGCTGGGGTGCATTATTAAAAGGTGTGGGTCTTACAAATAGACTTGTTCGTGCAGGTCAAGGACTTAAAACTGTTGAGGCTGTAGAAGCAACAATGGCAAACACTTCAAAGCTACAACAGTTTGGAGCAATCAATAAAACATTAAACTCTCTTTGGCAGGCTAGTAAAAATACAGCAGGCATAGCTCTTACTAATAGTGAGAGAGCAATCATATCTTCTATGGGTATGCTTGGTGAAGCCACTGTTGAAGCTTATCAAGCTTCAAATCAGTTCAGGGATAAACTTATACAAGAGTACAAAACCTTATATGGATTTGCTCCTAAGGGTGATGATTTAGAAGAAATCAACTCCTATGCTGACTCTGTAGGAAACAGTACATTTGGAGCAAATGCTGCTCTACTTACATTAACAAACTATATTCAACTTCCCAAGATATTAGGATCTTCTAAAAGTCTTGAGAAGAAAATGATTAATTCTATAAAGAAGGAAACAGACCTTCCTATAGATAAGTTTGTGGCTGGTGTTCCTGATAGAGGAAACATCCTATCTCCTTTATTTAACAAACTAGGAGGTCCTGGAAGATCGCTAGATAAATATCTACTTGGTCCTGGAAGACTTGCTTTCTCTGTTGGAGAAGCATTTGAAGAAGGTGCTCAGTATGCTATTCAAACTGGTTCTGAAGATTATTTCAACAGAGCTTATAAAGACTCTGAAGAAACTAAATCATTTATAGATGGTGTAGGTGGTGTGCTTGGTAACATATTTACAGAAGGTTCTAGAAGAGCTTTGTCAGATAAGGAAGGATTAGAGAGCATGCTTATTGGTGGATTTTCTGGTGCTCTTCAGAAGTTTAGGGGTAATATTATTCAAAAAGGAATCACTGGATCTGGTGGTGTATATGGAAGAAATACACAACTTGCAATAAATGCACTGAATAGTACAAACGCTAAACAGGTGCTACAAGATGGTGTAAAATATGCTGGTATAGCTATTCAATCACAAAAGCTTCGTCAAGAAGCTATTGAGAATAATGACACCCTTTCTGAGAAAGACTATGAGAAAGATTTCACTCTTTCATATATAATGCCTCGTGTTAAATATGGTAAGACTGATTCTATATACCAAGAGATTGGATATTATAGAGAGCAAGCAATGAATGATGCTGGTTTCCAAGAACTACAAGACAGTGGTGTTGTTCTTCCTGGAGAAAAGAAAGAAAGATTCTTAGAAAGACTTTCTAGTATAGAAGAGACAGCAAAGAATGTGAGTCAGACTTATTCAATGATAGAGGATAAATATTCCGCTATCACAGATGAAGAAGGTAAGTTTCTGTACACTCCTGAGGTGATAGACAGACTTGCATACATTGGTGCAAAGGTGAACGATTATGATAAACGTTTACTTAGTCTTTCTTCTAAAATTCAGGGGGATGGAATTAACACAGCTGACATTTTAAAAGCTGTTTCTGAATCTGAAGGATTCATAAAAGGTAATCTAAGAGAAACTCTTTCTGATAACGCTGTTAAAGAAGCTATTGATAAAGAATCTCTTTCCATATTATCAAAAGATCTACTTGAACCAGATTCAAAACTTCAAGATGTTCTTGATTTAACAAGAATGACTGTTCTCAGACAGTCCTATCTTAATGATTATAATACAGTGAAGAACTCTCCTCTTCAGTTCCAAGAGCCTGAAAAACAACCTCTTACAGAAGAAGAAGAACAGGAAATAGAGATTGGTGATGAAGAAGGTGTACAGAAAGAAACCATCACTGTAAAGACAAAGATTGGTGATGAGAAGATTGAAATAGGTACAGAGTATTTTCTTGGTAGAGTGGTTGAATATGATAAGAATGGTAACGAGGTGTATCGTGCACCTAGATTAACTGTTCTTGGGGAGAATGAAGACGGTACAATAAAGATAAAAGATTCTAGTGGTGTTATAAAAGATGTTGCTAAAAGTGTTCTGGCTGATTATCAGCTTGGTAAGGTGGGTAGCACCTTAGCAAATAAAAAAGCTAAATTCTTTAAAGAACATTGGAATACAATATACAGACATTATGGTATAAAGGTGAATGGTGAACCAGCTAAAGGAAGACTTGAATATTCTAGTAAAAAAGGTGTTCTCACCTTTGCATACAAAGATGCTAAGGGAGAGGTTCGTAGAACAGAAGTTACTAATCAAGATTTTGTAGCAAAACCTGGGTTTGCTAATCCAAAACTTAAAGCCACTGGTAAACTTACAGCAGCACAACAAAAGGCTCAGGATGATTATGGTGCTGAGAAAGATCCTAGATTTGAAGCAAAGGTGAAAGCTAGGCTCAGTATTATTAGTGATCTTAGAAATGAAGCTTATGAAAATCTAGAGAGGAATCAAAAGAAGATAGGAGAAAAGCGTCAATCTTTAGAGAAAATTAATAAAGAACTTTCTGAAGTAGAAGAACAGATTAAAAAAGGTGATCTCACTAAAAAGAAAACCTTTAGAGCTGCTACAAAAAATGCAATTCGTCAAGCTAACGCTCTTGTTGGAATGAAGAGTGTTATTGAAGATGAGCTTAAATCTTTGGAAATTGAACAAGAAGAACTTGAGAACACTATAGTTTATTTTGAAGACCTTGTTGAAAATGTAAACGATCTCCCTGAAGACAATCTAGATATGTTGGTTGTTATGGAGGAAGAGGTGAAAGACTTGAAAAACCTACAAGTAGAAACAGGAAAACAAATAAACGAACTTGCTAAGATTGCAAAGGGTGTAGAGGATGCTCTTGATTCTGCGGTTAAGTATGCGTTAGATCTTATTAGCAGGTTTGAAAAGAAATATCCAAATCTTCCTGTTGCTTCTCTTGAGCTTCGTCAGTTTCTTAATAAAGACTTAGAACTTAAGGGTGTATATCCTGGCTATCAAAGCTATCTTGAAGCAAACCCAAATCTAATGTCAGACTTAATAGAGTTTGATAGAGAACTTGCTGATATTGATGAATTAGATGTCACTCCTAATGAAAGAACATTAGGTGAACTAAATGAACAGATTAATGAGCTTAATGATAAAATTAAAGATTACGAAAAACAACTTGCCACAAAAGAGGCAGTTCTTAAAAAGTTTGAAACAGCTGTTTTAAATATTGAGAAACAAAAAGCAGAAGAAGAAAGATTATCAAAAGATAAACAACTCATAGCTGAAGCTGTTGGTACAGCTTATGAAGGGGTACAACTTGTTCCTTCTGATAATGATTATGAGTCTGATCCAAAGAAGTCTGATGAGATTCTTTGGCGTGCAACAATGGGCATAATGAGAGGTAAGCCTCATCAAATGCGAGCTAACACCTTTGGATTTAATCTTAATAGATTTCCTAATAGAGATGCTGTACGTGGTGTATATGTCACCTCTAAAAATGAAGATAAAATTCTACCAGGACTCACCGATAGATTAAGAATGGATGAGGCTGGACTGATTGATGAAGACATTAGCAAAGATGAAATCATTGCTCTTGTAATGGTTCAGGAGGATGAGGATGGAAACATTGTACTTTTAGGAGTGGATGGACAGCCTATTCCTGATGGTGTAAATCAATTAGATGCGGCTATATATCAGGTGTTCCCTGATGCAGAGTTGAAATGGGGTGCTGAGTTTAATAATAACAGCATGTTCCGTGACCCTAGCAATCCTGATAGAAAGGATTTGATAGAGTCTGTCACTAAACAATACAAAGCTTGGAGAACCTCTGTTCTTGAAAATCCTAGTTTAGAAGAACGTCATAAGATAGAAGCGTCTTTTGGTAGAGTGGAGAATGTGAAAGATGCTGATGGTAAAACTATTTATGAAACTAAGACATCTGTACAAGATGCTAATTTGATTACAGAGGATAATCTTGAGGTGGATCAGTTGATTAATATTCCTACCACTAACAAAACTGTAAGTCAGGGCACTGTAGCATTCACTACACCTTTGGGTAAGGCATTTTTAGAACTACCTAACGGATTAGTTAAACTTCAGAATAGAAACCACACGCCTGCAGAAGCAGAAACCATATATCAAGCTATTTTGCAATTAGCAAAATACATGATGGATCCTAAGGTGGGAATTAAAGATCCTAAGGCATATCGTTTATTCAACTGGTTACGTTCTGTAACCTATTGGGGTATTCCTCAAGATCAACAAGGTAATAGAAAGGAAAAAGCTGGCTATAATAGTATATTCTGGGAAGTTGATGAGGAAACAGACACGTTCATGCTTAGTCTATCTGGCAAAGGAAAAGACTTTGTATTCACTCCAACTAATCTAGAAGAGAATAAAGATTCAATAGTTACTATAATTAGTAACATGTATAACAATGTTAACAACTCTATGGCTAAGCAATTAAATGAGTCATATGAGGAGATATTGTCTATAGATGATAGTGGTAACATTGCTAGTAGAATTTGGAAGAATTACCAATCATACTTATTATCTAACACCACTCCTGATGGTAAATCTAGAAGCGGTGAACAAATACCCCTATCTACATTCACAAGACCCACTGTTGGTCCTGAGGATGTAAATAGAACAAACATCTATTTCTATACAACAGATACAGCTGATGACTTTGTAATCCCTGTTGTTGAAAAGAAAAAGAAAACTACAGTTTCTAAAACTCTCACCCCTGGTGCTCCTAAGGCAGCTCCTAAGAAGGTTGTTAAAGATGAAGAGGAAGAATCAATTATAATTGGAGAAGATGAAGAAGCTCAAAACTTCTTAGCAGCTAAGAGTGTGGTTGAAGCTAGTCCTCAATATGTTTTAAATGGTTCAACCCCTAACGTTTACACTTCTCCTACATCAGGAAAGAAGATAAGATTTGTAGCTACAACAGCTGCTAGTCCTACCAACCTTGATGCTATTACAATATTAAAGGGAGAAGATGTTGAGGAAATTAGGAAAACTATAAAAGATGCTGGTAAAGATCCTAAAAAAGAAATCCTTGGCACTATATATAAAGCTATTGCTCCTCAAATAGAAGAGCAGTTGCAAGAAGAGGAAGAGTTTATTATTCCTGATGATGTTGTAGAAGATGTTGAAAAACAGACAGGTAAGGCTCCTAGTAAAGCTGTAATGGATGCTTTGAAGAATAAGATAAAAGGTCTTAATAACAAGGCTATGCGTCTTGCTATTGAGAAAGAACTTAAAGCATTTGTTCCTGAGAACTGGAATGAGGTGGAGAACTGGCTTAAGTCCAACTTCCCTAATGTTCCTGTATTCAGAGTGAAGAACATTATACAGGCTACTAATGGTAGACAAGCTTGGGGTATGTTCAAGGATGGTGCTATATACATCTATGAGAATGCTGAAGTGGGTACAGTGTACCATGAGGTGTTTCATGCTGTATGGAGAATGTTCTCTGATCCTTCAGAGCAGAAAGCTGTGTTGGATGAAATGAAGGCTAGAAGTGGTAAGTTCTTTGATAGAGCTAGCCTTAAAGATATTAGTTATAAAGAAGCTACAGACGAACAGCTAGAAGAAAAACTAGCTGAAGAGTTTAGAGACTACATACAATTTAAGAAGATTCCTGCTAAGCCTGAAAAGGGCAGACCTTTTATTCTGAAGCTGTTTGCTAACTTGGCTACAATGATTAAGGAATTCTTCCTTGGTCCACAGTCTGCATCTAAGGTGGAAGATATGTTTAAGAACATTGGTCAGGGATATTATAAATCTCACATACCATATCAAACAAGTCTTTCGTATGCCAAAGAAGGAATTGTTGATATAGAGGATGCATTTGCTGATTCAGATTCTGTGTTAAGTCTTAAGGACATCACTGATAGAGAAAGAAATGATATTGTTCAGCACATGACCTATCTCACCCTGATAGACATGATTGCAACAGATGAGAGTCTTTTTGAGGTTGAAAAGAGAAGTAAGCAAGAAGTGTATGTCAAGTTAAAAGAACAGGTGTTACAAACTATTGCTAATAAGATTCAGTCTGCACAAGCGCTTGTAGATGAAAAAATTGTAACACAAGAAGAGGGTAACTATCTAATGTCTTCTGCATTACAACTAATGCAAAGTGTTGATAATCAATGGGATGTGTTAATTGACAAACATCAAGAACATCTCAAAGCCTATGCTATTGAGTTTGATGAGAATGATCAGATTGCACTTAGAGATGAAAATAACAGTGGCAGAGAAACCTATCAAGATGCCACTAAGATAGATAACTTCAAGAAAGCAAATAGTGCTATAAAGCTCTTGTTAGCCACTATTCCTATAGTGGATAATGAGGGTAATATTGAGCCTTCATCTATTGGTGGAGCACAACTCCTTCCTTCTACCAAAACTTACATCAGCCTTATGAACAATCTTCACACTTCTTCAAGTGTAGAAGAGATGTTAGGCAGGCTTCGTAACATGGCTATAAATGATCCTAATTACAGAACATTATATAGACGTATTACTAAGAGAGATTGGTCTGATGGAGGTGTGGATTTATCTAAGATAGAAACACAACACGGTCTTCAATTGTTAAGTAGTTTCTGGAATACATTTAGAAAACAAGCACCTGATGTAAAGAATGTATTTATTCTTGAGAATGGTGATGTTGTTGTAGGTGAGGCAAATCTTTCTACAGCTGCACAACAGCTTAGAAATGATTACGTTAATGCAATTGTAATTAAAGCTAGATCAGGTGAAGGTTATTTCACATATGATGATAAAAGAAAAATATTTAAAGGAGACCCTAAGAAGGTAGCTAAGGTGGAACTTGACAATCCTAAGAAGATGGTGAGTTTCCTTAATAAGATGGGCATATCTTTCACTATATCTGATGTGAATAAGATGAGCATCAGTCAGTTGAAATCTTTTAAAGATACTGTTTCTGGTATTAGAGAAAGTATTTCTAAAACTGAAGAGATTGCTACATTCTCTGGTAAGGTGTTGGAGATTAACAAACGTCTTCTAACATTAGGTCTTCTTAAGTCTGCTGTAGACAACCCTGAGTTTAGTAGTACATTCTTTAATGTATCTGGTGAACGTACACAAACATATATTGGAACAAATGCTGCTAGTGACCTATCTGAGTTTTTTTCTAAGCTTGATAGATTTAATAAAGACACTGTTGGTGGTACACAATACAACTACTTGTTAACAGACTCTTTTGCTAAAGGATCTAATCTTTTAAGTAGGATGTTTAGTAGTGCTGGTACACGTAAGAAAGACACTGAAGATTTATTTAAAATAGGATATGTAAGTGGACTAGTGAATGAAGAGAAAGGCAAACGTAAAGAGTCTGCCAGACTTACATACAAAGAACGTTTAATTCAAGAGCTCAATCTTAACCTTGCAGGTTGGTATCTTAATCTGGTTCCTGGAGATGCGTCTATTGAGT